>OBIU01000304.1_pt1 | contig 24289 bp, 20 predicted proteins | sample 1519871 | NCBI WGS metagenome assembly OBIU01 (sample SAMN04209229, study PRJEB22552) | human gut metagenome | biome: gut; material: feces | host: Homo sapiens | place: USA: Oklahoma
CGGTCCCATTCCGAACCCGGAAGCTAAGCCGCACCGCGCCGATGGTACTGCGGGGGAAGCCCGTGGGAGAGCAGGGCGCCGCTGACCGGTGGACGGCACTTCGGTGCCAGGGGGCCTCCCTTCGGGGAGGCCCCCTTTTTTCGTGCCGCGGCGGGGCGGCGGTCCCGGGGCTCGTCCTGCCGGCCCGGGGCTCGTTCGCGGTTCAGCGTTTCAAATCGGGCTCGTCCCGTAGTTTCTTATTTACTTTGGGATCCCTTCCGTTTGACGGGATACAATAAACATTCCTGCATGGTTTTCAGGAGGTGCTATGGGTCCCACAAGTATCGGTGTCGACATCGTTGATATTTCGCGTATGGAGCGGGTGCTTCAGCGTACCCCCTCGTTTGCCGTCCGAGTGTTCACGGATGAAGAGCGAGCATATTGCGATGCCTCCGCTCGACCGGCTGCTCATTATGCATGTCGCTTCGCCGCTCGTGAAGCTGTTCTCAAAGCCCTTGGCACCGGTTTCTCCCAGGGAATAGGCCGCAAGGATGTTTCCGTTTGCAGGGATGAGGCGGGGCGACCTCAAGTTGTTTTGTCAGGGCGTGCGCTTGAAATCGCGCAGTCGAAGGGTATTCTTGAAATCGCGCTGTCGCTCTCATTCACATCTGACGTGGCAGTCGCGAACGCCATGACCATTACCGCCGATGCTCGTCCCAAGCCTAAAGAAGACAAGGAAACCGAGAAGCAGCGGATAGCTCGTTCCTTTCGCGAGGCCCGCTCTGTTCTCGATGAGTTGGAACGTGTGCAAGTCGACGAGTTGGACAGCATGTCCAAACCTTAGGTTTCCGCGCGTTCGCTGTAGTAATCTTGTTTCCGGTACGTCCATGTCAGCAAAAGGGGTATGAGATGCGTCCTGTCTTGGGCACTGAAGAAATTATTCGCCTCGAAGATATGATTGAGAAGGAAGGCACTTCTCGTGCCGAGCTGTTGGAGCTGGCCGGTGAGTTTGTCGCTGGCATCGTTTGGGACCTGCATCCGAAGCGCGTTCTCGTGGTTAACGGATTCGGAAACAACGGCGGCGACGGCTGGGTTGCCGCTGATATCCTGCAACAGAAGGGCGTTCAAGTCGATGTCGTCTCTCCTGTTGAACCCGATGAAATCCCAAGCGCGCTTGCTCGCCATGTCGCTCGCCGCACTGCCGGCCGCGATGTTACCGTTCACGTCGGGCCCTCGCGCGACGAGCTGACGGTGCTGGCTCATGAGGCCGACGTTATCGTTGACGGCATCCTCGGAACTGGATTTCATGGATCGCTCCGTCCTCCCTTTTCGATCTGGATTCCTGCTCTGAACGAATGCGATACCAGGGTGGTCTCCATTGACGTCCCATCGGGCCTCGATTCCCAGACCGGTCATATCGGGGATGCCTGCGTTCGCGCCGATATCACCGCGACCATGCTCGCTCCGAAAATCGGCTTGTATAGCGGAGATGGCCCGGAGTACAGCGGAGAGCTTATCTGCGGTGAGCTCTACGAGGAGATCGATGAGGTCATCGGTGAAGTTGACCACGCCGCCGAAATCGTCGAATCCTCCGACCTTGTCGACTATTTTGCTGAGCTGCCCTCGAATGTAAACAAGTATTCCAGGGGCTCGGTTCTGGTTGTGGCCGGATCGGCGATGTATCCCGGTGCCGCCATGATGGCCGCAAAGGCGGCGGCTCGCGCTGGCGCCGGTTATGTGACCGTCGCGGCGCCTGATGCCTGCGCAAACCTTATCCGCATGTCATTGCCCTCCGTTCCCGTAATTGGCATTCCCTCGGACTCCCGCGGGGCCTTCGGCGCGGCGGCGCGCTCCGTCATCTGCGAGATTGCCGAGAAGTATGACTGCGTGCTGTGCGGCCCCGGTATGACGACGGCGTCTGGATGCATGAAGGTCGTTACGGGTTTGCTCGAGCAGGACGTCCCCCTCATTTTGGATGCCGATGCCCTCAACTGCCTGGCGCGCGCGAGCATCGACGGCATCGACGCGAACCCTGATCTATATCGCCGTGAGGCGGCACTCGTTTTGACCCCCCATTACCGCGAGCTCTCGCGTTTGGCCGACTGCGAGGATATCGCCGATATGGGCGCGGCGATCGATGCTGCTCAGAAGATCGTATGGAGCGCAGGTTCCGACAACCTCGTGGTGGTGGCCAAGGGTCCCTCGACCGCCGTGGTGGGCGTCGACAAGGTCTACGTTCCCATGTCGGGCCCCGCGTCGCTTGCTACCGCGGGGTCGGGCGACGTGCTCGCCGGTATCCTGGCCGGGATCGTGGCTACTTCCCATGATTCGGTGGAGGATTGGGGGCTGTTGACGTCGTATGCGGTCGCCATCCACTCCTATACGGGATACGCTGCGGCCGAGCTTATGGGTCCTCGGAGCGTTATCGCCACGGATCTGATCGACTTGATCGGCAGCGCGATGCAGCTAGTCGAAGACGAGGCGTTTCGCGAGGTGCGCGACGCTGCCGAAAAGGGTGAATAGCTATGGCGTTGAGCAAGGAGCCGGCAACGCGCTGGGCATGGGTCGAGGTGGATCAGGGGGCGCTGCGTAGAAACGTCCGCGCCTTCAAGAACCTCCTTTCTCCCGGTCAGCGTCTGTGCTGCGTCGTGAAGGCCGATGCATATGGACATGGTGCCGCACAATGCGCAAAGATCATGCAGGCAGCGGGTGCGGACATGTTCGCCGTCGCGACGTTGGATGAGGGTATCGAGCTGCGTCGATGCGGCGTCAAGATTCCGATCCTCATGTTGAGCGAGCCTCCCCTTTCCGCTATCGACCTGCTGCTTGAATATCAGGTCATGCCTTCGCTGTATACCGCGGAGTTCGCGCTTGCCTATGGGGAGCGATCTGTTGAGCTCGGTGTGGTGGGTCGCTACCACATGGCTATCGAGACGGGCATGAATCGCATTGGCGTGCATTACGCGGACGTGCTGAATTTTCGCCGCAGCATCGATTTCCATCGTGGAATCGCGTGCGATGGCGTGTTCACCCACTTCGCAACCGCCGATGATCCGGATGGATGGGATTACAAGCTGCAGTGCAAGCGCTTCGAGGAGGCGGTGGCGGCGCTCAAGGGCGCCGGGTACGACTGCGGCATCGTGCACTGTGACAATACGCCCGCTTCCATCTTGGATCCGGCGACGCATTATGACATGATTCGCGCCGGCATCGGGCTGTACGGTCTGCAGCCGTGTGATCGAACCGCGCCCGTGTTTCCGCTCGATCCCGTGATGAGCGTGAGGGCTCGCATCACGCGTGTCACGCATCCCGCGATGGGGGAGGGCGTGGGGTACGGATTCACGTTCCGCGTACCGCGAACCCGCGTGCAGGTGTGCACGCTTCCTATCGGATATGCGGACGGTCTCGCGCGCACGCTGTCCAATCGCATGGAGGTGCTGCATAAGGGGCAGCGGCTTCGCCAGGTAGGCAACATCTGCATGGATCAGTGCATGGTCGCGATTCAGCAGATGACCGCCCGGCCCATCGAGGAAGCCGAGATCGGCGATTTGGTGACGATCGTGGGCCGCGATGGCGACGGGGTCATCACCATGGATGATATGGCATCCCTGCGCGGAACGATCAACTACGAGGTTGCATGCGGCTTCGGCATGCGCTTGGAAAAGGTGTACCTGTAGGGCGTCGGCGTTTCTGCCCTCCAGACGCAACGAGGCAAAGATAGGAGTCCTATGGGCGTCATGCATATCCCCGGCCATGAACATCAGGGGCCGCGCGAGGTGTCGCTGGAAGAGATCCGATCCGTAATGGGCGATTGCCGCCTGTGCCCGCTGTGCGAGACACGGAATACGATCGTGTTCGGCGTTGGCAACCCGCGTGCTCGCGTGATGTTCGTGGGCGAAGCTCCGGGGAAGAACGAGGACCTGCAGGGCGAGCCCTTCGTGGGCCGGGCGGGCGAGAATCTGAACCGCATCCTCTCGCTGGCGGGTTTGGCGCGCGAGGATATCTACATAGCGAACGTGCTGAAGTGCCGGCCCCCGGCGAATCGCAATCCGAAAGCCGACGAGGTCCTGGCATGTTCTCCGTTCTTGCGGGAGCAGATTCGAAGCATCTGGCCCGACATCATCGTGACGCTGGGAAACCCGGCGACCCACTTTGTCCTGAAGACAGAGATCGGCATCACGAAGTTGCGCGGCAGGTTCCACGAGATGGGGCATTTTTTGGTGATGCCGACGCTGCATCCTGCGGCGGCGCTGCGCAATCCGGCATGGCAGGAGCTGCTCGAGGCTGATTTCAGGATGCTCGGAGCGTATCTGGCCGAGCATCCGCAGCGGGAGACGGCCGCCGCCGTCGCCCATTCCGATGCGCTGCCGCAGATGGAGGAGTAGCCATGGCATTGAAACGCGTGGGGCCGTGCTGCTACGTGAGCGAGTCGGTGGATGATACCGTCCTGTTCGGTGAGGTGGTCGCCGGCGCGCTCGCCGAAGGGGACGTGCTGATACTGACTGGTGGCCTGGGTGTGGGCAAGACGCATTTCACCAAGGGCGTGTCGCGCGGCTTAGGGGATGACCATCCTGTTACGAGCCCTACGTTCGCCCTCATGGCGGTGCACGATGGCGGAAGGATCCCGCTGTTCCATTTCGACCTGTACCGTCTCGAGCACGCGTATGAGCTCGAGGACACGGGCATCTTCGACGTCCTGGGGTACGAGGGCGCCTGCCTGTTGGAATGGGGCGAGCAGTTTCAGGGCGAGCTGTGCGACGAGTACCTCTCGGTCGTTCTGGAACGCAGCGAGGAGAGCGTGCGCGCGATTCGGCTCGAGCCGCATGGAAGCCGCGCGAAACAGCTCGCTCGGGATATCGACGCCGCGATGATGCGGCTTTGATACGTTGCCGCGTTTACGCGGCGTTGACGTTGCATCGGCATGGCGCCGCGACGAACGGTGCCATGCCGAACTGTTGGAAAGCGGAGCGGCGTTGCCGCGTTTGGAATACGGTTGACCGTTATGTTAGTTGTTGCCATCGATACCTCGACCGATATGCTCGCCTGCGCGGCGGCGGAGTGGATGCCCGCAGGCGATGGGGCCGGCGCGCATATCGAGCTGCTCGCTCAGCGCGACCATCTCTGCCGCCGTCGCGCCAACGTCGAGTTGGTGGATACGGTGAACGAGGTCCTGCGCGATGCCGGCAAGGGCATTGCGGACGTCGACGCGTTTCTGGTGGGGCGCGGCCCCGGGTCCTTTACCGGCGTGCGCATCGGCATCTCGACGGCGAAGGGCCTGGCTCGCGGTGCGAACGTGCCGCTCTGGGGCATCTCGACGCTTGACGCGACGGCTTGGACGGCGTGGCGGGCGGGTGTTCGCGGTCTGCTCGGCGTCGCTGCCGATGCGATGCGCGGCGAGGTGTATCCTGCGCTCTATATGGTTGACGAGCAGGGCCCGAGCCGCTTGTTCGAGCGCGAGCGCGTGGTGAAGGCGGCTGTCGCCGTCGAGGAGTGGTCGGCCCGTCCCGATGCCGGGAGCCTTCAGCTTACGGGCGACGGATTGGTTCGCTACGCAGCCAAGTTCGATGAGGCGGGCCTGATGTGCCGCGCGCTCGATCGCGAGCTATGGTGGCCGAGCGGCGAGGGGATCTTGCTCGCCGCGGCTGCAGAGGCGCAGCGGATCGCCTGCGATAGCGGCGACCCTGCGCTGGTGCTCCCCATCTATACCCGGCTGTCGGATGCCGAGGAGAACGAGCGGAAGCGCTTGGGCCTGAGCCAGAGCGCCCAGAGCGAGATGACCGGGGTCGCCGACGAGCTGGCGGGCAGGCACCTCCAGTTCCGTCCCATGGGGGCTGCGGATGCCGAGGCAGCCGCAGCCTTGGATGCCGCCTGCTTCGAGCGGGCGAGCCATGCTCCGTGGAGCGAGCAGCTGTTCTTGTCCGAGCTCTCGGAAGACGTGGCGGCGCCCCGGTCGTGGTGGGTGGCGCACGATAACGGCGAGATCGTGGGCGTCGCGGGCGGCATGATGGTCGACGCCGACGTTCAGATACTTGATGTCGCCGTCGCTCCCGGGCGGCGTCGTCAGGGCATAGCGCGCAAGCTGTTATCGCATGTGAGCTACGACGCCCAGATGCTGGGATGCACGTCCGCCTCGCTCGAGGTCGAAGCCGACAACGATGCTGCGATCGCGCTCTACGAGGCACTGGGTTTCGAGCGCTGCGGATTGCGCCGGGGCTATTACGGTCCGGGTGCCGACGCCTGCGTGATGACGGCGGCCCTGCCGCTGGTGCTGCCGGTGGACGCGGCATCCCCCGAACCCACGGCGGCGGCTGCTCGCGCGTGGCCACTGGCCTGCGCGGGACGCAGTGCGGAGGAGCGGGGGCGCATCGAGGAGGCGCAGCTGGTTCTGGCGATCGAGAGCTCGTGCGATGAGACCGCCGTGGCGATCATAGACGCGCGGGGAACGCTGCTCGCGAACCAGGTGTCGACGCAGATCGACTTCCATGCGCGCTTCGGCGGCGTGGTGCCCGAGATCGCCTCGCGCAAGCACGTGGAGGTCATCGTGGGCGTCGTGGATGCGGCGCTGGAGGAGGCGGCACGCGCGCTGGGTCTCGCTGCGCCGATCGCCCCGTCCGAGCTTGCCGCCGTAGGCGTGACGCAGGGGCCCGGCCTGGTGGGCGCGCTGGTGGTAGGCGTGGCATTTGCAAAGGGCTTCGCCTATGCCGCGCAAAAGCCGCTGGTGGCCGTCAACCATCTCGAGGGCCATCTCTATGCGAACAAGCTCACCACGCCCGATCTTGAGCCCCCGTTCATCTTCACGCTGGTGTCGGGTGGTCACACGATGCTCGTCCATGTGCGCGCCTGGGGCGACTACGAGGTGCTGGGCGAGACGCTGGACGATGCCGTGGGCGAGGCGTTCGACAAGGTGGCGAAGGCGCTGGGTCTGGGATACCCCGGCGGACCGATCATATCGCGGCTCGCCGAAACGGGCGACCCGCATGCGATCGATTTCCCGCGCGCCCTGAACAGGAAGGGCGACTACCGCTTCTCGCTTTCCGGCTTGAAGACGGCTGTGACACTGTATATCGAAAACGAGACGAAGGCGGGACGCGCGATCCATCTGCCCGACCTCGCCGCTTCCTTCGAGGCCGCGGTGTTCGATGTGCAGTACAAGAAGGCGAAGAACGCGCTGCGCGAGACCGGGGCGAAGGAGTATTGCATCGGCGGCGGCGTGGCGGCCAATCCGCATCTGCGCCGCATGATGGTCGAGAGGCTGTCGCGCCAGGGTGTCCGCGTGACCGTTCCCCCCATGAACGCGTGCACCGATAACGCGGCGATGATCGCGGTGGTGGCGCGCGAGCGGTATCTGCGCGGCGAGACCGCTTCCTTCGACATCGATGCCGATCCCAATATGACGCTGTAGGCATCTTGCTCAACGATGGAGCCCGCTAGGCGCCCCCGCGCGATCCGGTCCGCGCGCGGGCGCTTTCGTTCGCCTGGATGTAACGAGGCGGTGCCGACGGCGCAAGGGCCGCGAAGCGCGCGGAACAGAATCGAAACAAAGCGATATCACGTTTGACTGCAGCGAGATAAAGCGCGATACTGCAACGCGTTCACTTTACTAGACGGCAGCACGACGTGCGCCGTCGCGATTGGAGAGTTCGAGCCATGCGCCAGTTCCGCCTATCCATTATCTGCATTATTAGCTAGCACGGGTTGGCGTAGATACGGCCGCCCGTGCTTCGTGCAAGGGGGCGGCCGAAACCGAGACGAGGGCCGTCGAAAAGAGTCGACGGCCCTCGTTTTTTATGGCTTGCAAGCTTTCTGGGGGGAGAAGAGAAACATGAACGGTGTTGCATTGATGGTGGTTGCCGCGGTGGTCCTTGCCGCGGGCTATCTGGGCTACGGCAGGTGGCTCGCGAACACCTGGGGCATCGACCGCGATGCCCTGACGCCCGCGCGCCGCATGGAGGACGGGAAGAACTTCACGCCCGCGTCGGCGTTCACGGCGTTCTCGCATCAGTTCAGCTCGATCTGCGGCGCGGGTCCCGTGACGGGAACCATCGTCGCCATGGCGTTCGGCTGGCTGCCCGTCGTGCTGTGGGTCCTCGTGGGCGGCATCTTCTTCGGCGCGGTGCACGACTTCGGCGCCCTGTACGCCTCGATGAAGAACAACGGCAAGTCGCTCGCGCAGCTTATCGAGAAGTACATCGGCAAGACCGGCCGTCGACTGTTCCTGCTGTTCTGCTGGCTGTTCTGCCTGATCGTCATCGCGGCGTTCACCTCCATGGTGGCGGGTACGTTCAAGTTCACGCCCGACGCTGCCGGCGCCGTCGATGTCGCCAAGTCCTATGCCGCGGGCTGCGCGGGCACGATCTCGATCCTGTTCACGTTCGTCGCCATGGCGTTCGGCTGGGCGGTGCGCAAGTTCAACCTGACCGGCGCGAAGGAATTCCTCACGGGCGTCGTTCTCATGGTGCTGATGTTCGCGGTCGGCATGCAGTTCCCGATCTACCTCGATCTCAACGGCTGGATCGCCGTGGTGATGGTGTACCTGGTGTTCGCCGGCGCGATGCCCATCCAGGCGCTCAAGCAGCCGCGCGATTACCTGACGTCCATCATGATGATCGTGATGATCGCCTGCGCGGTGCTGGGTATCGTGGTGCTGGGCGTGAACGGCCAGGCAACGATCACGGCGCCGGTGTTCACCGGGTTCACGTCTGCCTCCGGCATGATGTTCCCCGTTCTGTTCGTGTCCGTCGCCTGCGGTGCGCTCTCCGGTTTTCATAGCCTGGTTTCCTCCGGCACCTCGTCTAAGCAGGTCGAGAACGAGGCAGACGCGGTGAAGGTCGGCTACGGCGCCATGGTCGTCGAGTCTTTCGTGGGCATCCTCGCCATCATCGTCGCGGGCATCATGTTCTCCGATATGAACACGGCCGGTACGGGCGCGCTGAACGCCGGCGTGGCATCGACCCCGTTTGCGATCTTCGCGACCGGCGTCGCCCGCGGCATGCAGGCCTTCGGCGTGGACGGCACCATCGCGACGGTCTTCATGACGATGAACGTCTCGGCACTGGCTCTGACCTCGCTGGATGCCGTTGCGCGCATCGGCCGCACCTCGTTCTCCGAGTTCTTCGCCTCGAGCAACGACGCGCTCGCCGTCGAGAGCGAGCAGACGGGCGCCATGAAGGTGCTGGGCAACCCGTGGTTCGCGACCGTGGTCACCCTGCTGCCCGGTCTGGCGCTCACCTTCGGCGGCTACCTCAACATCTGGCCGCTGTTCGGCGCATCGAACCAGCTGCTCGGCGGCATGACGATGATCACGCTCGCGGTGTTCTGCAAATGCACCGGGCGCAAGGGCTGGATGCTGTATGTACCCGTCGCCTTCCTGCTGGTGTGCACGTTCACGTCGCTGGCGATGAGCATCATGGGCTGCGTGAGCGCGCTGCAGGCGGGCGGCATGGCCGCGATGGCGACGTCCGGCCTGCAGCTGGTGTTCGCCGTGCTGCTGGTGGCGCTCGGCTTGATCGTTGCCGTGAACTGCCTGAAGGAGCTTGTGGGCAAGAACGCCGGCTCCCTGCCCGATGAGGAGCCCGAGTGGTCCGAGATGGGCCGTGCCAACGTCGAGGCGGCGCAGCGCGCTGCGGAATCGGGAGATGCGGAGCCCGCGCGCGCGTAGGCGCGGGCGAAGGATCGCCGAAACGGCCCGGTCATCGCGAGGTGACCGGGCTTTTTGGTGGCGCGGGGCCTTTGCGGCCCCTTGCGCGCTCCGCCGGCAAACGGCTCCGCCGTTTCCCCGGCTCCGCGCCCTCGCGGGTTCGAATCCCCGGGGGCGGCATGGAAAAGCCCGGCTACCGCGAGATAGCCGGGCTGCATTTTAATGGCTGGGGCAGAGGGATTCGAACCCCCGTAACCGGCACCAAAAACCGGGGTCCTGCCGCTGGACGATGCCCCAAGATGGGTTGCCGTTCGAAGCGCGCGGATCGCGTTGCGGGGTACACGCTTCTCAGGCTAGGTAGATAGTGTAGCGCACTTAGTCGCTGAATGCATCACAAAGGCCGTCGAGAAGGCGGACCGCGAGCGTTTGGGCGTCGCTCGAGGTGAAGGTGCCGTAGCGCATCATGTCGGCGAGCTCGAGGCGGATGAACGCCGGGCGCTGCCTGGACGCCATGGCGGCGGTGCGCAGGCGCTGGGCGAGGTTATGGCACTCGGAGAGGACGATCGTCGCCTGAGGTTCGGCATCTTCGGGCAGCTCGCTCGTGGAGAGCGTCAGGATGACGTCCGTGTCCTCGGGCATCTCGCCTTCGAAGAGGACGACGCCGCTGCCCTCGGTGGTTGCAGAGGCGATGTTCCAGATGCGCGATGCGATGTTGCGGGTGAGGGCGTCCTCGCCGCCAACGGCGAGGTGGACCCGCTCGAGCACGCTCGCGGCACGTGCGAATCCCATGCGCGCCTCGGCGTCCGCATCGACGACGGAGGGCTTGTCCTTCCACACGTGGTGCAGGCGATTGATGTAGTTGAACGTGTCCTGGAATGCCATGCCGTCCGCGAACAGGCCCACGTTTTCCTGAAACTGCTTGAGCGCGGCCTCGGTATGCGGGCCGAAGTAGCCGTCGTCTGTTCCGCAAGCGAAGCCGAGCGTGTTGAGGGCCTGCTGCAGGGCGCGCACGTCGGCGCCGTGGAAATTGGGCAGGCGGAGGTACAGGGTGCGGTCGCCCAGCTTGTAGGATGCGTCCACCAGGGCGGACCAGCATGCGGCGTCGACGAAGTCGCCGTCGGGCAGCTGGTGGCCGGTGCGGAAAGCACGCACGGCGGCGCAGGTGCTGGCGTCGAAGCATTGTTGCGAGAGCTCGCTCTCGTCGATGGCGAAACCGAGTGAGACGAGGCGGGTCTGCACGTCGTCCACGGCGGGGCCGGTCATGCCCTGCATGATCGATTCCATCGATTCCCCTTTCGAAATACATCGCGCGCGGGGTGCGTTGCGCACCCATCGTTCGGCGCGAGGTGATTGATAGCTATCCATATCAGTGTAGCAAGAGAGCGCGGCGGCCGCGTGCGGCAAACCGTTGCGCGGCGGAAGGGAAAGAAAGAATCCATCCAGATGCGGCGCGTGTGTAAAGCGCTGGCCGCGTGCGGCGCTGCCGGCATGGGGGGTTGTTCGGTCCCCCGCGATCGGCGACGAGCGGTAAGCGGCGGCGGGTTGTTCGCGCCCAGCGCCGAGCGGAACGATGGATGGTGGTAAAAAAGTAGACAATTGTGACGGATGATTGCGTGTGGATTTGCAACGAATCGGATGGGGGGCTCGAATGGAGGCTGCGGATGTGCGGGAGCGCCACACGATCTTGATCGTGGACGATGAACGCGCCATCGCCTCGATGCTCGCGGATTACTTCTCGATGGAGGGGTATCGGACCGTGACCGCGACGAGCGGCGAGGAGGCGCTTGATCGGGCATCGGGCGAGATCGACGTGGTCCTGCTCGATGTGAACATGCCCGGCATGGACGGCTTCGAGGTCTGCCGGCGGCTGCGCGAGCACATGGCGTGCCCGATCATCTTCCTGACCGCGCGCATCGAGGACGTCGACCAGATCGACGGCTTCGCGGCCGGTGCGGACGACTATGTGCTGAAGCCATTCTCCCTGGAGGTTCTCGGCCGCCGCGTCGCCGCCCATCTGGCGCGCGAGGGGCGCCATCGGGAACGGGAGCAATCGGTGAGGTTCTTTCGCGGGGTCACCGTGGACTACGGCGAGCGCCTGGTGGTCGTGGGCTCCGGGCCGGACGAGCGCCGCGTCGACCTGACGCGCACCGAATTCGACATCGTCGCCCTGTTGAGCAAGAGCCCGGGGCGCGTGTTCGACCGCGACCTCATCTACGAGCGCGTATGGGGGTGGGATGCCGTGGGCGACCCGTCCATCGTCCGCGAGCACGTGCGTCGCGTGCGCAAGAAGCTTGCCGCTGCGGGCGCTTCGCAGGAGTGCATCGAAACGGTCTGGGGCGTGGGGTACCGATGGTCCGCCCGGTGAAGCGCGGGGCGCGGTGGCGCGACCGGCTGCGCGTCGAGGCCGGTCACGCGGCGGACGAGCCCGGTGCGCGCTCGGCGGCCGAGGATGGCGGACGAAGCGCGGCCGGCGACACGGGCCGTGACGGCCGGGGTGCCGGTCCTGTCCAGCGGCCGGTTCCGCCGGGCTGGCGCGCCCGCGCCGCCCGCTGGTGGCGCACGCGGCCCCTGGGCGTCACCTTCGGGGTGTACCTGGCGGTGTATCTCGTCGTCGCGACGGCGCTCACGTTCACTGCAATCAACGTGTTCGACCGCGAGGACATGTACCGTCGCTACACGATCGAGGTCGCCCTCGCCGACGGCTCCACGGTGCGCGGCGTGCCGGATTCGGGCCCCTACATCTACAAGCCCACGACCGGCGAGCTTTTGCCCGCGACCGAGATCATGGTGCCGGGAGAGAGCTCTTACGCGGTGTTCGCGAGCTTCGACGCCGACGCGGTGCCGGCCTCCCGCCCTGCGGAGGACGAAGGCTACCGCGAGGTGTACGCGACGGGCGACGCGCTGCGGCGCGGCCAGGTGGAGCTGTTCGACTGGGGTCTCAACTACAACGAGAGCTATGTGATGACCGAGATTCTCGATTCCGACGAGCGCATCACCGCCAAGAACATCGCGTTCTACGATGCCGCCATGCGCGCGGGCCGGGCGGATGCTGTCGGGGCGTTCGAGCGGGCGACAGGGGTCGACCTGGCCGAGGTGTTCGGTGCGGAGAACGTGTCCAACGTCGCTTACTACGCGGATTCGATTCCCTCCGACGACCCGATCTACCGCATTCGGGTCGTGCTCACGGGAATCTCGCCGTTCGTGGTGTACGGAGGGCTCGCTTGGGTGATGTTCCGCCGGTTCTACCGCGTGCACATCGCCGCGCCGCTGGAGGGCCTCGGGGCTGCGGCGCAGCGCATCGCGGAGCAAGACCTGGATTTTTCCATTGATCCGGTCCAGGGCAAGGAGCTCGGCGCGCTCGGCGCGACTCTCGAAGACATGCGCGCTTCGCTGCTTTCCGCCCAGCGCGAGTTGTGGCGCACGGCGGAGGAGCGCCGTCGGCTCAACGCCGCCTTCGCCCATGACCTGCGCACGCCGGTGACGGTGCTCAAAGGTACGGTCGAGATGGCGCGGCTGAAGGCGGAGCGCGGAGAGCTCGCCGATGCCGCCGCGCTCGATATCCTGGCGGCTCAGGTCGATCGGCTGGAATCATATGCCGCGGCCATGGGCGGCCTTTCCAAACTCGAGGACCGCGCGGTGGAGCGAAGGCCCGTCGGATATAGCCGCGCGTGCGAGGAGCTGTGCGACCGGGTGCGCGAGATCGTCTCCACTCGACGACCCGACCTCGTCGTGGCGTGCGAGGTCGATGGCGCATTCGACGGCGCGGTCTTGCAGCTCGACATGGCGCTCGCCGAGGAGGTCCTGGGCAATATCGTGGGAAATGCCTGCACCCATGCGGTCGGAAGGGTGCTCCTCTCGATTGGCGCGGATGCTTCCGCGACGGATCACATGGCCGATGGGGAGGGGACGCCGCCGACCGCGCCGTCCGAGCAGCCCGTTCGGCTGGTCTTGCGCGTGGCGGACGATGGCCCGGGATTTACGCCCGAGGCGCTGCACCGCGGATGCGACCCCTTTTTCAGCGAGCAGAAATCCGCCGAGCACTTTGGCCTGGGCCTCAACATCTCCGCTACCCTCGCCCATCTTCACGGAGGAATGCTCGAGCTTTCCAACGGCATCGAGGGCGGCGCGTGCGTGGAGGCCGTGTTTGACGCGCGATCCGAATCGGATCTGGTCCCCGCATCGTGATTTTTTGCGTGCGCGGAGATGGCTTGCACCTATGTTGACAAAGAGTTGACAGTCGTTTGAGAAGCTGAGGGGCATGGTAAGAGAAGGGAGATCACCGTGCCTTCAGAAGAGCGAAAGCAGATCTGCGATATGTCCGTCAGCGTCGTCGCCGTCGAGGCGGCGGATCCGGGCGCGTCCGGGGCGGCGGTTGCTGGTCCCCGCGCGCGATCGGTCGCGCGGTCCGGCGCGGGCGCTGCCGCCGTGCACTTCGGCGGGGCGGCGTCGCGCGATGGCGATGCGGTTCGACACGGGCGTGCGATCGCTGGTGAAACGCCGCGAAGCGCCGAGCGCCGCACCGGCCATGTCGGCTCGAGGCGATGGGTCCTCGTCGGCCTGGTGCTCCTGGTCGTGGCTGCGGGCGCAGCCTTCGGCGCGCGGTATCTGCCCGATGTCTACGCTTGGCTCTCGAATCCAGACGCCGTGCACGCGTTCGTCGACGAGCACGCGGTTTTGAGCCGGTTGGCGCTGCTTGCCATCAACACGCTGCAGATCGTGGTGGCGGTTCTGCCGGGCGAGCCCGTCGAGCTCGCCAGCGGGTACGCCTTCGGTTTCTGGGAGGGGACCGCGCTATGCCTCGCGGCGTCGGCGATCGGCTCGACCGTGGTGTTCTGGGCGGTGCGCCGCTGGGACAGGGAGGTCGTGGGGCTGTTCTTCAAGGAGGAGCAGATCGAGCGGTTCGAGTGGATGCGCAATGCGCGCCGCTTGGAGCTCATCATGCTCATCGTGTTCCTGATCCCCGGGACGCCGAAAGACGTTTTAACCTATGTGGCGGGGCTGACGACCATGCGGTTCGGCGCTCTGCTCGCCATCGCCACGCTCGGGCGCATTCCCTCGATCGTCACCTCGACGGTCGCCGCGGCGGCGTTCGGCGCGGGGCAGTACGGCGTCATGGTCGTCTCCATCGTGCTGGCGGGCATTCTGGTTGTTGCCGGCGCGTGGATATACAAGAAGGTGGAGGCGCGGCATCAAAATGAGTAAGATGCCGCCGAACGATGCCTTTTCGCGTCAGCCTGCGAGGTCGATGCCGCAGGCCCATCCCCAGCGGGGTGTGACGGTGTCTCCGTAATACGAGATCCACGAGTCCACGTTGATGCTGCGGATGTAGCCGATGTTGTCCATGACCGTGTTGTCGCCCACATAGATGCCGACGTGGCCGTAGATGCGGCCCGCGGAGGTGTGGCTGTGCGAGGAGACGGCGATGATCATGCCCACCTGCAGGTTGGCTTTGTTGGAGCTGGTGCACCAGGCGTTGTACATATCGTCGGCGTTGCCCGATACGTTGCAGATCCCCGCCCGCTCGAAGACGTCCGATACCCACCAGGCGCACAGGCCCAGGCCGGGAGACGGGGTCTTATGGCACCAGGTGACCACGAGCTGCTGCAGGTCACCTGCGTTGGCGGAACCCTGGCCGTTGCCCGGAATCGACGTGCTGGGGCGCTTGGCCGCCTCTTGGCGCGCCGCCTCTTCGGCCGCCGCAGCTGCGAGAATCTCGGCATCGCGCTTGTTGATGAGGTCCTTGACGTCCTTATCCAGGCTGTCGATGAGCGCTTGGACCTCGTCCTTCTTGGCTTTCATCTGCTCGAGCTGCTCGGTCTGCTCGGCTTTGAGGCCTTCCAGATCCTGTTTTTGCAGCTCCAGCGCGCCCTTGGTCTCGCGCAGCTGGTCCTGGATCTTCTGGACGTCGTCGATAGCGCGCTCGTCGCTGGCGTTCACCTTGCTGATGTAGTAGCCGTTCGAGATGAGCTCGTCGAAGGAGGCGGAGGAGAGCAGGATGTCCAGCGGGTTGTCGCCGCCCTTCTTATAGCTGCTCGCGACGCGCTCGGCGAGGACTTTCTGCTTCTTCTCGAGCTTGCGCTGCTGGGACTCGAGTTCTTTCTGGGTTTCGTCGATATCGCCCTGGACGTCTTCGATCTGGCCGATGACCTTGTCCTGCGCGATGCTGAGCTTCTGGAACTCGTCGGCGAGCTCGTCCATCTGCGCTTGCGCCTCGTCGAAGCGCTGCTGCGCGGCGGCGAGGGCGTCGGTGGTCTCCTTGGTGGCGGAGGCGGCGGAGGCCGGGCGCGGCCTGCCGAAGAGCACCGCGGCGCCGGCGAGCGCGAAGAGCGCCTTCATCGCCTGGCGGCGCGACATCTCTGATTGGTAGGAGACGCACAGGCGCGCATTTTGCGGGGACTGCGCGTCGTGCGAGGTGTTGCGTGGCTGTGACATATGGGCTCCGTCTAATGTCTGTGTATATGTCGAACAAAGTGCCTACGGCAAAGGATACCCTAGACTCCTTGATTCCACGAAATCATAAGGAAGAAAATGCGATGCGCGAGGGCAACTCGGTGATTCGCGCCGGCGCTTCTGCGCAGTTCGTCGATGCGCGCGATGCGGTGGGGTTGGGGGCGGTCGTGCGCTATACTTTTGGCTGCTTATGAATCGAGAGGAGACTTCCATGGCAGATAAGCTTGCTCCGAAGGATACGTGCGTGCTCGTTACCGGCGGCGCCGGATTCATCGGTTCCCATACCGTCGTCGAGCTGCTGGCTCGTGATTACCAGGTCGTCATCGTCGACGACCTGTCCAATTCCAGTCCCGTCGCCATCGATCGCATCAAGCAGATCGCCGGCGAGGAGGCCGCGCGGAACCTGACGTTCTACGAGGCGAACGTCCTCGACCGCGACGCGCTGAATGCGATCTTCGACGCGCACCGCATCGACCGCGTGATTCATTTCGCCGGCTATAAGGCGGTGGGCGAGAGCGTCGCTAAGCCGCTCGAGTATTACCACAACAACATCGAGAACACGCTGGTGCTGTGCGACGTCATGCGCGAGCACGGCTGCAAGTCCATCGTCTTCTCCAGCTCGGCGACCGTCTACGGCGATCCCGACAACCTGCCCGTGAGCGAGGCCGATGAGAAGAAGCCCGCTACCAACCCGTATGGTTGGACGAAATGGATGATCGAGCAGATCCTCACCGACCTGCATACGTCCGATCCCGAGTGGGACGTCGTGCTGCTCCGCTACTTCAACCCCATCGGCGCCCACGCCTCCGGCCTCATCGGCGAGGACCCCAAGGGCATCCCGAACAACCTGGTTCCCTATGTCGCCCAGGTGGCGGTGGGCAAGCTGGAGGCCGTTCAGGTCTTCGGCGATGACTACGACACGCCCGACGGCACCGGTGTGCGCGACTACATCCACGTGGTGGACCTCGCGACCGGCCACGTGGCGGCGCTCGACTGGATGAACGGCAAGACCGGCGTCGAGGTGTTCAACCTCGGTACCGGCGCGGGCACCTCGGTGCTCGAGGTGGTCAAGGCGTTCAGCGCCGCCTGCGGCAAGGACCTGCCGTACAAGATCTGCCCGCGCCGCGAGGGCGACGTCGCCGCCGTGTACGGCGATGCCTCCAAGGCGGAGCGCGAGATGGGCTGGAAGGCCCGCTACGATATCGCGGATATGTGCCGCGACTCGTGGAACTGGCAGTCGCATAATCCCAATGGGTTCGCGACCGAGTAGATGCGTTTTGACGCGGCGCCCGCGCTCGGCCGAGCGGGGCGTCGCGGCGTTATGGTAGGCCCGCGATGCAAAGGATCATGGTTTAGCGTGCAAAGCTTGTTCTCCGGTTTCCTTAACCGGCATTTCGACGAGATCAACGAGTACCTCGCGTCGTTCTTCAGCGACCAAACGGACAGCGCGGATATCGACGCGTATTTGTACGCGCCGCTGGGCCGTTTCTCTGCGAACGCAGGCAAGCGCCATCGCCCGTTGATCTGCATGCTGGCATGCAAGGCGGTGGGCGGCGAGTTCGCGGCTGCGCGCAGCGCCGCCGCGGCGATCGAGCATTTCCAATCGGCGGCGTTGATCCATGACGATATCGCGGACAACGGCCAGCTGCGTCGCGGCAAGCCGTGCATGTACATCACGGAGGGCGAGGGGATCGCCATCAACTGCGGCGACCTGGCGCTCTCCCTGGTGACGGGCACCGTGCTGCGCGACGATACGCTCGACGACCACATGCGCGTGCGCCTCTTGCGCGAGCTGGTCGACATGACGACCAGGACCATCGAGGGCCAGGCGCTCGACCTGGGATGGGTGCGAGACGGGCGCTTCGACTTGACGGTCGAGGACTACCTGCAGATGGCCACGCTCAAGACCGCCTACTACAGCGGGGCGACTCCTCTGGCCTGCGGTGCCATCATGGGCGGCGGAACGACCGAGCAGATCGATGCGCTGCGGTCGTTCGGCCTGCACACCGGCCTTGCGTTCCAGATCCAGGATGACCTGCTCAACCTGGTCGGCAAAAAAGAGGCCAGCAACAAGGACTATCGGACCGACATCACCGAGGGCAAGCGCACGCTCGTGGTCGTGCACGCGCTCGCGCACACCGAGCATCGCGACGAGCTCGTGGGGATCTTGCAGGCCGGAACGAGCGACCCGGCGCTCCTCGCTCGCGCGGTGGAGCTCTTCGAGGAAGCGGGCTCGATCGAGTACGCGCGGTCCTATTCGCTGGAGCTCACGGCTGCCGCCAAGAAGAGCTTGGAGGGCATCGAGCTCGACGAGCATTGCCGCAACCTCTTCATGAGTATGGCGGATTTCTTCATCGATCGCCTGAACTAGGGCGAAGGCCGGGTTTCGCGACGTGCCGGCGCGTTGAATGCGGGCGCGGGCGTCCTTGCGACGCGCCGACGGGGCGGACGCGGGCGCGGGATGCCCGCCGATCAACCGAGCGCGCTTACAGCAGAAGCAGGGCGATGACGTACGCGAGCGCCAGCGCTATAAAGGGCCCGTCCTGCCGCACCGAGAGCTTGAGCTCCCGGTAATGCGTGCGGACGGGTCCGCTCATGTAGCAGCGCGCATCCATGGCGCGGCCGAGGTTGTCGGCGTGGCGCAGCGCGCTTGAGAACAGCGGCACCACCAAGGGGACGCAGGCGCGCGCGTAGGCCAGCGCGCCCTTGCCCTCGAGGTCGGCGCCGCGAGCCGTTTGCGCCGCGATGATGTTTTCGGCTTCCCGCGAGAGCGTGGGCACGAAGCGCAGCGCGATTCCGAGGATGGTGGATGCCTGCCGGATCGGTACGCCGAGCCTCTCCAGGGGCGAGAAGAGGCGCTCGAGCGCGTCGGTCAGCGCCGTGGGCGTGGTGGTGAGCATGAGCAGCGAACCAGCGAGCAGCAGCAGGAAAAACCGTATGGTGTACAGCAACGCGGCTTCGAGGCCCCCGGCATGGAGGCGTATCGGACCCCATGAGGCGAGGACGTCCCCGGTCTGCACGAAGAACAGGTTGACCAGGGATGTGATCACGAGGAAAAGCGCGATGGGCTTGAGCTGGGATAGCAGTCGCCCCAGGGGGACGCGCGCGGAGACGACCGCCGCCAGCACGGCCGTCGCGGCGAGGGCGAGCGTGGCGAGGGAGTGGATGAAGAAGCAGCTGATCATGAAGAGGATCGCGACCGCGACCTTCGCCCGCGGATCGAGCCGATGGATGGGCGATGAAGCGGAATAGTACTGTCCGATGCTAGCACGCAGCGCCATGGGCGAGCACCTCCTCGATGAGCTCGCGCGCGGTGAGCGGACGGCCCAGCTCCGCGCCGTGCTCGCGGGCGAGGACGGCGACCTCGAGGGCGCTCGGAAGGCCGAGCACGTCGATGGCGGCGGCGCGCGGGCCCGCCGTCGGGGCGAAGACGTCGCGCGGCGACCCGTCGGCGACGACGGTGCCGTGGTCGAGCACGATGGCGCGGTCCGCCAGCGCGGCGACGTCGTCCATGGAGTGGGTGACCATGAGCAGCGTCTTGCCCGCCTGCTTGAGCTGCTGAAGCAGGGCGGCGAGGTGCGCGCGCCCTGCGGGGTCGAGCCCCGCCATCGGCTCGTCGAGAACGATGGTGCTCGGCTCCATCGCCAGGACGCCCGCGAGCGCGACGCAGCGCTGCTGGCCCCCTGAAAGGGCGAAGGGCGAACGCTCGAGCAGCGCTTGATCGTGCTGGATGCCGCAGGCGGCGAGGGCGCTGCGGACGCGGCGCCCGACTTCCCGCTCATCGCAGCCGAGGTTGCGGGGTCCGAATGCGATGTCGTCGAAGACGGTTTCCGCGAAGAGCTGGCGCTCGGGCAGCTGGGAGACGTACCCGATGCGCCTGCGCAGCGCGCGCCGCTCGTCGAGCCGCGCGGTGTCGATGCCGTCGACGGATACCGTTCCGGCTGCGGGCACCTTCAGGGCGCAGGCGAGCTCCATGGTCGTGGACTTGCCCGACCCCGTGTGGCCGATGAGCGCGACGGCGCATCCGGGTTCTATGCGGAAGTTCGCCTGCGCAAGGGCGAGGGGGCCGCGATCGGTCGTGCTGCCGCGGAGCGGATGGAAGAGGGAGAGCCGGCTCCGCGCGCGCTTGCGGGGCGACCGGGCGCTCGCATATGAGAACGAGACGTCTTCGAATTCGATGGCGCCGTGCGCCGCGGCGACGGGATTCGGCCGGGCGCCCCCGGCTTCCTCGCGGACATCGGTGCACGTCGCGGGGGGTGCGACGGCATCCGGGCGCCCGCTTCCGCCGACCGCGTCCTTCGGCGTCCGGGTGGGCTTGGGCTGTCGCGGCGAGCGCGGTCGCATGGCCGCGGCGAGCGAGCGGGCGAGCTCGCGAGGGTCGGTGGTGGGCGCGACGTCCACCCCTGCATCGCGGAGCTGCTGGGAGATTTCAAGGTAGACGGGCAGCTCGAGGCCGAGTCGCCGCACGAGGGAGGCGTCTGCGAACGCGTCGCGCGGCGTTCCGTCGAACGCGACGCGGCCGCGGTCCATGATGACGACGCGCTGCGCGCGCAGGGCGTCGTCCATGAAGTGGGTGACGTGCACGATGGTCATGCCGCGCGCGTTGAGCTGCGAGAGCGTGCGCTGGATCATCTGCCGTCCGGCGGTGTCGAGCATCGCGGAGGGCTCGTCGAGCAGGAGCATCTTCGGCTCCATGGCGAGGGCTCCGGCGATGGCGATGCGCTGCTGCTGTCCTCCGGAGAGGTCGGCGGGGTCCGTATCGGCGTAATCGTCCATGCCGACGGCCGCTAGGGCCTCGGTGACGCGCCGTGCGATCTGCTCGGAAGGAACGCCGAGGTTCTCGGGCCCGAACGCGATGTCGTCGGCGACGATGCTCGTGGTCATCTGGTCCTCGGGATGCTGGAAGACCATGGCCGCCTGCCGGCGGATGGCGGCTGCGTTCGCCGGGTCGCAGGCATCGATGCCGAAGATGCGCGCCGCGCCCGAGCCGGGAAGCAGCAGGGCGTTCATGAGCTGGAGCAGGGTCGACTTCCCGGATCCGTTGCCGCCCAGGATGCAGACGTGCTCGCCGGCGCGGATGGTGAGCGAGACGTCGCGCAGCGCGGGGGCGGCCGCCTCATCGGGTCCGTAGCTAAAGCCGATATGGGAGAGGGCGACCTGTTCGTCTCCGGCGGGACGCCGAGGGACCCGCGCCCCGCCGCCCGCCGACCGGTGGACGGATTCGGGAGTGCGGGCCGGCCGCTCCGGTTCAGCGCGATGCACGACGTTTTCCGATGCCATGGCGTCCACGGGCTACGCGCGCCGCGCCGTGCCCGAGGTGCCGGCGCGCATGGGGTCGATGACGTTGAGGCAGGGGCCGAGCAGCGCCTGGCCGGCGATGACGTTGATGGCCATCTTGAGCGCGTTGAACGGCAGCAGGATGGGGAGGATCATGGCGGCGACGTCAGATACGCTGATCGGCGTGTAGAGCGGTGTGACGACGAGGTTCATGGCGCAGGCGACCGCGATGGAGATCCCGGCGCCGACGACCATGCCGACGAGGGATCCCTTGCGCGTCCGTCCGGCGGCGCGGTAGATGAGCGCGGCGGGGACTACGAGCGAGCACGTGGAGATGATGCCCATGGGCGCTCCGAAGGGATCGAGGAAGATGCGCGGAATCCAGGAGATGACGGCCGCCGCCGCTCCCACCTTGGGGCCGAAGGCGAGCGCGGCGATGAGGCAGACGATGCCCGAGGGGTCGTACATGAGCCACGGCGCGGCGGGGAAGATGGGTATCTGGATGAAGCTCAGCGCCAGCGAGGCGGCGGTGAAGAGCGCGGTCAATGCGATTGTCTTGGTGTTGGTGGTGCTGTTCATGGTACAGCCTCCGTTTCTTTCATCCGGACTGTGACCGTCGGCTCCGGAATCGCACCGGATCGGCCGCATGGTTGCGGTTCGCGGGCTTGCAGCGCCTGCTGCTTACCGCCGGTGGGGAATCTCACCCCGCCCTGAAACATATGCAGGCCCACTATACCCGCTTTATGAAGCGGTATGCAAGGTCCGAGGCGCTGGGTATAGTAGGCATGCGTAATTCAAACAAGAACGAGGCGGTGGCCCATGCACGAACACGAAAGCTTCAACCCCGATCTGATCTGCGCCCTCGCGGGCGTCGTGGGCGAGGGCGACGTCCTCATGGTCGAGTCCATGAAGCCCCACACCACCTTCGGCATCGGCGGCCCGGCCGACGTCCTGGTCCGTCCGCATTCGCCCGCGGAGCTGGCGCGCGTCCTGGATACCTGCACGTACGCCGAGGTGCCCGTCACCATCGTGGGCAACGGCTCGGACCTTTTGGTGAGCGACCGGGGCATCCGCGGCGTGGTCGTGCTGCTACGCGAGAACATGCAGAAGGTCTCGGTCGAGGGCAACCGCGTCACCGCGGAGGCGGGCGCGCTGCTGCGCGACGTCGCGATCGCCGCGGCCGATGCCGGGCTGTCAGGCATGGAGCCCCTGTGGGGCATTCCCGCGACGGTGGGCGGCGCGTGCTTCATGAACGCCGGCGCGTACGGCGGCCAGACCTCTGATGTGCTGGAGTCGGTCGAGGTCTACGTGCCCAGCAAGTGCGGCCAGCGCGGTTCGGTGTGCACGCTCGAGGCCGATCAGCTCGCCTTCGGGTATCGCAAGAGCCGCGTGAACGCCGACGGCCTCATCGTGCTGCGCGCGACCTTCGCGCTCACGCCGGACAGCCCCGATGCGATCCGTTTCGCCATGGATGACTTCCAAAGGCGCCGCGAGGAGAAGCAGCCTCTCGAGATGCCCTCGGCGGGCTCGACCTTCAAGCGGCCTGAGGGCTATTTCGCCGGAAAGCTCATCATGGACGCGGGACTGCGCGGCGCCGCGGTGGGCGGCGCCCAGGTCTCCGAGAAGCACTGCGGGTTCGTGGTGAACGCCGGCGGAGCGACCGCTGCCGACGTGTGCGCGCTCATCGAGCACATCCAAAGCGAGGTGAAGCGGCAGTTCGGCGTCGATCTCGAGACCGAGGTGCGCCGCGTGGGCGAGTTCGACGAGTAGGGACGCGGGCGCGTTCCGTCGAAGGGGCGCCGCGCCGGGCTGCCTGCGCTCGGATCGCTGCGCCGCGCGCCGATCCGAGCGCTCTTACGCCTCGAACGAGGTGAGCTCCTGCCATTTGCTGCTTTCAGCCGTCGAACCATCGTCTTTGATGAAGTAGGCGGCTGTTTTTTCATGCGCGTCCGCCAGGGCGGCGCCATCGCGGCTGCCGGCGACGAAGAGCGTGGTGGAGAGCGCGTCGGCCGTCGTCGAGGACGGGCACGCGACGGTGACGCTCACCGTGTCGGTCGCGACCGGCATGCCCGTTCGCGGATCCAGAATGTGCCAATAGGTTTCGCCGTCGAGCTCGAAAGTGCGTTCGTAGAGACCGCTCGTCACCAGCGAGCCGCCGTCGAGATGGGCGGTGCCCACGGTGCGGGATCCGCCCGGGTCGTTGGGGTCGCGGATGCCCGTGTTCCACGGGGTCCCGTCCGGCTTGCTGCCGAAATAAGCGATATTTCCGCCGAGCGAGAGGGCGGCGCCCGTGGCGGTCGTCTCGTCTGCCAGTAGCTTGCACAGGCGGTCGGCGATGAAGCCCTTGGCGATGCCGCCGAGGTCGATCTTGGCGGCGGGGTCGGCCAGGCGCACCGTGGAGGCTTCGACGTCGACGTCGACCAGCTTCCAATCGACGTGCTGCAAGGCGTCCGCTATCGAGTCGTCTGCGGGGCGGATGCCCTTCTCGAAATCCCAGAGCGTCGAGACGGCGCCCACGGTGATATCGAAAAGGCCCCGGGCAGATGCGCAGAACGCGAGCGCTTCCGCGACGAGCTCCGCGGTCTCGCGGTCGACGGCGGTCGCGGCGCCCCCCGCGTCATTGACCCGCGCGATATCGCTTGCAGGGTCGTACAGGTCGAAGAGCTTGTCGTAGCGCGCGCATGCGGCGGAGAGCTTGGCGGGGGCCTCGTCGTCTCCGTATACCGTGAACGTGCAGAAGGTGTCGAAGGCGAAGGTCGAGCCCGTGGTCGCATCGGAGGGGCGGTCCGACGGGGCGGACGATGCCGGGGAGCATCCCGTCAGGGCTGCCGCCCCGCCGATACCGGCGACGGCGGCGGCGATGGCGGAGCGGCGGCTGATGGCGGTCGCGGCCCGCGGCGCTTCCGCATCGTGCGCGGTGCGGCGGCCGGGCGGCGCGGGGGCGCC
>OBIU01000315.1_pt1 | contig 23694 bp, 37 predicted proteins | sample 1519871 | NCBI WGS metagenome assembly OBIU01 (sample SAMN04209229, study PRJEB22552) | human gut metagenome | biome: gut; material: feces | host: Homo sapiens | place: USA: Oklahoma
AGACGGCACCGCCCGTCTATCTCGAAGAAATCGGAATCGATGGAAACGGGAGCGTCGTGCCCGTTTACGGTCACGCGCTCCATGGCCATGTCAACCTCAATCGTGCTCGACTGCGTGAGCGTCGTGTTGACCGCGACGAACTCGCCGGTGTCCACGTTGGTGATCTGCCACTTGCTGCCAGTAGCGGGCTTCGCCGTGACCTTCATGTGAGTCGGTCTGTTCCCGCCCGCCCTGATGAAGACATTACCGGCAGACGCATCAACGCGCCGTTTCTGGCCGTAGAAATCTGGGTCTCCGACGTGGAACGTCACGGTCGTTGTCGGGCAATCGTCGGTGATCTCATCCAAGTCCGTGTTCCCTGTGGCAATTGCCATCAGATACCGTGTCGGGTCATCGGGCAGGTAGAGCGGAGCTGGCTCGTCGGACCACAGCGCCGCCGCGAGCTTATGGCGAATGTCGGCAACATCGCGGCGGTCTTCAGATCTAAGCCAGATCTCAACTGGAAGGTCGTAACCGGAGCGGAACGCACCCTTGAATACCTCCCCGTGCCGACCGGGGATGGCCTCGAACGTCGTTGCCACGTCCGCCATGATCGGCCTGCGAACCTTGCAGTAAACGAGCTTAGACAAGTCGTTGCCGTTGAAGATGATTCTGTCATGCTGGTTACGTCGCAACTGGAACACCCCTTTGCTTCAGCTTGCTTGCGATTCCGATGCCGATCTGCTGACCCGTCTCGTATGCATCAACGCCGTCGGCAACGGTCGCGTTGACGGTTACGGCAACGCTCACAGACTGGTTCGGCGAAGAATTGAACTTAGAGAACGCCTTGTTTACCGAAGTCTCGATGAAGCCCTTAAGCTGACGCTCAGGCGCGACGAACTCGCCGCCCGCCTCGCCGACGCCGATGATCGACGGGCCGTCGAAGTATCCGCCCCTCTTGTACCAGCTGACGCTCACGCTCGGCAGACTGATCGGTCCGAAATCGTTCCAGCGCACGTTGAAGTGCGGCATCTTGGGCTTGGGGATGCTGATGCGGATGCCGTTGAACGCTCCCATGATTTTTCCGGGAATTCCGGAAATAGCGTTCCAAGCGCTCTGGATCGGGTTCTGAATGAATCCCTTAACCGAGTTAAAAACGCTGCTCACTTTAGAGCCGAGACCGGGGAAGCCGAGTTTATCGCCGATTCGGTCGGCGATGCTCACAGCCTGGCTCCGCGCCGAGTCCATCTTGCTTTGGATGTTGCTCTTGATGAGGTTGAAGGCGCTTGCGGCCTGAGTGCTCGCGCCCTGCCAGTCTCCGTTCATTGCGGCCTTGAGAGCATTAGATGCCGCAGAGCCGACGCGCTTGCCGGTCTCCATGTCCCCTTGGATGGTCTGCTTTATGCCGGAGAACGCGTTGCTCGTGTTCGCCTTGAGGTTCTCCCACTTCTCGCCGACTCCGCTCACGAAATCGCTGGCACCGCTCTTGACGTCCTCCCAGACGCCGCCGAAGAACTCGCCCGCGCCCGAAAGGTAGTTTTGCACTCCCTGCCATTTTTCGGAGATCCAGCCGGTGAAGTCAGACCACATCTGCTTGCCGGTCTCGGTCTGCGTGAAGAACCACGTCAGTCCCGCGACGGCGGCGCTGACGGCTGCGATGCCCAAGCCGATCGGATGTGCGGCGATGAGACCGGTGAAGCCCGTCCACCCGGTCGCGAGCTTGCCGGCGAGCATGCCGCCAAGCTCTCCGCCCTTCGTGACGATGCTGCCGAACCCGCTCTTGATGGTACCCAGAAACCCGGTGTCTCCCATTACTGACTTGGCACCGCCCCAAAGCTCGCCCGCCGTCTTGAAAGCCCTGCCGACGCCATCGGCCGCCTCCATCGTCTTGCCGACGGCGGTCGTGACGCCGCCGAAAGCCACGGCACCGAGAGCTAGGTTGTTCACAAGCTCCTGCTGCTCGGGTGACAGAGACTTGTACCAGCCCGTCACCTTTTCAAGGGCAGGTGCGAGCGTGTTCAGAAGACTCGTCCCAATCTCCGTCACGGCCGTCTTGACTGGCATGGCGGCTTCGCCAAGCTCCTGCATGCTCTTGTTCATCTCGTTCTGGGCGTCACGCGATGCAAGGAGGTCGGCGTTGGTTTCCTGATACTGCTTTCCCGCCTCGCCATAAAGTCCGGTAAGGGTCTCGGTGATGAGCTGCGAGCGCTCCTGCTCGCTTCCGCATGCGGCGAGGGCCGCATTGAACGCGTCCTCCTTGGTCTGCCCGTCAGCGACGGCCGCGTTGAACGCATCCTGAGCTGCGGAGTGACCCGCGAGCGCCGCACTCCACTGCTCGGCGCTTGCCGTCGACCAGTTGAGAGCATCTGCGAGACCGCCCGTTACGGTCCCCGTGTGCGCCGTCTCCTGCGCCGCCTCGGCGAGGTTTTCGAGGGGGAGGGCATCGCCGAAGGTCGCATAGGCACCGGCGGCGATGTCCGTCCACTGCTTCAACTCACGTTCGTTCGTCGTGAGACGCGCGAGGTTCTGGGATGCCTCGGTGGCCGTGTCGGACTCGCCCAAGATGCGGTAGAACGTCGCGTATGTCCCGGAAGCCTGCTCGGCTGTCCCACCGGCGCTCTCCCAAGCCGTTTCGAGCTGGCCGCTCTGCTGTATGGCTTCCTCTTGGCTCGCCGCGAGTCCGGATAGGGCACCTGTTGCGCCGACGATTCCGCCAGATAACGCCGTTCCAGCACTGGACATCTTTGAACCGGCGCTAGAGATCTTGTCCGCGTTGTCCTCGATCGCCTGACCCACCTTGCCGAGCGCCGTCTTAGAGCCTTCCGCCTCGCGTGCGGTTGCCTTCAGGTCATCGCCGTAGCTCTCAAGCTGCCGCTCGCATTGCATGATCGCGCGTTTGAGGCTGTCGTACTGCCGCTCTTCCTCGGCGGTCAGCTTCGCGCCGCTCTGCTTCTTGCTTTCGAGTTGCGCGAGCGCCTGCTTGTATGCATCGAGCTTCCTTTCGATGTCCGAGTAGGCTGCGCTCAGCGCCCTCACCTTCTGCTCAAGCAGCTCCGTGTTGCCGGGGTCGAACTTAAGCGCCTTGTTTATGTCCCGCAGGTCGCTCTGAGTGTCCTTCGACGCCTTTTGCACCTGCTTCAGAGCGCCCTGAAGCTCCGTCGTGTCACCGCCGAACTTGATGACGAGACCCTTGTAGGAAACCGCCACGTCACATCACCTTCTTCGATTGTCAAAGACCATGAACGCTTGAAGCAGCGCGCCCTCTCGGGTGCGCTGCCGTCAAGCGCTCGCGTATCGTCAAGACCAGAACTGGGATTCAGCGGCACGCGCCTTCTCATCGTCTTCGTAGTTCTCAGCCGCATCGACATAGAACGCGTTGAGTTCGAGAACGTCTTGGACTTGCGTGTAGCTCAGCACTTGCAGGTCTGAAATGCTCAGCCCGCATTGCTGGCAGTTGTAGATGTATCTCGCATCACAAGCTGATGCGAGGTTACTTGGAAGGCTCGGCATCCGCCTCTTCGGCTGGTGCGGAGTCCACGCCATCTCCGGTCTCAGGAAAAAAGTTTTCCTCTACTATGCGCATCACGTCGGTTGCCCAACCTTCCTCGCAGCGAAGGTCGTAAGCGCCCACCGGAAGGGAAGATGCGAAATCGTTGAACGATTTTGGGAACTTCGGGTCTGCCGTCTTGATGCACGCATAGAGGATCTTGAGCAGGGGGACGATGGCGGGAACCTCATAGGTCGTGAGCGAGGTTGCGATCTGAGACACAGCGTCGGCAATGTCAGACGGCTGCTTTCGCCCGCTCTCGCTCAATTCGTAAAACGCCTGGGAGTATGCGATTGGCGTGAACCCGTTGAACTCGGCCTTGTATGTCTCTTCTCCGATACGAATGTCCATTAAAGCTCCTCAACGACTTCGACCTCGGAAAGACCCTCGATCTTGACCGCATCGAAGAACGTGGCGTAATCGGACAGGCCGGAATACGAGTCGTATCCGCTCGTGCGCTTGGTGTCCTCGTCTCCGGTGGGGAGGCTGACCGGGCGCCACTTGAACGGGAACTCAAGGGCAGTGATCTCGGGGGAGTCCTGATTGGTGTTCGCCTCGTTCTTCGGCTTGCTCATCTCGCACATGAGCAGGCAGCGGCGCTTTCCCATGACGTGACCTGGCTGCTCGCACATGAAGGCGAACTTCTTAGGCTTCTTGTTCGCGGTCAGGCTCATGCGCCCGTCCTTGGTGACCATGTATCCGGTCAGGTCGGCGAGCAGTCGGCGAAGCTCCGGGGTGCTCTCGACATCGAAGAACGACATGGTGCCGCTGCCGCCATTGTCCTGAGTCTTGTCAAGCCAAGTCTCGTTGTCGGCATAGCTGGTGGCGCTCTCAACGGACGGCTCCATGCTGATGCTGACCGTGCCGGGGACATGCACCGGCTTGTTATAGGTGAGCTTTTCCTCGTCGGTGCAGATTGCGAAATGCGAGTTCCTGACACCGAAGTAGCCATTTTTAGGCATGGCGTTTCCTTTCTACTCTTCCACGTCCACGCTGAACGCGGTTTCGACCAATTTCTCAGACTCGATGCTCGTCACCGCGAGCGTGTAAGAGCAGTCGGCGGCATCGAGCGCATCCTTTATCTTCCGTTCCAGTGCGTAGTCGCGTCGGCGCGTGTATAACGCGATGTCGTATGACGTCCACGACGCATAGACACGGTTGTCCGCATAGACCGACTCGCCGTAGCCCGCAACCAGGACGATATAGGGCGGCGCAGGTTCGTCATTGCCCGTGAATGACTGGTTGGACCACGGGATGCCGATGGAATCGAGCACCGCGCACAGATCCCTCAGCTTAATCAATCTCCGTCACCGCCCATCTGCGCGAACTCCATTGCAACCTGATCGGCGACCTCGCGGATAACTCCGTCACCGGGCACGTCGCCGTACACCTTGCCCGTCTGGTTCTTGACCTTGTGGCCGTTCTCAAGCAGGTGCGTGAGCTGATAGACCCTGTTGTGCACCGTGCATGCCGTTCCGGTCTCATCAGTCTCGATGGTTGCTTTCCAGCCTTTCTTGTAGGCTCCCGTGCGCTGCCTGCTCTTCTGCTTGAGCAGCTTAACGGCGCGCTTGCCAGCCTGAGCCGCGTTCTTCTCAACGGCGGCTGCGTTGTCCTCGACGCACTCTCTGAAGCAGCTCGCGATGAATCGTTCGATGTCCATCTCAGCCACGGTCACCGACCGCCTCCGAGAGCGTGAGCCGCACGAAATCGGCGCTTGAGCGGTCAACGCGTTCAACGCTGAGTCTGCGACCCTCAAATTCGACAAGCCGCTCACCCTGATAGGCCGCCTTGCGAAGCTGCAAGACGGCCTCTGGATGGATGCCGACCGTCGCGGCGGCGTAATACGCGGCGTCGCTCACGCTGAACACGTTGCACGCGACCTTGCGCGATGTCTCTCTAGCCGTTTCGACGCCGAACTCATCGCGCTTTATGCGCTGCGAGATCAAGATGCAGCTTGCCGCCCACATGCTCATCAGGCACCCCCGTATGCCGACGTGCCGTGCATAAGGGTCACAAGCTCTTCAAAGGTATGCATGTACCTATCGGCGTCGGGGTTGTCCATGCCGAAATTAGCCTTACAGAAGACCTTGATGGCGAGACGCACGGTGCCGTCTGAATCGTCCTGAGACTTGTCGACGGACACGCCGCCCGCACGCATCGCGGCGCGGGCGGCGTCGATGAGGTCTGCAATCTCATCGTCGTAGTCGGTGACATCGGCGGGGATCCTCAGCGCGTCACGGCATGCGTCAAGCATCTGCTCTTTCTCCGCCATAACCGATCACATCCTAGGCAGTGCCGACGGTGAGCTGTACGAAGCTCTCGGGCACGGCGAGACTGCCGTCGTAGAGCATGTAACCGTTGATTGCGGTGTTCCAGCTGCCGTCGGGGAGCGTGACAGCCTCGACAACAGGGCCGTCAAACAGGTTGGAGCGGAAGAGATCGGGATAACCGAGCATGATGACGCCATCCTCAAGATTGTCCTCAAGCTTCACGATGCTGCCGAAGATGCGGCCCTTCACGGTCGGGTCATCGTCGCGCTCATCAATGAAGTAAGAGCGCTTCGTCGCATCCTCAATTGCCGCGATCTGATTCCAGATGGTGCTCTGGTTCGCGTAGATGCGAACGCCCTTCGCGGCGGGGTTGCCGTAAGTCTTGAGCAAGCTGAGAGCCTTCATCACGTCGGCCTTGGTGAGCGTTCCGGCCTTAGCCACGTTGATCTTGTTTCCAGCAGCCATGCCGAGCGTGGAGTCAACGAGCTTGGCAAGAACGATCTTGTCACCAGCGACGCCGCAACGTGCACTGACCTCGCGGTTGATGTAGGTACGGAAGCTATCGAGGCTCTGAACCATCATCTTGCGGGAGAGCTTGACGGTCTGCTTGATCTCATCGCCCGTAAGGGTGATGCGATCAAAAACGTTCTGCTCTTCGTCGGTGGGCGCTGCACCCTCGGCGGTCTTGGCGGCATCTCCCTTGGTGATGGACTTGTGGCGGACAAGCTCGTATTGACCGGGGATGGTGTCGCGGGTCACGTCGCTGAAGAGCGCCGTGGAATTGTCGATGAGAGAAATGATCTCGTTCTTAAGCTCGACGGGGACAACCTTATCAGTGTTGCTGGTGGTTACGGTGAACGCGGCACGCTGCTCCATTGCGGTGAGCGCGGTTCGCTCGACGTCGTTGAGGTCGTTGCCCTCAACGAGGCGCACACCGGCGCTGGTGGCGAGGTTCTTCAGGAAACCTCGGGTCTCGGCGGCGGAATAATCCGTCACGTCGTACACGGCGGAGCGGGCGTTGACACCACCCGAAAGCGGGAGGGAGCCGACCTGATGCGCCGTGCCGTTGTCGATGGCGGAACGCGCAGCGGCGATGCGGGCGGCGCGGGACTCGCGTGCGGCGGCGTCGGCTGCGGTGCGCTTCTCGATCTCGGCGGTGAGCTGGGACATGCGCTCGGCGTCCTTCTCGGCCTGCTCGTCACTCACGCCCTTGGGCGTGCCGTCCTTGTACTTGTCGATAAGCGCCTGAAGCTCTTTCAACATCTCGTCCATTTTCTAAACCTTTCTGCTCTTGGCGATTGCCAATGTTGCCCGCGCGATAGCGAGGGCGCGATTACGACGCGCAAGCTCCTTGCGCGACTGCTCAATCTCTCCGTCGAGCAGATTCCTTGCTGAGATCTCCGTGTTCGGGTCAGCGGGCAAGCTGACTGCCGACACGTCGAAAACCTTCTTAACGCGCGTGATCGTCGTGGTATGGGTGTCGCGGTCGTACTCGTCGGCAGCGACGGTGAAAGCCCACGACATGCGCGTGATGAGTCCAGATTGAATCTCTTCATAGAGGTCGCGAGCCGCTTGAGACCGCGAAAGGTCGGCCGCGATGAAAAGCCCATGCTCATCCGGCTCAACGATGAGCGTTCCGTTGCTGATTCGCGCGAAGACCTTGCCCGAGTGGTCGAACTGCATGATGACATCTGACATGTCGGCATCGCGGAAAGCGTATGGACTGATGACCTCCGTGTATTTGACCCCGTTGTGGTCCTCGAATAGCACATAGGGGTCATCGAACGTCGAAGCATACCCCTCGACGTAGTAATCGCTGTCGATGCGCTTCTCTTTGCCACCGCCGTCCTGCGCGACGCGGGCGATCAGCGGCACGGACAGAGAGCGGTACTGTCGCTCATTGGGCTTCGCTGGCATAATCATCCTCCTTGTATGCCGACGCGGATTCATTTGACTCGATTACGGATATGTTCGCGTTCTTAGCAGCCGCATCAGCGGCCTGCTCGACCGTATGCTCGCTGATGAGGGCCAGGTCGATGTACTCGCCACGGATCACGTGGCGCTCTCCGCCTTCGTAATGGGCTGATTGGAAGACGTCAGCGACCTGGTTGCCGCACCAGATACCACGGTCGAAGAGCGCGACGGAAACATTCAGTTTGGTCGTGTTGCTCGCGAACTCAAGACGGTTCGCGCTGAACATGATTTCGTTGCCGTGGGCAATCTCGTTCGGCGTGAACGTCATCGCGGTCATGACGAATCCGAGTTGGACCGCAAAAGGCTCGATGCGCCCCTCGTAATACGAGTTGAACGTGTCCTCGTCGGCCCGATTCATCACGATGTCCTCATTGCTCCCGAAGAAGCGATAGGCGCTCTTCTCGATGCGCTCCATCTGCGCGGCATCGACCGTGTAGCTCGTCGGCGTGATCTGCTGCACTTCGCTGAACAGCTTGTCGTAGACCGCGATGCCGCCAGCGTTGTCAACCGAGAGCTGGGAGTTGAATCTCTTCCGCGCCGCTTCAGAGTCAATCTCATTGCGGTTCTGGCTGAGCTTGCCGATGAAGCGCACTGCGGCACCCTGCCTGATGGCCGTCTGCTCCGCCTCTGCCTGTGCGTGCATCAGCTCAAGCGTCGGCTGAAGCACGTTCGTCCCATCGCCGAACAGGTCGGACTGGTACTGATGCCTCGTCATGACGCCGACGCGCGACCACTCGACAAGCACCGTGTCACCCGTGGGGAAACGTAGGTTAAGCCAAAGCTCGCCACCGACATCGTATGCCTCGCATTGCGATGGGAGGACCGGGTAGTAACCTGTGACCTCATCGCCATCGCCGAGCGGCACGATGAGCGCCGTGTCGTTGACCTGAAGCATCGTCCAGACGCGCTTTATGAACTGAGGCGTTGTCATCCAGGGGTTTGGCGCGTGGCGAAGCGCGCGCGCCGCATTCGGCTGTGCGCTCCCGGAGATCTCCGGCTTGAGCTTGCTCGCATGGTCGGCACCGCTCTCGATGATGCTGCGCGTCAGCTCGGCCTCATACAAGCCGCCCTGCCACGTACTAAAGCTCGGTGCGTATGCGGTGAACGTTTCGAAATACCCGTTGACCGCCTGCATCTGCGGTCGATGAAAGACGGCATCGAACAGCGAGCGCATCACCGGTCGTGTACTTGCCATTTAACCTCCAATCATCGCCGCGTAGTCATCGGCGATGTTCTTCATCGCAATGAACGCGTCGCACTCAGCCGCCCAAGCGTCTATTCGGTTGCGCGGGTCTTGGTTCTTCTTATCCGGCTGGATGTTGCCGTTCACGTCGGTGCGGATCGCGACGTTCGAGCGGCACCACTCAGCGATGGGGTTTCCGTTGTCGACAATCCGACCCTCCTTATAGAGGGCGCGAAGCTCCTTCATCGGCATGCTCAAAGTCTGAGCGCCCTGGATGATCTTCTGCATGTTGTCCGCGCCGAAGTAATCCTCATAGGCTTCCTGCGTCGGCACGTCGCGCATGTGCCACGGGTCGTAGCCGCACGCCACGGCGTAGATGCCGTATTCGCTCTGGACCTCGGCAACCCAGTCGAGCACGTCGCGCTTGTCCATGATCGGAGTGTCGCACGTCCTCATGAGTCCTCGCGCGATCCACGCATCGTATGGGACTCCATCGCGCCCGCCGCGCCGACCCTCTCGCTCGGCCTGCTCCAAGGCTCGCTGGGGAATCCACGCCATGTGCATCGCGTAGATGTTCGGGTCACCGGGTCGCTGCATGAGCAAACACGCCGCCGTCAGGTCGGTCGTGTCAGCGGCATCGACACCAAGCACCGCGTAGGTGAACGTCCCGTCACCGGGGTCAAAGGTCGAATCGTTGTGAATCTCATCCCACGTGAGCCAAGCTTGGCTCTGGTTCTCGATGAGGTTGAAGTCCTTGACGAGAAGGGTCGGCAAGAATGTCGGATCGTCCTTCGCCTTCGACACGTTCTGACGCAGGGCGGCGAGCGACTTGATGGTTCCCAAGCCCGGATTCGCCTTAATCCAACAGCTCTCGTCCTGCCATTCCTCGCGCTCGTCAAGCTCGAAGATGAAGGCGATGAACCTCTCTGCCTTGTCACCCGTCGCTTGGCCGTCGAGCCACTTGCAGGCGTACTCGTACTGGGCGTCGAAGATGCCGTTTCGGACGAAACCGTTTGTGGTGATCTCCAAAACCAGCGGCTGTCGGCGCGCCGACGTGCCCTGAATCGTCAGGTCGTAGAGGTCGCGGTTCTTCATGGCCGCAAGCTCGTCCACAATCGCGCCCGAGATGTCGAGGCCGTCCAGGTGATTCGTGTTCGCACTGAGCGCCTTGATGCTCCCCATGTTCAGGTCGCAGTAGAGGTCGGACACGCGTTTTCGCACATGGCGCGAGAGCGCGGGACTCGTCATGACCATACGCCAAGCGTTGTTGAAGCCCTTCGCCGCCTGATCGTGCGCGGTAGCGACGTTGTAGACCTCCGGAGCGCCCTCGTCATCGTTGATGAGCAGATCAAGCTCTATTGCCGACGCGAGCGCGGTCTTGCCGTTCTTGCGCCCCATGATCCAAAGCACCTCGCGATACTGGCGCGTGCCGTCGGCGTCAACGAACCCGAAGATGACCGACAGGATTGCCCGCTGGAAAAGCTCGAGCTTGAAGTCGTGGCCCAAGCGTCCAGACGGCAGGCGGCAGAACCGTTCGATGAACTGAACGTGCTTCTGCGCGTATTCCTCTCGGAAGTGGTAAGGGTAAAGCGGGTCGGTGTTGTCCATGTCGCGCAGGATGCGCGCGGCAACCTTGCGCATCTTGGCACAGGCGGTTATATCGCCGCCTAGTATTCCGCCGAAATACTCCCTGATCGCGCGTTCGCACGACCCGTCGGCACCCTTGTAGCGCCTAACACCTCGTCTCATTGATGAAGTCTATGAGCGCGTCGGCGGCGGCGGTTCCGTTTGGCATCATGTCCGTCAGCTGCTTGACCGCGCGGCTGAACGTGGTGAAGAGCTTGTTGTATGCGTTGAAGCCTGGGTGCTCCCGCAGCCCCGTCTGCCCGCCGCCGTTGTCGTACTCCGTGAAGATGTCCTCATAGAGCAGGTCGGCGCGGGCGTCATCGAGCTTCACCTTCATGAAGGCGATGTTCGCGAGCAACGGCATGATCGCCTTGCGCTTCTCGTCCGGGATGGCCTCCTTGGTGAGGTCGCGCAGTTTACGAAGCTCGCTCTCGACGCGCGACTGCTTGGAACGCGCCCCCTTGGGCGGGCTATTCGCGGCAACCTTGTCCGAAACCTTCGAAGTATCGCCAACTTTCACCGTCACTGCAAGACCACCCCCTTTCGAAAACCTTCCACGCGCATAAAACTATCTCCCGGCGTTGGTCCCCTGCCACCCACCCTGTGTTTTTGGGATGGGGGGATATTCCGCCGTGTCTAGCTGCGGTTTTGTGCCCCGCTTTTGCGCTTGGTCTGCGTTGTGCTGTGTTTGTGTGCCGTTAATCGAGCGGCACCAGATTGCCGTCACTGTCAAAGCCGAAGCCCTGACGTGTCGCTCCCTGCCTGATCCACCCATGCACTTGCTTGTGGCATCGGTCGCACAAGCTCACGAGGTTATCAGGGTTAGTCGCAATGTCAGGGTCGTTCACGTTCGCAGGGCTTAGCTCCACGATGTGATGCACCATGACCGCCGGGGTGATGTCACCGCGCTTCAGGCAGTGTTGGCATAGGTGCGCGTCTCTGGTGAGCGCAACGTCACGCGCCCGCTCCCATTCCGTGCTGTGGTAGAAGGCGCGACTGAAGTCCTTAGCCATCGCGCCTCCCTTGTGTTAAATGGCGGAGAGCACAGGATTCGAACCTGCGGATGCCTGCGCATCGTCCGGTTAGCAACCGGATACATTAAGCCGCTCTGCCAACTCTCCGCGTATATCGGAATGTCAGACTCTATATCTGAATTTATGACTCCTATATCGAAGTTCTGATATGTCCAGATATGAGGAAGGCCGCGCAGGTTCCCCCGCACGGCCTTTCATGACAATTCACCATATCGAATCTTAGCAGAACTTAGAAACTGAACGCAACCGACGTTTATCAGGCGTTCTTTATAAAAGCCCATCCGACCGCATCAATATACGCAAAACCTACATCACATAGTTTGCGACACCATTGCTGCGAACTCTGCATAATCTCGGCAATCTCGTCCCACGGCTGGGCTTGCAGATACCCCATGCAGATCGCGTCAGCGTAGCGCGTGCCCTTTAGCTTAGCGAGACCTCCGCGCCCGTCAGCGCCATAGAGAAATTCGCACGCCTCGTCTATCTGCTTACGAGCATCGGCAATGCGCCGCTCCAATCGCTTCTCAAAGTCGATGCGCTGGATGATGGCGAGCGATGCGTCTGTGCAGAATCCACCGCCGCCCGAAGGCTGGTAGCTCTGCGCCTTTGCGCCCTCCTTAACCCTCATGCACTCCAGCATTTCCCGCGCCTGTTCGGTCTTCACCACCTCGGAGCGGATTCCATCGAAATACTCCTTTGCCTTCATGCGTTTCACCTACTCGATGCCGGTGCTGCCGAAGCCGTCGGTGCCTCGCTCGGTGCCGCTCAGCTCTTCGACCGGGACAAGCTCGCACGGAACATAAGGCATCACGACAAGCTGGCACACGCGCGTGCCCGCCTCGATGGTCACGGTCTCATAGCTGAGGTTGATGAGCGGAGCGCACACCTCGCCGCGATAGCCGCTGTCGATGACTCCGACGCTGTGGGCGAGCGTGATGCCCCGCTTGGATGCAAGGCCGGAGCGCGGGAAAAGCAGTCCGACACAACCGCTGGGGATCTCGATTGACAGGCCGCAGCCGACGATACAGCGCTGCATCGGTTCGAGCGTCACGGTTTCCGTGATGCGAAGATCGAGACCGGCATCACCTTCGTGGGCGTAGCGAGGCACCTCCATGCCTTCGGCAACCTTAACGTTGAGCTTTCGTCCGAACATTAGAAGACCTCCTGACTTGTGAGAAACGAAACGCGGTCTGCGGGAACCCAACGCGCCCCGCAGCCGCCATGCATCGAGACGTGGCGGATTGACACCTTTCCGCGATGGCTCATGGCAACGACGCGGTAGCGAGCGCCGTTGTAGAGAACAACGTCATCGAGGGCGAGCGTCCGCCCCTGTTCGTCTCGCGGGTTTGAGCGGGTCACATCATCGGCTTGGGCAAGCAGCTCGCGCAGCTCTTCCACCTCTTTGCTTCGCTTGAAAAGTTCCAACAACATCCTTGCTCCTTAAAACGGAATGTCCTCGTCGTACACGTCTGGCGTCGGTGACGTCGCAATCGGCTGCGCCTGTTCCGCCGGTTGGGCATATGCGTTCTGCTGCTCGCGCTTCACCTGCATCAGCTCGACGTTCTCAACGCGAATCTCCCAACGCTTCAAGTTCTGCCCGTCCTTCTGATAGGTGTGCGTCCTCACTCTTCCGGAAACGGTCACCTTCACGCCCTTGGTGAGGTACGGCGCGAGCGCTTCGGCACGCTTGCCGAACATCGAGCAATCGGGCCAATTCGTGTAATCGCCCCAAGTCCCATCGCCGTTAGGCACGCGGTCATTGACAGCAAGAGAGAAAGTCAGGATGGGCGTACCGCTCTTGGTGTACCTCAGTTCGGAATTGGCTCCGAGATTGCCGGACAGAATGACGTGGTTAATGCTCATAAATCCGCTCCCTTAAAATCCCTTTGATCTCGATGACGTTCGCAGAAATGAATATCAATTGCGCCAAGACAAGCAGCATCATGTCTTTTTCAGCATCGGAGCCGAAAAGAGCGAGCAGCGACAGCAAGCCTCCGCACAGGTAGAAAATGGCGGTCAGCATCCAAGGACCTCCAACAGGGCGGCACGCTGGCGAACGCAAAGACCCTTGATGCGCCGACCATCTGCAATTTGCAAAGCCCTCATAAGCTGCTGAGTCTTTGCATGGCCGTACCCAGGCATGGAGTTAATGACCTGCTTTACGCGCATGTTGGACACTGCTTGGCAGTCGGCGTCGGCGAGCTTTAGCACCTGACCAAAGGTCATCAGGCCAGACTTCAGGTCATTACGGACAATCGCCCGCTCCCTGCGAACTTTCGAAGCCTTCTCAAGATACTCGCGGCGTTGCTCAGCGGTCAGATTCGGAATCATCATTGCCCCTTTCGAAAGTCACGTACTCGCATCCGTGCACGATGCGAACCGGTGCCGTGTAGTCGCTCAGCGCATCCTCGACGGTGGAGGTCATAAGCTTGTGCTTGATCCGCATCCACTCGTCATCGTTAACCTCGATTTCCTTCACTTACTCCACCTTTCATAACTCGATAAGTTCCGGTGAGCTTCAGGCTCTTCAGCATGTCCAGAGCGTGCCTCGCCTGAAGCTCTCCGCAGATCCGAATCGATTGCGCGGGAATGTCAATCTGGTACGCGGTCGCTGCCGCATCGCGATCTTTGTCCCATCGATCCTGCAACGCGTCGAAAGTCCGCATCCTTGACGCCTTAAGCTTGTCGCTCACATCGAGATTCGAGACCAGTTCCCGAGCTTCGTCGTGGTTCATGGCACCCCCTTTTCGTGATTGCCTGATAATTACTTCTTATCTGTCACCCACTATCAAAACCAAAGCCAAAAGCCGTGGTTTACCTTGCGTTTCTTCCTCTGCTTGATTGATGGCAGAAAAAGCGCTTTGGTTCACTTTTGGCACACCTCCTTACCCAAGCGCCCGGCGCTTTGCTTCGCTGAAGAGCTGCGCCGCCACGGCATCGCGACCGGGCATCAGGTGCCCGTAGATCCGGAGCGTCGTTGCCTCGTCAGCATGGCCCATCCGCTCCGAGAGCGTCTTTAGGTCGCAGCCGTTGGCGATGAGCCACGAAGCATGCGTGTGCCGCAGGCTGTGGAACGTGATCTCCTTCGGAAGGCCGCACGAATCGCGGATACGGCTGAAAGCGCGTGAAATCGTCGTTGGGCGCATATAGGAGCCATCGAGCGTCACCAGAGGGGAATCGACATCAAGACGCCCGAGAACGGCATTCTGCAGCCTCACGAACGAATCGATAACGCCCAGGTCCTCTGCGGTCACGGCGATGTTTCGGCATTTGCGGCCTTTCGTGACATCGCGCCGGTACGGCTTCGCCCCGGCACTCTCGATGACATTGCCGCCGACGTGCAGGAACATCTGATAGCGCTTCACATCGGCCCTCTGCTCCGCGCACACCTCACCGACCCGCATTCCGGTCACGAGCGCGAGCCATGCGGCGAACGCATAGACCGCACGGCGGTATTCGCTCATGCTGGTTCCCTCGACGCCCATCGCTGATTCGAGCCGCGCGTTGAAGTCCTCGAAGTCCCATTCGGTCAGGGCGCATGCCTCATGCCGCTCGGGTGACGGCTTCGACACGTAGACAATCGGGTTGGCGTCGCATATTCCGGCATCGACAAAGTGGTTGTAAGCGCCTCTCAGGAAGTTGTGGACATTGATGACGCTGTTCCTGCAAAGACCCTGACCTCCGTCAGATTTGGGCATGAGCAACGCCTGCTCGAACCGGTTGAAGTCCATGACGCTGAGATCGCGCGCGTTGGCAGTCCTTAGAAACCTCGCAACGTAGTGCGTGAACAGTCGATAGCTCTTGATGCTGTTGGGACTTGCGCCGTTCCGCTCCCTGAGCTGAACATAATCGGCAAGAAGGTCGATCAGGCGGGCGCTCTTAACCTCTCCGTTTGCCGTGAGGTTTGCCGCCCACGTCTCCGCGAGTTCCAGAGCCTCGGACTCCGTTGCGGCGTTGGGGAATCGCTTATAGGGGCGAATCGCCCTGCCATCAACGCCGCGACCGAGATACAGGCGGCATTCGAAAACTCCGTCCCTGCCCCTTTTGACCGTGACGCCCATGCTACTTGCTCGCCCTCTTGAACATGGAGAGCATCCCGACGATTGCCGAAAACACGAACGCCGACAGTATCAAAAAGCCGTAGCCGATTCCGAAGAAAAAGCCGACAGCAAGGCTTACCGTCACGGCCAATATGACGATGCCCGCAAGTATCATGACGGCCAATCCGTCGATCAGGTCTTTGTTATCCATTGGTTGCCCCCTTAAGACATTGCGGCCAGTGCCAGGAAGATGAGAAGTAAAGCGACCGCGCAGGACTGCCGGTAAACCCACCAATAGGCGAAGAACGCCGCCGATGCGGTCAGGATGGTGGTGACGATGGCGATTGCGATGCGGTGGCGTCTCACTGCTCGCCCTCGATCTCGGCAATGAGGTAGTCGATGCACTGGCGGCACTTGCGCAGATCCTGGACCCCGCCCTTGCGACGCCAACGCCAGATGTACTTGAACGCTGCGGCCCACCAGTGCGCGGCGATCGCCGGGAGGGCGTAGGTATCGCCGCTCATCATCGAGCGCATAGCATCCATGCATTCGATCTTGCCGTCTCCGGCGTAATGGTCGGGATGTTCAACGGGATTGCCCGCGAGACACCCTGCAAGCTCCTGAAGCGTCTTTGCCTGTTTAACCTCGATCATCTTCAAACTCCTTCAGTGATGATTTCTGAAACGGTAGAATTTGGCATCTGAATGAATCGCCTCGAACAAGTCTGAAATGAACGCTGCTGAAAGCATCGTGTGCATTCTCAACGCCGAATCGTTAACGTCACTGCTCAGTTCGAGCAGATTCCGAATGTCAATGTTCGGCTTCGATAGGGCTTCGAGCACCGACGCGGCCTCACTCCTGATTTCGGCGATGCACTGTTTGCAGTAATCGATCTTGTCATCCGATAAGCCCATCGACCTTCTCCCTTCTTGGTTTGCTGCCGTCCCTGCCCGTCTCACGGCAGAGCCAGCATGATTCGTGCTCTTGATGATTTCGGACGAACCAATCAATCGGTCGCTCCTTGCCGCAGATTGGGCATCGTCGTATCTCTACGCGCCCGTGATAAGTTCCCCAAGGCATCTGCGATCACCCCCAAACACGCGATGTGGATAACTCTGTGGAAAACCTGTTGAAAACAGAGGTCTGAAATCGCAGATTCGAGCGTTTCGGAAGTGCGTGCAAAGAGAAGAAGCAAGAGAAATAACCTTGCTTGTTAGGTTGACTGACAAGCAAGTGAGTGGGTTTGGTTTGGTTTTAAGAACCAAACCCACTCCTTCTTGTTTTGTTTTGTTTTGTTTTAGGCTTTTGCCACCTTTTGCGAACGGGTTAACCGAACCAAAAACCAACGGTTTTGCACTTGGTTTTAGGAACATGCTTTTACACCTCCCTAGCTGCGGAATCTTCAGAAGCCTTGTTCTTTCGAGGTCTGCCGCCCTTGCGACCGTTCGCGCGCTGCTGACCGAAATAGAGTGCGTTTTTCTGCATTCGAACGCTCTGCAAGTAGCCGTTTTCATCGCATTCCAAGAGCTTCAGATCGATTAGGTCGGATACGAATGCTTTGCAGTCCTCCATGGCCATGAGGTCATCGAAAGCGCCGCCGGTTCCGAACCCGAGTACCCGCGCGAGAATCTTCGCGTCCTCGTCCGTCTGGAAAGACACATGGTGCCCAGTGGACGATGCGAGGTATTCGCAGAGAATCCACCATCGCCCGTATCCGTCGTATCCACGGCGAAGAATCAACCTCTGGCACTTGTCATCGTGCGATGCGTTGGAATCGTGCCTAAAGAAGGCCATTGGCTCGCGAGCTGCGGCCAATTCCTCCCTGCTCGCCATGTCACACCTCCTCACACTCTTCCTCGTCGCATTCGGCGTCTGGTTGCCCGTGCTGGTGCCATCCGTCCCAAATGCAGTGCTCCCATTCGCGGCAGTTGGTCCAGATCTCCCGACCCCTGAACAGGCAGCACGATTTGGTGTTGAACGTCTTCTGTTCGAACTCGCATTCTCCGGGCGTCGGCATCGTCGGTTCGCCGAAATCAAGCGACAGCTGTCCCTGCCCTCTAGTCCTCGTCATCGTCGGAGATGTCGAGCGCGATTGAAGAGCCGATGCATTTAAGCAGGTCTTGCAGGTGCTTTGCGGTGTTCTTCTCAGGGTCAGCCCTGCCATCGAGAAGAGTGCAGACCCAGGCGAGGGTTCCACGCACGACAGAGAAGACGGAGTGCATGTCGACTTCGAACTCAGCGCCGGATTTCTTGTTGAGAAGCTTCATGCTCCCGCAGGTGACGAAGGTCTTTGCCCCGACCTCATCAATCAGGTCGATGATCTCTTTACGCTTCATGGTTGTTCTCCTTTTCATCGAAGATTGAGTGCTTGATTACGATGTCCATGTCCGGGTGCCGGTTGAGCAGGTAACGCGCGAGCATCGGCGTAATGGTGTTGTTGATCCCATAGGTGTGCTCATGGCCGCTCAGGTCGTAGAAGGTGACCGGGTTGAGCTTCGAGCGCCCCTCATACCTCTGCTTTTCTATGAGGTATTTGGTTGATACGCGCTTTCCGTGCGCCGCGATGGCGAGCGCCGTCAGCTCGATTTCCCTGAGCGCTTGCGGGTTGAGTGCGCACCATTCATCGAACAGCTCGCGATGATCCTGAATCCTGAGCGGCAATGACCTGGGCTTGCTTTCATCGCGCATGACTGATTCGAGCGAGCGCGTGCAATCATCAACGTCCATTGCCGCGCTCCCTGCATGCCCGAATGTAGTGCCCTAGCACGTGCTCTGCCTCGGCTCTGGTGGCTGTCGGCGGGATGTTCAGGCGCACGCGCTTGAAGACGGACCCTATGCAGCTCGTTTCAGGCGTCCGCGTGCTCTGCTCGATGCGAGCGACCCAATAACCATCTGGGTCGCGATGGAGGCATACGATTGGGTACGGATTGCTCATCGCTCCACCAGCCTGAACAGGTATGCCATGCATGCGATGATGGCGGCGATGCACAAGCCGATTCCAAGAGCCGCCATCGTGCCCGAACCTATAAGGGATTCGAGCGCTATGAGAACTCCGGTGAACGTGTCCGCGACAAGCTCTGCTGCTGCGAGCGGGATGATTCCCGTGACAGATCCAACCGCAATCGCATAGATGCCCCAACGCTTCCAGCGCGGCATCTGCGTTAAAATGTCCTCTGTCAATTGCTGCCTGCAATCTGACGCGCCCGTTCGAAGTTGCCGCTTCGGGCGGGCATCTTTCTTCTCATGTCCCAGATACGAACCTTGCCGAGCGCGTACCTGCACCAACGGAACTGCGCGGCGCGCAGCCGCGTTGCTTCGGGCATCCGTAAAACCACCCCCAAAACCAACGGTTTCAATCTCGGTTTTCATCGTCTGAAACCCCCGCTTTCCTAACCGGTTCGGCTGCGCTCTTGCCCATCCAGAAGCCGAGTGCCCCGATGCCGATGAGCCAGATAACGAACGTCGGCGCGCTCACGGGGCTGAACAGCGCAATGACGATGAGTGCGATTGCCAGAGCGAGCATTGCTAAACCTCCTTCGGAATTCCGCACAGGTCGTTGACCGTGCACCCAAGCGCCTCGGCGAGCTTGTACGCCGTCTCAAGCAGGGGCAGGCTCATCTGCCTCTCATAGGAGCGGATGGCGTCGACAGACACGCCGGATCTCTTAGCAAGCTCTTCTTGGGACATGTTTGCCTCGGCGCGCTTGACGCGCAGGGCGCGGGCGATCGTCTCTTTCAACTCACTCATTCCGTCTCACCTCCCTTCAATCGGTCGCGCCGACTTTCCTTTGACCATGTCAAGGAAAGTCGTATCTTTCCCCATGGGGAAAGATAATTGGTAATCAACGTGAATCACGTCGCCGAGAACAGACTATAAACGTGTATCACGTTCCATGCAAGCGTCATTTACGTAATTAATTGATTTATCTACGTGATTCACGTAGACTTATCATTGAAATAAGGAGGGCTGTATGTATAAGCTTCGCTTAAAAGAGATTCGCAAGGCGGCTGGTTTTAAAACCCAGAAAGCAATCGCAGATTTTCTTGGAATGAAAGAGAGAAAATACGCCACCTGGGAACGTGGCGAAGTTGCGCTGACTCTTGAAGACGCATGTATTCTCTCCGTTGCCCTCAAATGCACCCCAAACGACCTTTGCGGTTGGTACGACAGCCATCCACGTGAGCCTGAATCATGCGGATTGACCTCTGAAGAGAGCGAGATCGTCGGGTGTTACCGCGAGAGCACCCCGCAATGGAGGCAGAACATATCCATGACAGCCCGCGCAGCAGCGGGCGAATCTAAAGAGATTGCCGAACGTGGTGTATCTGCCGCCAAAGAGCGGGCGGCGGTATAGGCATGGTTGAGTTCTTGAACACGCTGCTTCAATGGCTGAACCCAGAATGGGTTGCAGAGCAGTTCGCAGACGGCGACGGTCTGCCATTCATCTTGTGGACGGCGATTGCGCTATTCGCTGGTTTTATGTTTGGTTTCTTCATCAGCAAGAAGCTATCTGGTTGGGTTCCGAAGCGTACGATCGCCAAGGGATTCTCACCAGAAATAAAGCAAGCAGCTTTGGAATCGCTCGATTCGCACGGATCTGTAGTCATAGGAGATAAGTTTGATGCGCTGTTAGCGTTCGAGAGGGCTGAAAATGGAGTGTTCTCATTCCCGTTCCCGATTGATGAGGTAAGGGATTCGGACACGTACCAGCTAACGACGAGGTGGAGAGCTTACTTGGAGAGACATAGGAAGTTGCTCAAATAAAAAAAAGAAACCCCGTGCGGCTTCTTGGCGGTTGGCGCACGGGGCAAAGGTGAAGAACAGAGCGCTTAACCGCGCTCGTCCTGAGAGGTGATTTTAGCATGGTGAAGAACCGAGCCGCCATATATGCGCGCTTCAGCTCGCACAACCAGCGTTCGGAAAGCATCGAGATACAAGTCGAGAACTCGCGCCGGTACTGCGAGCAGGAGGGCTTGCAGGTCGTACGCGAATACTGCGACTACGCGCAGACTGGGCGCAACGTCGATCGCGCCGAGTTCCAACGCATGATGCGCGATGCAAAGCTAGGTCTATTTGATTATGTGGTGATTTACAAGGTGACGCGCATTATGCGCAACCGCGACGAAATGGCGCTTGCCCGAATCATGCTGCGCAAGTCGGGCGTTGAAATACTTTACGCCGGGGAAGAGATCGCGAGCGGTTCGAGCGGCGTGCTGCAATTGGGCATGCTCGAAGTCCTCGCGGAATGGGAAAGCGCCATAGACAGCGAGCGCATCCGCGACGGCATCCAGAAGAACGCTCAGCGCTGCATGGCGAACGGTCGCACCCTCTACGGGTGGGACATCGTTGATGGCCGTTATGTGGTGAACGAGCGCGAGGCGGCGGTCATGCGCCGCATGAAGAACATGCTGTTTAGCGGAAGCTCTGTGGCAGACATCGTGCGGGCCGTGAGCGCCGAGCGCAGCAAGCGCGGCGCGAAGTTCACCAATGACACCGTTTCGAAGCTGCTCAGGCGCGTCCAGAACGCGGGCGTTTACAAGTACGCTGGAAACGAGGTGGAAGACGGCATGCCCGCTCTATGGCCGCAGTGTGAGCAGTACATGATAAACAGCATTCTCGATGACCGTCACAGGCCGCGCCGCAAGATCGACAGCGCGCGTGAGTTCCCGCTTACCGGAAAGCTCTACTGCTCGACCTGCGGCGCGCCGATGTTCGGGACAAGCGGGACCTCGAAGAACGGTTCCGCCTATCACTACTACAAATGCCGCGAATGCCGCAGAACCGTCCGGCGCGACCTCATAGAGGGCGCCGTCGCTGATATGACCTACGAGGCCGTGAAGCGCAATGACGTGCGCGCCCGCATCGCCGAAACGCTCGCCGGGTACGAAGCGGAGCAGGGGAGCGACGAAAAGCCTGAGAGCTACTTCATCAAGAAGGAGATACGGCGCATCGAAACGACGTTTGAGCGCATCTGGCATGCGATAGAGGACGGTATCGCGCCTCCCGGCGGCAAGGAGCGCATTGAAGAGCTGAACCGCCAGAAATCAGAGCTTGAAGCCCGGCTGTGCGCCATCGAGAAATCGGAATCGTGCGAGGTGAGCGTCGATGACGTGTTGCTGTGGCTCGACAGCCTTGCAAATGACACGACGCCCTTGGAAATCCTCAACGAGTGGGTTCGATTCGTGGACATCGACGGCAAGGACATATCCGTTTACTTCATGTTCGATGATCTGCCGGATGACTTTAACCCGACAAAGAAAAAAGCCGAACACCCTTGCTACCAAAGGTGTTCGACTAATTCTCTTATGGTGGAGGCGCGGAGAATCGAACTCCGGTCCACGAAAGTTCCCTGATCGGCATCTCCAGGCTCAGTCACTCATTTAGTCTCGGACACGTTGCGCGGAGCGACACGCTCGCGGCGTCCCAACCGGTTCAGTCTTAGCCTTGGCCATACCGATTACGTGCCAAGGAGCGTTCCCCTAAAATGACGTCGTGCCGGTGTCGGGGAAATCACCGGGTTGACGCGCCGCTATATATTAAGCAGCGAGAGCCAGCTGGGGCTCAAAAGAAGAATTCTTGTCAATTCATTTTGACAGTACCCCTGTTTTACGTGGCGAGGAGACCACGGCCTGCTTCCTCTCTCAGAACTATCGTGTCGAAACCAGTTGCCCCCTTTTGGGTGGTCGTTGGGATTCGCTCAAGTCCAGACCATTCATCAGCGCAATTCGCGCCATGCCGGTCGAGGGTGAATCCTCTTTCTGGTGCCGCAAGCGGCAACGACCTGTCAAAGTACGCGGATCGCGCCCGAGGCACAAATCCGTAGTTGAAAAGTCTACCACGGAAGGCGCCCAATCATGAAACCGCGATCTGTGCGGGTCAAATTCACGCTACATCGGGATAAAGTGTACGTTTTGGGGAAGGTTTTGAGGCCTCGAGCACTTCCGAACTAAATCGAGCGAATTGTGAGCTGCGGTTATGTTGGACGAACACGTGGCAGGCCGCAGAAATAGAGGCAAAACCTTCCCCAAAACGTACACTTTGAAATCGGCGTTCCATATTTGGATGGACATTCGTTCATGTTCCGGTGCCCATGGGGTACAAGGGCTTCAGAATGAAAGGAGCTCCGATGCAGGACAAGGCGAAAAACGCTGGGAAGGTTGCAATCGTTTTGGAGGGCGGTAGCTTCCGCGGTGAGTTCACCGCGGGCGTGCTCGACGTTCTCATGGAAAACGGCGTCGAGGTTGCGGCATGCTACGGCACGTCTGCCGGAGCGCTTAACGGCTTGAACTATAAGAGTCGGCAGATCGGGCGCGTTAATCGCGTCAACCTCGCATTTTGCAACGATCCTCGCTACATGGGCGCCCAGTCGCTCGTGACCACGGGCTCGATGGTCGGGTACGATTTCATCCTGAACGACGTGCAAGACCGTCTCGATCCGTTTGACAACGAGGCGTTTTTTGCCAACCCCATGGAGATGTACGCCTGCGCAACGGACATCGTATTCGGTACTGCGGTGTACCTGCCCGTTCGGGATGCGACCTTGGACATCGATGCCGTGCGTGCTTCGACCTCGCTTCCCTTGGTGACCAAGCCTGTCGAGATCGATGGGCATCTCTACCTCGACGGTGGTACGGCGGATTCGGTCCCAGTTGAGCATGTGCTCGAGAACGCGGGTTTCGATCGTGCGATCGTAGTGCTCACGCAGGATCGGTCCTACCAGAAGAGCCCGTACGGGCTGATGGGCGCTGCCCGCGCCGCGTACGCCGGGTACCCCTATTTGCTCGAAGCCATGGAGAACCGTCACGAGCGGTATAACGAGCAGCGCGAGCACATCTGGGAATATGAGCGCGCCGGCCGCGCCCTCGTCCTTGCCCCGCCGGTCCCAGTCGAGGTAACCCATGTCGAGCACGATACCGAGAAGCTGCTGAATCTTTATATCCAGGGTCGTCAGAAGGCCAAGCACCGTTTGGGCGAGATACGGGAGTTCGTCGGACGTTAGGGGCCACGGCCCGCATGAGGGCCTTTTCCTCACAACAGATCA
>OBIU01000334.1_pt1 | contig 22752 bp, 12 predicted proteins | sample 1519871 | NCBI WGS metagenome assembly OBIU01 (sample SAMN04209229, study PRJEB22552) | human gut metagenome | biome: gut; material: feces | host: Homo sapiens | place: USA: Oklahoma
AACTGACCCTGTTTGCTGTCTTGCTTCGGATAAATACATACACCGCCGCCGTACTTCGCGGAGCAGCCGATAATATTGCCGCCGGTCATGGTCAACTGCCCGCCGGGTGCGATATACACACCGCCGCCATAATATGCGTGGTAGACATATTTGCCGCTGCCGAACTGAATCGGTTTTCCCGTGCCGCCGGTGATAACGCCGCCGGTGACGGTCTCTGTGCCGCTTGCCTCGTCCAGCACCCACAGTTTGCCATTCGGATTGAATCTGTGCGAGGGCTTACTCGTATTGCTGTCCTCGATCGTCAGCTGCCCGCCGCCCTCGACCACAATCACGCTGCCCTTGTTTGCGCTCTCGTATTTGAGCACATGACCGTTCAGGTCCAGCGTCACGGTGCGTTTGACGGTCAGGGAGTTGCTGATGCTAATGTCCCCTGTCAGCTTGACGGTGTCGACAGCAGAATCAACAGCCGCAGTCAGCTCATCCGCGGTGCTGACCTCTGTTAGCGTCTCGCTCCCGCCAATCAACGCCATCAAGGCTGTCTCCGGCTGGGCTGCCGCATCGTCTGCGGGCCGGGCGCACTTTTCACAGTTCTCCGGCAAAGCGCCCTCCGCGCCGCAGACGGGGCATTCCGCATTCATGCTTTCCGCCGTGCAGGCTGTTTCACAACTGCACTCGGGCGGGGTTTCCGTGCTGCCTTCCGCAAAAGCCGCTGTTGGCATAAGGCACAGCAGCATACACAGGGCAAGCAGAGTGCTTACGATTTGCTTTTTCATCTTGTCTCCTTCGTTCTTTGCTGTCCGCTGACAGCACTACACTAATTATATAAATTATGGGGTGAACTGCTCGAATTGTCAAGTGCTTTTTTCGGGAGAATATATCGTAAAGCCGAAGATAAGCGCGCTGCACGACCCCTTCAAAAGGACCAAATCTCATACTTTGGGATGATTTACTTTTCCCCTTCGGATGGTATAATTTAACTATTATAGTATGGCATTTCCCCGTCCTTCACCCAAAAGGAGTTAAAATTGAACGGAAATATTCTGATAAAGCCATCTGTGCAGCAAAAATTTGACAGCGTTATGCAAAGCGGTCGCATCCTTTTTTTCAGTGCGCCCTGCGGCTTTGGCAAAACGGCGCTGGCCAATGCGCTGCTGCGCGGGCATCGGACGCTGCGGCTGTGTGCCGATGCGCCGGATTTTACGCTGCGCACACTGCCGAAAAACTGGGATGTCCTTTTGATCGACGACTTTCAGCTTTTGCAGGAGCAGGAAACCGCGCAGACGCTCTGTGAACTGATCCGTGCCAACCCGGCACGCCGGTTTGTGTTCCTCTCCCGCGGGGTGCCGCCGTCGTACTTGACGGCCTTCCAGTACACGGGTCTTATGACCACGCTGGAGCCGGACGACCTTCTTTTTGACCGCGAGGATATACGCGGCTTTTTTGCCGCCCGCAAGGCAGCCGTGACGGAAAGCGAAATCAACGGCATCCTGAAAGAATCCATCGGCTACCCGCTGGGCGTCGCTGTTACGGCGCGGTGTATGTCCGGCGGCAAGCCGTTCGCCCCGGAAATCGTAGCGCAGGCTTACCGGGAGGTGTTCAACTACTTCGAGGATGCCATCTATCGCCGGTTCGATCTTCCGATGCGGCATTTTTTGCTGGATCTTGCCCCCTTTGAGCGCTTTGATCTGGAAATGGCGCGAATGGTCAGCGGCGACCCCCGCGCCGGCGAACGGATGGACTGGCTCCTGCGGCACACCACCATGCTGCGTTACGACAGCCGGGAGCGATTCCACTTCTGGGCCGGTTTCCGCGCCTTTCTCCTTTGGGAGATGGATCGGAAATACACGGAGGAAAAGCGTAAAGCGCTGTTCAGCCGTGGCGGGCTGTACTATGAGCTGAAGGAGGACTACGCCCACGCCCTAGAATGCTACACCAGCGGCGGCGACCATGCCAAGATCTCCGAGCTGCTGATCCGCAATGCGGAGCTGCATCCCGGCATGGGGCACTATGCGGAGATGGAGCAGTACTACCGCGCACTGCCGGAGGCGGAAATACTCGCCTCGCCGTCTCTGATGCAGGGCATGAGTATGCTCTGTGCGTTGGCCATGGATTACGAAGGCTCGGAGCGCTGGTATAGCGAACTGAAAAAGTTTGCCGAACACTGCGGCAGGCAGGATGCCGCCGGAAAGCAGGCGCGCGGTCGCCTTGCATGGTTGGACATCTCCCTGCCCCAGCGGGGCGTGAACGGTCTGACGGAAACCATCCCCGCCGTGTTCCGGCTGCTGACGAACAAAGAGGTTGCGCTGCCGTCTTTTTCCGTCACGAGCGCGCTGCCGAGCATCATGAACGGTGGCAAGGACTTTTCCGAATGGAGCAAAAAGGATGACCTGCTCTACAAAACTCTCCGCATCCCCGTGGAGGCAGTACTGGGGCGGGACGGCGTGGGTCTTGCCGACTGCGCCATTGCCGAGAGCAAATTTGAAAAAGGCGAGGACGTCACCGGGCGGATGCTGTCCCTTCTCCCGCAGCTGAACGAGGTCCGCAACCGGGGTACGCCGGACATGGAGTTTGCCGTCAGCGGGCTTCTGGCCCGCAGCCAGCTGGCAAACGGGCAGGCGATGGACGCGCGGCGCACCATCGAGGTACTTCGGGAATGCTTTGCCGAGCGCGGTTTGACACGCTTTCTGCCCAATATGGACGCCATGCTCTGCCGTATTGATATGCACACCGGCAACCTTGACGCGGCGGACGTGTGGTATCGGGAAAAAGCCCCGCGCGAACCCACGCACCTGAACGTCATGCGGCGCTACCGGTATCTGACGCAGGCAATGGTGGAAATTATGCAGAACCGCCCGGACGCCGCTTTGCTGACGCTTTCACCCATGGAGCCGTACATTCAAAACTGCGCCCGCATCATCGACGGCATTCATCTGAATGTCCTGACGGCCATCACCCTGCACCGCAAGCGCGACGAACGGTGGCGCGAGCGATTGACGGCGGCGCTGGACGCGGCGGCGGAATACAGCTTTATCCGCACCGTCAGCGTATACGGCACGGCAGTGTTGCCGCTGCTGGAGGCACTGGACTGGGATGGCGACAAAAAGTGGTATAAGCAGTTAATGGCGGCGGTGCGGATGCAGGCGGCGTTCTACCCGCATTTCCTCGCGCCGCGCCTTGCCCCCGGCGAGGAGCTGACGCCAACGGAGCTGCAAATTCTGCATCTCATCTGCGCGGACAAGTCCAATGCCGAGATTGCCCGGATCATGGACGTGAAGCTGCCCACGGTGAAAACCCACGTCAGCCACATCCTCGACAAGCTGGACGTGAAGCGCCGGGCGGAGGCCAGGACTGCCGCGAAGAAGCTGCATTTAGTCCCCGAGGACCTGTAAAAACAGCATCCGGCAGAAGCCGGATTTTCACATAAAAGCAGGACTATTTCTCAAGGAGGAAGTACATGAAAAAACGAGTATTGAGTATGCTCATGACGCTGGCGTTGTGTCTAACGCTCCTGCCCACGCCTGCGTGGGCGGCGGAGGACGCACCGGAGGGCGGCGCCATCGTGCAGCAGGAGCAGCAGGAGGAAATTTCGCCCGCCGTATCCGAACAGGCTGGAACGAATGAGGAAGAGAACGGTTCAGAGGGTGGCCCGCAGAATACCGGTACCCCTGACGCCGATGGCGCTGAGGACAGCAAAGCAGATGCGCCCGAGAACGGCGAGAATGAAAACGCCGGGAACAACGCGGACGCGGCGGTATCCGCTGTGCAGACGATGATCGATGCGCTGCCCATCGTGAGTGAGTTGGACGGCATGACCGCCGACGAGCTGGACGCAGCTTATGACGACATTCAGGCGGCGTATGATGCTTATGAAGCGCTGAACGCAGAGCAGCAGGCGCAGATCACCGGCGCAGACTTCGAGGCGCTGCACGGCTGGTTCAACAGCCAGACCGCGCCGCTGGCAGACGCACAGCCCGGTGTTCATACCCACTGCGTCTGCGGCAGCAACCATCAGGAAATCGGCGACCATAAGAGTGCAGACGAAAAAACATTTACTGCATGGACGGAAACCACTTCCTTGCCCACCAGCGGCGCGTACTACCTGACACAGGGTGTGACGATCAGCGGCAACGTTACGCTGAATGAGAATGTCACCCTCTGCCTGAACGGGCAGACGATTTCCGGCAGTATCACGGTCGGCAGCGGCGCGACGCTGACGCTGACCGACTGCACCGACAGCGGCAGGGTTCAAGGCGAAGTGACCGTCAACGGCGGCAAATTTGAACTGTACAGCGGCACCATCACCGGCGGCGTGCAGGTCGGTATGAAGGGCGGCACCTATCAGACCGGCTCGGCCTTCACCATGTACGGCGGCACGATCTCCGGGCACAATGCAAGCAGCGGCAGCGGCGGCGTGTTCCTCGTCGGCACGTCGAATCAGACCAACCCGCCGAGCTTCACCATGCACGGCGGCACCATTTCCAACAACACCGCAGGCGCATCCGACGGCGGTGGCGGCGGCGTATATGTGGGTGAGAAGTGCAGCTTCACCATGGACGGCGGCACCATCACCGGCAACCGCCGGCAACGGCGGCGGCATCTATATCCACTTTAACGCCGGCAATGTTTCGATCTCCAACGCCACGATCACCGGCAACAAGGCGTCCGCCACGGGAAATATAAGTAATGGCCACGGGGGCGGCATTTATTCGGAGAGAGGGGTAACCGTCAAGAATGTGACGATCACCGGAAACAACAGCACCTATGAGGGCGGCGGCATCTATGGAAAGGGCGCTATTACCCTCACCGATGCTACCGTTACCGACAACTCTCAATATGACGTTTACTACGACGGAAAGGAAACAACAACTCCTGAGCTCACTGTTTCCGGCTCGGTGAAGGCCGGTTATTACGCCAATTTTGATTGGAAGCTGCCCATTCTTGTATCAGGCGAATTGAGTGAGAATTCGGTCATCCATGTGGGCGTGCGTGAAGGCATAGAGCATGGGGCCATCGCCGAACCGGCAAGCGGCGTGACGCTCCGCGCCGAGAACTTCAAGGCGGACGCCGCCGACTGCGTGACCAACCTGGGCGAGGACGGCAAGGTCTATCTTGTGCCCTGCACGCACGAGATGGACGATACCGGCTACACCTGCAAGAAGTGCCATACGCAATTCGACGCGCGCGTGGGCGATAGCGCCTATTATCAGACGCTGACGAAGGCGTTTGATGCAGCCAGAGGCAGCACCGTGACGCTGCTGCGGGATGTGACGCTCACAGGAAATTGCTCTTCTGACACCTACTCAGCGACGCTGGATCTGAATGGCAAAACTGTCAGCAGCGATCGTTATTACATTTGTGTCGGAGGCGGGAACAAACCCAATACTCTGACGGTCAAGGATTCCGGAACAGGCGGCGGAACGCAGGCGCTCACGGTCAAGTTCCTCGTTTACTCCAACGGAACGCTGGCGGTCGACAACTCCTACACTGGCAAGATTTCGCGCGTGGAGCTGCAGGCCGGCGGCGCATTGGAGCGCTTTGGCGGCGAAATCGGCGAGTTGGTTTTAAGCAATGCTGCGCATGGCTCCACAAGTACGGGCTACGGCCTGAAGCTGTGGAAGGGCAATACAAACGCCTGCACCATCGGCGGGTTCACGGATAACACGACGAGCAAGAGCCTCACCGTTCAAGACCTGCTGAAAACCAACCATGCAAAGTGCGAGCTGTACGGCGAAAACAGCGGTACATGGAGCGTCGTTGATAAGAGCACCAAAATTGCAAAGTTGACCGGCTATACAGCGTACAAGGTACAGTTCCCGGAGTGCGTCCATCAGTGCGCCGATGACAGCAACCCCGTATGCTCTGTGTGCCACAAGAAACTGTATACGAAGATCACCGCCAAGGCAGCTGACGGCACGACCAAGACTGCCTACTTCACGGAAGACAGTGCGCTGGAAAACGGCTATGTAGAGGCCATCCAGACCTTGAACGGCTGGAGCAATGAGGGCTGCACCGAGCCAACGCTGACCCTGCTGCGGGATATGTATGCTTACGGCACCTCCATGCCGCTGACCGGCACGCTGACGCTGAAGGGCGGAACGCACACCGCCAAGAATGTGACGGTCGCTAAAAACGCGGACGTGACCTTTGCCAGCGGCAGCTATAAAGGTGCGACCATCGACGGCACGGCGACGGTGAAGGAGGGCGTCACATTTACCGACGCCTCCGTCGAGGTGAACGGTACGCTGAACGCCAAGGGCGGTACCTTCACTGGTAATGTCAAATTCAACGGCAGCAGCATCGCGAACATCAGCGGCGGCAGCTTTAATAATGAAAAGAAATATGGCGGCGTTACGTTTGACTACAATGTCACGGGGACGATCACCGGCGGCACGTTTACCTTCGCGGATTTTTACACCACCAAAGTCAAGCTCTCCGGCGGCACATTTACGATGATCAAAACCAACGGCGACCGCAAACTCGCCGACCTGCTGGCGGAGGGCGCGGCGTATTACGGAGCAAGTGATAATCAGGCTGTGACCAATGATAGCGTGAATACGCTGGAAAATGTCAAGGTCGTGTCGCATACGCACAACGGCGGCGCGGACAGCAAGGGCATTTGCAGCATCTGCGGCAAGCAGATGACGGCGTCGCTGACCGTCGGCGGCAAGACGAGCTGGTACGTGGCCTTTGCCACTGCCATCGAGGCGGCGAACGCGGCGGACGGCGAAAAGGCCATCACGCTGTATCAGAATGTGGATGACACTGTCCACGGGAAGCGGACCGCCTATGAGCTGACCCGCGGGCCGGTGACGCTGGCGACCGGCGGGAAAACGGTCGATGGTGTGGACCTCATCGCCAAGGGCATTTCCCTGACGGTCACGGGCAGCAACGGAGACTTCAATGTGTCGGTGGACGGCAAAGACGCGGAATTAACCGTCAACGACGGGAATACGGAGCTCGCCATTGTCACGGCGCAGAACGGCGGAAAGCTTTCGCTGAGCAACGGCACCTTCAGCCGTGTGGCTGTAAAGGACGACGGCAGCAGCGCCAGCCTCAGCGGCGGCAGCTACGGCGAGATCACGAGCGATGCCGGCTATGTCAAGCCCTACGCGCTGCTGGCGGAGGGGTACGCTTACAAAAGAACAAAGGATAACCAATGGCTCCCCAACGCCAATTCAATCTCGGAAAAAGTCACCGTTGAAAAAGCCCCCTTCGCGGTCGAAAAGATCTATCCGAATAACGATATGGACTACACCGGAAACTCGGCGTTTGCGACGGACGGCAATATCACGCTGACTGCGGTAATCGCGCCCGAAACGCAGGGCGTCACCTACTACTACTGGTGGGAGCTGTTTAACGAATCAAAGAACGACTGGACCACGACATTCAGCAGTGTTAATTCTGCGACGCATGACGGCAAGCAGAGCAAGACGCTCTCCATCAGCAATCTGCCGGAAAACAGCAGCTACCAATACCGCGTTGATGTGCGGAGCGACAACGGCTACCAGTGCTACAGCGAGCCGTTCACCGTGACCCGGCATCAGCATAGCTGGACGTACACGGCAAGCGGCGCGACCATCACCGCAAGCTGCACAGACACGACTTGCACCAGCCCGAACGGCGGCAGCGTGACCATTGCGGCCCCCGCCGAGCTGACCTACAGCGGGGAAGCCAAACCCGCCACGGTGACTGCAAGCAGCGATTGGCAGGGTCCGGCGGCGAGTGGGATCACCATCAGCTACATAAAGTCGGGCAATTATATTCAGCAATTGGAAAACGGCGCGCTCCCCACGAATGCCGGTACCTACACCGCCAGCATCACCCTGGGCGAGGCGACCGCCAGCGTGACCTATACCATTGGCAAAGCTACCCCCAAGGCGGAGGACTTCACCTTCACCGCCCCGACAAGCCTGACCTATGACGGCAATGTCAAGAGCGCGACGGTTTCTCCCGCAAAGGCCGGTACGGGCGATGTCATCGTAAAATACTACGATAAAGACGGTAAGGAAGCCACACCTAAGAACGCGGGCGAATACACCGTCAAGATCGATGTAGCCGAGGGCACGAACTATGCTGCGGCCAACGGCCTGACGGCGGATGGCTGGAAGTTTAGCATCACCAAGGCGGCCGCGCCCACGATGCAGCCCATAGAGCTGACCGTTATCAACGGGCTGAAAAAGACTTACTTGGTCAATCTTCCCGCGCTGCCGAGGCTGGGCGATAATTGTAAGTACGGCTCCATCAAATATGAGGCCTGCAACTTCAATCTGATTGGAGAGGGCGGCTACGCAAATTCGATGGCAATGATCACATCAAACGATGAGTTCCAGTTGGCTGTCCCGGCTGTCGAATCTCAGACCGAAGGTTCCGTCGGAACCGTAGGCGTCAAGATCACCACGGACAACTATCAGGACATGCTCCTGACCGTTAAAGTCATCGCGAAGAACAAGATCGTTCCCGTGCCGGACGGCGAGATCACCGCAACGCCAATCACCTTTGGCCAGATCCTGCGCGTCAGCACCATTACTGGCACGATGAAAGACGACGGCAAGACGGTCGAAGGCACCTTCGAGTGGACTGATCCTAGTACCAAGCCCGACAAAGCCGGCAACTATCAGGCTGAGTGGACATTCACCCCGGCGGAGGGCTATGAGGAATACGCGACTGCGACCGGAACTGTGACCATCAAGGTGAACAAGGCTACCCCCACCTTCAACGCTCCCACGGCGCAGGAAAATCTGACCTATACCGGACAGGAGCAGGCGCTGATTACTGCGGGCAGTGTGACCAGCGGTGGCACCATGCAGTACAGCCTGACCGAGAACGGCACATACAGCCCGGACATCCCTACCGGCACCGATGCCGGAGAATATACCGTGTGGTATCGGGTGATTGGCGATGAAAACCACAACGATACCACACCCGCCAGCGTGGCGGTCCGCATTGGGAAGAAGCCGCTGACGATCACCGGGGTAACGGCTGTGTCCAAGCCCTATGATGGCACGACAAACGCGAACATCTCCAGCGTAACCTTCGACAACGTGACCTTGAACCGAGGCACAGACTACACCGTGACCGCCAACTTTGACGATGCCGGTGTGGGCAAAAGCAAGAACATCACTGCCACAGTGACCTTGATGGGGCAGGCCGCGAAGAATTACGCCCTGGAGCAGAGCAACTTCACCGCGACTGGCAGCATCACCAAGGTCGCTGCGCCCGGTTCCGATCTCCACCCTGCGGTGACAGTCATCAACGATCTGGCAAAAACCTATGAAATGGTACTGTCCAACGACTACTTGCCTAAGTTGAGTTCTCCCTGTGAGTATGGAAAAGTCAGCTATTCGTTGAGGGGTACCTACCTGACGGACGGCTACGAGGACACCGTTCAGGTCAAGGTTATGGAGGAAAATGGTCAGTATAAGCTGAAGCTGACCGTTCCGGCAGTGGATTACAATAGGGTAAGTTCTGTCGGCACGATTGATGTCCGCGTCACCTCGGATAACTATCGAGATTTTTACTTAACCATCGGGGTGAAAACCAAAAACAAGGATGTTCCTGTGCCGGACGGCACCATCAGCGCAAGCAATATTACCTATGGTCAAGCGCTGAATGACAGTAAAATTGCAGGTAAGATGAAAGCTGGCGGCAAGGCGATTAACGGTACATTCACATGGACGAATGGCACGTTCAAGCCAGCTGCGGGCGACTATCCGGCTTCGTGGACGTTCACCCCTGCCAAGGGCTACGAAGAATATGCAACTGCGACCGGCACTGCAACCGTTACGGTCAACCGCAAGACGGTTACGGTTTCAGGTATCACCGCAAGCGACAAAGACTATGACGGCAATACCAATGTTGTGCTGGATTACAGCAATGCCCAGTTTGGCGGTATTCTGGGAAATGATACCTTAACCGTTACTGCCACAGGTACATTGGAAAGTGCTGATGTCGGTGAGAAGAAAGTCACGATTTCCGATTTGACGCTGAGCGGCAATTCTGCCAACAACTATGTGCTGGCTGAAAGCGGCAATCAGACCCGAACCACTGCCACCATCGATCCCAAGTCTATTGACGGCGCAACCGTCAAGCTGGGCAAGGGCCTTACCGCCAACGGCGCGGAACAGACCCAAACGGTCGAAAAAGTCCTGCTGGACGGCAAAGAACTTCCCGCAGACTCCTACACTGTGTCGGGCAACACCGCCACCGCCCACGGCATATACACATTGACCGTCACCGGCAAGGGCAACTATAAAGATTATGTTAAATGGACCTATGTGATTGCTCCCGCCAAGGCTGAGGATGCCCCCGGCGAGGATATTACAATCGGCAACGGCAAGGTGAAAGTAGATGTTAAGTCTGAGGGCACTGTACCGCCCGCCACCCTGCTGACCGACAAAGCCGAATTGCTTGCCATGCTGGTGAACAGCGGCGACATTACCGCCGATGAACTGGTGCAGATTGCCAACGGCGCAAGTGTGGACATTGTGCTGACCGTGAAAGAAGCCAATGTTTCCGATGAAGTAAAAACGGCGATGGCACAGGCCGCCAAGGACTACACCATCGGGCAGTATTTCGACATCAGTCTGCTCAAGTACATGACGGTAAACGGCAGCCAACAGGCCGCTGTTGCCCTGCCCACGACCAAGAACGCATTGACGATTTCCGTTGCGGTGCCGGACGCGCTCATCAATACGAACAGCGCGGTCAACCGCACCTACTGCATTGTGCGCAACCATAAAGGTACGATTGATGTGCTGGATGCCGCGTTTGACGCAGCCGGCAAGACGCTGACCTTTAAGAGCGACCGCTTCTCTATCTACGCGATCGCCTATAAGGACACCGCCGTGCCGAGCAGCGGCAGCAATCCGGGCAGCAACAACAGTTCAAACGACAGCGAAACCAAGAAGAACGAAGTTGCTGCTCCCACACCGGCCCCCACACCGGCAAGCACTTCAAAGCCGTCCACCATAACGGCAATGCCGCAAACGGGCGATACCTCCAACCCCACGCTGTACGTCGTGCTTCTGGTGGCATCCCTGCTCGGACTTGCAGTTGTATTTGTCTGCAAGAAAAGAAACGATAAGTAATCGGTTATAAAGACAATTACAGATTGTTTTTGGCCCGACAGCCACATCGGCTGTCGGGCCTTTTTTGCGTTCCTTTTTTAAGTTTAAGGCGTTGTTGTCGTAGTTCTCACCAGACCCGCGCACCTCCAAATTTTGGGCTTTTTCAATGAAACTCAAAATTTTGGAGGTTATTATGTCTCGATATAAAGATTCAAATAAGTACAAAATCTACGGTGAGGACGCCATTCTGGCGGCAAGGTTTGATAAATATCTGGATGCGACATTACGTAATTGCCGCGCAGATTACTTGAAAGCCCTGAGCAAAAGGAAACAGCAGGAAATTCCTTACGAGGACTTGCCAGATGCTGAAAAGGAAACTGTGCAAAAGAGCAGCGCGGCAGACGATGAAATTGAATCCCTGCTGTTTTGGGAGGCACTGAAAACACATCTGCATCTTCTTACTCCGAAAGAGTGCGAGACTATGATTTGTCTGTACATCAAACGGCTTTCTGTGAAGGAAACTGCAGCACGGATGGGAGTCAAACCTGCTACTGTTTCTTATTATAAGAGCCGCGCGATTGATAAAATCCGTGATGAAATCAAGGAGGACTACTAATGGGGATGTATCGTGATTTACTTATTTCAGCCAAGCATAATAATTCTGAGGCAGTGATTGAACTGTACAAGCGATGCCAGCCAACCATCAAAAAGTACAGCTACGTCAACGGAATATTTGATGAGGACTTGTACCAGAACCTTGTGATTGCGTTTCTTGGCGTAATTGAAAAATTCAAATAACGGAAAGCGGGGCTTCGGCCCCGCTTTTCCTCTTGTACGTAGTAAATCTCGATGGTATTTAGTGGAGCGATGTCGTTGTGACCAGCCCCTACTAGCTTTCACGTTGTTCTTTCTGATAGGTGGTTGGCGATACACCATAGTATTTTTTGAAAACGGAAATAAAATGTTTTGTGGATACAAATCCTAGTTTTTCGCCGATTTCGTATATTTTGGTTTCGGGTGAATCCTTCAGGTAAGCGGCTGCACGTTCCATGCGGATCTGCATAAGGTATTTGCTATACGAGATTCCTAGCTGCTTATGGAAAAGATTACTTAAATAGCTGCTGTTTACATTGCAGTAATCAGCCACTTCGGACAAGGAGATACTTTCACAGAAGTGCTGGTTAATATACTCTTTTGCCATTTTTATGACGGGCATCGTATCCTGCGTAATTGTCTGCTCTTTTCCCAAAAGGCAAAAAACAGACTGATATACAGCGTGAGAGAAGTTGGCATCAGAAACGCCACCAGCACAAGAAGTACAAAAATCCGTCAGTTCTTTCCAAGCGGATGTCAAAAGTGTATCCTCAATAAGAAAACAGTCAGTAATGCTCTGAATCATATAACAGCCCATTTCCCAAAGTGCTGCGGAATTCTTGTGCGGAACCAGACTGCACAACTGGTCAATATCTGTACGCAAAGTTGTTTCTTGGGAAGCAGCAAAATCAGAAAGCACCTTTTTATTTGCCTTTTCAAATTCGATTATCTGCTGCTGATATTCGCTTAGTAGGGCGTAAGAATGTAGCTCGTTCGATGTGAACAGCGGCAACGAGCGCAAACCGGCAATACTTGCAAGGGAATACGATAAATCCATACTGTCATCCACTATGCGTCCGGCAAATAAATTTGCATCCTGCGCAAAGCGGAACGATGCCGAAAAGTCACTCTGAAATTCATGGAGATTTGCAATAAGAGCTGCTTTGGTCTCGCCTTCTGCCACAATATAAGTGTCACCATTATTCCCGAAGAAAGGTGTCCAGTTGTATTTTTTACACAAAGAAACAGCCGCGAGGTTCTGACGATAATTGCGGGAGTGTGCCTCCGTAGGAAGAACGGCATTGTCGCGGGCAATAGGCAGCAATGCCGCTTGTATGACACAAGCATACGGAAGCATAGGATCGGTGTCCGTGCTGGAAAAGACTTTATAACCCTGATAGATTCCGTTGCTGTCATCCTCCAGTATGGCACGGAACAGCATTGCGCGAGGGTTGGCGCGTTCTTCCTCGGTGGGATTGGCGAGCAGTGTGGGCGTATGTTTTTGCAGGCGCTTGCTGATGTCGTTCAGCAGTTTGATGAGATCATCATCAACCAATGGCTTCAAAAGATAATCCTTTACGCCATACTGGATAGCTTTTCTGGCATAAGCAAAATCGTTGAAACCAGAAATGATGATGACAACGGTGTCAGGATAATTTTCTTGGATGAACTTTGCAAGGCTTAACCCGTCCATGCCGGGCATCTTAATGTCTGTGATAACAACATCGTAAGCAGCCTGTTTCAAATATTCGATTGCTTCAATTCCATCCTGCGCTGTGTTAGGAACGTCAAAGCACGTTGAATGTTTGGGGATACTTTTTGAAAGCCACGTTCGCATGAGTGGCTCGTCATCAACAACAAGGATATGGTTCATTGAGTTACCTCATTCTTTGTAAAGGGAAGGCTGATAGAGACAGTCGTACCACTGTCAGAGGAAAGAATGTCCAGCGAGGCAGAGTTTCCATATTTTAACCGCAGCCGTTTGGCAATATTGACTAAGCCGATGTTGCCTACATGAGCCGGTTCAGTTTCATCGTGGCTGGGGGTACTGATACGTTGCTGCAAAGACTCCAGCGTCTCCGGCTTAATGCCAGGACCGTTATCAGATACTTGGATAGAGTAACGGTCCTGACTTACACAGGAAACGATGTGAATTACAGTTTGCCCGCGATTTTGTTCGCAGGCGTATTTGATTGCGTTTTCAATCAAGGGCTGTATGGTAAGTGATGGGATTTGTTCGCTATATAGTTCGGCAGAAACAGAAATGTCATATTGCAATCGATCCTGATAGCGTAGTTGTACGAGTTTTAAGTACGCTTGGCAAATGTCAAGCTCCTTTTGCAACGAAATGTCCTTGGAAACATTCATAACGCCGCCTAAAAATGCAGAAAAGGACTCGATGGCTCTAATTGCAGTATCATATTCTTCACATTTGATGAGGAGGCTGATTGTGTTCAGGGTGTTATACAAGAAATGCGGACGAATTTGGCTGCACAAAGAATTGTACTGCGCTTCTTTTGCTAGATATTGCGCCTGATAGATTTCTTTTGCCAATTGTGCATTTCGATCAATGACATTTTGCAATGCCTCTGTCATTTGGTTGAAGGATTCAGCCAAGTAGCCGATTTCGTCGTTTGTTGTGACGTGAGCTTTTACGGTTAAATCGCCGTCCTCAACATGGTGCATGAGGGCAACGATCTCAAACAGCTGCTGTGTGAATTTCTGAATGATGATGTAGAAGCCAATATCAGCAAGCATGATGCAGAATATCGCCAGTGCAATGCTCTTCATAAGATTGGAGCGCAGCGGAGCCATCAATGTGCGGTAAGAGTGCAACGCCACAATGTTAATGCTGTAATTGGAGAGCGACAGCACATTTACCAGATATTTTTGGCCATTCAGTGTAATGGTTCCAGATTGCCCGATTTTATTTCCATCGGCCATTGCGTCTTCCAAACCGCTGGGAATAGGCGCAGAGCGATACAACACCTGATTCTGCGAGTTTACAATTAAAAGCAGACCTCCTGCATTTAGATTGATTTTATTGCAAATTTTACAGATACCGGAATAATCCGCATCGACTTTTACAACGCCGATGGTTTTGCTGTTATCGTTTTTGCTTCTGAGCTGGCGAACGACCGAAAATACGGTGGTTGGCTTTTCACCGTACACTCTTTCCATGTGCGGCTCAATAAACAAAGGTTTGGTGGTTTCTTTTGCTTCGTTATACCAAGAGCTTTCAGCATAAGTGGCAAGGTCTGGCATGTCGTTCGGGGTGCGCGTATAGCTGTAAAGCGAATCATCGTTTGCTATGTATACACGAAGAATTTCACTTCGCGGAAGAGTCATAACCGAGGAAAGAAATCCTTCTACGACGCGCTTGGAATTTAGTTTATCGCGGGAATTCGTTGGTGAATACTCTAGTTGAGAAAGAACTTCATCATTATAATAAGGGGTGAGCGTAAGGCGATACAACTCGTCCATATAAGTACTGACGTTGGTTCCGGCCTGCTCTATTGTTTGTTGGGTTTGGGCAATCGTCTGTTCTTGTAATTGTTGTGCATTCCAACGGTAGGTAAGGTAAGTAATCGCCAAAATGACGGCGAGGTTTACAATACTGATGGCAATGACCAACCGGGTCTTAAAAGATTTTTTCGATTTGTAAGGGGTCAATTTCGGCACCCTCCTTCCATAATAATTATAAACTCATGAGGACATAATGTGCAATGGGAAAAGCCAAATTCCCAAAAAAGAGAAACCTTTATCTAAAATTTTGGGTATTTATTACAATTACGACTGTGGTACAATAGAGACATAAGGAAGGCGCGCTTCCAAATGATTTTCCGAATTTCAAACCGATCAATTTGAAATTCAAATCACATAAGGAAGGAAGAATACTATGAAACTTCGTAAGATCGCTGCAATGACGATGGCAGTGGCAATGCTCGGCGGCACGTTGGCCGGTTGCGGCGGCGCAGCCAGCAGCACGGCATCCAGCAGTGCAGATTCTACCCCAGCTGAAAGCACCTCTACGGCAGAAAGCACCGAAACCTCCGGTGAAAAAGTAAATATCAAGCTCTTTACCGGCAAAATCGAAACTATCGATGTGATGAACGAAATCATCTATGAGTTCAACGCTTCTCAGGATCATATCGTTGTTGAGCAAGAATATCAGAAAGATGCCAGCAACGTCATCAAGATCAAATTCGCCTCCAACGAAGTACCTGACATTATGACCACCTACGAACAGGGCTTTGTCGATGAAGGCAAGTACATGGACATCTCGGACTTGAACGAGTTCTGGGATCGTATGTCCCCGGATATGAAGGCCGCTTGCACGGATGTAAGCTCTGGCAATGTCTATCGTATCTGCACGAACATGACGATGGCCGGTTTCTTCTACAACAAGGATATTTTGAGCGAAGCTGGTTATACCGAGTTCCCGACCGAATGGGCAGACTTTGAAACCATGCTGGAGACCATCAAGGAGAAAAAACCTGATGTTACTCCGTGGTTCATCTTCGGTAGTGAGGCTTGGCACCTTGGCCACCTGATTGAGTTCCTGCCTCATGGTTACATCAAGTCCACGCTGGGCGCTGTTGACGCTAAGAAGGCTTTCTTGACCAACGATCAGGACAAGCTCCAGTTTGCAGCAGCAGATGGTCCGATGGCTGTTTTTGGTGAGGATCTGGTCGATCTCCAGAATAAGGGTCTCATCAACGCTGACGTGCTGACTGCCACGAACGACAACTGCGTACAGGACTTCGCAAACGGCAAGGTCGCCATGTTCAGCAATGGTATGTGGGCGCTGTCCAGCGTTCTCGAAGCCAACCCCGATATGGCAGATAAGATCGGTTTCGCACCGTATCCCGCTTATATGCCCAACTCCAAGCCTGTTGTTCTGAGCGCTGAAGATTCCGGCTACTGCATTTCTGCAACGACCGAGCACAAAGAAGAGTGCATCGAGTTCCTGAACTTCCTGTTTAGCCCTGAAAATCAGAAGAAGTACAGCGAAGTTGCCAAGGCTCCCAGCGCATTTACCGATGTTGATGCTGAGTGGGCACCTGAAAACGTCGTGAAGGAAGTCAATGCTGCCCTGAAGAGCGCTGCCAATATCGGCTTCACCAATGAGAAGCCCGCCGGTTTCTCTGGTGACGATGCAGGTCGTATGGTGCAGGAACTGCTGGCTGGTCAGTATACTCCTACCGAGTTTGCCGAGGCTTATGAGAAAGCCTGGACGGATGGTATGGCATCTTAAAACAACTCTTTTCTCCTTCTAAGTCGTGCGTATCAAATCTCAATAGGTGACATACAAGCAGAGGCGCACCGCATAATTCACGGTGCGCCTCTTACTTGTAAATGCAGGTGTATTACATGAAAAATAGAAAAATCGGTCTACATACATTTATGGCTGTGCCCGCTTTTGCTTTGTATTGCCTTTTCTTTATTTATCCGTTGACAAAAGGCATTGGCATGAGCCTGACAAACTGGAATGGCTACGGGCAAGCTGAATTTATAGGTCTGAAAAACTTTGTTGACTTTTTCAAGGACAGCCGTGCTATTTCGGATATAAAGACGACCGTTCTGTTCGCGTTAGGCAGTGCGCCGCTACTTAACATTGTCGGCTTGCTGTATGCTCTTCTGATGAACAGTAAGTTCAAAGGAAAATCTGTTGCAAGAGCCTGCATCTATATGCCCGCTATCATCAGCCCCCTGATTATGGGTTATATCTGGTATCTGCTTCTCCAGCCGGGGCGCGGCGTTATTTTCAATTTGCTGAATCAGATGGGGCATCCCGAATGGTTCCCCAACTGGATGAGCAGCTATACTTCAGAAATCGTTGTGCTTGTTCTCGTGAATGTTTGGCAGTATGCTGGCATGACGATGATTATCTATTTGGCAGGCTTGCAGAACATCTCGCAGGATTTGTACGATGCAGCAATGATTGATGGTGCTACTGGCTGGCAGAGCTTCCGTTTTATTACGTTGCCGCTGCTGGTTCCTTCCATTCGTATCAATGTGGTTACCAACATCATCGGTTCGCTCTCCGTGTTCGACATTGTAATGTCGCTGACGAGTGGCGGTCCCGGTTATCAGACGGAAACATTAAGTATTTACATTATGCGTATGTGCTACGGCAGCAAAACAGGCTATTCTACGGCAGTTGCTATGATTATGTTCTTGATCGTTCTGATTCCTGTTTTGATTTCGCTGCGCCTGACACGCACGAAAGATTGATAACTGGTGGTGGCTAAAATGAAATCGAAAGCAACTTTCCCGCGCTATTTGGCAATTATTCTGATTTGTCTGCTCTGCCTTTGCCCATTCGTAGTGCTGCTGATTTTGTCTCTGAACGAACCCGGCAGCAACATGTACGATGGCAATGTTCTGATCCCGGATTTCTATTTCGGAAACTATGCAGAGGGGTGGGCTAAATCCAATATTGGTCGAGCTATGATCAACTCTGGTATCATTACCTTGACCGCATTGCTGCTGATTGTTTTCCTTGGAGCGATGGCAGGTTACGCTGTTGCCAGATACTCGAACATGTTCAACCGCATGGTGTTCAACATTATGCTTTGCTGCATGATGATTCCCGGCATTATCAATACGGTGCCGCTTTATACTTTGATGATCAAAATCAAAGCGGTAAATACCTTGTGGGGTATGGCTTGCGTTTGTGCGACACTTGCGTTGCCACAGGCGGTCTTTGTATTCTCCGGCTTTATCCGTGCTCTGCCAAGAGAGCTTGAAGAAGCAGCCGTTATTGATGGCTGTACGCCTTTTATGGCATTTTGGCGTATTGTTTTTCCGCTGCTGATGCCCTCTATTTCTGCGGTTGTTATCTTGAATGGCTTTGGCATCTGGAATAACTACTCGCAGGCGGTCTTTTTCCTGCAAAGCAGTGCAAAGCATAATGTACCGCAGGCATTGTCTGTCTATTTCCAGCAGTTCGCAGGAGCTAAATGGAATCTGATGGCAGCTACGGCGGTCATTGCCATTGTGCCGGTCGTTGTGATTTTCCTTATTTTCCAGAAGAGCCTAATGAAGGGTCTTACGGAAGGTGCGATCAAGGGGTAAGGAGTTATAGAATGGACATTTATCCGTCAAAAGCACAGTTTAGTACAAATGAAACTGTAACCCTTTGCCTTATCTGTGATGATGTACTGCCCATCTCTGTCCATATCCGGGTACTGCTCATCTCCAAAACGGTATGGGAGCAAAACATTGTATTGACCGAGAACAAAACAACGGTATCCATAGGCGCTTTCTCTGCTACTTTTGCAGGATATGGCGTAAATGTTTATCAGCAGAATGATTTGGAAAAACCAATTTTGCAGACCGCCTTTGATGTTGCAGAATCTCCTAGAAAACTTTTACGGTATGGATTCTTAAGCGACTTCACAGAAAAAGACCGAGACAATGGTGCATTGGAATGGCTGTTAAAATGCCACATCAATCTCATACAGTTCTATGACTGGTCTTACCGCCACGATTCTCTTGTGGCTCCGCAAGAAGATTACCATGATATGATGGGCAAGGAAATCTCCGGCAGTACAGTTAAAGCAAAAATCGCAAAGGCAAAAGCGCTGGGGATGCACCCAACCGCATACGGTGCTGTGTACGCCGCCAGCAAACCATTTTTTGAAAAGCATCCGACATGGGCGTTTTACAATTCCTGTCAGGAACCGTTTGTATTTATTGATGTGTTCTATATCATGAATATTGCGGAGGGCTCGCCTTGGAGGAAACATCTTTTTGAAGAATACCAAAGTGCAATTAGCATGATGGGATTTTCCGGCATCCACATGGACACCTATGGATTTCCCAAAACAGCATATTCTCATTTGGATGCAATCCCGAAGAAAATCAAATTGGAAAACGAACTTCCCACTCTCATTGATGAAACGCGCGAAAATGTACATGGTGAGGAAGAACCTTATTTGATTTTTAACAATGTCGGAGCATGGCCTGTCCAGAGAACCGCAGATAGAAAGCAAGATGCTGTCTATATTGAGGTGTGGCCTCCTTACGACCGGTATGCAAGCATCGCGCAGCTTATCCGGGATGCAAGAACTTATGCCAAAGATGATAAGAGCACTATTTTGGCAGCCTATCTGAAACCATTCCGGGAAGGCAAACGTGAAAAAGCCCTCCCAGCAGCCAAGTTGCTGATGGGAAGCATTGTCTCAAATGGTGCCACACATCTTTTGACCGGCGAAAACCAAACGGCTCTGACACAGGGGTATTACAGCGATTATACAAAGTTAAGCGATTCCGAAGCCGAAGCCATCAGACGATACTACGACTATATGATTTGGTATGAAAATTTGTTCTTTGATCCTGAATTGCAGGACGTGACGATGACCCATACCGGGTGGGATAACTATGAGTATCAATGCACCAGCCATAAGGTGAGTTCCTACGGTGAAGCAGGGAAAATCTGGATGATTCTCCGTGAAAAAGATTATCGCAAGTGCATCTATTTACTCAACCTGTGCGGCCAAAGCGAGGATTACTGGAACGAGGGTAAAGAAGAACCAAACATCCAAAAGGATATAAAGTTTACCGTGCAGGTTGATACCCCGGTTGAAAAGATTTGCTTCAGCACTCCCGACGGGGAAAACATGGACGCAATAGAGCTTTCGTTTACAGAAAGAGCAACAAAAACCGGAAAATTTATTGACTTTACCGTACCAAGCCTGAACTATTGGACAACCATTTGGATCGACACAAGAAAGGAAACAATATGAAAAAGCATCATTTTATAAAGATGTGTTCAATTGCACTTTCCTGCGGCAATGCAGATGACGGATACATCAATTTTGACTGCGTTCATATTTCCAAATCCGCTTAAAGGAGTGTGAGCAACTATGGCAACCGCAAAAAGTCCGTGGTGGAAAAGTGCGGTAATCTATCAAATCTATCCACGCAGTTTCCAAGACAGCAACGGCGATGGAATCGGCGATTTGCAGGGCATTACCAGTCGCTTAGACTATTTAGCCGATTTGGGAATCGACGCCATTTGGCTCAGCCCGGTCTACCGTTCACCGCAAGATGATAATGGCTATGATATTTCAGATTACTGTGATATTGACCCTATGTTCGGAACTCTGGCTGATATGAATACTCTGATTGGTGAAGCCAAAAAGAGAAATATCCGCATCATTATGGATTTGGTATTAAACCATTCCTCGGATGAGCACCCTTGGTTTCTGGAAGCAAAGAAAAGCAGGGATAATTCTTTTCATGATTACTATGTCTGGCGGGATGGGAACGAAGAAGTACCGCCAAACGACATGAAAGCCTGCTTCGGCGGTTCTGCATGGACTTGGGTGCCGGATGTGCAGCAATACTATTTTCACCAGTTTTCCGTAAAGCAGCCTGATTTGAATTGGGATAACCCGAAAGTTCGAGAAGAAATCTATAAAATTATCAATTTTTGGATTGAACGTGGTGTCGGTGGCTTCCGTTTGGATGTGATTGATCAGATTGCCAAAGAACCTGATTTGAAGATCACGAATAACGGGCCTATGCTACACTCTTATATCCGGGAGATGAACCGCCATACTTTCGGGGGAACCGATCTTGTGACGGTGGGCGAAGCGTGGGGAGCCAATGTAGATAACGCGAAAATCTACAGCGACCCCAGCGGCCGGGAATTTTCTATGGTTTTCCAATTTGAGCACATTGGTTTGGATCAGATCCCCGGAAAAGAAAAATGGGATTTGAAACCGCTTGACTGGATGGAGCTAAAGAAGGTCCTTAGTAAATGGCAAACTGGGCTGCATGGTTGCGGCTGGAACAGCCTGTTTTGGAACAACCACGACCTTCCGCGAATCGTATCCCGCTGGGGTGACGATGGAAAATACCGCGTAGAATCTGCAAAGATGTTCGCTACCTTGCTGCACGGTATGCAGGGAACGCCCTACATCTATCAGGGCGAAGAACTTGGCATGACCAATGCGCCGTATGATATATCGGATTATCGTGATATTGAAACGCTGCACATTTACCGTGATAGACTGGCGGAAGGCTATGCAGAGGAAGATGTCATGCGTTCTATTCACGCCAAGGGGCGTGACAACGCCAGAACTCCCATGCAGTGGGATGGCAGTAAAAATGCTGGTTTCACTGTAGGAGAGCCATGGCTAAAAGTAAATCCGAACTATCTGCAAATCAATGCCGCAGGAGAGTGTAATACCGCAGATTCCGTATTTGCCTATTACAAAACCCTCATTGCCCTTCGTAAAAAGTATCCTATTTTTGCCGAGGGTGATTATCAACTTCTTATGGGGGATGACCCGGATGTATTTGCTTATAAGCGAACATGGAAAGATCAGATACTTTATGTTATCTGCAATTTCCGTGCAAAGGAATTGAATGAGGTGATTCCTGAAGAATATAGAAAAGGAGCATTGCTGATTAGCAATTATGCAGAGCAAGGTTCCAGCTTGAAACCATACGAGGCTCGAATTTATTTAGAGCAACGTAATTAAAACGCATCGGATTTCCAATAAGCAATAGACCACGTCATGGGTCTCACCAGCGTAAAAAAATTCGATGTAAGTACAATTACATTAGTTTTTCGACCCGACAGCTTATTCGGCTGTCGGGCCTTTCTTTGTGTTTGCCTTCAACAAGTCACTCGTTAAAACGTAACATTTATATATTAGGTTTCCGCCCTCATGTCTCACGAGTCGAATCGCCTCACATTCGTATGCTTACAGTATAAAACGAACAGATTTCAGCATCAAGAAAAAAATTTTGATTTTTCTCTAATTTTTTTCTCCGAAAACAGTCTTTATATTATGAGAGCAAAAATAAGGCTCTCTCCCCTTGAGGACCTTGAAAGCAGAATATCCGAATCACCGGCTACATAAAACTGGCCCTGCCGCAACCCAAGGAGCGCTTCGGCAGGTGCGTCCCGGCTCTGACGCGATGATACTGCTTTCACGGCGGTGGAGCGCCCCCAGAGGCGGGAGAGGTGGCGTGGAACACATACCTCAAGCGAAGGGTCAGCAATCATGATACACACCGTGGCGATGCTCTCAAGGCGTCGGCGGTACTGCCAACAATGTGGTACAGGAAG
>OBIU01000339.1_pt1 | contig 22328 bp, 18 predicted proteins | sample 1519871 | NCBI WGS metagenome assembly OBIU01 (sample SAMN04209229, study PRJEB22552) | human gut metagenome | biome: gut; material: feces | host: Homo sapiens | place: USA: Oklahoma
GTCTTTTTCGATAATTTTGCACGAATCTGTTGCTTTTGGCATTTGTGTTATATTATAATAGTTAATGTATGGGAGAATGTGCTTTTTCGGGCGTTTTCTCCGGTCTTATGTATAGGTAAAGGGACCATGAGCGAAAAAGAAAAGATCCTGATAGCGGACGATTCCGCAATGAACCGCGCTATCCTGACGGAGATGCTGGGCGACGGTTACGAAATCCTTGAAGCCGAGAACGGCCGCCAGGCGGTGTCCATCATGCAGACCAACGTCGACATTGACCTGCTGCTGCTGGATATCATGATGCCCGAAATGGACGGCTTTGATGTGTTGGCCATGATGAATAAATATCACTGGATCGACGATATCCCGGTCATTATGATCTCGGCCGAGAACGCATCCAGCTATGTGGAGCGTGCCTACGATCTGGGCGCGACTGACTACATCAGCCGCCCGTTTGATATGGCCATCGTGCGCCGCCGCGTCATCAACACCCTGATGCTCTATGCCAAGCAGAAGCGCCTGGTGCGGCTGGTGGCCGAGCAGGTCTACGAAAAAGAAAAAAGCAACTCGACGATGATCAACATTCTCAGCCATATCGTCGAGTTCCGCAACGGCGAGAGCGGCCTGCACGTGCTGCACATCCAGACGGCGACCGACATCCTGCTGCGCACGCTGGTCCGGAAAAACGACAAATACAATCTGAACGCCGCCGATATCTCGCTGATCAGCACGGCGTCGGCGCTGCACGACATCGGCAAGATCAACATCCCAGCGTCGATTCTGAACAAGCCCGGCAAACTGACGAAGGAAGAGTTTGACACGATGAAGACCCACACCACCACCGGTGCGGAAATTCTCGACAAGCTCCCCTTCCAGCAGGAGTCGCCGCTGGTCAAGACAGCCTACGCCATCTGCCGCTGGCATCACGAGCGCTGGGACGGCCGCGGCTACCCTGACGGCCTGAAGGGTGAGGATATTCCCATTGCCGCGCAGGTCGTGGCAATGGCCGACGTCTACGACGCCCTGACGAGCGAGCGCTGCTACAAAAAAGCCTTTGGCCATGACAAGGCCATGGAGATGATTTTGAACGGCGAGTGCGGGCAGTTCAACCCGCTGCTGCTGGAATGCCTGACGGATGCGGGTGCGCGGCTGCACGCCGAGCTGAGCCTGGCCTCCTCCGGCGGAAGCCGCCGCAACTACCTGGCCGAGGCACAGCATATCTCGGAGGTGCTGCTGCACGAGAAATCGCTGCCCGGGCAGGATCACATCCTGCGCACGCTGTCCGTGCTGCGCACCAAGGCGAATTTCTTTGCCGAAAACGCCCGCTGTGTGCAGTTTGATTACAGCGAGGCCACCGGCCTGGTGCGGTTCTCACCCTGGGCGGTGGAGCATATGCAGGTGCCGGAAGAGCTGCATCTGCCGGACGAAGCCGATCGATCCGGCTTTGCCATCGCGGATATTGATCGTATCCGTACCGCGCTGCGGGCCACGACAGTGAACCGCCCCCACGCTGAGCTTTCGATGCTGCTGCCCATTGACGGCGAGCTGCGCTGGCATCATGTGTCGCTCTGCGCCCTGTGGAGCGATGAGATACCGCCCCTTTACATCGGCGCGGTGGGCCAGGCCAACCCCGTGTAACAAGGGGCAGCGCAACGCCTGTGTCACTGCGGAATTTACCGCTGAAGAATAAAAGTGAAAATGAGAAAGGCAGAAATGATATGACGTTACAGGAATTTTATGCCCGCGTCGGCGGCGATTACAATGCCACCCTGAGCCGTCTGCCCAGCGAGGCCCTTGTGAAGAAGTTTATCCTGAAATACCCCGGCGACCCCAGCTTTGCCCAGCTGAAGGACGCGCTGGCCGCCCAGGATTGGGAGCTGGCTTTCCGCGCCAGCCACACACTGAAGGGCGTGGCCCAGAACTTAGGGATGGACCGCCTGTACAAGGCTGCCGCGGCCCTGTGCGACGCCGTGCGCGGCCCCAAGCCGCTGGAAGATGAGAGCCTTTGGCCGCCCGTCCTTGCTGCCCACGAGGAAGTGCTGGCGGCAATCCGCGAACTGTAAAGCCCCCCTTGCAGGTCGGCCCTGCAGAATACTATGTGCGGCGTCTCTGCCGCTGCACAGGAAACCGGAGTGCCCCTGCCATGTATAATAAAAAGGAGAACCTCCCCACTCTGCGGCGCACGGTCTGCTGCCTGCTGCTTACCAGTATGCTGTTGGCAGCGATGACACGCCCCGGCGCACCCTGCGCGTAGGCTTTTACACCTACACGGGCTACCATGTCATGGACGAGGACGGCCACCGCAGCGGCTATTCCTACGAGGTACTGCAGCGCATTGCCCAGCATGAGAATGTACAGTTTGAGTATCTGGCTTACGACTGTGATGCCAACGAGGCCGCCGATATGCTGGAGCGCGGCGAGATTGACCTGCTGCCCACGCTGCGCAAGACCGACGAGCGCGCCGAGCGCTTCGACTTCTCCAACGAGCCGATCTCCAATGTAGCCACAATGCTGACCGTCAAGGCTGGCAACCGCAGCATCGTGGCGGGCAACTATGATACGTTTGACGGCATGGTCGTCGGTATGAGCCGCAGCGGCAACGGCCGCAACGAGAGTTTCAAGGCCTACGCTGAGAAAAACGGCTTTACCTACACGCCGGTCTATTTTGACACCGATGAGGAACTTTCCGCCGCACTGCGCAGCGGCACCATTACGGCGGCAGTCTCCAACCGGATGCGCCAGACCTCCAACGAATGGGTCATCGACACCTTTGACAATGAGGACGTCTACATTGCCGTGCGCAAAGGCGATGCTTCGACCCTGCGGCTTGTCAACGACGCGTTGATCCGTATGGACCGTGACGACCCCACCTGGCGCACGACCCTGTTTGACAAGTACAACAAGAACATCCACACCAGCAACAAGCTCTACCTGACCGCTGCTGAGGAAAACTACATCACGGCCCACAATGCAGCGGACAAGGAGTTCACCGTGCTGGCCAACCCGGACCGCTACCCCTACTCCTATCTGGACAAGGACGGCAAGCTGACCGGCATCATGGTAGACCTCTTTAAGCTCGTGGCGGGCCGCGCCCGGCTGCACTACAAGTTCTTGACACCGGCTGACCGCACCGAGTACAAGCAGATTCTCAATGACCGCGCGGCGGATTTTGTCATTGATTTGGCCAGCGATTTTTCCACCGCCGAGGATTGCGGCTACAAACTGACGGACAGCTACCTCTCGGCGGAGTTTTCCTGGGTGTTGCTGCGCAGCCACGACGGCGACCTGCGCAGGGTGGCCGTGGCCTACAACTTCAACACCGACGTGCTGGAGCTGCCCGGCCTGGACGACTGCGCCACTGTCGAGTACATGGACTCCTTCGATGACTGCCTGGCGGCGCTGCACAGCGGCGAAATTGACGCCTACTACACGTACACCTACCAGGCCGAGCGGACCATCTTTGACGACAAAAAGAACGAGCTGCGGTCGATGCTCAGCGACGCGCGGCGCAGTTTTTGCATCGGCGTCAACCGCGATTACGACGTGCTGCTGCGCAGTGTGCTGAACAAGAGCGTAAACAGCCTGACCCGCGCCGAGGTCGTCTCCATCACCAACAAATATATCAACCTGGGCACGCAGAAATTCTCGCTGGTGCGCTTGGCGTACCAGTATCCGCCGGTCATTGTGCTGACCTACCTGTGCGTTGTCGCCGCGATCGTCTGCATCAGACTGGTGCTGCGCAGCCGCCGTTTCCGCGCCGAGGCCGAGAAGGCCCTGCACAAGGCCGAGGAAGCCAGTGCTGCCAAGACGGAATTTTTGTCGAATATGTCCCACGATATCCGCACGCCCATCAACGGCATTATGGGTATGCTGGACATTGCCGAGGAAAATTTTGATGATAAAGCACGTGTCAAGGACTGCATAGCCAAGATGCGCGGCGCGGCGTCCCACCTGCTCTCGCTGGTGAACGACGTGCTGGATATGTCCAAAATCGAGTCCGGCAGTATGCAGATGCTCAACACCCCGTTTGATTTGCGGGTACTGCTGGATTCCTGCTGCGGCATTCTGGAAGGGCAGATCACCGAGCGAAACATAACGTTCACAAAGCAGATCGGCCCGTTCTGGCATCCCTACCTGGTGGGCAGTGAGCTGCACATCCGCCAGGTGCTCATCAACATTCTGTCCAACGCCGTCAAGTACACGCCCGACGGCGGCGAGATCAACTTCCGCGCCAGGGAGACGCTGTTCGAGGAAGGCCTTGTCCACCTGCGCATGGAGATCAAGGACAACGGCATCGGCATGAGCGAGGAGTTCATGCAGCACATCTTTGAGCCGTTCACCCAGGAACAGCGCACGAGCCGCACGACCTACAAGGGTACCGGCCTGGGCATGGCTATCACGAAAAAACTCGTTGACCAGATGCATGGCTCGCTGGATGTGGAGAGTGAACCCGGGAAGGGCTCGACCTTTATTTTACGGCTGTCGCTGCCGGTGGGCGAATGCCCCGCCAACGCCCCTGACCCGCTGGAGGAAAAGCGTGCGCCTGATTTGAAGGGCCTGCACCTGCTGCTGGCCGAGGACAATGAGCTGAACGCTGAGATCGCCGTGACGCTGTTGGAGGAACAGGGCGCGAAGATCACCGCTGTGACCAACGGCAAGGAGGCGCTGGAGGCCATCCAGAACGCCGCGCCCCGCACCTACGACGCGATTCTGATGGACGTGATGATGCCTGAGATGAACGGTTTGGAAGCTACCCGCTGCATCCGCGCGTTTGAGGGCAAAGGCCCCGACGAGGGCACGCCTATCATTGCCATGACGGCCAACGTCTTTGCCGACGATGTAAAGGCCTGCTTGGATGCGGGCATGAACAGCCACGTAGGTAAGCCGCTGGACATGAAGATCCTGATGGCCGAAATTTTGAAGTACATGAACCGCACCCGCTCGATTTGCTGAAGAATCTAAAGTAAAACCCGCTTTTTTCAAATTAGATTAAGAAAATGTGCCCGCCATATTGCAAAAACTATTTTTTCGGATGTATAATAGGAAGGATAGTTTTTGTGGTATGGCGGGTGCTTTTGTGTGCCCCCGAACATGGAGGGTGAATTATGGCAACGAAGTATATTTTTGTGACCGGCGGCGTTGTGTCGGGCTTAGGCAAGGGCATCACAGCGGCCAGCCTGGGCCGTCTGCTCAAGACCCGCGGGCTGAAGGTGGCCAGCCAGAAGCTGGATCCCTACATCAATGTGGACCCCGGCACGATGAGCCCCTTGCAGCACGGCGAGGTGTTCGTGACGGACGACGGCACCGAGACCGACCTGGACTTGGGCCATTATGAGCGTTTTACCGATGAAAACCTGAACAAATACTCCAACCTGACCACCGGCAAAGTCTACTGGAACGTCCTGAACAAAGAGCGGCAGGGCGCCTACCTGGGCCAGACCGTGCAGATCATCCCCCACATCACCAACGAGATCAAGAGCTACATTTATAACCTGGCCAAGAGCACCGAGGCCGATGTCGTTATCACCGAGATCGGCGGTACCACCGGCGATATCGAGAGCCAGCCCTTCCTGGAGGCCATCCGCCAGGTCGGCCTGGAGCAGGGCCCCGAGAACTGCTGCTACATTCATGTCGTGCTGGTACCCTACATTTCCGGCTCCGACGAGTACAAATCCAAACCGGCCCAGCATTCCTGCAAGGAGCTGCAGGGCATGGGCATCGCGCCGAACATCATCGTCCTGCGCGCCGACGGCCCTGTGGGCAACGACATCAAGCGTAAGATCAGTATGTTCTGCAACGTGCGCCCCGACTGCGTCATTGAGAACCTGACGATGCCGAGCCTGTACGAGTGCCCGCTGATGCTGGAAACTGCCGGCCTGACTAACGTAGTGGCCCGCCAACTGCACCTGCAGACCCCGCCCACCGACCTGACCGAGTGGAAAGAGCTTATCAGCCGCATTGCGACCCGCAGCAAGACCTGCACCATCGCGCTGGTGGGCAAGTATGTCAAGCTGCACGACGCCTACCTGAGCGTCATGGAGAGCCTGTACCATGCAGGTTTTGAGAACGAGAGCAAGGTCAATATCAAGTGGGTAGACAGTGAGCACCTGGTGGACCAGAACTGCTGTGCCGAGGAACTGGGCGACGCCGACGGTATCATCGTGCCGGGCGGCTTCGGCGACCGCGGCATTGAGGGCATGATCCAGGCTGCCCAGTACGCGCGGGAGAACCATGTTCCCTACTTTGGCATCTGCCTGGGTATGCAGATCATGGTCATGGAGTACGCCCGCAATGTGCTGGGCTACGCCGACGCCAATTCCAGCGAGTTTACGCCCGAGGGCCATCATAACGTCATTGACCTGATGCCGGATCAGCAGGGTGTCGAGACGAAGGGCGGCACGATGCGCCTGGGCAAGTACCCCTGCACCATCACCCCGGGCACCAGGATGGCCGAGTGCTACGGCACACTGAACATCGACGAGCGCCATCGCCACCGCTATGAGTTCAACAACGAGTTCCGCGCCGAGTTTGAGGAAAAGGGCCTGGTCATTGCAGGCACCAGCCCGGACGGCCGCCTGGTCGAGGCTGTCGAGATTCCGGGCCGTGACTTCCACCTGGGTGCCCAGTTCCACCCCGAGTTCAAGAGCCGCCCGAACCGCGCCCACCCGCTGTTCAAGGGCTTCATCGCCGCCGCGCTGAAGTACCAGAGCGAGCACACCCCAACCGACCATCCCATGTCGCTGGGGGAATAAAATTGTAATAATAGAGCCTTCCCCCGAGGGGGAAGGCTTTTTGCTGCCCATCAATTTACAACTCTTTCACATTTTCCCCGCAATATCCCCTGCCTTCGATTCGTACTGTTATATAGAGCAGGCTCACACGAAAAAACCGCCAATATCCTGTCAAAAACCCGCGTATTTCTTGTGCGGATTTTCGCTTGCTTTATGCGCCCCTGGCGGCGTATAATGGTACATCATCGAAAGGGTGTAAATCTATGCGTAACTGGTGTTCGCGCCATCCGGTCTGGTTCATGGCGCTCTATGCTTTGTTTTACTTAACGTTTTTCTCGCTGCTGGAACACACTGTCCTGACGCCGGATCTGTGGGTCCACTGCCGGTTGGACGATGTGATTCCTTTCTGCAAATATGCCATTGTACCGTATCTTTTGTGGTTCCCGTGGATTCCGTTCACGCTGTTCTACCTGCTGTACAAGGCCCCGCGGGAGGATTTCTGGCGGCTGTGCGTGCCGCTCTTCACCGGCATGACGATGGCGCTTTTGTTCTACGTCATCGTACCCAACGGCTTGGCGCTGCGCCCGCATTTTGTGCCGGGCAACGACATTTTCGCGCAGCTGGTGCGGATGATCTACCGCAGCGACACGCCGATGAACGTCTGTCCGTCCATCCATGTCTTCAACTCGGTCACGCTGATGCTGGCCTACTACCGCAGTGCGGTTTTTGACGCCCCGCGCCGCCGCTGGATGCGCCCCGCCGCCATGGTGCTGTGTATGTCCATCACGCTTTCCACGATGCTGCTCAAACAGCACAGCGTTATTGACGTGGTGTTCGGCCTGCTGCTGGCCTTGGCGCTGGACTATGGTGCCACGGTCTTGCAGAGCGAGGACGTCGGGCACAGGCGTCTGCCGGAGAGGTTATAAAAAACAAAAGCCTCCCTTGTTAAAGGGAGGTGCCGAGCGTAAGCGAGGTGGAGGGATTCCTGCGGCGGCACGGCAAGCGTGCACACTCCCGCAAGGTCGCAGCAATCCCCCAGTCCGCTCACGCGGACAGCCCCCTTTAACAAGGGGGCCTTTTTATTTACAGCGCATACACCAATATTCCCACAAGGATCATCGCCAGCGCAATGATTTTCTTGGGGTTCATCTTCTCGTGGAAGATCGTCACACCGAAGATCGTGACGTAGATATACCCGGTCGCTTCCAGCACCGGGCCGACGTTCAGCGGCACGCCCTTGTAGGCCAGCATCGTCAGCAGCGTGCAGCCCACAAACAGGCCGTACCCCAGAATCACGCGCCAGTCGGTGTACTCAGCCAGGACGGACTTGTGCTCCCGCAGGGCGGCCTTTTTCAAAAGCACCTGTGAGACCGAGGATAAAAACGTGCTGCACAGATACAGCAGCACGTAGGGCAGCTGTGCCTGGTTCATTGGCCGCCCTCCCCTTCGTTATCGGCACGCACAAACAGCACGATGCCGCAGATAATAATGACCGCGCCGATGACCTGCCGCGGCGTGACGGCCTCGCCAAAGACGGCCAGGCCCAGCAGGATACCCCACACGACGGTGACGGCCTTGTTGGCGTAGGCGGTCGTCAGCGGCAGATGCTTGATGACCTGCTGCCAGCCCACCGCGTAGACGACCAGCGCCAGCAGCATCAGGCCGTACAGCACGATGAACGCCGCGCTCAAAAACGGCTGCTGCGCGGCCAGCTTGCTGCACACGCTGCTGCCCGCATAGATACCCAAAATAATATGCAGCAGCAAGAACCACTTTGCCTGCTTCATGCGTTGTCCCCCTCATGCCGGATGACCTCGCGCTCGACGTACTGGGGGGCGGCGTTGGCACACATATAGATGCGGCCGACATACTCACCCATGATGCCCAGCACGACCAGAATCATGCCGCCCAGCAGCAGCAGCAGCGCCGTGGTGGACGCCCAGCCGATGGGTGCGCCTGCGCTGGTGAAGTGGCTGACGATAATATAGATCAGATACAAAAAGCCCGCCGCCGCAAACAGTGTGCCAAAGTAGGTGGCAATGCGCAGCGGCTTGACGGAAAACGACGTAAAGCCGTTCATCCAGAGATTCAGCAGTTTGCTTAAGGTATAACCGCTGCGGCCTTCCTCGCGGGCGCGGTGGTGTACCGGCACGTTGCAGATATGCTTGGTGGAGCGCAGCACCAGCCCGATGACATAGGGGTAGCAGTGCTCATAGCGCAGCATCTCGTCCACCACAAAACGGCGGGTGGCAAAGTAGCTGTTGACCACCAGCTCCGGCGGCTTGCCCAGCATGATCTCGGTCATTTTGCTGTTGACCCAACTGCCAAAGTTGCGCCAACCCGCCTGGCGTTTGCTGTCATAGCTGGCGTAGACGACGTCGTAGCCCGCGTCAATTCTTTCCAGCAGCTTGCCCACCTCGTCGGCAGGGGTCTGGCCGTCGTCGTCCAGGCAGACGACGATATCACCGCTGCACTTGTGGAAGCCCGCCATCAACGCGGCATGCTGGCCGAAGTTTTTCGCCAGATCCACGCCCAGCACATGGGGGTCCGCCGCCACCAGGCTGCGGATGGTGCCAATGGTATTATCAGGCGAGCAGTCATTGACGAGGATGACCTCGTAGTCATACTGGGGCATCGTCTGCATTGTGACGGTAATTTCCGCCACCACGCCGCCCACCGTATGCTGGGAGCGGTAGCAGGGAATCACATAAGAAATTTTCTGCATAGCTGTGTACATCCTCTCAACTGCGCTTATAAACGACCAGATCCTCGGTGGAGACAAGCTCCTGCCAGTTTTCGGCCAGCAGGCGTTCCTCCACACGGGTGCCGTGGCCGCACATGACATAGCGGGAATAGATCGGGTTTTCGGCATCCCACAGGTAGCTGTTTTTGTCAAATTCAATGCCCATGCCGTCCGGCACGGCGTAGAGGTAGCCGTGGAACACGCCGTCGTCGTAGGTGTAGGCCAGCGTGTTGTCCCAGGGATCGGCACCGGCGGTCTGCACATCGGCAGCCAGGGCGTCCTCGACCACAGTCATCTGGGCGGCCATGACCTCATTCATTTCCGGCTGGCTGCCACGCTCAAAGTTCATGGGTAGCAGCAGGACGACCAGAATCGGCAGCCAGACCACCGCAGGGGCGGCGTCCTCCACAACAATAGCCCCCAGCAGCAGAATAGCAAGCAGCATCATGTGGCGCGGGTCGATGTTATACATCGTCAGCAGCACCAGCGCAATGGCGGCGCTGCAAAACAGGGCGCAGGCTTTCAGCACCACCGGGCGGCCCTTGCGCTTATCCCAAAGCAGGCAGCCCACCGCCGCCAGCACGACCACCAGGAAGGTGACGCAGCCGCCGCCGATGTAAGTCTTGCCGCCCTTGATGGTGGGCCAGATATCGTAGAGCCAGGCGTTGCCCAACAGTGCCGTTGCGCGGGTCCACTCATAGCGAATCGCCGCGATGGGGTGGCCCTGCAGCAGCAACTGCACGCCGTCAAAATCCATGCCGCCGTCACTGAAATAGGGCGCGGCCAGCTTAGTCATCGCAAAGAGCGAGACGCCGAACCCCGCCGCTGCCGTGATAAAGCAGGCGCTGCGGCGCCGTTTGTTCTGCCACACCGCCGTCAGCGGGAACACCCAGAACAGCAGCGCGTAGGGGCGGAAGATTGTTTCCACCGCGCAGGCCGCTGCGCAGACGGCGAGCCAGCCGGTCTTATCGGTGCGGTGCAGCGCCGCAGCACTGCCCACGATGAGAAACGCCAGCATATAGTGCATGGCCTCCGACGCGCCGCTGATGCAGGAGCGGATGGGCATGGCAATGGCAAACAAACCGGCGCAGAGCACAATGCACTGCCACCAGTTCAGCTTAGCACTGCGGGCAAACGCCGCAATGCCCAGCGTGATAAACAGCAGGTTGCACCACAGCACCACGTTGACGCTGCTGCCGAACAGAAAGCCCGGCAGCGCGTAGGCCCAGATGAGCAGCGGCCCCCAGGTGCCATAGCGGCCAATGTCCGCCGTGCCCTCCTGGTAGCCAAAGTACCCCTGCGGGCCGCCGTGTGTGATGACGCTGACGACCTGGCGATTATAAAGCACTTCGTCGTTGTTCATCGTGGTGGGCAGCCAGATTTTGTTCAGCGGGGTGCGGCTGGTCAGGAAGTAAAATCCCGCAAGGAACACGACTGCCCCCAACACGCAGAGCAGCGCATTGGGGGTCTTTTCGAGAAACGTTTTGACTTTTTGCATCGGTTTTGCTTTCATCATTCCTTCTCCGCCAGGCGGGCCATAAACACAACGTCCCGGTATTGGCCGTCCAGCAGCTCCATATCGCGGAAGATGCCTTCCTGCACAAAACCGGCCTTTTCATAGCTGCGGCGGGCGGCGGTGTTTTCGGCCAGCACGCGCAGACTGATACGGTGCAGATGCAGCCCCGCAAAGCCGAAATCGGTGAACAGGCGGGCTGTCTCGGTGCCCAGACCCTTGCCGCGGGCACTCTCCTCACCGATGAAGATGCCGTACTCGGCGCTGCGGTTGTGGGGGTCGATATCGCGGTAATAGACCGAGCCGACCGGCTTGCCGTCGGCCTTATCCACAATGATATACTGCACGACCTGGCCGGTGGCAACCTTCGTTGCCAGCCAGCTGCGGTGCATTTCCGGCGTGAAGGTTTGGCGGAAGATAAAGTTCTGCACCACAGACGGCGTGTTGCGCCATTTGACGATCAAATCGGTATCGGCATCCGTGATGGGCCGCAGCGTCACCGCCGCGCCGTCCAGGATGGGAAGTTGGGGTGTGTTCATAAAGTCTCACCTATTTTTACATTCTGCTGCCATGTAGGGGCCGCACATGTGCGGGCCGCAACGCGGTGGAAAACGGCCGTCTGCCTTACACGTGAGGGCCGGGCATGCCCGGCCCCTACATGGTGCGCATATAAATCATGCACTTCTCACTCTGATAAATCGCCTGCCACCCTTCGGCGTCCAATCGGGCGGCGGTGGGGGTGTCGGCGGCAGTCATCACATAGCGGGAATAAATTTCGTGGTTCGGGTCGGTCAGGTAGGCGGCCTCGTCAAACTGGATGCCCATGCCGTCGGGCACGCCGTAGAGCAGGCCGCAGTGTACCGGGTCGCCGAAGGCGTAGGCCACCGTGTTGTCCCAGGGGGCGTCGCTGTCGGCGCGGTAATGGGTCAGCACGGTTTCCACCTGCTGGACCTCGGCGTCCCACTCGGCGCTGTAATGGGGCATCGTGTAGCCGTCGGCCAGGTTCACCACACCCAGCAGCGCCAGCGCGGCCGCAGCCAGCGCCGTGCCGCCCGTCGGGCGGGCATCTTCCACCAGCAGGCTTGCCAGCAGCAGCACGTCCAGCACCAGCGTGTGGCGCGAGCCCTCGCCGGGGCGATACATCAGCATCAGCGCCAGAAAAACGATGACCGCCGTGGCAGCGGCGCAGCCCTTCCAGAAGATGGGCCGCCCGCGCCGGGCATCCACAGCCAGGCAGACAACTACGACGGCCAGCAGCGCGAACAGCAACAGGTAATACCCACCGGTGCGGTTTGCAAAATCCGACGCCATTGCGGCAAAAACCGTCTGCATTGCACCGATGAGCTTGCGGGCCATATCCTTGGCCGCTTCTAACAGGTGGCCGTGGGCGGCCTCCTGCAAAGCGCCCATATCGACGTTTGTGAAGAAATAGGGCGCATAAAATTTGGACATCAACACCAGCGTGCCGCCCAGCGACACAGCCCCGCCCACAACGCAAACCGCGACGCGGCGGCGGTCGCGCCAGGCCAGCGCCAACGGGTAGAGCCAGAGCACGGCCTCATAAGGGCGCACAAGGGTCGCCACAGCACACAGGGCGCAGAGTACGCCCCAGGCGGCGCGGTTCCTGTCCCGCCGGGCCAGGATGCCGCACCCCAACACGGCCAGCACCAGCGCATAGTGCAGCGGTTCCTGCATGGCGGAGAACACATACCGGATCGGTGCGTTCATGGCCGCCAGCGCCAGCGCAAACACAGCCTGGCGTTTCCAGCTCAGCCGCGCGGCCAAGGCGAAAAACGTCCAGCCTGCCGCGACGAACAGCAGGTTGCACCAGAGGAACGCATTTTGCCCGCGCAGCAGCAGCCCGGGCAGCGCGTAGACGAAGAACACCGCCGGGCCCCAGGCCGCGTAGGTGCCCACTTCGGCGTGGGACTCGTTGAAGCCGAAATATCCCTGCGGTGCGCCGTACCGCACAGCGGCGGCCAGCTGCTTGCTGTAAATGACCTCGTCGCTCCAAGAGCTGGTGGGCAGGAAAATCTGCGTAACCGGCACTTTGTAGACGGCCCACTCGTACACCAGCAGAAATACCAGCGCCGCAGCCGCCGTGCAGGCCGCCTGCGCCCAGCCGGGCAGGCGTTTACTGTGCATAGAACTCCAAAACTTTCGCAATGACCTTCTCGCGGTCGGCGTCGGTCAGGCCGTAGTACATCGGCAGGCGGACCAGGCGCTCACTCTCGGCGGTGGTGTAGACGTCCTCGCCGTCGAAACGGCCGAACTTCTCGCCCGCCGGGGCGGAGTGCAGCGGGATATAATGGAACACTGCCAGGATGTCATTGGCCTTCAAATGGCGGATGAACGCAGTGCGCTCCTCAAGATTCTTGCACTTGAGGTAGAACATATGCGCGTTGTGGACGCAGCCCTCGGGGATGGTGGGCAGCTCGACCTTGCCCGCGTCGGCCAGCGGCTTGAAGGCCGCATAGTAGGCGTTCCAGGTCGCCATACGGTTGTCGTTGATCTCATCTGCATGGAGCAGCTGCGCCCACAGGTAGGCCGCATTCAGCTCGCTGGGCAGGTAGCTGTCGCCAAAATCGACCCAGGTGTACTTGTCCACCTGGCCGCGGAAGAACTTGGCGCGGTTGGTGCCTTTTTCGCGCAGGATCTCCGCGCGCTCGTTGTAGTCAGGATTGTTGATGACCAGCGCACCGCCCTCGCCCATCGAGTAGTTTTTCGTCTCGTGGAAGGAGTAGCAGCCGAAATCACCGATGGTGCCCAGCGCCTTGCCCTTGTAGCTGCTCATGACGCCCTGGGCCGCGTCCTCGACGACCTTGAGGTTATGGCGGCGGGCAATGTCCATGATGGTGTCCATCTCGCAGGCGACACCGGCGTAATGGACGGCCACGATGACCTTGGTCTTGTCGGTGATAGCCTGCTCGATTTTCTTCTCGTCAATGTTCATCGTGTCGGGGCGCACGTCCACAAAGACGAGCTTAGCCCCGGCCAGCACGGCGGAAGTGGCGGTGCTGGAGAAGGTGAAGCTGGGCAGAATGACCTCGTCGCCGGGCTGGATGTCGCACAGCAGCATGGCCATGTCCAGCGCAGTGGTGCCGCTGGTAGTCAGCAGCACCTTCTGGGCGTGGAAACGCTCTTCCAGCCAGGCATTGCACTGTTTGGTGAAAGCGCCGTCGCCGCAGATTTTATGCGAGTCGATCGCCTGTTTGACATATTCGAGTTCATCGCCCACGCAGGGGGGCACGTTAAAAGGGATCATGAGTAAAGCCTTCTTTCCTGCTGAATTTTTATAATCGTGTTTAGTATAACACAGTTTGCGGTATTTGTCACTTTATCGCGGAACGGATTTGCGGAAAATCGCCTTATTTTTTTACGCGGGCGTCGTTGTAGGCGCGGATCATGCTGGCGGCGAACCAAAGCATGACGACACTGAACGCCACAAAGGCCACGGCAGCGACGGTGGCAGCGGGCGGCAGAAAATGCGCCACGGTGTAGACGGCCAGCGGCACAGCGGCGACAAGCGGCATTTTGCTGGCCGCCTTGCCGCACAGCCGCAGCAGCACCAGCGCCGCGCCCCAGAACAGCCACAGGTCCACCGCACGCAGCGCCGGTTCCAGCCAGACCCACGCGCCGCCGCTCTGTGCGCCGCTTAAAATCAATTCCAGCACCAGCCCCGCCGCACCGAACACGATGGGCAGTTTGGCCTCGCCCGCCAGCAGCAGGTAGCCGACCAGCGCCAGCACAGTGAGGGAAACTTCCTGAATGGCAGCGGCCTCCGGCACGGCGAGCAAGGCCCGCCCCGCCGCCGCCACCCCGATAAGCAGGTAAGCTAATGCGGTTTTGTTGCGTTTATCCATGGTGGAACTCCTGACGGTTTATTATACGCTTTTATCTGCGCCGCTTTGCAGGGGCCGCATATGTACGGTCCCTGCACGGATGCAATAACAAATTCATTATACCTCTTTTATAAACCCCTTGCAAGGTTTGTCGGCGGGGCGTATAATGAGAATGTTTATACACGGAAACGTGCGAATCGTGTATAAATCTACATAGAGAAGTGAGGTTTTTGGAATGGAGTTTTCCCATCGTCTGGAACTGTTCGGCCCGGAGATTTTTGCTGCGCTCAACGATAAAAAGGTCGCGCTGGAAGCCGAAGGGCGTCACCTGTACAATTTAAGCGTCGGCACGCCGGATTTTGCCCCCGCCGACCACCTGAAGCAGGCGCTCATCGACGCCGCGCAGGACAACGAAAACTGGAAGTACAGCCTGCGGGATATTCCCGAGATGCTGAACGCCGTCTGCGGTTACTACCAGCGCCGTTTCAACGTGGACACCATCACGCCGGACAAGGTCATGAGCTTTTCCGGCAGCCAGGACGGCATCGGCCATCTGGGCCTGGCGCTGTGCAATGACGGCGATTTGGTTTTGCTGCCCGACCCCTGCTACCCTGTCTTTATGACCGGCTCCCGCCTGGGCGGTGCCGAGCCGTGGTACTATAAACTGACGAAGGAAAACCACTTTTTGCCCGACGTCTCCGCCATCCCCGAGGATGTTGCCCGCAAGGCAAAGTTCATGCTGGTCAGCCTGCCTGCCAACCCGGTGGGCAGCGTCGGCACGCCGGAGCTCTACGCCGAGATCGTCGCTTTCTGCCGTAAGTACGACATTTTGCTCGTGCATGACAACGCATACAGCGATATCATCTTTGACGGTGCCCACGGCGGCAGCATCTTCAACACGCCAGGGGCCGAGGAATGCGCGGTGGAGTTCTTCTCCCTGAGCAAGAGCTTCAACGTGACCGGCGCGCGCATTTCGTTCCTGGTCGGGCGTCCTGACGTGATCGCCGCCTGTAAAAAACTGCGCACCCAAATCGATTTTGGTATGTTCCTGCCCATCCAGAAAGTTGCCATCGCGGCTTTGACCGGCCCGCTGGACGGCGTGCAGCGCCAGTGCGGCGAGTACCAGCGCCGCCGCGACGCCCTGTGCGGCGGTCTGCGCAGCATCGGCTGGGATGTGCCCAACAGCCACGGCAGTATGTTTGTCTGGGCGCCGGTGCCCGCAGGGTACAAGACGAGCATGGAGTTCTGCCTGGCCCTCATCGATAAGGCTGGCGTTATCTGCACGCCGGGTTCCAGCTTTGGCCCCAGCGGCGAAGGCTACGTGCGTTTTGCCCTGACCATGCCGGTGGAAAAGATTGGCGAGGCTGTGAACGCTATCAAGGAAAGCGGAATCCTGTAAATAAACAAAAGCACCGTCGACCCAAGCCGAGTCGACGGTGTTTTTTCGTTTTGAACAAATCAGAAATTACTGTGCATTATCCCGCAAGGCTGCACGCATTTCCTTCTGGATGGCCGGGGTCGTTTCGACCTTCTGCATCAGGGCGGCCAGCAGCTCAGGCAGCTGCTTTGCGGGCAGCTGCTCCGCCACAACAGACGCCAAATACTCTGCATGGGTCATAGCCGGTTCAAAGGTACGAGCATACGTTTTGCCACTGCGCACAAAGCCCACTTCACGCAGAACACCCTTTTCCATCAGGCTGTTCAGCATGGAGAAAATGGAGCGCTCCTTCCACTTGCGGTCAACACAGGTGGAGACAACTTCCGTCTGGGCCATGGCGTGGTCAGCCTGCCAGAAAATTTCCATAATCTGTTGTTCGCTTTTTGTCAGATGCACGTTTCTATACCTCTCTCAACAAATATCTATGCTTTAATAGTATAGGTTCGTGAGATAAATGTCAATGGTTTTTGGGAAATTTCTTCAAAAAAGTTTATGCTATATTGTAACATTTTAACAAGTCTCGCACATTCCCTCTGTATTTTTGTAGATTTCCAGTTTTTGGGCCTAGATTCGACGTTTCGCGTACTGTGGCATATGCGTGGCAAGCCGTGCCGCACCATGCCACACTTTTGCCGCATTTCCGTTTTTTTGCTGTAAGCCGCTCCAATTTAACTCTACTGGTTAAGTGGTTCAGCACCCTGCCTTCCACTGCTCCTGCAAGTGCTTTAAGGCATGTTTTTCAATGCGGGAAACATTCCGCCGCGCCTATTGTAAACGATTGGCCCTAAGAAATCGCTTCCAACTCACGGAAGCGGAATTTGATGATGATTTGTTTGTTTTCGGTCAGTTCCACACGCTCGATGAGGCTGACCAGAAGCTCCCGGCTGGTGTAGGCAGAATCCAAAAACTGCTGCACCAGCTCTCTTGCTCGGTCTTCTGTGCTGACCGGGCTTTCTTTTTGTGATTCCAGCTCTTTCAGCTTCTCTTCCAGAGAAGTTCTGTCCATCTTCACTCGCTGATAGATGCGCTCGAAGTCCGCTTCGGCAAGAAGTCCGGTCAGCCGATCCATATACATCTTATCCAGGTTGGCAGTCAGACTGTCGATCTTATTCTGAATGGACTGGATTTCTGCTTCATGGTTTTCCGCCTTGCGGGCTTTCTCTACTGCATCGGCAGCAATTGGCTGAAGCTTATTTGGATCAAGATAGGCTTCACAGACTTCTCTGACTTTAGCCAGAACTGCTTCGGTAACGACCTGCTCTTTGATGGAGTGGCAGGAACAGACACCTGCTTTGGTGAAACGCTGGTAGGTTCGACACACGAAAAACAGTCGATCTTCACCGGATACCGGCGGACGATTTAGCACCGCCATTGGATAACCGCACTCATGGCAGAAAATCAAGCCTTTTAATAAGAAGTCATAGGTTCTGCTTCGGGTGTGCTTGCGGCTGTTGACCAGCATCCGCACTTTCTGAAAGGTTTCTTTGTCAATCAGCGGCTCGTGGGTGTTTTCAACTACAACCCAGTTTTCCCGATCTTGTTTCAGACATTTCTTGGACTTGTAGCTGATTTTCACCGTTCGTCCTTGAACCATATTGCCCAGGTAGGTTTCGTTCTGCAGCATTTCAGAAATGCGTTCGCTGGACCAAAGTCCGGCATAAGGACCTTTGCGTCCCATATTCCAGCCACAGTAAGTTGCAGGCGTCGGAACACCTTCTTCGTTGAGAGTCGCCGCAATCTTTCGGCAGCTCATACCATCCAATGCCATGGCGAAGATTCTGCGCACCACAGGAGCCACTTCCTCGTCGATGACAATTTCGTTTTTCTCCGTCGGATGCATCTTATAGCCATACATGGGCTTGCCGCCAATGAACTGCCCTTTCCGCTGTTTATCCCGCTTGACGGATTTGATCTTCTTGGAAATGTCTTTGGCATACATATCGTTCATAATGGCACGGAACGGGGTAATGTCATTGGCGGTGGATTCTACACCGGTGTCAATACCGTCCAACAACGAAATGTAGCGCACTCTCTTTTCGGGGAAGTATCTCTCCATATAATGACCGGTCATGATATAGTCACGGCCCAGACGGGATAGGTCTTTGGTGATAACCATGTTGACCTTCTTGTCTTCGATATCCTCAATCATGCGCTGAAAGTCAGGGCGGTCAAAGCTGGTACCGCTCCAACCATCATCGACATAGGTATCGTAGACGGAAAGGCGATGCTGCTGAACAAATTCATTGAGCAGGGATTTCTGGTTGGTTACACTTTGGGATGGTCCTTCGGTCTCATCCTCCTTTGATAAACGGATGTACAATGCGACATGGTAATCCATAGGGTTGCTTATTTCTAAGTACATAGTTTCCTCCTTGAAATAAGCGACCACTCATCGCAAACATTATACAACGGGTTTCTCAGATGTCGCAAGGATGCGGACAAGATAAAGCCGAAAAGACTCCTCCAGCAACTCAGCGAGGCTCTTTTCGGCTTCGGTATATATGCAGTGCACAACAGGCAAGGTTTGTTTCATACGTTCTACCTCCTTTGTTCATCGTATGTAAAGGGGCAAATTTTCTTGCCTGTCCATGTTGTGAAATTGATTGAAGTTTGCTGGAGCCGATTTTGGCTCCAGCTTTATTTTTGTCTGACGGTTGTGGTTGAGCGCTTACAGTGTTTAGAAAAAAATCCCTCTATACCAAGTTCTGTGTTGGTGTAGAGGGATTGCCTATTTAACTAAGTGACGTTGACTATGGCCTCGGCTGGCTTCTTGCAGCTCGTTGTTACTGCGGCTTTCGGATCTCCCTACTCTCCGTCTGCAAAACCTCCCCGAGTAGGAACAAGAACTTTCCTCCCATGTAACCGCCACATGATATTGTCAATATCACTTCCTACTGCCAAGCGCGTAGTGGTCTCTCACCACTTAGTTGTTGCCCATGCCTGGCACACTACGCCAGAAACCCGGCTCATACTTGACGTATAGCCGGGTTTCTTGAGAGGCTAATATCAATGACTGTTTTATAGATTGTGACCAAGTTTGTCATTACCTATATTTCAGAAGTTCCAGCATACTATGTTTATTTAGCTTGAACTATCACTTCTCCCTGACAATGAAGCAACTGAATCTCTAGTGTGCCTGGGATTCGCTGCGCAAATTGCGCTGGCTCTCCATCAATAGTAACGGAGTAGTCCGAATATTCCTCATTCATCACGGCTAGAAGTAAGCCTCCCACTCGACTGGTTTTATACCGAATTCTAGCGCTGGAATAATCGTTAGAAAAGTGCCACTCCTCTAACCAGGTGTCAAACCCAACCGTTACGTTACCCGGCTTATAGTATGAATGATACCACACCACAAGTGGAGAGGATAAGCCGCTGAACTGATGGAACCATCCTCCACGCTCACTTTCAATTTGGATCAGTTCAAAGGTGTTATAGCTGAAATCCGTCTCTTGGCTCCAGGCGTGCAAGGCTGTTTTGGCAATTTTCTCTGCAAATTCCCCATATCCCAAATCCAGCATGGATTTCCAAAGGAAATACTGATACGGAAGCCACACACTTCCGTTCCAGTATCCATTGTCATAGTAATATCCAGCACTCTGGTCCACAGTAGATATACCTACCGGGGTAAACAGCTCTTGCTGACTTGTCAGGTGTGCAAGTAGCCGCTGGGTCTGCTCCGGGGTTGTGACCCCCGCAATCAGCGGGGTAACGCCGTCTACGCCCTTGTTATAGTTTTCTCCCGTTTCCGTTCTCAGAATACCTGCAGCGTAGAGATTTCCGTCATGTACCACATAGCCGAAATATCCGCTTTCCTCGTCCCAGGCATGGTTGACAATGGCATCTCCCACCTGCTTTGCGTCATCGGCATATTGCTGGACATCCTGCTCGTACCCAAAATACTCCGCAATAGCCTTCATGAATTTTGCGATGCGCACCAGATGCACGCTGCTGCAAAGGGGAGCCACAGAATGCTCCAACTTCTGCTTATGCAGTTCCACCTGGGCCGGATAGTCGTCCATGCCGCTGGCGTTGTAGAAGTAATCGTACACAGTAAGCAGGCCGCTCTTATACCGGGCGGTTGTAGACCCCTCGCTTTTCCCAGCGAAAAACTGATAATACCTCCGGAGCATGGGATAGTACTGCTTGAGCCGGGCTTTTCCCTCTGGCGGCAGCTTCTGTAGCAGTTCGTAGAACAGATAAAATTGTGTGGGCACCATAGATCCGTGGAACAAAAAGGCAAAATCCTGGTTGTCTTTTTCTGACAAGTAGGTATCCAGCACATATTCCGCTTTTTGCGTGGAATACTCCAGCATACCAATCCCGATCATTCCGGAATCCCATGTATAGAGACTGTCCCACCGCTTTCCCGGGGTGTAGTGGATAATCTGACAACCGTGCCTGCAAATGGGGTAGACCACATTTGAGAATATGGCCGATTTCATCAGCCGAACAGCAAAGGCAAAGGGCTCTCCCGCCCGGTTGCAGCATTTTTGCTGCTGTTTCACATAAAGTAGCCGCTTTTTCTCCAGCTGTTCCTGAGTATACTGAGCACCAGTGCTGCTGACATATAAATACTCTGTCTTTGAAGTGTTAGGCGCAAGGAAGATCGCCTCTACCACATTGATGTGATAAAAGCCATCATCCGAGTGCTTCTGCTGAAACGAGTTGGAGAAGCTTCGGGTCAAGTCGTCATAGGTGTGGTCGGAGTTACTCATTCTTGTAACCAAGGCATCCTCAATGCAGCCGGAATGCAAGGTTCTCTTGCGTACGCGGGGATTGAAAATGGTCAAACCAATCTCTTTCTCGTGATAATGATAGCGGTATTTTGTAGTGTGTCCAGTTTCTTCTATATCCGGAATGACATTTCGCTTTGTCTGCGTCACGGTTATTTCGTGGATATCCTCCCGCTCCACAATACAGAAAAAGTCCAGCTTCACTCCATTTCCGTTGGTACCTTTGGATACCAGATCCAACTGAAACACGCCTGGCTCCAGCTGCCCCAATTCCAGGAAGGCTATTCTGGTTGTGCTTGTTTTTTCAAAAGTAATGTCTCCGTATGCAGTGGCAAATACCACATTCTCGGACTCATTCACCGTCTGGTAACGCACACACAGTACTCCATTCCGGTACTGATTCTTAATCTCCTGCCGAAATGAGATTGTGTCATCAGAATCACCGCCAAAAGCCTTCAGCTTCAGGTGGGCAGCCATGAATGCATAGAAGGTTTCCCCCACGCCCACACCGTCCACAAAGTCTTTCTGTTGTACTTCCCCTTTTTTCAATCCATCCGGATTGAGTCGGTCCCACGGTCTCTTTCTGGCAAATTGCAGGTTCTGGTAGTCGATGGCCTTCCAGTAATCATGCTTTTCGGGCAGCACAGGGGTGTTGACAGTTATCTGTGGGTATTCAATGGCTGAAAGTAGATTGAGCAGGCAATTTTGCGGTCGGTCCGTGTGGTTGTGATACTCCACCCGGACGCCCCAGGTCTCCTCATCCAGTTCAAAAAATTCCACATCCGCATACAACTGATCCTTCCAAATCAGCTCATACCGATATTGGAAATATCGCCCCTCCGGGTCCGCCTGCCAGGGATGATAATTGGACGGCACCGTAACATTGGGCGCTGGCACTGAGCTGTTGGCATAGGTAGGATATATCACCAGGTCAAATCTGGCACCGGGAATCGCGCTCTCCTTCATCACACGTGAGAGCCCCATGTATTTCTTGGAATACGGTCCCCATACCGGCATCTGTTTTTGCTTCTCAAGATCCATATATCCACATTCCTTTCTTGGGCGGCTTGGCTGACGGAGAAGAAACCGGCGCATAGCATAACGCCATAACTTGGCTAAATATCGTTATACGTGCGCCGATTTTATCCAACGTTTTATTCTTTTGTCTGCTTCAGTTGCAGTTTAGCGATTTGATCTTCAATCTCAATCATCTTTTTGCCAGTAAGCGGGTAGAACTTCATGGCGATTACGGAGATAATCCAGCCAGCAATGGGCATGCCGTTGTACAGGATCATAATAACAAAAAACAACTCCGGGGTCAAGGAGTC
>OBIU01000345.1_pt1 | contig 22107 bp, 22 predicted proteins | sample 1519871 | NCBI WGS metagenome assembly OBIU01 (sample SAMN04209229, study PRJEB22552) | human gut metagenome | biome: gut; material: feces | host: Homo sapiens | place: USA: Oklahoma
GCACACGTCGGACGAGGAGCCACCCATGACGGAACGCAGCCACCAATTGTACCGAATTCCGTTCAAGCGGTGCGCGGTATCGCGGAACAGGTCGAACTGGCAGTCGAAGCCCACGCTGTAGCCCTTGGTGCCCCACACCGGGCAGCCGTACACCTCCATCTCGGAGGGCGACCACACCTTGCCGATGTCCTGCCAGCTCCAGCTGTTGGAGTCGCTGAGCGCGCCGCTCGCGCTGTAACGCTCCTCAAGCAGCACGCGCTGGGTCAGCAGATACTTGGTCAGCCCCTCGGGCAGGCACGCCTCGAACAGCTTCTCCCACGCCTTGAGGTTGCTGTTCAGGTACGGGTTCTTCACGTCTGCGGTGCCCTGGTTGGTGTTCGCGGTGTTCCACATCAGGTAGCTGTCGTTGGCCACGCCGGTGACGGTCTTGGCCACGGCGACGGGCGCGGACGCGATGAACGCGATGTGGTGGCCCTTGCTGTTGTCGCCGCAGTAGAGGTACGGGTCGATGTGGGCAAGCAGGAACCGCGCAGATTGCTGGGTGGTGACGGCGGACGCGCTCACGAGAGGCACGTCCAGGTAGTCGCCCACGCGCAGGCCTGCGAAGTTCGCGGCGGCGATGCGCTTATGCAGCGCGTCGTACACGCTGCCGCTGCCGATCTCTCCCGCCAGGATGGTGGCGATGCTCTGCCCGCCGTACTTGCCGATGAGTAGCTGCCGGTTGTACTCGGCGTTGTTGAGCGCCATCTGCGAGTTGTTACGCGAGGTCGGGTCGACCATCTCGTACGGGACTCCACCAACCGACAGGACCTTTGCCTGTGCCATATGTATTCCTTTCTATGCGAGTGTCAGTGTGGCGCCGGATGCCGTGCACGACGAGGCGAACGTGATGGTGCCACCCGATGCCTTTGCCTTGGACGATGGGCAGTAGACCGTACCGTCCGAATATATAAACTCGCCGCTGAGATTGGCGAGCCGCTGGAACAGCTGGGCGTTCTGCTGCTTGAGCGCGGCCATATCGGAGCTGCCAGCGCTGCCCAGCGCGACCGAGTTTGCAATTTGGAGGGCTTGGTTTGCCGCAGCGTCGGCACGTGACGCCGCGCCGGACGCCTGCTGAGATGCCTTGTTCGCCGCGTCGGTGATTTCCTTGATGATGGCGCCGTTGTTCTGGTCGACGGCGTCATGGACGTTGTCCACCATGTCCTCGTATGTGGCGACGCGCTTCACATCTCCCGCCGCGAAGCAGATGTACGCAGCCTTGCCGTCCTTGGCGCCGGAGTCGCCTGACACGACGACCGCCCACTCTCCGGGCATCAGCTTTGCCGGGTTGAAGTTCACGTATGCGCCACGGCGCATCTGGATTGCCATTTAGTACCCCTTATACTGCGAGTCCGCTGGTGTGTAGTAGTCCCATCCGACGAGCAGCCCCTTCTCGAATGTCAAGACGTAGTCCCTGATGGCGTTGTTCATCGCGATTGGGATGCGCACCTGACACGTGAGCGGAAAGCTGTCAGTGACTTCTTTGACGAAGTTCTCCCTGTTCAGGAACGCACCCGTGCTCTTCTGGGAAATCTCGCCGCCGTAACCGGGAGACGAGTAGAAAACGTCGATGCCGTTGATGCAGACATGAACTCCATTTGCGATAAGAACGAGACTGACCGATATTGTGTAGCACGGAAGTCCGTTACTCCCCGCTTCGCTGCTCTTCTTTAGCGTGAATGCGACGATGAACGGCTGCGACTGAACCGTAAAGGATTGCGTGTCCTTGCTCGTGTCGATCTCATACTCAAGAGGGTCGTACCTGCCACCGAGAATGTTCCTGTACCCGTTGGCGTAGAAATCGACCCTGACGCCGATTGACACTCGCGTCTTTCCAGCATAAGTGAATGCCTGAGCCTTCTCGGTGCAATCGAATCCATATGTCTTCGGGTCTGATGCGACTCCAGTGGCCTCCCAAATCGGACTGCCGTTGTATCCGCTCTTTGAGACCGTGACCATCTTGTAGCTCTTTGGCTTGATGGTCAGCGCGTCCTTTACGCCACCGGACATGAAGGAGATGCCGGAAGATGACACGCTCACGGAGTTGGTGTCGTCTCCGATGCTAAGCAGGTTCCTGATAGCGACCCGCTTTGCGTCGATTGAGCCGCTGCCGATGTAGTCTGCGTTGACGAACAGCTGGCCGTCCTGCGTGAACAGTCCCTTAATCTTGCCGTTGTCGGTCAGCAGGTTGAAAACCTTTTTCTGGTCTAGTCCGTTGACCGTGTCAACCGCAGTCTTGGCGTTTTGGTTCGCCGAGGTCAGAGCCGAGTTGAACACGGGGTCGGTATACGATGTGCCGCCGTCGCTCCACGTGATGTGAAGTCGCTGCCAGTAGTACCTGCCGCTCGACCAACCCGGGACGGACGGGGGCCATGAGCCGCCGGTGACGGCGCTCGGGGTGGTGCTCAGGTAATACTCGGGGACGGATGACTTGATACCGCGACCGTCCTTGCCGTTTGTGCCGTTGGTGCCGTTGACTCCAGCCGGGCCAGCAGGGCCTTGGGAACCAGTCGCTCCGTCCTTGCCGTCTGCTCCGCTGATGCATGACGGCATGGACTCAATCTGGGCGCCGCTCTGCATGACGGTGATGATTTTGAACCAGATGTAGCTGCCAGCTTTGCGCGGAGGGCAGGAGTCCTGCCAGCCGCTCGTCGGGGAAGTGGTGTTGCTGGTCGACGTGGCGTACCTCGTTACGGTCTTTGACGCGGCCACATCCGTGGTGGCGATGACCTTGCCGCCGACGGTCGATTTATTCCCCAGCTTAAGGTTGGCCTCTTCGGTGTCCAGGTCGATGAAGCTGTTTCCATTCTTCGAGCTGATTCGGCCAGTGGTCAGGTAGTCCGCGTTAATGCCGATCGCGTAGATGCGGTTCAGTACCGCGTTGCCGTCAGCGCTGAGTCCCGTGGCGTAGGTCTTTCCGGCATCGGTGGAGATGCCGATTCCGCTCGCGGTCACCTTGTAGATAATCTGCGACTGTCCAGTCGTCGGCTTGTCGTGCAGGTAGTACACGGTGGAGCCAACGGGCTGCTTCGCCTCGGTGTGGTAGAGTCCGCTCGCGTTGGCAAGCGTCTCGCCGAGGTTCTTTATCGTCTCGTCCCTGATGCCGAGTTCCTGATGCAGCTCATTGCGTGCCTTGACCACTGCGGACGTGCTCGCGCCCGCATTGTCCGCGCTGTTGCGGCTCGCGCTCTTGGCGCCGCACGAGACGGTCATACCGCCGTTGACGGCGTACTTCACGCGAGTCACGTAGGTCTTGTAGACATTCTGCTTGCGGTCGATGACGTAGGCACAGTCCCCCGCCTCCAGGCTCGGTACGCATATATGCTTGCCGCTGAAAGGCCTGAACCTAAGACCGATGACCTTGGCGCCGATTCGGTCAGCGACGGACTTGCCAGTGCCCGGGATGATTAGAGGGTTGTTGCTCACGTCGAGCACGTAGCCCTCGGTACCGACCGTGTAGGTGCCGCCGTTGGTCGTCTTGTTGCCGACCGTGACACTGCGCTCGGTCACGCGTACCCCGGTGATTACGACGTCGTCGGTGTTGACGGTGATGTTGCTAAAGGCATAGAGCCTGTGGACTCCCTTGTTGGTGAAGAACGTGCCGCCGTCTGCGGACGCGCCGCTTGAGTAGTCGGTGAAGTTGCCGCCGTCCTTGGACGCTCCCGTTGCGTAGGTCTTGGCGGCATCGAACTCGCCGCCGTCCAAGTCGGACTCCGCCTCGAACGGAGCGGAGTCGTACCAGACAGTCCTGAGCCTGCCGTCATTGGTGATGGAGGCGTTTACGCAGAGCGCCTGACATGCGTACGCCAGAGCCTGCCTGCAAGTGGCGTTGCTGTCGACGTAGCCGTACTCGAACTTTGTGTCGAACGCCTTGTCCCCGCTATCGACCCAAGTGACTCCGCAGTGCCTGCACATGTCGGTCAGGAGCGTGCGGACGGATGCGTTCGCACCCTGCAGAGCGCCGACGGAAGCGAGGAACGTCCTGAACGGCTTCTCGAACTTGAACATGTTGTCGAGGGCGGAGATGGCGATCGTGCCGTTGTAGGAGTCGGGCTGGTTGGCGGTGTAGACGCCGCGCTGAATCCACTCGGTTCCCTTGGACAGCTGCTTGCCGACCCAGACGACGAACTGCGCCTTGGTGAAGTCGCAGGCGTCGAACCTGCCGTCGTGGTTGTTGAGCGTGATGGTCATCTGGCCGATAATCGCCGTGCCGATGTCAAACGAGCTGTCGGATGAAACCTGCTGGTCGAAATCGCAGGCGATGATGTCGTCGCCAGTCAGCTCGCGCACGGTATTGTCGGCGAAGGTGATTTTCGCCTTGATAAGCTGGTTCGAGTTCTCGTTAAGGGACAGCTCGTACTCGCTGCTGATGCTGAGCATGGGCTACCTCTCGATCAAATCGAAGCTGAGGGTCTTGTATCGGGTTCCGCTGACCCAGACGTACTGGAGCGGAGCGGAGCGGTCGCCGACGTAGAAGCAGCGCGTCTCCATGCATCCGTCCATCGCGTCCCAGTAGCGGACGTAGATGTACTCGGGGTTGACGGCCTGCAGGATTGCCGCAACCTGGGCGGCTGTGGGCTGCGCCCAAGTGCACTTGAGCTTTCGCTTCTGGCAGAGGCGCTGCTTGTACATGGTCGCGGTCGAGTCCATGACTCGTCCCGCATCGGAGCCGGACACGTCCTGCAGGCCCCATTCGAGCGAGGACGGGTCCGGCGAGACGGGGCGCACGCCGTTGGCGCTCGCCCCGATGCTCAGGATTGCCAAGAGGCTACTCCAAACTCACCACGCCTCGACGTGCGAGGCTTTCGTTACCCTTGACGACCGCGCGGGCAAGGTCCTCGTTGCCGACCCGCAGGACGATGGTGGTGTCTCCACCGACGTTTGCCTGCTGGCCGCCGAGCTGCCCGGTGGTCATCGCGGACTGCACCATGGCCTTGGTCATGGCGCTGACCGCATCCTCAGTCTCGAATGAGGTCGGGAAACCCTCGTGCGAGGTGTAGCGGCTGGACGAGCCGTCGAACGTGGATGCCGAGGTCGAGCGAGCAAGGTTCTCGGAATCCTGCAGCATGGACGCTACCTTGGAGCCGTCGAAGCCGTCGCCGATCGCGTTGCCGTAGGCCTTGCCGACGTTCTCGCCGAACTTCGCGGCCTCCTTCGTGGCGTCGAGCGACTGGGCGGTCATGTCGGTGACGGCGTCGGACACCGTCTTGGCGCTGTCGGAGATGCCGATTGCGAAGCCCTCGCCGAAGTAGCCGCCGATTTCCATCGTGACTCGGGACGGCGACTTAATCCGCAGCACTCGGCGCATCCTGTTGGCCGCGTTGGTCGCAATGACCTCTGCGGTGTTGTAGATGGTCCAGCGGGTGCTCCACAGGCCGTCATCGAATCCGTAGCCGACATATCGTCCGGCGTTCTCGTACCATCCTCGGTAGTCGCGCAGGCCGCTCTCGCCGGATGCAGCGACGGAGTGCGCGGCCGAGCTTGCGTTCACGCCGCGGAGTCCATTCTTGAAGCTGTTGCCGAGCGCCCTGCCCGAGTTGCTGGCCGTACCGCTGCCGTTGCGGAAAGCGTTCGCCGCCCTGTTGGACGCGCTGGACGCCGCCGACACCGCTCCGCTGGCGGCGTTCGACAGGCCGCTCCTGTAGCTGTTCATGACGGCGGTTCCGGCGCTGTGGGCCGTTCCCGTGCTGGAGCGGAAAGCGGACACGACCCTGCTGCTCACGCCGCGTGCCGCGCTCGCCGCAGACTCTGCCCCGGCGCTGATGCCGTCGCCGTATCCGCCGGACATGTTCTTGCCTGCGGACTTCGCCTTGGTGTAGCCAGTGCCGCCGTTGAAGCCCGTGACGGCCTTGTCGCGCACGCCCTCGGCCTTCGACTTGACGTTCGCGGCACCGCTGTTGATGCCGTTTGCGAAGTTGTCGACCATCGTCTTGCCGCTGGTCTTTGCCTGCGTCTTTGCGGAACCGAACTCCTTGGCAGTCTCCTCGGACGTTTTCTTGGCCTCGGACTTGGTGTTCTCCTTCTCGGATTTAACGCCGTCCGTGGCGCCCTTGGCGTTCTTCTTGCCAGCCTCGTTCGACTTGGTTGAACCGGCGCCGAGTACGTTGGCGAACGAATCGGTACCGGAGTTCGCTGCGTCCTGAAACTGCTGGATGAACTGCTGCGACTGCGCACTGGTCGGGTTGTTGACGACCTCCTGCAGCGCCGTCGCCATCTTCTCGGGTCCGGCGTCGCGCAGCGCCTGAACCATGGAGCTGTTCATGCTCCAGCCAGTGATGCTGCACAGCTGAATCAGGTTGTCGGACCACTGCTGCTGTACGGCGAGGTTGTTGGCGAGGTTGTTGTTGACCGTCTCAAGCGACATGCTCGAACCTGTCTCGATCGCGTCGAAGCTGTTGATGGTCTTCTGCGAGAAGCTGTCAATCTGCTGCGCGACGTTATCGAACGACTGCCCCGTTTCCGCGAGGTGCTGCGCGAACTCCTGCTCGGAGAAGCCCGCCATAGCCAGAGCGTCTTTCAGGTTGTCGTGCGACTGCTCGTACTGCTTGATGGACTCGACGTTGTTCTTGACCTGCTGCTCCTCCTCGGACAGGACCTCGTTGGCCTGCTTGGTGGAGTCGGTGGCCTGCCCGGTTGCGTCGCTCAGGCCGAGGAACCCGAGGACCGCGTTTCCGATGCCGTCGATGATGGGCTGGAGCAACGTCAGGATGCCGCTCAGCGCAGCCATGAACACCATTCCTGGGAACGCGGAGATGGCGGCGTTCAGCAGGCTATGTGCGGCGGCTCCAGCCGTATTTGCAACAGTCATGGCGGTCTCAGCGACTGTCATCGCTCCAGTTGCGACGGTGCTCGCGCCCAGCTTGGCCGTGTTCGCAGCCACCTCAGCGCCAGCCTTGAGTTCGGCGGCGGCCATCTTGCCAGCGCCCGCGACGGTCTTGTCCTGACTGGCCGCGTAGTCCATAGCGGCCAGCTTAGCGGAGTTCAGCTTGTCCTTGGACTGCTCCAAGGCAAGGTTGCTCTCGGCAGTCTTGACGCGCTGCTCCGCGACCTTGACGTTCATCTTGTCGACGGCAGTGCTGAACCTTCCGGTGCTGTCCGTGTTGAGGGACATCTGCGCCTGCGCCTTGCCGAGTGCGTCCTTCTCCCTCTCAAGCGCAGTCTCTGCGTCGGAGATGGACACCTTGGACTTTTCGGTGGCAGATCGCATCGTATCGGTCTTGCCCTTAGTGATTCCAAGGGCTTCTCCGAGCAGCTGCATGCCAGCCTTGGCGTCTCCAGCGGCGTTCTTGAGGTTAGACTTGAGGTCGGTCGAGAGTAGCTTGACCTTGCCGGAGGACTCGGTTGACTTGCCGCTTATGATTCCAGCCATGGCGGCGAAAGCGTTGCCGATTCCCTGTAGACCCTTGGCGATGCCGTTTGTGATGGCAAGGGCCGTGAGCGCGGCGCCAAGCATCGTCGCCGCGACGCGAGCTGGCTCGCTGTTGACCAGCAGCTCAAGCATCACCTGCAGGACGAAGTTGATTGCGCGGAACGCTCCGGCGGCGACGGCGAACGCTCCGTTCGCGAACGACTCGGCGAGTCGGAGCACGAGCGTCGCGCCGATGCCTGCGGCTTGACCGATCTGACCGAGGGCATCGACGTTGCGCATGAACCAGTCCTGCCAGCTCTGCAACTCATCGATGCACAGGTAGATGGCCCCGCGCAGCTTGTCGCCAATCCATGCGACCAGCTGGATTAGCGCCGTGTCTGTGAATCCCTTAATCATGGTGCCGACGCCGTTTATCGCGGCGGAGAGCGTCAGGCACATCTGGGCCGCGAGGTCGAACGACAGCGCGATTGTCTCGGGGAAGTTGAACGCGACGGCGAGCGGCCCCATGATTTCGAAAATCTGTCGAACCGTGTTGCTGATTAGGTTCGCAACGCCAGCGATCTCGTTCTTGACGGCGCCGACGATGTCGAGTCCGTCGAACTGGTGCTGGATTGCCTTTGCGAGGACCTTGAAGTCGTCGACGAGCGGCTGGAACGCCTTTCCGATGCGGTTCAGCATGTCCATTATCTCGTCGTAGAGCTTGTCGGTCAGGCCGTCGCCGAGCGCCCAGTCGTAATCGTCGAGCTTGATGTCGGAGATGTTCGGTGCGCCACCGCCACCGCCTGCGCCGCCACCGCCGCCACCGGAACCGCCAGTGCCGGAGCCGCTTGAGGCCTCGTTGAACTTGTTGATTTCGTCGAAGCCCATGAGCTGTCGCTTCAGTTCCTCGACCTGCTTCGCGGCCTTTCCGGCCTTGTTGCCAGCGCCTCCTGCGGCGTTACCGGCGTTGCCGATGGCGTCTGCGGCGTCATCCGCTGCTGCGGCGGTGCCCTCGTAGGCGCCGCCGTCACCGAAGCCCATGTTGGCGATGGCGGTGCCGCCAGTCACCTTGGCGAGCAAGTTTGCGAGCGTGGCTACCGCCTTGACGACAGCGACGGCCACCGGGATGATGGCCTGCAGCATCGGCAGGAACACGTTGCCGATCGCCTGAGCTGCGGTCTGCATCTGGCTCTTGAGGACTCGGATTTGGTTGGCGGGAGACGAGATGGTCTTGGCGAGGTCGCCGTGCGCCCAGCTGACCTGCGACATTATCGCCTTGTAGCGGAGCATGGCCTTCTCGGCCTGCGTCATGTTCGACACCTGCTCGTTGAGGCCCATATTGTAGGCCTCCTGCTGGAGACGTGCCGTGGTCAGGTCGTAGCCCAGCGCTCGCAGCGGCTCAATCTCTCCGGCGAGGCCGGAACGGACCTTCTCGAACGCCTCGTCGTTCGTGATGTTGAAGAAGGACGCGAGGTCGTAGGACAGCTGCGTGAGTCCCTTGGACATGGTGTACGCGTTGTTGGCCGCGACGCCCATGCCCTGCGCCATGGTCATGAACGTGCCCTGGTTTTTCAGGAACTCGCCAGAGTTGATGCCGAGCGCGGCCTGCACCGCGTCCGCGTACTCATGCGCGGTGGCGGCGTACTGGCCGAGGGACGTGTCGGCGAGGTTGATATTCTCGATATATTTGTTGGACTGGTCGACGCAGTAGGCGATGCCCTGCCCGACCTTGTAGAGAGTCGACGCGACGGTCGCCACGGCGCGGATTACCGATGCCGAGGTTCGCAGCTTGGAGATGAAGCTGTCAAGAGAGGACTCGGCCTGCTTTGCGCCGCTTGCCGTGCTCGCACCGAAGCTCTTGGACGCGCTCTTTATCGTCCTGAAACCGGACGCGACGCTTGCGAACTTCTCCGGGAGCTTGCCCAGCGAGTCGTTGATCGCATCGCAGGCGGCGCGGAAGGAAGTCATGTCTATCTTGTCGAGCGACGCGGCAAGCTCGGGGAGCCTCTTGAGCGCGTTGACGGTGGTTCCCAGGTTGGACCTCGGCAGGGCGCTCAGCTCCGCGAGCGAGGTGTACAGGCTGTGGAACTTGGTCGCGTCGAAGCTGACCTGGTTCATCTCCGCGACAGAGGCGGCGATTTTCCTGATTTGATTGGCGATGCTAGAGGACAGCTTGAGTCCGCTAAGCGAGCGGACGGAGTTGACCGTCTCGCGCACCTGAGCGGAGCTGTTCATCTGCGACGCGGCCGACGCAATAGCGGAGACGTTCTTCGCCACGGTTGAGGAAATCTTGATTCCCTGCAGCTGTCGGACGGCGTCCGCCACTGCGGCGATGTTCTTGCTATCCACGCGGGCGGACGACAGCTTGCCGATGCCGTCCGCAACCTTGGACAGCGACGTGCCGACGCCGCGAGTGCCCGTCTTGAGTTCTTTTACGTCATCGGCTAGGCCTCTGACGGCGCTGCGGGCGTTGTCCGCCTTGGTCTCGATAGAGATTCGCAGCTGGTCGATGCTGGCTTCTGCCACGGCTACCCCATTTCTGGGGGCGCAATCCCGCCGTGCTTACACTAGGCAGGCCCATGTCCCATGAGCCATAGAGCCATTTTCTCGTGCGCTGCCTTCTCCTCGTGCGCCGCAGTCTCCTCGGGAGTCCTAGACGACGTGATGCCGTAAGGCTCCTCCGGGTAAGGCTCGGGCTTGGCCTTCTTTACGAACGGGTTGAGCGCCGGGACGAGAGAGGCGATTGAGTTGTAGACGTAGAGTCCCATCTGCCAGCGCTCCCACTCCCCGCGTTCGTCGCGCTGCCGCTGGGACTCCCTGAAAGCTGCGTAGAGCCAAGGGTCGCCGTCCCAGTACTGCTCGACGGTCATCCCGAATGAAATGGCAGAGGGGAGCGCCATGTCGAACGCATGCCCTAAAGGACACTCGCCCGTATAGCGCTCCCCTCCATCGGAAGGTTTCTTATCTTCCCCGGCTAGACCAGACGGAACTTCATTCGGGACTCGGTAGGGTTTTCGATAAGAGCGGTCATCGGCTGGTTGAACAGCGCGACGAGCAGCGCAATCATGTACGGCTTGTCCTCGATGCCCTGCCAGATGCCAAGAACCTCGTTGAAGGTAATCTTGGGCTGCTCCTTCTTGAACGCAGGCATGACGAAGTCGCTGATGAACCTCTCAAGGGAGGTCAGGGTGCTGTTGGAGAGCATTTCGGTGGCGTACTGCGAGGTGATGCCCTTCTTCTCCATGTCCTTGACCATCTTGCGGGAGTAGCACAGGGTGTACTCGGCGCCGGTCTCCTCGTCCTCGATGACGATCTTGTCGTGGCCCTTGATGTCCTCAAGCGCCTTGGCGGCGATGTTGATGTCCTCGGCCGTCTCGGCGTTCTCGGTTGCCTCGATGTTCTCGGTGTTCTCGTCCATGTCTTACCTTTCTTTCGGTTTGCAATCCCTATCGGTTCGGTTCTGTCTAGGCGGCGTCCGGCAGGAGCTTGGGCGCGGTGACGGTGGAGACGACGATGGTGGTCTCGCGGACCTTGTCGACCTCTCCGCCGTTCTCGAAGTAGCTCAGGCCGCCCTGCCAGAAGTAGATGCCGTCGTGTCCATCGGGCTTGCCAGCGGCGTCGACGCCCATGACGATTGCCCACCACTCGGCCTCGCCCAGCTTCTCAAGGCCAGCGAGCTTGGTGGAGTCGCCCTTGGTGTAGTTGGCGGTCATCTTGACGGCCTCCTGCTTCTTGACGCCCTTGACGTTCTTCTGGGATTCGTCGGCGAGCGTGGTGGCGTCGAGGTTGTTAGGCTCGCCGCCGAGGTCGCTGTAGCTCTTGATGTTCACGACGTTCTCGGCCTTGGCGAAGTCGGCCGCAGTGGGGGCGGCGGTCAGGTTCTTAAAGTGGAAGAAATAGGTGTTGATGGTTGCGGTGGGAGTGGTGGATGCAGCTACTGCCATGTATTTTCCTTTCAAGTTACCAAGGCGCGACATTGCCCGACTTGTCGAGCTTTGCGCGCCAAGTCGCAGCGAGACGGCGGACGCTGGGGTCGGCATCGGCAACTTCCGTCCAATTCGACCTGCGGAAACCGCAACGGGCCAGCGCCTCGTCCGCTGCCATTAGGATGTTTCGTGCCTCGAAAACGCTCGTGCCGGAAAACGACTGGGCGTCTACCGCCGTCCGCGTCCACAGCTCCACGCCGGAGCTGTCGCGCGTGCTCTCGTCCTCTCCGGGGAACCGGAACTGAACTAGGAGTGCGGGCAGTTTCGAGTCCTTTGAGTTGATCGCGCTGGAGGTGACGGTGCATTTCGGGTACCTCTTGGTCACCTCTTGGCGCACGTAGTTGAAGATTCGTGTGGAGTGGTCGTTCATGACTTGAAAATCCTCTTGGCGGTATTGACGACCTCGGAACGCGCCTCGTCCGCTCCGGCTCCCATGAACCTGCTGGCGATATGTCCGTGCGTGAATCCGAAAGAGCCGTCGTCCTTCGGGTAGGTCCAGCCGGACTCTCCCCTGCCGCTCTGGTTGACCGTGTAGCCGTTCTCCGCGCCATATGCGGCGTCTCCACGGATGCCCGAACCGAACTCCAGGATGTGGCTCAGCGGGACCTCATAGGAGCCGTCGGCAGGCGACAGGACGGGGCCGTTTGCGAAAGCCTCCGCGCCGTCAGCGGTCCTGCGGGAGCCGATTGTCTCGGTCACGCGCGTCGACGGGCACAGCTCTTTTGCCGTGTCGGCCGCAGTCTCGGCAAGCTCCTCCGCGAGCTGGCCCGACTTCTCGTCGAGTCCGTCCGCGTACCCGCGAAGCCGCTTCTCCAGCGCCGCGAGCGAGCTGTACGACAGCTCTGCCGTGAGGTTCATCGGCCGTCGACCCTCGTGAGTCCGAACGCGCAGTAGTTGAGAGACGGGGACACGCGCTTGACCTCGTATGCGCCGGACATTGATGGCTGGCCGTCAGCCAGCAGCTCGGGCTTGTCGCCGAGCCACATGCGGTCGCCCTCGTCGATGCCCCAGTGGTTCGACTCGGCCACCAGCTGCAGGTCGTAGGCGACCTGCGTTCCGAACGGGCTGGAGGAGCTGTCGCCGCTGGGAGCGGACGCGTTCACGCGCACCTCGACCGGGTCGGACCAGCCGTTGACGTACTCTCCGGTTCCGTACTCGCTGTCCATGATTTCGGTGCGCGATGGCTTAGAGAGCCACATGGCGCGCCTGTTGCGCTCCATGCACCTCACTTGACTGACCTCGACTTGCATCGCGGGACGATGCGCTGCAGGAGCTGCTTGGAGACGCCTGCATTCGAGCGGGTCCTGGTGATGCCGTTCTCGACGTGCGTAATCTCGTTGTCGGCCCCGCGCCAGTTGTACATATCGGCCGCAATCAGGCACTGCAGAGAGTCGTACCTAGGCTCCCATGCGACCGAGTCAGGGTCGTCGGCGAACGGGTTGCGCGTCTCCAGAATCAGGGAGCGGGCGGAAGACAGGTAGGCCTTGATAAGCCCGCCGTCTGCCTCCTGCCCTGATCCCGTGAGGGCACAGACCTGTTTCAGCTTGTCCTCGTCGCTAAGCATGGTCTAGGCGACGCCCGGGGTGACAAGCTTCATGAACGGGATGGCACGGTGCTCGGTGTAGGCCAGCGTCCAGTTGCCTGCGGTGGCGAGCTGGGCGTCGGTCGGCGAGATGACGGGGTTGCCCTTGTTCGGGTTGCTTGTGCCGGTCTCCTTGGGGGCGGTGAAGTTGAAGCCGTTGGGGTGGATGGCCTCGCGCAGGCGGTAGCCGAGGTAGCTGGTGCCGCCGCGCTTAAGCTCGTCGCGGCCGTTGAACACGGGGCGTGCGACGCCGATGTCGGCGTAGCGGAAGGCGCCCTCGCCGAACAGGTAGGTCGTGTAGGTCGCGGCCTTGGCGCCCTCGCCGGAGGTGGCGGCGGTATGCGGCATCTCGTCGGTCACGAGGACGGTCATGCCGTTGACCTGGTAGACGTTGAGGTCGGTGGTCACGCCGTTGGGGTCGGTGTACTTGAGGTAGTCCACGCGCTCCATGTCCTCGAAGGCCTGCGCCACGGAGGAGTGCATGAGGGCGAGCTTGACGGTGGACTTGTTGTCGCCGTAGACCTTCTGGGCGGCGTCGGACAGCGTGGTGGCGGTCAGCTGGTCGACGGTGACGGTGTGGTCGGTCATGCCCTTGGCGCCGATGACGGCCTCGGCGATTCCGGCGAGGCGCTTGTTGCGCTTGGTCTGGCGCCACTTCGCGGCACGGGCGGCGATGGCGGCCATGGGGTTGGCGGTGGTGAAGTCCTGCGGGAAGTCATCGGCGTACCAGCCGTGGGCGCGGCCGTAGACGTAACCGGTCTGGGAGCTGGCTCCGATGGTGGACAGGGTGATGTCGGTCACGCCGTCGTAGTTCTGCTCGTCGGCCTCGTCGAGGGCGTTGTAGAACGGGATGGTGAACTGGTTACCGAAGTTGACCTTGGACTTGATAAGCGGGTCGTCGACCATGATGCCCGAGGTCACGAGGACGTTCTTGACAAGGTCAGGCTCGTCCTGGTAGTCGGCGAAGAAAATGTCCTCGTCGAACGGGAAGGTCTTGTCGGCCATGTAGAGTTTACCAGCCATATAATGCCTTTCTAAGAGAGGTTCTTCCATGCGTCGGGGTTCTGCTGCTTCCAAGCGATCTGCTCGGTGTCGCTCATGGCCCTGAACTGCTTCTTGGTCGTAATCGCGCCGTTGCCCTCTTCGCCGCCCTGCGGCTGCGGCATCCCCGCCAGTGCCTGCTTCTTGGCGTCGTCTGCTGCGGCCTTGGCCTTCGCTGACACGACGTCGGCGATTGCCTTGGCGGCTGCGGTCGTCTCGTCGCGGGTGCCGCCGATGACGGAGCCGATGAACGGCTTGTACTCGTCCTCGGACATGCCTGCGCCTGCGAAAACCGCCGCTGCTGTGGCCTCGTTGAGGTCGCGGAGCGCCTGCTTCGCCGTGGCGTTCGCGGCGTCGAGCTGCTTCTGCCACTGCTCGTCTGCCGTGAGGTTCTTGTTGGCCTCGTCCTCAAGGGACGAAATCTTGCCGTTTGCCTCCTCCAGCTGGGCTTTCAGCGTTTCGATTGCGGCCTTTCCGTCGTTGACGTCCTCGCCGTTGGCCCGCATGATCGCGTCGATTACCTCCTTGGAGGCACCTTCGCCGAGCAGGGACTTGAGCTGGTCACGATTCATTTAGTTGCTTTCCTTTCCTTGGCTACGCTTTGTTGACGGGGGTCGCGTCCCCTTGCCTGCGGCGCTGACGCTGCCGCCTGCGGACTCGCCGGGTTTCCCGGCATTGCTATCTGCACCGGAGTCGTCTCCGGGGTTGACCGATTTGGCCTGGGCCAGCTCCATCTGGCGCTGCGCCTGCTCGTCCGCGTAGGACTTCGAGAGGTCGTATGCCGTCTCGGGGTCGGGGAACATGCCGCAGTACTCGAACGCGAGTCGCGGATGCACCTTTCCGCAGCCGAGGATGGTCGACAACACCTGCGCCTTGGACTGGATTGCCTCGTAGTTGCGGCGAGTGAACTTAATATCCACGTCGCGCGGCCTGAGTCCGAGGTTGATGGAGGTATCAAGGATGGTTGCGACGGCCTGCAGGAACAGGCGCTCGCCGCGCTTGAAGTGAACCTCTGTCTCCTTGCAGCGGCTCTCGCTGTTCGACCAGCCGTCGCGCATGGTGACGGCGGCGCCAGTGTCCGACGTTGAGCCTGAGCCTCCGACGTTGAAGGGCATACCGCAGATGGAGAGCGCGGTCTTGTAGAGCGCGTCCACGAGCGTCTGGGTCTGGTCCTGGTTGAGTTCCGAGGTCAGCATCTGCACCGATGCCTTGTTCTCGTCCGTGGAGCGGATTTGCAGGCATCCCATCTCCATGAGCTTCTTGAAGCCCGTTTCGGCGTCATCGCCCTCGAACTCGACGTTCTCGAGCACGAGAAGCGCCTGAACGAACTGGGCGATGGCGTCGACTCGGTTGGACTCGATTTCGTTGATTGCGTCGAGTAGGCTCAGGACGGCCTCGAAAACGCCCATGCGCTCGGAGTTGGCGTCGTACTCGATGATCGGTACCATGCCGAGCGGGTTCGCGGCCGTCTTAACGGAGTCGCCATCGACCGTGAATACGAGTCGGTCGGTGTAGACGCTGTAGATGGGTTCGTTGGTCACGTCATCGCGTACGTAGGTGACGGCATACAGCGGCTCGTGGAACGCGTTGTTGGTGTAGACCACGAACGTCCTGCGCGGGTCGAGGGATGCGACCTTGAACGGCTGCTCGTCGTCGATGGTCTTGCCATCTGCCGAGTTCGGGAGCACGAGCCTGTAGCCGACGCCGCACACGCACATCCACTGGACAATCTCCATGTCGCAGGCGTGCTTGTCGGCGGCGATGCAGAAGTCGTTGAGCTGCTGGACCTTGTGGCTCAGCTCGTCGTTGACCTTCTCGGCGTCCTCGCAGTCCTTGGAGGAGCCGTGCGCGCTGTAGGCGATAGGCTCTCCCGCCAGCGAGTCGGCGCGGTCCTTGGTAATCTGGTACGCCCTGTTCTCCAGGACGATGTTCTTGATTTCTGGACGGACTTCCTTCTTGCGGCCGATGACCGGCTGGTAGCCGAGGAAGTACCTCCACAGGTAGTCGATGTCGGAGGAGTTGCAGCCGTGGACCATCGTCGAGCGGTCCAACACCTCGCGCACGTTCGCGGCGGTGATGTTCTGCTCGCCGCACACGATGCGTCGCCTGCCGTGGAGCAGGGTGCTCTGGATTCGGTTGTTCTCAGTCTCGCTGTAGTTCTCAGCCAACTTATCTCCGCTTCTCGCTCGATGCTGGCTGGCCGGAAGGAAGGAGGTGAAAACGGCCAGCCAGCAGCGATTCGATGGGGATTGCGCCCCTTCTGGAGATGTTCGGTTCGGTGCCGAAAACCTTCGTGCCGGATTAGAACGGCCTCTTGGTGACGCGCGCCCTCGCGCGGCGCGACTTGCTCAGGAAGTCCGCGAGCATCGACAGCGCGTCCGGCGCGTCGTCGTGCTGATTCTTGCCGTCGAGCACGTAAGAGGTGATTTGGCCCATGGCGATCGAGTAGTCGGAACCCGGCTCATAGAGCGTCGTGTCCCTGAAAACGCAGTTGTCGATGACCCACGTCGAGCTTGCGAGGATTCGGGTCTCCTTGTTCGACCCGGTGTACTTCTTGGAGACGGCGCACAGCGTCCCCTTCTCCTTGAGCATGTCGGCGACGTCCTCGGCGACCTTGCCGCCTGCGGCGTTGGACTCGAAACGGGCCTGCTGGACGCCGTATTTGTCGATGAAGTTGACGAGTCGCTGGTTGACGGTCTTGGGAGCGGAGTGGTCGCACAGGAAGTCGACGATGAACCACTTGTCTGAGCCTCGCCACTGGGCGGCGATGGGCATCGCGCAGTAGTCCTCTCCGGCGCCCTTGGTGTCGACGACGGCCATGACGCGGTCCGGCTCCCCTGCGGGCAGCTCCAGATAGCGCTCAAGGGAGTCCGGGCTGTACAGCTGTCCCTCGCGGACGAACGGCGTGCCGTCGTACTTGGCGGCATAGGTCGCGCTGTCCGTGGTGCGCTGCATGTCCAGGTAGTACTTGCGGTCGAAACCGACGCCGTACAGGTAGTCGAAGTTGCTCTCGCCCGAGATCGGGTCGAGCGCGGGGATGGTCAGGATGTGAAACCCGCTCTCGCCCTCGTGGAGACGGGTCATGCGGCCGATGGGGTCGTTCACGTCCCATCGCGTGCCGACCATGAGCTGCCTGGAGCCTGTCTTTCGGCGGTCGTAGCACTGGTTGATGTAGGCCTCCCACTTGCCCTGCAGTCGGCGCGGGGACATTGCCTCCTCCAGGTCCTTGACCAAGTCGTCCGCGTACAGCCAGCCGCCCTCGCCGACCTCGACTGCGCCCGTCAGGGTGCCCTCGACCGATCGGCAGGTGCATGTCGGGTATGCGCCGTGCTTCTTGAGCGAGAAGGCCTCGTCCTCCGAGGACTGCCAGACGAGCGGAGAGTCGGGGAAAATCTCGGAGAACCGGTACTCGGGGTCGATTACGAACTGCAGGCACTGCTGGTAGAAGTGCTTGGTCAGCTTGTCGGAGTGCGCCGTCATCAGGTTTGAGTGGAGCGGGTCGCGCCCGAGGTGCCAGACCATGGCCATGGAGCAGTTGGACGATTTTCCGGTACGCGGGGGCATGGACACGCTTAGGAACTCGGCGTTCGGGTCGGTCTCGAACCACTGCAGCTCCTGATACAGCCTCCACAGCTGCTTTCGCCTGGGCAGCCAGAGCCTGCTGTCCGGGGTTCGGTCGATTTCCATCGCCTGCGCGAAAGAGTCGAAGTCCCACTTGCCGTCGAGCGTCAGCAGGTCGCGGTGCGCCTCCATGAGGGCAGAAATGCCCTCGACGTCGGCCCATCCGCCGCGCATGGCGGCAATCACGGCGTCGAGCGACGCTTTCAGGGCGTCGTGCTCGTCCGTCCCGTCATGCCTGCGCTGGCGCTGCATGGACACGAGGTCGCGGTATGCGCCTATGTCCCTCGGGTTCAGTGAGATGTAGTTGAGTATGTTCCTGGTGAGTGCATCCATGCCGCATAGGGTCGCGGCGGCGCGGATTCCGCTCGTGCGGCAAAGAAAAAGCCCCGCAGGGTAAATCCCCACGGGGCTTGCGTCTAGCCGTCAATCTCTCCAGAATCGATCAGTCGGCGCCTTATCTTCGTGTAGGTGCTCACGCCTATGCCGAGCTGTGCGCAGGCGTCGCGCCGCTTCTCCTTCTTGGCTTTCACCAGCGCCACGTGGCGCTTGAACTCGTCAACGTCCACCTCAGCGGGCGGTCTGCCCTCGCGCCAGCCCGGTTTCTGCCGGGCGACGGCCTTGCCCTCCGCCGTGCGCTGGGCGATCATGTCGCGCTCGAACTCTGCCATGGCGAACATCACGGACACCATCATCTTGCCGACCGGAGTGTTGTCCAGCGTGCCCATGTTGAGCACGCGAACAGTAACTCCCCTGTCGAGGAGCGACCTCACGACCTCGCAGCCGCCAGTGACGGTACGCGCGATTCGGTCGAGCTTGGTCACGACGAGCGTGTCGCCGTCGCTCAGGCGCTCCAGCAGGGCGTCGAACTCCGGTCGGTCGGTCGTGGTGCCAGTGAACGCCTCCTGCACTATCTCGGTGCATCCGGCCTCGGTCAGCGACTCATGCTGGGCGTCTAGCGAGTTTCCGTCCCTGAGCTGCCCTTTCGTGGACACTCGGGCGTAACCGTAAATCATCTAAAATACTCCTAGTATCAGCCACTCAGCGCAAAAAAGTGGCGGCAGGCCGTGAACGCGAGCACGCGGCCTGCCATTCTCCCCTAACAGTCCAATACGTGAGAGCCGTCAGGCAGTCTCGACCCCACGGGCACCAGGGCCAGCTTGTAGCCGAGCGGCCCCAGGTACTTCGAGGCCGTCGAGAGCGTCGGGTTACCGTCCTTCAGCGAGCTTGACAGCGAACCCTGCGCTATGCCGATGACCGCCGCCAGCTCCCGCTGGGTGTATCCGCGCGATTTCATGATTTGCCTGTAGGCATCCGAGTAGTTCATGGTTTCTCCTTCCGTTACCGACAATATAGGGTATTCCCGTTCGCCTGTAAAGGCCTTTTTGTTTTTTTCGGCGGTCGAGGGGCTTAGTAGCTGGGTTGCCTGGGGTCGGAAAAACTGCCCGGTACCCTGCTTATTGCAGGTGCTATAGTGGAACGTGTCGAGCGGCAAGCCACAAACTCAACGGTTTACAGCTCGACACAAACGAACGGGCATAGCCTATATATCTAAGGAGGATCGAAAACGAAAACAGGCTATGCGAACGGATATAGCCTATATCCGATTGAATGAACGGAAAAAGCCTATCAAGGAGACGAAACGAAATGGCTAACAGCATCAACTACAACGACGAACTAAAGGCCGCTATTAAGGCCGCAACCCTGTTTACCTATGGCAAGAACGACCGTCCAGCGCTTACCTGTGTATTGATTAACGCTACTGCTGATAGCGTTAGCGTATATGCAACCGACAGCTTCACCGCGTTCCGTTACACCTGCAAAAACGACGAGGGCGGCCAGTTTACGGCCCTGCTGAGCGCGGCCGACGCTAAAGCCCTTGCAGCTGTAAAGCTCCAGGCTAACGCGCTTTACAATCTTGCAGTCGAGGACGGAACGCTAAAGCTCACGCATTTCGACGCCGTTATTAACGTTTTCGTGCTGCAAACGTTCACGTATCCCGGCGCTGATAATCTCGACCGCCTTATTAACGACGCCGACAACGCGACGCCGGGCGTCGCATGTTTCAATGCGGCGTATATCGAACGCGCATGTAAGGCCGTGCGCCAGATTACCAACAAAAAGGAAAAAAGGGCCGTATTCACGTTCAGCCCCAACCAGGCCAGTTTGGTCAAATGCACTGGCGAACGTGGCGCGGCTCAGATGCTGGTTATGCCAGTTCGCACTAAATAACCCAGTTTCTCGACATACAAAAAACGGCCCGCGCAAACGGAACTTGCACGGGCCACGGTACGCTATAGGAGGGCATACCATGAGCAACGATACCAGCAACCAGCTACAAGAGCAAACGGACCATATCGCCGAAATGCTCATTGCAGCATATGAGGACCGTCTTTACACCGACGAGAACGGCAACATAAACGTACTTGACGACGGCGACGAACTGCCGGACGACTGCGAGGCCGTTGGCCTCGTCGAGTATCTGGATGATTGTTACGACGTTACTGCAACCGTAAACATGAACAACCGCGACGTTCCAACGGGCTATCGCATTATGGTGGCCTGCGGTGGTCCAAACGTGTACGTCGACACAAACGACTGCGAGGTGCAAGGGTTTTGGTGGACGGACCGCGCCGTTTCGTATATCCCCTCAGAGGTGTGTAGCGCTATCGACGACGAGTTTACCGAACTTTATTGGGGGTGCTAGCAATGGGCCCCGTTCACACCGTCCCCCTCGTCCATAACGTACGCGCGGCCGTATACACCACAGCCGCGCCCGGCCGCTACCTGGTAGCTGTCGAGGAGTACCACGGCGGTATCTGGGAGCCTGCAGGCGACGCGGGTACGACGTCGGTCGATCCCTTCGACGACGTCGCAATTTACTCCATATGTTTCTTTATGTTCTCCGATTACTGGGAGGATCAGTATGATTAACACGTATCAGCTCACGCCGTCCTACCGCGTTGCCGTCGATTACGATACTACCGTACCGGATACCCCGGCCGACCGTTACGACACGCTATTCTACGAGGTAGCCTCGTGCAATACCCTCGACATACACGAGGGCACGCCCGACGTTATAGGCGCGCTGGAAGATGTCGAGGAGGCCGTAAACGATTATTGTTTTGCTGGATATAGCAGCGTCGGCGCCGCACTCGTAAAGCACTTGGAGCGCAACGGATGCAAGGCCGTATACAAGACGCTACCCGGTCAATGCCCGTCCGACTGGATCGACTGCGTAATTGCAGTACCGAACGAGGGCGGCGTTGACCTCGACGGCGCCGTTAGCGACTGGGAGCACTGGTATAACGGCGATTACTATCAGCTCACGCTTGAGCAACTGCACGTATGGCACGACGACCAAGGCGCCACGCTCGAAACGTGGGATACCGTAGACAGCTTATACGGCGTCGAGCTTGAAAACTCGTACGACGCAGACGAGATTGAGCGCGTCGCCCGTGAGTATTTTGACGTCGAGGAGGCCGCGTAATGTTATTTGAGCTTGCAAAAACGTCGACCTGGTTCGCGTACTGGCTCGGTGTTGCCGTCGGCGTCCTCGGTACTATCGTTTGCGCCTATATTTTCGCTAGAATCAACTAATGAGGAGGTGCAGCCCGTGAAAAACGTTTTTATATATCTGGGCGCTATCGCCCTGGCCCCCGTTATCCTGCCGATTCTTGTACTTTACTTCCTACTCAAAAACTAACGCGCGGCCCTGCTTCGGCGGGGCCGTTTTTTATGCCCCAACAGCGGCTCACGGCCTACACCGTGGGCCGTTTTTCGTTTCTGATCCTCGTTACCAGTGCCACAGACGCGCCTATATAGCAGGGCCGTTTGTGTTCAACCTATGGAGACGCCTGCACCTACGCAACGCCCGCGCCCTGCGTACCCGCTCCACGTTCTAGCCCGTTTTAACGGCGATTCTAGCCCCGTTTTTACGCCCTGGGCGCTGCTTACACCGTCAACGTTTTTACGCCCGTTTTTGGGGCATTGCAGCGCCTCATACGGGCATACCAGACGCGGCCCGCGAGCGCCTATATAGCAGCTAGATACGTCAAAACGCCGCCGATCGCGCCAAAATCCTGCAACCGGAAAACGGCCGTTCCCCAGCCAGTTTACGCCATAGCCAGAAGCCGGGAACCGGAAAGCCCTATAGTGCGCGCGAAAGTCGTAAAGGCTCCGGCGCCCAATCGGATTTTCCTCCCTTAGTGGCCGCGAAAGTCGTAGGGACTCTATAGTGGCCGCGAAAGTCGTTAGTGGCCCCGAAAGTCGGCACAAAAAAAGGCCCCTCTGCGTTTATGAACTGCGCCCCAAATCTTGGACGCCCTAAATAGCGACTAGGCCGCGAGGGCCTGATTCCGGAACTCCTCCGGGGTCAGGCCCTTCAATCTTACCTGCCTCCGGCTCGTGTTCCAGTGGACTATGTATTCCTCCAGGTCGCGTTTGAAATCCTCGAACGTCTTCCACTCGCGGCCCCTGTAGAACTCGTCCTT
>OBIU01000347.1_pt1 | contig 22013 bp, 26 predicted proteins | sample 1519871 | NCBI WGS metagenome assembly OBIU01 (sample SAMN04209229, study PRJEB22552) | human gut metagenome | biome: gut; material: feces | host: Homo sapiens | place: USA: Oklahoma
GAGTCTTGCATAAACTTTTTCCATCGAATTTGTACAACCTGATTTTTCATCCGCCGCGGCTTTCCGGTCCGTCACCAGTCTCCCCGGCAGGAACACCATGCGCCGCTTGCCCTTGAGGTCACCCCCGCGTATGCGGGGAAAAGTCCCGGTATGCTGTCCAGAGCATCGTAAAGTAAGGATCACCCCCGCGTATGCGGGGAAAAGTCTGCGAATCCCAAGGTGCGCGACACGATGGAGGGAGCATCCCCGCGCATGCGGGGAAAAGTATTTTTCTTTACAGGTGCGTCGTTCTGTGCTATATTCTTTTTAGAGCCATCCGGCAATCTACTCCTTGAACCATCTGGTTCTTCGTGGGTACCACCGGATGGTTCTATTTTTGTTTTTGCGATAGGATCACCCCCGCGTATGCGGGGAAAAGTCAAAGTGCAGAGTACCCTTCGACTGGAACGTAGGGATCACCCCCGCGTGTGCGGGGAAAAGGGACGTAAAATGAAGCAGCAGTTCATTGGCCTGGGATCACCCCCGCGTATGCGGGGAAAAGTTCTGTAACTCTTCTTCGGTCTGGTCTCTGACGGGATCACCCCCGCGTATGCGGGGAAAAGCCTCAGATGTACGCACCTAAGAAGTGGATGAAGGGATCACCCCCGCGTGTGCGGGGAAAAGAGCGGACTGTTCCGGAGCAACGCAGTGGGAACGGGATCACCCCCGCGTGTGCGGGGAAAAGCAGTGCTTCGAGTAGCTCTGTGCATAGGAGTAGGGATCACCCCCGCGTGTGCGGGGAAAAGCGAAAAACAGGTGCCGTTCCTGCCCCCTTACCAGGATCACCCCCGCGTATGCGGGGAAAAGGTGAAGAAGGGCTTCGACGGTGTCTATCAGAAAGGATCACCCCCGCGTATGCGGGGAAAAGGGTCAGGCACCGGAGGATTTCAAAGCCTACAAGGGATCACCCCCGCGTATGCGGGGAAAAGGGATCGTCCACGTTCTGGTCCCGGAACCACTCGGGATCACCCCCGCGTATGCGGGGAAAAGGTCAGGTGTCTGTCTTTCTTAGGGTCTTTGTAGGGATCACCCCCGCGTGTGCGGGGAAAAGCTGTTCCTCCTCGGTCAGCAGCAGCCAACGGATGTCGTGGACCATCCGTTCCAGAATATGATGCTCCACCATAGCATCCCGGACACGGCGGCGCACGACGGCAGGCAGGTCCTCCGGGGCCTGCGCCGCCACCTCAAATGCGATCGGGATGGTCACCTCCGCCTTATACAGGTCGGCAATGTCGTACACGAAAGAGCACTCATGCCCGACGTGCACGAATCCCAGTCCCGGCGCACACCCCAGCGCCACAATGACCGCATGGGCCAGCCCGTACAGGCAGGCATGCACGGTGGGTCACACGGGTGCCGGGGCCGAGCAGCAGCACCGAAATGCCCGCCGCCGGGATCTGAACGATACCCTTTTCATCCGTTACGGTAATCGCACCGTCCTGACGGCCCAGCGTGCAGTGTTCCAGGTACAGAAAGGTCATCCGGTCCCGGACCTGCGGCAGCGCCTGCAGATCAGGGCGGATCATGCCCGGCACATCATCCATGGCTGCTTTCTCCGTGCAGGATGGTCATCAGGCCAAGGCCGTAGGCTTTGCCGCGGCCAATGCCCTGACACAGCATCTCCCGGAACGCTTCCGGGTCGGTCACCTGAAGGATGCCCTCATAGGTCACCGCCAGCAATGTGACCGGCCGCTTTCCGTTCTTCCGGAAGTGACAGGTCTGTTTCCGGGTCACCTGAAAAGCGCCCTCCGTCAGGGCAAAGCCGTGCTTCCCGGCCTGCTCCAGCAGCCACTGTTCCTGCTCCGCTTCCAGATAGCAGGGCTTCAGGGCACCCCGCGCCAGCGGGTCCGCCGGGTCTTTCCGGGTGCGGGTCGGGTTTGCCGTCAGACGGAACTGCCAGCAGCTGCCCGGGGTCACCCGTTCCAGCAGCGGCTCGTAGCGGCGCGTTTCCGGCGCGGCTCCCGTCCCGAACTGCGCACACAGTCCGGTCAGGTCGGGGAGCTCCTCGCTGAGCAGCAGCAGATACAGTTTTCCGTTCAGGCTGTCCAGCCGCCACAGCCTGCGGCGTCGTTCGCCGGAGAACGAGTTTTCCACCGCGCCGTGGAACTTCTGTGGAGAAGTCAGCGCGATCATGGTACTGCGGCGGGTGGGGTCAAGTTCTGCGCGGGACAAATACATTGCATCTCACCTCAATTCTGCAATTCCGCCATGGGGTCGTGCTCCGTCGGTTCCGGCATTTCCGGCCGGTCCAGCCGCCATTCCCGCACCGGTCGGAACCCGTACTGCCGGTGCACCGGGCTGAAGGACACCGGCAGATCCTGCCGGGGCACTGCCGCAGGGTCTGCCGGGTCGGCGTCGGCCACGATGCGCAGCTTCCCTGTTTCCGGTTTTCGTCCCTGCATGGGTTCCGTCCGGAGGACGTCCAGCAGGCTCCCCTGCCGGATGCCCAGACAGAGCGGCAGGGTGGGCGGGCAGGAGCGCCGCCCCAGATACAGCGGGTAGACCGGGTGCCGCAGAGCCGCTTCCAGCTCCCGCAGCAGAGCTTCGTCCTCGCTTTCCAGCCCTGCCAGAAAAACGGCGTCCTGCAGATAGTGGCGGTAGGTCACATAGGATGTGTCCCGGCTTTTGGCGGTGTGAAAATCCACCAGCAGGCTGCCCTCCTGGTCTGCCCGCACGGCAAAGCGCAGGCCGTTCAGCCGGGCAAGGCCCTCCGTGTCGTCCCGGCGCAGCCCCAGCGCCGCCGCCAACAGGCCGACCACGCCGCTTTTGGTGGGTTCCCGGTCGGTCTTGCGGGTCTCAAACTTGGAGTCCGAACCCCAGGACTGCAGGGGTGCAGCCAGCCGAAGCAATAAGGTCGCCATGGTCACACCTCATTCCCGGACAGCTTCTCCTCTACGGCCTTTTCCAGTGCCGCCAGCATGGTGTTCAGCGGCATGGGCTGTGCCAGTTCTTCCAGCCCGGTACCCACCGTAAAGCTCTGCTCCGGTGCCTCTGCAAAGGTATTGTAGAGTTCCTTTGCATACTGTTTCAGCGCCATCTTGGACGGTTCTGCATAGCCTTCTTCGCTCTTGCGCACCGGCTTTTCAAAGGCACCGCAGAGGTTCACCGGCTGGTCCTGCCGCAGGGTGACGTAAACGGCATCCGGCAGGGTGCGGTTGGCAAAGCTGTTCTGCTTGCCGGTGGGCATGGAGCGGATGAACGCCTCACCGAACGCCCGGACCGTCTGTGCCGCCTGCTCTGCGCCCAGCGTGCGCACCAGCTCCAGAACATTGACTGTCGCATAGCGGTACAGGGTGGCAGAATTGTATTCCACCGTGCCCAGATGCCCGGCACCGGCGTTGTCCTCCGGGGCACAGTCGTCCACGGCGGTGAAATAGTCGAACTCGTTCTGCACGGTGTGGGTGGAGATGCTGTGGGCCACCTGTGCGGCAGCGTCGTAGTTCAGCGACGGGTCATCTGCCACCATGCGGCCAAACAGCGCCATGTCCGCAGAGGGAGCCGCTTTCAGGGCTTCCTTGTACTGCTTTTTGTCCTTGCAGCCTTCTACAGCCAGCTCTGCCAATGCCTTTGCCTGTGCCGTACTCATGAAAAGCAGCGCTTTTGTGCCCTTGTCATCGCTCTTGATGCCTGCATCTGCAATGACCTTCTGGGCCAGTTTGAGGGCATCCTTGTCCGGAGCAAGGGCTTTGATCTGCTCTGCCACCAGATCGGTGCCCTTCTTGGTGCGGTAACCGGTCTCAACTGCATCGCTCATTTCCTCAGTGAACATCACGCGCATGGCGTGCTTCCACGCCTGCGAGGACACCCGGGCACGGACGGCCCCGCCATAGACAGCGGTCTTGGGGCTGCCGGTGTCGTCGCGGTTGACGCAGCTGGGCGGCACGGTCTGCAGAACATGAAAATCAACATACAGGCGTTTGGTATCCATCTCAATTCTCCTTTTCGTTCTCTTTGGTTTTCTCCGTGGAGCTCGCATAAAGGTCCCGGCCCCACCGCAAACGGACATTCGGCGCACCGTCCACAAACTGGTATTGATACAGATCCTCGGCCAGCTGCGGATAATCCAGCGGGATCCCTTCCCGCCGCAGCAGCTGGATCATCCCGCGCAGGTGGTGCGAGACTTCCGGCATGGAATCCGCCGTTGCCAGCGCGTTGAACCGCCGGAGCACGCTGCTCTCGGTCCAGTCCTGCCCGGCGGCCGTTTTTTCGGCCAGCTGCCGCACTGCACCGCCCAGTGTTCTGCCCGGCTGGTTCATGGAAACACCGGCTTCCCCCTGCTGGTGCAGGGCAAACAGGGTCAACGCCGTATAGACGGCCCATTCCGCCTTTGACGGGCCATTGCTGCCCTGCAGCTGCTCCGGCATGTCGGCCAGCAGAGCGCCCCACAACGCAGGCAGGTCTCCGGGCTGACGCCCCACGCCCCGGCGCAGCTCGGCAAGCTCGGCCCGTCTCTGCGGCTCCGGCAGAACTTGCAGCCGACGCAGCTGCCGGGTCACGCAGGCTTTCACCTCATTGGTTTTCATTCTGTCCCTCCTTCATCCTGTTTCGGGTACAACTTCCGCAGGGCATATAGAAAGCTGTTATAGGCCTTGGGCGCTGTATACAGATAACTCTTTTCCGAATTCTTTTTATCCGGAACGCGATGCCCGATGAATGCAGCGGTCCCCGCTTGCTCCACCATCTGCTTGCCCAATTCTGCCGCAAGCCGGTATGCCTGCACCTGCCACTCGGCCGCCTTCTCGACCGGTTCATCCGTCTCCGGGTCAATGCTCTGCAGCCACCGCCGGAACGGCTGATCGACCGCAAAATAGAACTGCGCGCGGGCGGCTTCGGCACCGGTGTCGTTCTTGTCCCCTGCCGCAAGGGCCAGGTTCTGTGCCAGACAACCCACGATCCTTGCAGCCTGCTCACAGTTGTTCACCTCATCGTCAACACAGATCTGCCATGTACGGCCCAATTCATTTAGCAGTTCAAGATTCATCGAAAGCGCATCCGTGTAACAATCTTTCATGGAGGCACTTTGCGCTCCGTATTCCACCCCAACTGCACAAACCTGTAGAATTTCTTTTCTGCTCAGCAATTTCCGGCCCTGCAAATAGGTATTCCACCAGATCACGCCGGGTTTATGGCCGCCCCTATCACTGATAGCGGAAAACTCCCGCCAGAGCTGTTTTCCCATCTCATGTTTCCGCGGATCGTAATACACCAGCCCTGTCTTTTTGTCCTCTTTTTTATTCCAGAGCGTCATCGGTTCTGCAAATGCATTCTTGGAATCAAAGAAGTCTCCTCCCAAGACCGTATAGCCCACAACTTTGTTTTCCTTCCGCTCCAGAAGGATCCGTCGAAACTGCGTCGTCATCAGCTCCGCAAAGTTATCCGGGCATGCCACCTCAGTTCGTTCGCCGCTTCTTGCATCCTCAAGCTCCCAACACGGAACATCCGGTTCCCAGAGTTCTCCGCCATCTTGCAGGAACATCAGGTTCCGCATCAGTGTTTCAAACAGATTGCTGCCTTTTACATAGATCACACCGATCCGGCCGAGCCACCCCGGCCCCATCGACGGCAGCGGCCGGTCTTTTGCCTTTTTCTTAGCCGCCGCATCGTCATAATTGTTTAAAGACACAAGCCATCGTGCAGCCTGCGGGTAGTCCATGCTTTCCTTTCCTGTTCCCGCACAGGCAGAAAACAGGCTGGTTTTATTCTCGCTTTCAAACACTTCTCCGTTCAGCTTTTTCGCTCCGAATGGACTGCCGATCTTCGCTTCCGGCACCTGCCAGAAGGGGCGCTCCGGGTGGAACAGCCAGAAGCGGTCCTGCCATTTGTCCAGATAATCCCGGATCGGCTGTTCCGGGAAGTGCCCCAACTGCCACAGTTCGCTCCAGCGCTGCAGAGCATCCCTGGGTTCTTCAAACGGTGCCGGTACACCGTTCCCATCCACGCGGGAGAACACGGTGTGCAGCACCGCCAGCTGCAGCCGCAGCATGGCGGCGTCCTGCGTGGGCATCTCGCCCGCAAGGTCCACATACGCGTGTGCATGGAGCAGTGCGTCGGTCAGCGAGACTTCCTGCACAGTGCAGTCCTGTGTCCGCACCCGGACCCACGGTTCCCGCAGCAGGTTAAACTCCATTGTCTCCATCCTCATCCTCCTTCTGATAGGTCAGGCCGTTCTCACGGTCGTAGTGCAGCATCTGCCCGGCAAGGTGTGCCGTGCGGCGCTCGTCCAGCAGCAGGACCAGTTCCCCGCGCAGCAGCGGGGAGAGCCTCCATGCCGCAAAATGCTTCCGGGTCTCGGCTTCCAGCGCGTCAATGGTTTGCTGCACGCTCCATCGCTTGCTGAAGTACCCCGGCAGACGCAGCCTCTGCCGCGCAATCTGCAAGGCTTCTTCCGGCTGCGGGGGCTGGTCCACCGCCACACAGGGCCCGGCTGCTTCTCCCTCTCCGGGCAGGAAGCGGACATTGCCTGCGCTGTCCTGCATCATGACCAGCACTTCAATGGACGGGTCGCCGTCGCGCACAGCGGCACGGGCACCGGCGTCGCTGGTCGCCCCGACCTCATTCATCCAGTCGTCCAGCGCATCACCGCATGCTCTCGGCGACGAAATGGCAAAGGCCTTGGCGCTGCGCTGCTTCTTGGCCTGTTCCAGCTCATATGTTCCCCGTGCCGCTGTGCTCTGCGGGTCTGCGGGCAGGCAGTCCGGCTCCCAGCCGTAGGTGTCCTGTACCAGCCGGGCGATATCCGCAGGCAGCTGCACTTCCTGCGGCAGAATCTTCCGGGTACGTCCGAGCAGCCATTCGCCATAGATGGCTGCACTGCCCTCGTCAAATTCCTCGGTCCCGGTGTCCAGCACTGCACAGCGGGCTTCCTGCACCGGCTGCGGACGCGCCCGGCCCGGATGCCGGTGCAGCCGTCCGATGCGCTGCAGCAGCAGGTCCATCGGGCACAGTTCCGTAATCATGTAATCGAAATCGATATCCAGTGACTGCTCGAGCACCTGTGTACCCACCACGATCAGCCGGTCGCGCTGCGCCGGGGTCGAACGCTTGCCGATGCGCTCCATCAGGCGTTGTTCCTTTTCGGCGCGGTCAGGCATCAGGAACTGTGCGTGGAACACAAGCACTTCAAATTCCGGCAGCTCTTCTCGCAGGCGGGCCGCAAGGTCCTGCGCTTTCCGCACCGTGTTGACGATCACGCCTGCACAGCCACCCTCCCGCAGCGCGTTCTGCAGCATTTCCGGCAGATGTTCCTCCGTCAGGGATTCCATCGTCACCCGGCGCGGCGGTGTGTGCAGCGGAATGCCGGTTTGCTGCACCTGTTTTCCATCGGTCCAGGTCAGCAGCGGGTAGCCACGGCAGGTTTTCCAGGGTGCATCCGGCAGCGTTTTCCGGTTGAGATATGCGGTCACAAGTTCGGTGCGCCGCTTGGCGGGCAGTGTGGCCGAAAGCAGGATCACCGGCACCCGGTACTCTCCCAGCCAGTTCAGTGCCCGGTCCAGATAACAGTTCATGTAGGCGTCGTAAGCATGACACTCGTCGATCACCACCACCTTGCCCGCCAGGCCGAGATGCCGCAGCATCACATGCTTCTGCTGCAAGGCCGCCATCAGCAGCTGATCCACCGTGCCAATGACAAAGTTGGCCAGAAGCGCCTGTTTGCTGCCCTGAAACCACTGGTGCACCATCACCCGTTCCTCCGGGTCGTCGGCGTCATCCTCCACCGGCACCGGCTCCTGCTGCAATTTCAAATAGTCCGCATTCAGCTGCGCCATGCCGTGCGCCAGCCGGATGGAGTGTTCCAGCCCATCCGACTGTTTCTGCGCCCAGTCCAGCAGCCGCCCAAAAATACCGTTGGCGGTGGCCTGGGTCGGCAGACCAAAGAAGATGCCGCCCTCCCCGCAGCGCTGTGCCAGAACCTCCGCTGCTGCCAGCGCGGCCTCGGTTTTGCCCACGCCCATCTGGGCTTCCAGAATAAAAATGCCCGGTTCCTGTGCGTTGTTCACAGCCTCCAGCATAGCCTGCTGCACTTCGTTCGGAAGAAAGCCGAACCGCTCCCGGAACTCCGCCGGGTCCGCCGCGGCCTCCTGCACTTCCCAGGGAAGGGTCGGTGCGAATTTCTGCCATGCCCGTTCCACGCGGGCCGGATAAAGGCTCTCGTCGCCCAGTTCCTCTACCGGGATCAGCGGGAAATACCGGGGATTGCTGGCGATCCAGTCCGCCATGATGAGCAGGCCGGTCAGAAGGAGTTCCGTCGGGACCGACAGCTCCGGCAGCTCTTTCACGTCAGAAAATCCGCTTTCCTGCAGGGCGTGATCGAACAGTTCCTGCCAGCAGCTCCACCAGAATGTTTTCCGTCCTTTGGACCAGTAGTTCGTTTCGTACACTCCATCCTCCAGCTGGTCCAGAACATTATTTGCCTCCTGCGGCTTGCCGTGGTGTGCCCCCACGACCGAGGCCAACCCTTCCGGGCAGCCCAGCTCCCGCAGGATCGCCTCCCCGGCCAGCGCATGGTGGGAAAATTTCTTTTTCTGCTCGTTCCAGCGGAGCTCGGTATCCTCCTCCAACCGCTGTTTTGCCTCCGGCAGCAGGCTCATGATCGGGCCGGCAAAGGCCAGCGTAATTTTCCCGATATCGTGGACCCACCCCAGAAAAACGACAGTCCGGGTCAGCAGTTCCTCGTCCAGGTCCAGATTCCGCCGCACACTTTCCGGCAGCCACTGCTGCACCAGAAACCGCATAATGCCTGCTGTGTCCCGCAGATGCATCCAGAGCGGCAGCCACAAACTGCTGTTATCCGGGTCTGTTTTGCCTGCAAAACGCCGTACCTTGCAGGATCGTTCCGGTCGTTTCATCGTTCCACCTCCAAAGCATCGTTCCCATTGGCAGCCGGTGATTTTCTGATAAGCAAAGAATAACCGATATGCCGTACCATAAACAGGACTTTCACGTTTTTTCAGCGATTTTTACTCTGTTTTTCTTCTGTTACCCCCGCAAATGCGGGGAAAATCCCTCATTGTGCTAAATCATTGGAGCAATCCCGCAAATGCAGGAAGCAGATTATTATGCTATATCATGTTCTCTTTTTATCCGCATCGTCATTATAGCAACTATTTCAGTCATTTTCAACATTTTATTGTATTTTTTGGATATTACGAGGCATGTTTTTATGGATCCGCTCCATTGGCCGGGTCGCGGCAGTTTTCTTCCGACGCAAAAATCCCACCGACTTCCTGCTGCGGAAATCAATGGGATTTTATCAGCATCTCTTCAGTTGAAGGCACCGTTCTGAGCGGCATACACCGCAATGGTGCTCAGCAGGTCCAGTTCCGCTTTCTGGTAGGTCGTGCGGCCGATGTGCAGCTGTTCCAGCACGTCGGCCTCCTTGCGGTGCTGCAGATAGCGCAGTTGCAGCAGATTGGCCCGGATGGGATCCGCTTTCTTGTAATAGGCCATGCTGTCCTCAATGGCCTTTTCCCACCGGCGGTTCACCGGCGACCGCGCCCACTGCCGCCGGCCATAGGCCAGCAGGGCGCTGCGGGTGGCATCACGCTGTTGTTTTGTCATTTCGGCTTTCTCCTTTCTGCAGCGGCCAGGCTGCGCTCATAGCGGTTCTGGGTGTCAAAAAAGCAGGCATCCCGCTCCGACATCGTCATTCCCAGCATCGCCGACAGATTTTCGGCTTCGTTCAGTTTGAACTGGGTCTGCCCCTGCAGTTTGCTGTGCAGCGCGCTCTCGCTGATGTGCAGCGCGCGGGCCACATGCCGCAGCTTGTAGCCGCTGTCGCGGATGTATTCTTCGATCAGTCTGGTATTGGCCATGTTCTCCGCTCCTTTTTTGTCGGTTTCACGCCGTTCAACAATCTTTGGTTGTAGTATAGTCGCAAGTTGATTGTCTGTCAACCAATTTTCAAAAATCACGCGAAAAAAGTTGATTTTCGCCCACTTTTCTGGTATACTGCCTCCAGAAGCACCCATTTCACCGCACAACCATTCGTTTTTGAACGGAGGCGTCTATGTCCGAACTTTCCACCCGCGTCCGGCTGCGGCGCGAAGAACTGGGCCTCTCGCAGGAGCAGCTGGCCCAGCGCATGGGATACCGCTCCAAATCCTCCATCACCAAGCTGGAAAAAGGGGTCAACGACATCCCGCAGGCAAAGCTGGAAGAGCTGGCCGCGGCACTGGAGACCACCCCGGCCTATCTGCTGGGGCTGGACGTGCCTTGCCCGCCGCCGGGCTTTGAGCCGCTGCCCGCCATGGCCATGGTGCCGCTGGTGGGCTCCATCGCCTGCGGCACCCCCATCACCGCCGAGCAGAACATCGAGCAGTACATCGGCGTTCCGGCGGCGTGGCACGCTGACTTTGCACTGACCTGCCACGGCGACAGCATGGCTCCCACCATCTGCGACGGCGACATCGTCTGCATCCGCTGCCAGCCGGAGGTGGAGCAGGGCGAGATCGCCGCGGTGCGCATCGGCGAGGAAGCCACCCTCAAGCATTTTCACCGGCAGGGCGACACTGTGATGCTGCTGGCCGACAACGCCGCCGTCTGCCCGCCCATGGTCTACACCGGTCCCCAACTGAACGAGATCCGCATCGAGGGCCGGGCCGTGGGCTTCTGCCGCGGTTTATAACCTATCATAAGGAGGGTCCGCCATGTTCTTTTCCAAAAAGAAACCGTCTGCCGCCTACGACCCGGCCGTGCAGCGGCCCGCTTTGCGGTGCAGCATCTGCACCGGGGAGCAGGTGGCCGGTTTTGTGCACCCGGACGGCCATTTTGAGGACGTCCAGCTCATCCGCACCCCGCAGGAACTGGCGGCCTTCCGCACCCGGTACGGCATCCCGCCGGAGACCGTCATCGAAAAAATCTACTGAACAAGGAGCGTCTTATGCCCACAGCACCCGAAGAGATGACCCTGAAGGTCATTGCCCACATCCACACTGCCTTTCCCACCAAGTTCGGCATCCCGCGGCAGAGCGGGCTGGTGGACAGCCTACGGGGCGAGGTGATCTTTACCCCGGAATACCGCAGCGCCGACGCCGTGCGCGGGCTGGAGGATTTCAGCCACATCTGGCTGGTGTGGCAGTTCTCCGGCGCGGTGCGGGACAGCTGGTCCCCCACCGTTCGGCCGCCGCGTCTGGGCGGCAATACCCGCATGGGCGTGTTCGCCACCCGGTCCCCCTTCCGGCCCAACCCCTTGGGCCTTTCCAGCGTGAAGCTGGAAGGCATCGAGATGCGCCCGGAGGTGGGCCCCGTCCTGCTGGTGCGCGGGGCTGACCTGATGGACGGCACCCCCATCTATGACATCAAGCCCTATATCCCCTACGCCGACTGTCACCCGGACGCTGCCGAGGGCTTTACCGGCCAGACCCGGCGCCACCTGTTGGAGGTGTCCTGCCCGGAAGAACTCTGGGCCGCCGTGCCGCAGGCCGACCGCGACGCCCTGCGCGGGGTACTGGCCAACGACCCCCGCCCCTCCTACCAGCACGACCCTGCGCGGGTCTACGGCATGGAGTTCGGCGGGCTGGAAGTGCACTTTACTGTAGACGATCCCGTGCTGACCGTGCGGGACATCACCCGCCGCTGAGGAGCCTGCTATGGAACTGCGCAACATCAACACCTTTTTGCATATTGCCGAGCTGCACAGCTTTTCGCGCACAGCGCGGCAGCTGGGCTACTCCCAGTCGGCGGTGTCCTCCCAGATCGCCCAGCTGGAAGCGGAACTGGGTGCCCCCCTGTTCGACCGGGTGGGCAAGACCGTGCGCCTGACCGGTGCCGGTGAGACCTTTCTGGGCTACGCCCGCACTCTGCTGGCCACCGTGGAGCAGGCGCAGGCCGCCCTGCAGCTGCCCCAGCAGATCAGCGGGCGGCTGCGCATCGCGCTGGCCGACTCGGTGTGCAGCACCTTTCTGCCCGACCTGCTCCAGCGGTACCACGCGCAGTTCCCGCAGGTGGAACTGGTGCTCTGCACCGCCACTGACGACGGCATGCTGCAGATGCTGACCACCAATCAGGTAGACCTGGCCTATACGCTGGACCATCCCCTGCTGCAGCCTACGCTGGTGCAGGCCGTGGACGTACCGGAGCCGGTGTGCTTCATCGCGCCCGCCGGGCATCCGCTGGCCGCCCGGGACACCGTGTCGTTGGAAGAGCTGGTGCAGCAGGAATTCCTGCTCACCGAGCGGGGCATGAGCTACCGCGATGCACTGGACCAGTGTCTGGCCGCCCACGGCCTGCAATTGCAGCCCTATCTGGAACTGGGCAGCGCCGCGCTGCTGTGCCAGATGGTGGAGCGGGGCATGGGCCTTTCCTTTTTGCCGGAATACATCGTGCGTGCCGCACTGGCCGCCGGGACGCTGGCCCGGCTGAACGTACCGGACTGCCGGGTGGAGATGCACCGGCAGCTGTTCTACCACCGGGACAAATGGCTGACCCCCCAGATGAAGGGATTCATCGGGCTGGTGCGGGAGGGTACCGCCCAGCCTGCCGCCCCCACACAAGCCTGAAAGGAGCTTTGCGATGCACAAGCCTCAGATCATCTTCTTCGACATTGACGACACCGAACCGGACCTGGACGACTACTTTGCCGTGGCCAAGTCCACCGTGCCGGTGTCGCCCGATTTTGACGCCATGGCCTTTGGCGCCGACAACGGCCTCATCTGAGCGTCCATCAACGCAAAAACACCCGCCGGGCCTTCTGCTTCTGCAGAAGCCACCCGGCGGGTGTTGTCGTTTCAGTTTTCTAAAGTCAGCAGGAGCTGCCGCCGCACAGGTCGGTCACCTTCTGCACTGCAGCGGTCACCAGATCACCGATGGGCTGTTCCGGCACGCCGACGATGTAGTTGTCGCAATGGTTCACCGGGATCAGCACCCGCTTGGCCCCGCTCTGGCACACCGCAGCGGCCATGGCGGGGGTGATCTCGCCCAGCAGGGCATCCGCGATCACGATGCCGATGGGCCCCACGATGATATCCGCGTGGCGGCAGTTGACCACCACCGCGTTCTCCCCGGTGGCGGTGCGCACTGCGCCTGCCTTGCGCATGGCACTGGTGGCCAGGCTGTTGGTGCCCACCGCTGTGAGCTGTGCCTGCGGGCACTGGGCGCTCAGGGCCGCTACCAGCTGCCTGCCCAGACCGCCGCCCTGCCCGTCAATGACCAGGATCTTCATGAGCATCCCCTCAGAAGTCGATCTCTTCCAGACGCAGCAGCGCCAGGATGTAGATCTTCACGGCCTCCAGCAGCTTGTCGATGGGAGCTGCCTCGTTGGCACCGTGCATCGGGCCGCCGAACTCCGGCAGGGGCAGGTCCACATGCTCGGGGCCAAAGCTGACCGCGTAGGGGAAGTGGCGGGCATAGGTGCCGCCGCCCATGGTAAAGGGCTTGGCGTCCTCGCCGGTCACCTCGTTGTAGGTGTTGATGCAGGCCTGAATGGCGGGGCTGTCGGCCTCAATGTAGAAGGGCTCGGCAGCGTCCACATCCTGCAGCTGTGCACCGCTGCCCAGAGCTGCGGTGACCTGTGCGGCGAGCTTGTCGCCGTCGGTGCAGGTGGGGAAGCGGCTGTCGATGGTCTGCACCAGACGGCCCTCCTCCATATAAATGCGGCCGCCGATGATGGTCAGCGGGCCGAAGGGGCCGTCGGCGCAGTCGATGCCAAGGCCGGTGCCTGCGGTGGAAGCGTGCAGCTTGCGCAGGGCCTCCAGATAGGCGCGCTCGGCGTCGTTGCACAGGCCATTGTCCAGCAGGTAGTTCACCACCAGACCAATGGCATTCACGGTGCCTTCCGGCATGGCGGCATGGCCGGCCTTGCCCCAGCCGCGCACCCGCACGCAGCCTTCCCCGGCGGGCTCCAGCGTGATGTTGGGGGAGTTCTTCAGCTTGGTGATGTCGGTGTGCAACAGAGCGCTGGCACGGTCCGGCACGGCATTGTTGGCCACACCGCCCTCAAAATCACAGATCACGCCGTTGCACACCGGGCTGACGATCTTGGCGCCGAAGTGGCCCTTCTCGCCGTTGCACACCGGGAACTCGGCATCCGGGGTAAAGCAGAACACCGGGGCCGGGTAATTCTTCAGGTAGTACTCCACGTCCTGCATGTGGGTCTCTTCGTTGTCACCGATGAGGGCACGGATGGGGTAGCGCAGCTCATAGCCCTGCTCCTTGAGGAACTTGAGGGCGTACAGGGCAACCACCATGGGGCCTTTATCATCCGAGACGCCGCGGCCCAGCAGCCAGCCGTCCTGGATGCGCATCTTGAAGGGGTCAGCCGTCCAGCCGTTGCCCACCGGCACCACGTCCACATGGCAGATGGTGGCCAGATACTTTTCCGGATCGGCACCGGCCAGCTCTGCGTAGCCCATGTAGTTCTCGCAGTTGCGGGTGGCAAGGCCCATGCCAGCTGCCAGCTCCAGCGTCTTGTCCAGTGCGGCACGGGGGCCCTTGCCGAAGGGTGCGCCCTCTTCCGGGGTGCCCTCCACGCTGTCGATGGCCACCAGCGCGGCAATGTCCTGCAGCAGCTGCTCCTTGTTTTCCGCGATGTACGCGTCGATCTTCTGATTCAGTCCCTGATCCATGATCATCGTTTCCTTTCCGGGCGGGCTGCTGCACGCAGACCGCTGTATTCAAACACATCCTGTTCATTCTAGCACACTCGGGGCAGAAATGCTATGGGCAATTTCCACGACAAAGCGGCGGCAGATTTGGGCCATCAGCCCACGGCAAACAGACCGCTCAACGCACCCAACAGGCCCGCACTGGCCAGACCCATGATGATCCCGGCCAGCAATACGCCGCCCATGCAGGCCACCAGCACATCCTTGAACTTCATGTCCAGGATGGACCCCGCCAGGGTGCCGGTCCAGGCACCGGTGCCCGGCAGCGGGATGCCCACGAACAGCAGCAGCGCCAGGGTCAGGCCGCGGCCCGCCTTGGCCTCCAGTGCACGGCCGCCCTTTTCGCCCTTGTTGATGCAAAAGCGACAGATGGGCCCGATGAGGGGCTTATGGTAGCCCCAGATCAAAAACTTCCGGGCAAACAGGTAGATAAAGGGCACCGGAAGCATGTTGCCCAGCACGCACAAAAAGTAGGTGGGCAGTGCCGGAAGCCCCAGACCCAGCCCAATGGGAATGGCTCCGCGCAGCTCCACGATGGGCACCATGGAGATGAAAAACACCAGCAGATAATTCTTGAGCATAGCTTCTCCTTTACAGGTCAATGTCCAGCTCCACCGGGCAGTGGTCCGAGCCGAACACCTCGTTGTGGATCTCGGCGGCGCGGATCTTATCTGCGATGCGCTGCGAGACGATAAAGTAGTCGATGCGCCAGCCCGCATTCTTTTCGCGGGCATGGAAACGGTAGCTCCACCAGCTGTACTTCACCTCATCCGGGTGCACCACCCGGAAGCTGTCGGCAAACCCGGCCGCCAGCAGCTCGGTCATCTTGGCCCGCTCCTGGTCGGTAAAGCCTGCGCTCATCCGGTTGGTCTTTGCGTTCTTGATATCCATTTCGGTGTGGGCTACGTTCAGGTCGCCGCACAGGATCACCGGCTTTTTCGCGTCCAGCCCCAGCAGGTAGGCGCGGAAGGCGTCCTCCCAGGTCATGCGGTAGTCCAGCCGCTTCAGCCCGTCCTGGCTGTTGGGGGTGTAGCAGTTCACCAGATAAAAGCCCGGGTATTCCAGCGTGAGCACCCGGCCTTCGTGGTCATGCTCCTCCAGCCCGATGCCGGTGGTCACGGCCAGCGGCACCTGCCTGCACCAGCAGGCCGTGCCGGAGTAGCCCTTTTTCTCGGCCGAGTATGTATATTCTGTGTAGCCCTCCGGGGCAAAATCCGCCTGACCGGGCTGCATCTTGGTCTCCTGTACCGAGAAAATATCGGCGTCCAGCGCGGCAAAGCTGTCGGCAAAGCCGTGGGTCAGGCAGGCCCGCAGGCCGTTCACATTCCAGCTGATGAGTTTCATGCAAAGGGTCCTCCCTTTTTGTTTTATGCGTGATACTTGGTTTTCCATACCCCGCTGCGGAAGCGGGTCACAAAGCAGGTCACACGGCAGAGCCAGTCGATGACCATGGCGATCCACACGCCCACGGCCCCCCAGCCCATGCGCACGCACAGCAGGTAGCTGAAGCCCAGCCGCCACACGGCCATGCTGAGGATGGACACGATCATGGTAAATTTCACGTCGTTGGCGGCGCGCAGGGCGTTGGGCAGCACGAAGGACAGCGGCCAGAAAAAGATGGCGCAGCCCGCATGGATGGTCACAAGCTGGATGGCCAGCTCCATGGTGGCACCGGACAGCTCATAGATGCCCACCAGCGGCCGCAAAAACAGCAGAATGGCCCCGTTGAACAGGCCCATGGTCAGGTAAGCCCACAAAGTGAGCTTGCGGGTGTAGTGCACGGCCTGCTCGTAGTCCCGCGCACCGACGCACTGGCCCACCACGGTGATCATGGCAAGGCTCAGGGCTTTGCCGGGGATGACGCCCATGCCGTCCAGATTGTTGGCCACTGCGTTGGCAGCGATCTGCACCGTACCGAACGTGGAGATCATGCTCACCACCAGGATGCGTCCGGCCTCGAACAGGCTGTTCTCAAAGGCGGACGGGATGCCGATGCCCAGGATGCGCCGGGTCATGCCGACGTCCAGCTGCACGGTCCTGGGCACCTGCAGCGCGTGGCCCTTCTGGTAGCACTTGCCCAGAATGAGCACGGCCGCCACCACACGGGACACCACACTGGGCCATGCCACGCCATCCACGCCCATTTTCAGGCCAAAGATGCACACCGCGTTGCCCACGATGTTGATGATGTTCATCAGCACGCTGATCTGCATCGAGATCCGGGAGTTGCCCATGCTGCGGAACAGTGCCGCGCCCGCGTTGTACAGCGCCAGGAACGGGTAGCTGACCGCAATGATCTTGAGGTACAACGTACCGGCATCCAGCACATCGGCGTCAATGGAGCCGTAGAACAGCCGGATCATGGGCCGCGCCAGCACAAAGCACAGCACCCCCACGCCCAGGCCCAGGATGCCGCTGAGCAGGATCAGCTGCCCGGCACTCTTGTTGGCGCTCTTCTGTTCCCTTGCGCCCAGGAACTGGCTCACCACCACGGCACCGCCGGTGGCCAGCGCCGAAAACAGCACGATGATCAGGTTGTTGATCATGTCCACCAGACTGACGCCGGAAATGGCGGCCTCGCCGCAGCGGGACACCATCATGGTATCGGCCATGCCCACCGTCACGGCCAGGAACTGCTCCACCAGCAGCGGCCAGGTGAGCTTCAACAATTGTGATTGGGTAAACAACGGTTTCCGTCCGTCGAACAGCGGCGCTTTTTCCCCGCTGCGTGCCGTTTGCTGCATCATTGAACTCCTCTCCTGCACGGGCCGCATTGCCCGCGCTCTTCCTGCGCGGTGCGCAGGCCCCTCGATTTTACATACGCATTCATCTTAACACACCCGCCCCCTGTTGTAAAGAATCGTCTTTGCACGCCCGGCGGGGCTGTCTGCCGCCCGTTTTGGGCTTGTTCGTCAGTTTGCCGGGAACTTTCCATCAAATTTGTGCGTTCCTACAAAAATGCGATTTCCCGTGTGTTTTGTTCAAAAAATTTAAAAATCCTCTTGTAATTTTCCGGCAAACGTGGTATGTTGTATCCAACAAAGGCATTTCGTTGGATACAAATGTACACATCTTCTACCATCCGGCCTTTGTCCCCTGATTTCTGCTATTTTCTTCATTTACCTTCTTATCATTTACCCTGCCTGCCCCGCAAGGGGCAAGAAAAGCGATGACCCAACCTGCACGGGTCACCGCTTTTTCTTTTTTATCGGATCCTATTGTGCAGCGTCAGCCTTTTGTCTGCGCGGCAAATGCCTGCCGGACGTCACCGGAAAAATAGAGGGTGCCCAGCGCGCACACCGGCCCGGTGCCGCCAAGTTCCATGGCCCGGGCCACACCGGCTTCGATGCTGCCTGCGGCCTCCGCCGGGCAGCCATAGGCCCGGATGTGCTCCGCCAGCGTTTCCGCCGGCATGGCACGGGGCGTGTGGGCCGCCACGGTCACGAACTGCTTTGCCAGCGGGGCCAGCAGCTGCAGCATCTCGTCCACATCCTTGTCGGCCATGATGCTGACCAGGAACACGAACTTCTCGCCGGGGAAGCGGTCCTTCAGGCTCTGCACCGTGGCCCGCATGCCGTGGGCGTTGTGGCTGCCGTCCAGCAGGAAGGCCGGGGCATGCCGCAGCAGTTCAAAGCGGCCCGGCCACCGCACGGTCTCCAATCCGGTGCGGATGGCACTTTCCGGCACGTTCCAGCCTTTGGCCCGCAGCACCCGCAGTGTGGTGATGGCCACCGCCGCGTTGCGGGGCTGGTAGCTGCCGATGAGGGGCAGGTGCACCCCGTCCAGCCCGTCAAAATCAAAGGTGACTGCGTCCAGATCTCCACCGTCGATCTGCAGGTTGTGGAAATCCACTTCGGTCAGGGGCGCGTTCTGCTCTGCAGCCACCCGCCGGATGACCGCATCGGCCTCCGGGACCCCGCCGTAGCTCACCACCGGGCAGCCCGGCTTGATGATGCCCGCCTTGGCGGCGGCAATATCGGCCAGCGTGGGGCCCAGCTCCCTGACGTGGTCCATACCCAGCGCGGTGATCACGGCGCACTCCGGATTCTCGATGACGTTGGTGGAATCCAGCGTGCCGCCCAAGCCCACTTCCAGCACCACGATGTCGCACTGTTTGCGGGCAAAATACAGCATCCCCAGCGCGGTGATGATCTCGAACTCGGTGGGCACATCGGTCATGGCGTCGGCGGCAGGCTGTACCTGCTCCACCAGCCGCACCAGTTCCTCGTCCGGGATCTGCTGCCCATCCACCTGGATGCGCTCATTGAAGCGGTTGATGAAGGGCGAGGTGAACAGGCCCACCCGGTAACCGGCGGCCTGCAGGCAGGAAGCCAACATTGCCGCCGTGCTGCCCTTGCCGTTGGTGCCCGCCACATGGACGAACCGGAGCCGCTTGTGGGGGTCGCCCAGCGCGGCCAGCAGGGTGCGGGTGCGGCTCAGGCCGGGTTTGTGCCCGGCCCACTGCACCGCGTGGATGTATTCCATTGCCTGTTCGTAGTTCATAGATACTGCCTCGATTCAAGGAATAATATTAAAAATTTCGGAACACCGGAGCGTCGGCAGACGCTCCGGTGTTCCATTTTACGAGTCTCTTACTTCTTTGCCAGCTTCATCAGGCTGCGGTTTTCCAGCAGGATGCGCAGCAGCACAACGTTCACAGCGCTCAGGATGAGGGCGTTGGGGATACGCACTGCCAGCGTTGCCCACGGATAGCCGTAAAACAGGCGCAGCGCCAGCGAGGTGATGACCATGGAGCCTACAAAGTGCCCCAGCAGCACGCTGGCTGCAAGCCGCAAATTTGTGGAAAGGCGGTTCAGCTTCTGCCATGCAAAGCCCGCCACTAAACCGATGGCACCCGCGCCCAAGGTGATCAGCGGGTTGATGGCGTAGCCCGCCAGCACACCGCCAATGATATCGGCCACTGCGCCCACCGCAAAGCCTGCGCCGGGGCCAAACACCACCGCCGCCAGCAGCACCGGCAGACTGCCCAGATCGAACCGGACGAAGCCGGTGGAGATGCTCAGCACCCGGCTGAACACGATGCTCATGGCCACCAGCAGTGCCAGCATGACCAGTGTGCGGACGGAAGTTCTGGATGTATTGTTCATATCAATTGTCCTCCCCTTTCGGCTGAAAGGAACCAGCAGGGCAGACGCAAAACGCCCTCCCTGCGCGACAAACCGCACAAAGGAGGGCGTGAATCCAACAAATTTCACTTCCGGGCAAGGCGGCAGACCGTCTCGCCTGCACCCAAGTCCATGCAGCAGCGGGATGCAGATCCTGTACCGCGGGTACACCTTCGTCCACAGCACAACTCCCCGTTGATGCGGCACTTAACGCACAGGATCTTACTCTGTTGATGGTTTTATTATAGCCCTTTTTCCCCACCCCCGCAACCGCAGAAACCGACAGCTTTGCCAAGGCAGCGTTCTTATTTTTGTCTATGCTGCACAGTAGTATGGCTTTCTTCGCCTGCACACCCCTTTTCTTTTGGGGCAGAACGTGGTAAGATGGGCACAAGAGATGTACAAGGGAGCCCCGCTCCCGGAAAGGAACTCATTCCCATGAAATTCAGCGAAATGACTTATACCCGCCCGGACATCGACGCCCTGCTGGCCACTTGCAAAGCTCTGGCCGCCAAGGCCGCAGCTGCCCCGGACGGCGACGCACTGGTGGCCGTGTATTATGAGCAGAGCCGCGCCTTTGCCGATTACACCACCGCCTCCCAGCTGGCCAATATCCACTACACCTGCGACACCCGCGACGCTTCTTGGAAGGCCGAACAGGACTTCTTTGACGCCAACGGCCCCGCCGTGGCCAATGCCCAGGTAGAGATCAGCCGGGCCTTCCTGTCGAACCCCCATGTGGACGCCCTGACGGAGCATTTCGGCACCACCTGTGTGGCCGGCATGAAGAATGCCGTGCTGGGCATGGACGACCGCACCGTGGACCTGCAGAAGGAATTCAACGCATTGGTCAGCCAGTACCAGCAGGTATACGGCGGCGCGCTGGTGGAGCTGGACGGCAAGCAGCTCACCATTCCCCAGCTGGGCCCCTACAAAGAGGATCTGGACCCTGCCGTGCGCCGTGCCGCTTATGAGGCCGAGGCCGGGTATTTCGACGCCCACCGCGCCGAGCTGGATGAGCTGTACGGCAAGATCGTGCAGAACCTGAACCAGCAGGCCCATGTGCTGGGCTACAAGGACTACAGCGAGCTGTCCTATGTGCGGATGAACCGCATCGGCTACGGTGCCAAGGAGATCAAGGCCTTCCGCGATCAGGTGGCCAACGACGTGGTGCCCCTGCTGCAGAAGGTGATGGCCATGCGCGCTAAGCGCACCGGCATCGAGCACCCCACCTTTACCGACCTGCCCATCATCTTCAAGGACGGCAACCCCAAACCCATCCCCGGCTATCAGGCCCGCATGGATGCCGCCCGCACCATGTACCATGAACTCAGCCCGGAAACGGCAGAGTTCATCGACTTCATGCAGGACAACGAGCTGTTCGACGTGGAGAGCCGCCCCGGCAAGATGTCCGGCGGCTATATGACCAGCCTGCCCAGCTACAAGGCCCCCTTCATTTTTGCCAACTGGAACAACACCTCCGGCGATGTGGACGTGCTGACCCACGAGTGCGGCCACGCCTTTGAGGGCTATGTGGCCGAGCGTGATCCCGAAGTGCCTGCCGATCTGGAATGCCCCGGCATGGAGAGCGCCGAGATCCACTCCATGGCCATGGAGTTCCTCACCGCTCCCTGGCACCACCTGCTGTTCGGCAAGGACACCGACAAGTATGCCCTGCTCCACGCCGAGGACAGCTTTGTGTTCCTGGCCTACGGGTGCGAAGTGGACGAGTTCCAGCACATCATGTACCAGAACCCGGACCTGACCCCGGACGAGCGCAACGCCGAGTGGCTCAAGCTGGAAAAGAAGTACCGCCCCTGGATCGACTTCGACAACCTGCCCTTCTACGGCCGCGGTGCCGGGTGGCAGCGCCAGCTGCACATCTACGAGTGCCCCTTCTATTATATCGACTACTGCCTGTCCACCATGGCCGCCCTGCAGTTCTTCCTGCTGAGCCTCACCGACCACAAGGACGCCTGGGAGCGCTACCTGAAACTGGTGCGCCGTGCCGGTCTGGCCAGCTACACCGAGCTGCTGGAGACTGCCGGCCTGAAAGTGCCGTTTGAGGACGGCAGCATCAAGGGCATCGCCCAGCAGATGACCGACTGGCTGGAAGCCCATCAGGTATAATTTTCCGCATAAAAGCAATGTCCCGCTGCATTCCGTGCAGCGGGACATTTGCTTTTTATTGCACTGAGCAGGCGGTGGAGTTTACACCTTCTCGATGGTGATGCTCCACTCGCTGGTC
>OBIU01000357.1_pt1 | contig 21625 bp, 45 predicted proteins | sample 1519871 | NCBI WGS metagenome assembly OBIU01 (sample SAMN04209229, study PRJEB22552) | human gut metagenome | biome: gut; material: feces | host: Homo sapiens | place: USA: Oklahoma
TCTCCCGGGGCCGGCCGATCCGGCCCTCAGGGTATCGGGTTCCCACATTCATCCGCACATGTACGGATGAATGTGGGAGGTGTTCGGATGAAGTCGATAATCAAGGATCCTGTAGCGGTTTCTGTCTAGTCGGGCGATAGAACCCCTCTCAGCGCGTTTCCGTGGCATAATTAACCTGCTTTCCTACCGTGTGTGGGATAAGTCCTCTGGAGGCGTCGTTCATCTTGGCGGGTGGCGGCGCCTCCTGCTTTCTAGTTCCTCACCGAGTACCGCTTGCCGCAGTGGTTGCAAAGGTACTCGCGCTTTCCCTTCCTGCCCATGACGGCACCGACCACCATGCCCTCAGGGCCGAACACCTCGGCGCCAATGAGCGCCTTTCCCGCGCTCGTGGACTTCGAAGTGTTGTTCAGGAACGTGACGTCGGTTGAGCCGCACTTGGGACAGCGGAGTCCCGCCTTGCGCTGTGCCTTCTTCACCTTCTCCGGTGTCGTGTCGAGCGCTGCACGGTTGAGTTCTGCGTTCGGGTGTGCAGGGGCGTAGCCCTTTTCGGCAGTTTCGGGCTTCGTCGCTGAGATCGGCTTCTTCTTGTCATCCTGTAGCTCGCGCCTGCCCCATTCGGTGTTCCTGAGTACCAAGGCGCATACCAGGCAGACGGCGAACGCGGCGCACCAGTACGGCGCATACGGCCTGTAGTAATCGACGATAAGCGTGCACGCCGCAACGGGCAGCGTCACGAGAAAGCCGATGCCGCCCAGCAACAGGACGATTAGCTCCACCAGAAACGGCGGCTCTTTGGTTTTAGCCATTACGCACTCCTCTTAGAACGCTTTGAATCTCGCGTGGACTCTTTGCTTTTAGCGCTCTGGAACTCCGCGTACTCGTCGATTTTCTCTTTAGAGGTCGGCGTGCAGTTGCGGTAGTCGTCTAGAAGCGCTTCTTCGTCTTTTGTCAGCGGCGGCGGCGCATAGCGTGTCGGTTCCCTGCCGACCAGTTCGTCGAGCGTGACGCCGAGAGATTCGGCGATCGTAATCGCGTTCGCGATTGACGGCACGCGCTTTCCGTTCATGTAGCTAGAGATGGCTCCGCTACTCATTCCACAAAGCCTACACAAGTCGGCAGGCTTCATATTTCGGCTGTCGAGGATGCCTTGCAGCCCAGCTAGAAGGGTCATTTTCGTCTCCTTTCCTCCTAGTTGAGAGCAATTTTACCCAAATTGTCGTTGACACAGCGCCGTATCCGGCGCATTATGCAGAACCAGAAGCGCCGGATAAGGAGCATAAAGCCAATCAAGTTCACACGAGAAAGGAGGAACCGCTGGTGAATAGCTGCGCAAAGAACGTCTCGGAGTACATCGAGTCAAAGGGAATCACCCAGCAGAAGATTGCCGATTTGCTAGGACTCGGATGGAACGCGACTCACGCAAAACTCACAGGTGAGCGCCCGTTCACTCTCCAAGAGGCCGTCATCCTCGCCGACTTCATTGGCTGTTCGCTCGACTGGCTTACTGGGCGCGATTCAGACCAGTAGCCGCCAACCGCGTTTTCCCTCGCGAACTCGACTGTCCTCTTCTCTCCTCCCATACCACGGAGCCAGTTCAGTTTTCGTCTCCTTGCTGAACCCCTACTAGCAGCCGAGTCCGCGCGGGAAACCGCGCAATGTCCCAGACGGGACGCGCACTTTGAGTACCGAATATTCGCCCCGAAAGGGGTAGGACCTAAGCGGCATCGCGCCGTGCGGGTGGTAAGCCGTGAGTGCCAGACCGCGTCGCGCGGTAACCACGGACACGCTGGGGTTTTGTGACCTTGCCCCAGCCGCCAGCGGCGACAGCAGCCGATACGGGCATCTGAAAACCCAGACCGCCATTTGCCCTTCGGCGGTCGCGTCGCAAGAAGATGTGTACAGCAGCCGTGTCGGTTGCTGTCGCCGCTGGCAAACACGTTCTCGGTAGTGTAACGGTTTAGCACGGCTGATTCTGGTTCAGTCAATCAGGGTTCGATTCCCTGCCGAGAAGCCATCGCGGGATAGAGTACGGGTAACTCAACGGCCTCATAAGCCGTGACATGGGGGTTCGAATCCCCCTCCCGCGACCAACACGGGGCATGCCCAGCGGTGCAGCCATTGTGCCGTATGGTTTGCCCCACCAACGGCTTGGTAGCTCAGTAGGAAGAGCGGGTGAGTGAAGTTCACCGCGTCGGGGGTTCGACTCCTCCCCAAGCCACCATTTGCGTGTAGCTCAGCTGGTAGAGCGCCCGGCCGTTAACCGGGAGGTCGCAGGTTCGAGGCCTGCCGCGCGAGCCATGCCGCCAATTCCACTAGGGGATGACGCACGCAGGGGATTACGTTGCCCTTGCCTGAGTGAATGGTTCGATCCCATTTGGCGGGTCCATTGGTGCGTAGCTCAATGGTCAGAGCACTCTGTTGATAACGGAGAGGCTGCTGGTTCGAATCCAGCCGCACCAACCATGCCGCCTTAGTTCAAAGGTAGAGCGCCGGTCCTCCAAACCGGATATGCGGGTTCGACTCCCGCAGGCGGCTCCACTTTCGGAGCATTGGCACAGTAGCTACTGCAGCGGGTTGCTAACCCGTAGACCTCACACGAGGCCCGTAGGTGCAAGTCCTACATGCTCCGCCAACGGAGGGTTGGCAGAGAGGATTATCGCAGCTGTCCAGAAAACAGTAGGCCGTTAGTAGCGACCCGTGGGTTCGAATCCCACACCCTCCTCCACACTGCCGCAGTATTCCCCTAAAGACGGGGGCCTGACTGTAAATCAGGTGCTTATTGGCTGGCTGGGAGCGTTACCTAGATGCGGCACCATTTTCGTCGTCATAGCCCAATGGATAGGGCGGCTGTCTCCTAAACAGCAGGTTGAAGGTTCAAGTCCTTCTGGCGACTCCACGTGCTGCTGGCCGAACAGCTAGGCAGCGGAGTGCAAATCCGCGCAACCAGGTGCGACTCCTGGGCAGCACTCCACAGGCGCGTAGCTCAACTGGTAGAGCAGCGGTCTCCAAAACCGTGGCGGTAACGCCGATGGGGGTTCGAATCCCTCCGCGCCTGCCCATATCCTCAAAACCAAATACCTAAGAAGGAGGTAACTGATGGTTTATATTTCCGACCCCGCTCTCGAAGTGGACTCGGCCATCGGAACGGCCAATGCCGTCGTAAGCGTCCATTTGACCGCAGGCGATGCACTTGCGGCAAGTCGATGCAAGTCATCCGATTCCGTCGCGCATGTCCTATTGGAAGCACTGCGCCGCAGGGTCTATTTTGGCAATGGCGACCCTCGTTACATCGGCACAATCGACTGGGGAACAAAGCCCAAAATCGAGCGAGTCATCTTCCATGACCCCGCGACCATCGTGTTCTGGAGGGGCGGCACCAAGACCGTCGTCAAGGCCAATAACGAGAAGTTCGACAAGGAGAAGGGCCTGCTCGCCGCCATCGCCAAGAAGGTCTACGGCAACAAGGGCAGCTTCAACAACGTCATCAAGCACTACGTCGAGGAGTAGCGGATGAACGATTATCCGGTCATCGACGAGACGTGCCTGTCTGGACTCAAGCCGATTGAGGCTTTTAAAAATGAGCCAGAGTTCATCAGAATCGAAATCGACCCGGAGTACAAGGACGTTTTCGAGGATTGCCTAGAGAACGCAAAGCCGCTGAGCGACGACGTGTACATCTATACGGCTCTCGGCATGTTTCTGTCGAAGGTCTACCCCAACCAAGACACAACAGAATAGCACGAAAAAGCCCCCGCCACATTCCACCGCGCAGGGGCTTTGACCTGAAAGGAGGTCGGCATGAGTGTAGCAGATTTGCAGCTGTTCAGCAGCGAGCGGTTCGGCAGGCTCAGGGCGACGCAGATTGACTGCGAGGTCTGGTTCGCCGCTACCGACGTTGCGAAAGCGCTTGGCTACCGAGATGCCAACCAGATTACGCGAGCGCTCGACGATGACGAAAAGCGCTGGTCAGAAGGTACACTCTCAGAGTGTACCCACAGCCACCTCGGCATTCGTCTTATCAACGAGTCCGGTCTTTACCGAGTGCTCATGCGATCTCAACGACCGGAGGCGATTCCGTTCCAGCGATGGCTGGCACATGAGGTCGTCCCTGAAATCAGGCGCAACGGCGGCTACATCGCCACCAGCCCCGAGGACAGCGACGCCGACATTATGGCTCGCGCCCTACTGATTGCCCAAAAGACCATCGACCGAAAGAACGAGCTTATCGCACTCCACGAGGCGACCATCGAGGATATGAAGCCAAAGGCGCTGTTCGCAGACGCCGTGGCCGACTCCGATGGTACCTGCCTTATCGGAGAGCTTGCCAAGATGATGTGCCAGAACGGTCTTGAGATCGGTCAGAACCGACTTTTCAAGCTACTCCAGCGCGACGGCTATCTCGGCAAGTCCGGCTCCAACCGAAACGTGCCGACCCAGCGCTCCATGGACATGAAGCTGTTCCGAATCAAGGAGACGGCGGTTACCCACAGCGACGGTCGAGTCACCATCAACCGCACGCCAAAGGTAACTGGAAAAGGCCAAGCATATTTCATCGGACGCTACTGCGGGGCGGTGTCAGATGGACTCTAACAACAAAGGACGACCGACAGTTGATTGGTTTGCAGACCAGATGCTCAGAGCCGTCGAGAAGTCAGCAAAGGAGTTCATCGAGGGCGTGACAAAAGCGGAGCAGCCAAAGCCGTCAACGCTGTCGATCGCAATGGCGGCCGGGTTTCCTGCGCGGATTACCTACACGGTAGCCGAGTGCGGCAAGTTCACCGGACTCGGTCAGGACAGGCTCCGGCGCGACCGCGAGAAGGGCCTTATCGACTTCATCGAGCCTGACGGCGAGCGCGGAGCACGCATCAGCGTGTTCGAGCTTGACCGCTATCTCAAGGACATCGGAGCGCTGCTATGACGACGTTCCGAGTCGATTTCGTCCGAGGCAAGGACAGGCCGCGCTTCACAGGCACCGGCCGCACCTACACGACCAAGCGGACGCACGACGACGAGCAGGCAATCCGCGCCGCCTATCTGGATGTAATCGCCAAGGAGGGCAACGTCCTCCCGGCAGAGCACCAGACGGGACGAGAGCCGTTCATCCTGCTAGTCGAGGCGTACCGCGCACTCCCCAAGTCGCGCCCGAAGAAGGTCCTCTGCGAGGAGGACACCTTCAAGCCCGACTGGGACAACATCGGCAAGCTGGTGTCCGACGCGTTGAACGGTCTGGCTTGGAAGGACGACTCTCAAGTCGTGAAGGCCGACATAAGCAAGTGGCCTCGCATGAGGGGCGTGGAGAACGACCGAATGGTAATCACCATCATCCCGTTCGGACTCATGAACATGGACGAGGTCGCGGAGGTGAACCCATGCCGATAGTAGGCGAGAACAAGCACTTCACGCTAATCAGGACTCCAGACGGCGACAACGACGCATGGTTGGCCCAGCGACGCAAGGGAATCGGAGGTTCGGATGTCGCTGCCATTATGGGACTCTCTCATTATCGCGGGTCATACGAGGTCTGGGCAGAAAAGCTCGGATACATCCCGCCAGCAGACCTCTCGGACAATGAGGCTGTTGAATGGGGGAACATTCTCGAACCCATCGTGGGTGGTCATTACGCCAGTCAGCACCCAGATCGCATTGTCAGGCGTGTCAACGCCGTCTGCCAGAGCATCGAGCGACCCCACGCCCAAGCATCACTAGATTACGAGGTCAAGGACCCCGAACTCGGATGGGGCATCTTGGAAATCAAGACCGCGTCGCTCTACAGGGAGCACGACTGGGACGATGGCGTGCCCATCTACTACATCACGCAGATTACCCATTACATGAGCGTCACTGGGCGCAAGTTCGCGGACGTGGCCGTGCTTATCGGTGGCCAGATTTACAAGGAGTTCCGCGTCATGCGCGACGAGGACGACGTCCGAGCCGTCAACAAGGAGGTCGATGACTTCTGGTCGATGGTCGAGGACGACGTCGAGCCGCCGATCGGAGAGGTCGGGGCTGAAATCAAGGCGCTCCTCGCAAAGCATCGTACGCCCGGCGAGCTTGTCGACATGGACAGCACACCCAAGGAGGCCACCGACTGGCTGAAAGCCAAGGAGTCCCGAGACGCTGCTGTCAAGGAATACCAAGGGGCAGTCAACAGGCTGTGCCAGCTAATCGGTGACAACCGAGGGATTGTCACGCCGGACGGCAGGTTCACCTGGTCGCGCTACAAGAAGAACGGTCAAGACACGAACGGCGGCATCAGGTTCGCCGCCGCTAAGAAAGAGAAGGAATAACTTTGGGAGCTATCACGCAGGCGAAACAGGAGATTAAGCAGTCCCAGCAGCAGGACAACTCTTTCGCCGGACTTATCAAGCGCTGCGCTCCGCAGCTGCAGGCGGTCATGCCCAAGGGCATGACCCCGGAGCGACTGACGCAGCTGGCGATTGCAACCTACAAGCAGACCCCGAAACTCGCCGAGTGCTCTGTCCAGTCCATCCTTGCGTGCTGCATGAAGTGCGCCGAGCTTGGCGTCGAGCCGAACGACATCATGGGCAACGCATATGTCCTGCCGTACTACAACAACAAGACCAAGCGCATGGAGGCCCAGTTCCAGCTCGGCAAGAACGGCATGTTGGAGCTGGTTCGCCGCTCAAAGCAGGTCAAGACCATCCGAACCCAGTGCGTCTACGAGGGTGACGACTTCGACTACTGGGAGGACGAGACGGGAGTTCATTTCAGCTTCAAGCCCAACCTGGATGCCGACCACGACAACAAGAACCTCAAGCTGGTCTACATGTCCTGCCACCTCAAGGACGGAGGCTTCGTCTTTCTCCAAATGAGCAAGAAGGAGGTCGACGAAATCAGGGAGCGCTCCAAGACCTCTAAGTTCGGACCTTGGGTGACCGATTATGCGGCTATGGCAGAAAAGACCGTCATCCGTCGAGCGTTCAACCGTGGCCTGCTGCCGCGCTCCGTCGAGGATGCCAACACCGTCGCGGCTGATGACAGCACTCCGATTGTTCTCGACGAGGAGGGCAACCGTATCTTCGATGAACCGCTGGCCCCCGAGCCGACCGAGGTTCCCGCAAACGTAGACGCCGAGACTGGCGAGATTATCGAGGAGGTTTCCGAGTAATGCCCATCAACCACGAGCTTACCGAGGACGAGCGCAAGCTGGCGCTCAAAAAGGCTACCGAGGCGCGCAAGCAGCTCGCCGAGATTCGCCGCAAGATGAAGTGGATGGAGGTCGAGCCGCTTGAAGTGCTCGACGATCCCAAGGCACAGCGTATGCGCCTGCGCTACTTCATCGAGTCCCTGCCGGGCGTCGGCAAGACAAAGTCCAAGCAGATTCTTGAGGAGCTTGGCATCGACGAGAAGCGCCGCCTTGGTAGCCTCGGTTGCCGACAGCGCGACAAGATTGTGAAGCTGCTCAACGAGAGGAAGAAATAGTGTCTATCAACCGAGTGTGCATCACGGGCAACCTGACCCGCGACCCCGAGCTTCGCGCCACCCAGAGCGGTTCGCAGGTGCTCAACTTCGGAATCGCCGTCAACGACAGACGAAAGAACCCGCAGTCCGGAGAGTGGGAGGACTACCCGAACTTCGTCGACTGCACCATGTTTGGCTCACGCGCCGAGAAGATTGCCAACTACATCGCCAAGGGCAGCAAGGTCGCCATCGAGGGCAAGCTGCGCTACTCCAGCTGGGAGAAGGACGGCGAGCGCCGTTCCAAGCTGGAGGTCATCGTGGACGAGATTGAGTTCATGAGCCGCAGAGACGAGCAGGGCGGTGCCGTCATCAGCACGCCTGTTCCTGCTCCCGTTCGCCCCGCAGCGCCCCGTCAGTCGGCTCCTGTTGCCGCTGCCGAGGTCTACGACGAGGACATTCCGTTCTAGGAGGATTCAGATGAATCTTGAGCGCGACGGCGCACCCGACGCCGGACCAAACTACGAGTGCGGACAATGCGAGTCGTTCGCGTTCATCGGCGAGAGCGGCTGCGGCTTCTGCAAGCGAAAGTACGCCCAGTGGTACGACGAGCGCCCGAGCATCGGCGCTGCGGACGTGCTCGAATGGGTGCAGAAGAACGCTGTAAACGAGAGCGACGAGCCTTGTAACGGCTTCGTCGAGTACTGATTTGTGTGCGGGTGCGGCCTTCATTGGCTGCACCCGCTTCTGGAAGGAGGTGGCTTTTGAACGAGTGCAAGACGGGTGCCGTCGTTACCGATTTGGATTTCGACCGCGAGGACTTCCGGCTGTGCATCGAGTGTCCCTGCAAGTGCGACTGGTTCAAGGCCAGCTACCCGTTGGCGGGTCGTGCGCACCCGCTGGAAGGAGATGGAACAGATGGAGATTAAGACCGTCGCTGAGTACGGGCACACGCCCGAGCGAAAGCACAAGGGCGATGCCGGAGCCGACATGCGGGCCTTCATCCCGCGTCCCGTGACCATCGGGGTCGGGGAGTCCGCCTGGATTGACCTCGGCGTGAGCATGGAGATTCCCGATGGCTACTTCGGTTTGCAGGCCCCGCGCTCGGGACTCGGGTGCAACTACGGCATCTGCCTGTCGAACGGAGTCGGCATCATCGACTCGGGATACCGAGGCCCCATCAAGGCCAAGTTGCTCAACCTTGGCGAGAAGGCCTTCACGGTGTATCCGGGCGATCGCGTCTGCCAGATGGTAATCATCAAGTGCGAGGACGTCGATTTCCTGAACGTCGACGAGCTGTCGGACAGCGACCGTGGGGCGAACGGCTACGGCAGCACTGGGGTCGAGTAACGCACTTATATAAAAGGAGGTCAAATGGCAGATTTAAATATTTTCGCTGAGAATCTTGAGGAGAGCGCCAAGAAGCAGGTTGACGAGATTGCATCGTGTCCGGCTTTCGAGGGCGCCACGATTCGCATCATGCCCGACGCCCACGCCGGAAAGGGTTGCGTGATCGGGTTCACAGCGAACCTTGGCGACAAGGTTATTCCGAATCTGGTCGGAGTCGACATCGGTTGCGGTATGCTCTGCGTCCCTCTCGACGAGCGTATCGACCGCTACGATTTGATTCAATTCAACCGCGACGTGAAGAAAGCTGTACCAACTGGGTTCAGCGTTCACAACGAGCCGAAATGCAGCCTTGAGAATGACTACGGTGTTGTGAACGGCGCCTATCTCAAAGGGGTCGAGCGGATTGAGTGCTCCATGGGCACGCTGGGCGGCGGCAACCATTTCGTTGAACTCGACGAGGACGAGTATGGGTATCAATATCTTGTGGTGCACACCGGTTCTCGCAATCTGGGCAAACAGGTAGCCGAATATCACCAGGCAATGGCGCAGGAAATGTGCAAGGAAGATGTTCCTCGCGATCTCAAGTACCTCGTGAGCTTTGCGGCAGGCGCATATCTCAACGACATGCGTATCTGCCAGAGATACGCTACTGATAACCGTTTCCACATTCTCAAGCAGATTAAGGAACGCACTGGAATCAAGCTGGACCTGAGCGCTCGATTCGAGACGATGCACAACTACATATCCGATGACAACGTTATCCGCAAGGGCGCAATCAGCGCACACACTGGCGAGAAGGTCCTTATCCCGTTCAACATGCGCGACGGCTCAGTAATCGCCGTCGGCAAGGGCAACAATGATTGGAACGAGTCCGCTCCCCACGGCGCTGGTCGTGTCATGAGTCGTGCGCAGGCACGCGCCAACTTGGACACCGAGAAGTTTGTATCAGAGATGAAAGAGGCTGGCATCTACTGCCCGAGCGCCTGTGAAGCGACGCTCGACGAATCGCCTGAGGCATATAAGAGCGCCGAAGAGATATTGCGGCTTATCGAGCCGACAGTTGAGGTCATCCATCACCTAAAGCCGATTTGGAACCTCAAGGCGACCGACATGAGGGGGTGGCGACATGACCGCTCCATGTAAACGTGAAACGGCATATGCCACCCCCGTAGTCGTGTTGTTCATCTTGATTGCCGTTATCGGTTGCATCGGAGGTCGGTTCAAATGAAGCGCGACTGCCAAAGCTGTGCCAAGTGGGACGATTTCAGCAGCGGATACTACGGCGTGTGCGAGCGCATGGCGCAGCACAACTACCTGCTGAACATCAAGAACAAGCAGCTCTCGACAGGGGAGTTCATCGACTGCATCATCGACAGCATCACGCCATGCGATGGATCGTGCATGTTCTGGGCCGGTGCCAAATGCGATATGTAAGCATCTTCTCGGGAGTCGAGGCGGCGACGCTCGCTTGGGAACCGCTCGGATGGGAACCGCTCGCGTTCTGCGAGATAGACGACTTCCCGAGCGCTGTACTTGCCGAGCACTGGCCGAACGTCCCTAACCTTGGGGACATCACCAAAGTAGATTGGAAAAAGGAGATTCATGGAGCAGTTGACCTTGTGGTCGGAGGAAGTCCCTGCCAATCCTTCTCCATCGCAGGAAAGCGAGAAGGTCTTAAGGGAGCTTCTGGACTCATGTTCGAGTACATACGTTGTGTTCAAGAGCTTATGCCTCGGTGGTTCCTGTGGGAGAACGTCAAGGGAGCGCTCTCGTGTGAGGGGGGGGGCGGCTTTCGGACAGCTGCTCGGAGAAATGGATGCCCTCGGGTACGGTTTGGCGTGGCGAGTACTGGACGCGCAGTTCTTCGGCGTGGCCCAAAGGCGCGAACGTCTCTTTCTTGTCGGACACCTTGGAGACGCACGCGCCTGCGAAGTACTCTTTGAGCCAGAAAGCATGTGCTGGGATACTCCGTCGAGCCGAGAAAAGAGGAAAGCCGTTGCCGCCGCTTCTGGACGCAGCGTTGCGCAAGGTAGCGGAACAGGACGCATAAACCCCGATGACCAGCACGACACCTTCTCGATCGCCGGGAACATCATCGGGCGCAAGCCCGAGAACGGCGGCAATGGGGGGGGGTTCCAAGAACCTGGGGAGCCTATGTACACACTGACGGCGATTGACCGTCCGGCGGTGGCGTTCAAGTATCACCAAGGCTCAAAGGCAGGAGGCATCGGAGCTGCCGTAGAGCAGTCACCCACTCTCACTGCCGACTACCACAATCCTGCGGTTATGTACGAGGAGGGCGAGACATGCACAGCTGGCTTATCCGAGACAGGGCAGGCAAACCAGGGGGGGCAAAGGACCTTTGATTCAAGATGAAATCAGCGGCACCCTGAGCACGGTCAACAACCAGAGCCTCGTGTGCATGACCGACACGCAGAAGAACACGAGCGTGGACACCGAAGTTAGCGGAACAATCAGCGCCCACACTCGCAAAGACCCGCCAGTCGTCGCTTTCAAGCATCACCAAGGAGCGACTTCCGGCAGCGGCGCCGACGAATCGGAGCCGATCGCAGGTTATCACAACCTCAATGACAATACGACCGCAGAAAGCGGCATCAACTCGGTAGTTCGTCGCCTGACTCCGCTGGAGTGCGAGCGGCTGCAGGGTTTCCCGGACAACCACACAAGAATCCCGTGGAAGGGAAAGCCTGCCGAGGAGTGCCCGGACTCACTGCGATACAAGGCGTGCGGCAACAGCATGGCAGTCCCAGTCATGCGCTGGCTCGGCGAGCGCATCGAGGCGGTCGACAGGCTATAGAGCAGCAGAGCCGCCGGATTCCCGGCGGCTCCACCATTGGAGAACAAATGAATAACATCAAGGTCAAGTCCGTTAAGTTCAGCGGACCTGCAACCATCGTCTTTTTCGAGGACGGCACCAAGGCCGTCACTAAATGCAGAGATGGTGACGAGTGCGACATCAACCTCGGAGTGTCGTGGGCCATCTGCAAGAAGGTCGCACGCGACATGGGAGCCACCGTAAATGATTTAATCACAGCCGTCGTGCCGCAGGAGTCGTACCGCACGATGCCGACGTTCACCACGCGCGTCTCGGTGCGCACCATCGCGCAGCTGTTCTGCGATACCAGCATCGACTTCCTTGTTGATGCGGGTATCGAGGAGTCGCATGACGCAGCCGAGTCCGTGGCCTTCAAGCAGGCCTTCGACGAGTCCCTGTGGCCCGAGACAGCCTTCGCTGGCGTCCACAACGCTGGAAGAGGCTCGGTAAGTCGGTTCAAGCCACTTATCGACGCGTTCATCGCAAGCGGACTCACGGTCATCAAGCATAAGTATACGACCAGCAACGCGGACTACCGTGAAGGCCGCAAGGCATCCAACAACGTGCAGGCCAGCATCAACAACTATATCAGGTACAACGGACTCTCCGACATTATCCGCGTGTACCGGGACAACGGCTACATCTGCATCGCTAGGATCAACAAATGACGGCCGAGAAGAAGCCAGCCGGTAACTGGCATCCGGTTCTCAGGGACGACGGCAAGCGCTACGTGAGCGTCGCTGCAGCGGCGGCATCTGTAGCCTGCCCGAAGTCCACCGTCAGCGCAGCCTGCCGAGACGGGAGCATGGTCGGCGGCCACTATTTCAGCTACGAGGAGGACGGACGCCGCTACGCCTGCACCTGCAAGATTTGCGGCAGGGATTTCGGCTGCTCAGCCAAGAACGCCGTCTACTGCTCCCAGGAGTGCAGGGACGAGGGCAGGCGAAGGATTCACACGTCCAGCAGGCACCGCAACGGAGTCGGCACCAGTGCCGGATACGTCTCGAAGAACGCGAAAGTCGATTCGTACCTGAGAGTACGCAACGTAAGGGAGGAATGGAAATGACCGAGAGCCGAACCCGAACGCAGGTGCTCTGCGATCTGGTCTGCAAGCTGACCAAGACCATCGAGTTCCTGAGCACCAAGTCGACCAGCAAGTACTCTGGGGCCATGGTCTGCAAGCTCCTCAAGGAGGTCCAGGACGAGGTTTCAGCAGCATTGGGGGCGGCAGAATGAGCGAGTACGCGAGCCATTACAAGCATGGCAGCATCGAGACTGCCGACAAGATTGAGGCCGTCACCGAACTGCTCGGCAAGAGCGACATGGTCGGCGGCGCCCATATCTCGGACGTGGCCCACGCGCTCAAGTACTTCGACCGCGCCGGACTCAAGGACGACTACGACGAGGACCTTTATAAGTGCGCCGACTGGCTGCACCGACTTATCACTGGCAAGTTTCTGAATGAGGTGGATGGGAAATGATTGAGCTACCCAAAGACCATGAAGGCCGCGAGATTCCGCTTGATACCGAGGTTCTGTATGACAACAACGGCGTGAAGTTCAACGTGGACGAGTTCCGCCTCTGCGCATTGCCATCATCACGGACAAGTTTCTGGACAATCAGAGGTGTATTCGAGGACGAAGAGGAGAAATGCAACTTCTTGCCGCATCTCCTGCATCTAGTCCAGCCCGACAGCTGGAAGAGGCTGCTTGATGACTTGGACAAGGCGGCAAGCAAAACATACTGCGGCGCCTGCACCTATTTTGGCATGAACTCAATCAATTGCGACAAGTGCACCATTGGCGATCTAAGCAGCTGCGACTCAGTTGCCATGCGCGACATTGCCGACCGCATCCGCAAGCTGAGGGGTGAGGGCGAATGAGTTGCTATTTCTGCGGCGGGTCTCGTATTGAATCTATACACGACTTTCCACATCGCGGATTTCCAAACAAGACAATTGGGACTATGACTCTGATGCGCCATTACGATGGCGAGCCTATGGTCAAGGTCGAACTGGATACAGATGTGACGCTCGACATCAGGGTAGATGGGTCGTTCCGTGGTTGCGAGGATGTCAGCGTGACTGCTACAGGCTTCATCGAGGGCGTCAACTTCTGCCCGTTTTGCGGTCGATCACTGAAGGAGAACGAATGACGACACATACGCTCAAGGTCCTTATCAAATACGCCGACGCAATCATGGACGGCACCAAGACGTTCGAGGTCCGCAAGAACGACCGCAACTTCAAGGTCGGCGACAAAATCGTATTCGAAGTCGTCGCGAACGAAGGCTACGACGTCAGAGCAGCGGCAAGGCACCCGCTCAACGGTGCAGTCTACCGAATCGACTACATCCTCGATGACTTCGAGGGGTTGGCCCAGAAGTACGTGGCGTTGGCCATATCCAATGAGGATAAATGAGCGAGTACATCATTCGCACGGTTCACATCGTCGAAGTTCCAGATGACGCAGGGTTCAATGCTGCCGACATATTTGATGACCCTGACTACTTCATCAATATGTTCGAGAACTTTTCCTACTGCGATTCGGTCGAGGAGAAGGAGGACAAATGAACAAATACACCGTCAACGTTGAGTACACAATCTACATTCCCGATGACGAGTTCGACGAGAACGAGGACCCGATTGCAGAAATCGAAGACTACTATAACGACTTCATCGACGAGTTCCAAACGGAGTCCCGCTGCGTTTCAGTCGAGGAGTGCTAGGAGGACTGATGAAGACGTTCGACCTTAAACCTTGTCCGTTCTGCGGCGAGGCATCGACTATCAGGAACGGAAAATGGGGCAATAAGATCTTGTGATTATCTGCTGCGAAAGCCCGCAGTGCTTCGTCATGCCCGCTACGTCCATGCTGATGGGACATTCTATGGAGGAGGCTGCATATGCCTGGAACTCTAGGAGCGACAATGCTTAGCTTCTGGCGCCACCCCATCATCTTCATCAGGCGCCTGCTTCTGCCGACCTGCAAGACTTGCATCCACCATTACGGTGAGCGCGGTACGGGATTCTGCGACTGCAAGGAGTACCGCGATCGGTACGAAAAGCTGGAGGGCGACGAGCTGGAGCGCACGTTCTGCTCGGAGATTCGCGGCACCCGGTACTGCAAGTACGAGGAGCTTCACTAACCAAACAACAAAATAAGGAGGAGGATATGGACTCCAACGCTATCAAGGAGATAGCCAACCAGCTGGGCGTCGGTGCCGACTACCTGCTGAACCACCTGTCCGAGTTCGCGCCGAAATGGGCCGCCATGCAGGTCGCCAAGAGCGGTACAACTTGCGTGTTTCTGGCGGTCGCGCTTGCCGTGGCGATTCGCATACTCATGTGGGCCGTCCACTCGAATGACGACAGCGACACGGATTACTGCCATGACGTGACGTGCTGTTTCTCAGATGACAGTATCTTCGTGATCATAACCTGCGGCATCGTAGCCCTTTTCCTGTTCATAGCGCTAATGTGCTGCGCAACCGACCTGGTGACGCATATCGCGTCTCCCGAGGCGGCCATGCTGAACGACATGCTGGAGGCGGTGCAGAAATGAGAGCCGAGGTTATTGCCGAGCGTCTGCGCGGTCAGGCCGAGACTTGGCGCGGATATCTGCCCGATGACACGCTCTGGGACATGAGCGACCACCAGTTTACCGAGAGCGTACTTATGGCCTTCGGTCTAGATGACATGGACATGCACGTGCACGAGGCGTTCGATAAGCTGGCAGACATGTTCGATGTCGCTGCTAAAGCCGAGAAGGTGAACGCATGATTACCGACAAGGAGCGCCACGAGATTGCCGAGAGGATGCGCGGATATGACGTTTCCGAGTTCAAAGAATCGGCGATAGTGCCGTTTCTCGACTGCCTTGGGCGTGGTTATACGGGCTGGCGAGGAATCCTCGATAAGCTGGCCGACCTGATAGACCGCCCGACCTGCGCGATCGTCGAGAGCTATATGGGAGACAACCTGGAGTCCGTCGAGGAGACACCGCATCACGTCCTATCTTGCGGTCACATTGCCTACGGCGAGGACGACCCCATGTTCTGTCCCGTATGCGGAGCGGCGGTGACTGATGATTACCGATGACGAGCGCCGCGAGGTCGCGACACGAATGAGGAACCAACTAACATACATGCGAGCAAACGGTGAGTACTAGAAAAACGACCTCGACCTTGTAGAATGCGGTAACAGCGCCTATCGCAACATCGCGGATTCAGTTGAGAAATACAGCAACAACTTTACTGGCTACTACATCCCAATCGTCGAGAAGCTCGCCGACTTAATCGACATTCCCACATGCGTCATGACAAACGTTGGGGGCGATTTCGAGAACTCATTCCAGTGCTCCAATTGCATGAACGAGTTCGACATGCCCGACTATGATCGGTATCCGTACAAGCGCTGTCCTGAGTGCGGGGCGGTGGTGCTAAATGCAGATTAAGCCCGAGCTGGAGAAGCAGATTTGCCACCTTCGAGATGCAGCCATTGATTCATACGAATGCGACTTCAGTCACATTCCGATGCCGTGTTACTACTTCGATGCCCTTGTCAGAGTCGGTGGAATACCTTCAAAGGCATCGTGCGTAAATTGCCGAGCTGAGTGCATGGATTTCGATGATGGCGATTCAGTGCTGATGGACTGCTACACGCTCATGATTATCGACTTTTTAAAAAGCTGTGGCGTGGAGGTGGAAGATGAAAGCTAAGCGCACCGTCTACCTGGTCGTCGACTACGGCGGCGAATGGGAGGACAAATGGGATTCTCCCTATATGGCGTTCGACAACGAGCATGATGCCGAGGTATGCGCCGAGAAGCGATGCAAGCGCAACAGGTACGACGGAAAAGAATGGCCTGAGACATTTTGGGACGAGTACAGCTTCTCCAATGTCGTACCGATCTCAGTGCTCATGGATGTACCAACCGAGCAGACCTGCAAAAACGTCTACGACGAAAGCGAATGCGGCGCATGTACCAACGGCTTCGAGTGCTCCGCTTGCGGATGCAGGGTCGAGGATTGCGAAGGTTACTACGTTAAAGGCACGTGGAACTTCTGCCCCAAGTGCAGGCGAAGGGTGGTTGCAAAATGAGCAAGTTCAAGGTCGTGCCTGAAATCAATCCAGTCAATCATGTCCATTACAGCTGGAACATCTACGACGATAGCTGGATTGCGTACATGGTGGACTGCATCGTGTACCCGGACGGCCCTGACGTGTCGCGTCTCGCGTACTTCTACTACGACTACAAGGCCAGCAAGTATGTGCGCCTGCCCGATCGGACTGTCCACGGCGACATATCCGCAGACGATGCGCTCGCGTTCATCTTGGGCAAGCTGGGCATCGAGGCAGAGCAGTTACAGGAAAGGACTACAAATGAATAACCCGAAGCGAACGGTCGCCGCAACGGTGGCCTTTATTTTGGCCGTGGTTGGTATCATCGCCGCGTTTGGACTATCTGGATGCACCGAGCGCGGTCAGGTTAGCTACAACCTATCCCAAGATGCCGACAACTTCAACGTTCGCCGCCGTGTGACCGTTATCAACATGCGCTCGGACAAGGTGCTGTTGCAGATGGAGGGCTGTCTTTCCATCAAGACCGACCCGGATACTAACGAGCTGAACGTTATCGCCGAACTGCCCAACGGCGAGTACCAGAAGCATTTCATCTACCTTAATGATTGGACTATGTACACGGTGGAGCAAATAGACTCAACCAAGACCGACAAGTACAACTATGAGTTCAACTTCCTTCCGCAAGAGCTGCCCGGCGTGAAGATCACAAGCAAGGACTAGTCGATCGGAGCGCCCGGCACGATGCTGGGCACTCCACTTTGGAGGCAACATGGCACCGACTCTAAGGCGCTGCCCTTTCTGCGGCGGCGAGGTGTACGCCCGTGAGGTCATCATCATCGGCGGCACAGAGGAGTTCGAAATCAGGCACTGCGACGAGGATGTTGCCTACAGGGACAACTGCCCGATGGTGGTCGGGCTGTACCCGAGCGAGGGCGAGCTGGTCGCAGCCTGGAACTACTCAAAATAGGCTCAAATATATATTTTATTGATAGGGGGTCACTATATGGCGGAACGAAGAATGTTCGCCAAGACCATCGTCGAGTCGGACGCCTTTCTCGACATGCCGCTCTCGGCACAGTCGCTCTACATCCACCTCGGGATGAACGCGGACGACTGGGGTTTCGTCAACAACCCGCGCTCAGTCCGCAGGATGTGCGATGCGTCGGAGGACGATTTGCGGCTGCTGGTGGCGAAGAAGTTCATCCTGACGTTCGACTCGGGCGCGGCGGTCATCAAGTCGTGGTGGGTCAACAACTACGTCCGGTCAGACAGGCGCCACGCAACTCACTACCCAGACGAGTTAGCCACGCTTTACATTGACGAGAACAAATCGTACACGACGAGGGACACGGGCTTACCTGCGGATATGTTCAAGCCGGTAGCCAAAGTGGAGGCACTTGGTAGCCAACTGGTAGACAAACTGGAGACACCTGACTGTCAGTTGGTAGACAAAGTGGATACCGAGGTTAGGTTAGGTAAGGTTAGGTTAGGAGAGAGTACTAGTAACTCCTCTAGGGTTGATACTCAACCTAATCCCAAGGGTTTTGGCGCGTGCGCGCCCGAACAACCGAAAAAACGGCGGGCGAAGAAGTTCGTGAAGCCCACGATTCCCGAGGTCGCCGAGTACGCCGAGGGCTTCATCAAATCCAGAAACCTGCGATTAACAGGGGAAACGTTCCGAGCCGAAAGGTTCGTCTCGTGGTACGATGCTAACGGCTGGAAAGTCGGCAAGAACCCGATGAAGGACTGGAAGGGAGCGGTCAGGACATGGATTTTCAAGGACTACGTGGACGATTCCGCGACCGCCACGGCGGCTGACGCCCAGTCACTCGACGCCTTCGACTTCGCCGGGACGCTGTGATGGAGCCGAGGACGTGTCCCACCTGCGGATTCCCTGTGGAGCGCAGGGTCTGGGACGTGGACCGCGAGCTGCTGATTCCCTGCAAGTGCAGGTGCTCGACGCTAGAGGCCCGCAGGTCGGAGTGCTTCCCCGTCCCCGAGATGGCGTCCCAGACCTTCGACGCCGACGACGGCAAGTTCGGCCAAGACGTGGTCGAGAAGTGCCGGAAGTACGCCGACAAGCTGCCGGGCCTGCACTCGGGGCTGCTGCTTTTCGGGCCTCCCGACAGCGGCAAGACGTTCCTCAGCTGCTGCATCGCCAACGCCGCGCTGGAGAAGGGCATGAGGGTGCTGATGCGCTCGATGCCGTGGGTCCTCAGCCGCAGGTACGGCGAGGTGGCCGACACGATCGAGACGCTTGCCAGGGCGGAGCTTCTGGTGCTCGACGACCTCGGGGCAGAGCGCGAGACCGACTACGGCCGCGAAATCGTCTACAGCGTCATCGACACCCGCTACCAGAGCCGCAGGCCGACCGTCATCAGCACGAACCTGACGAGGACTGAGCTGGCGGCACCCGACGACATGGCCTGTCGCAGGACGTACAACCGAGTCTTGGAGATGTGCATGCCGCTGGAGGTGGACACGGGCCGCAGGCGCTCGACCCGAGAGCGCTACGCGGACATGGCCAAGGAGTTCGACTGGTGAGCATATCGCTCAAATGGGCTTAGAAAGCCACAGGATTGGATTTAAGGGCACTTTCTGGTTTGAATCCAGTCACAGTGTCCTTTTTTGTTTAAAACGGGGCCTTAAAACGGCTCTCATTCGTTCGGAAGGAAGTTCTGTTGGACGAGACTGAAACCAAGGCATCGCTCGTGAAGCAAGTCGTCGTCGCGATCGTCGCCGTCGTCGGCCTGACCATCGGCATCGTCGCCCTGCTCTTGGCCGAGGCGTGGCTGGTGTCAACGCTGCTGTTCATCGCGTTCGGCGTGGAGTGCATGAACCTGTGGGCGCTCGCGGGCCTGCTCCTGCTGTTCAACCTGTCCGTCTCCTACCGCAACACCCGCTAGTGCTGCGACAGGGCGAAATCAGCCAGTCGCTGCACAACTTCCGGGGCTACCAGGTGACCGCGAGGTCGCTGGAGCGCCTGAAACGCCAGCTCAAGACCACAAAGCCGCAGGTCGGCAAGGAGCGAATCGGCTGGTGCATCGACAGGTGCGAGGAGATTCTGGACCGAGCGTGGGCGGACGTCGAGGAAATCGAGTGGACGCGGGGCGACACCGCCTGCCAGCTGGTCGTGCGCCACTTCCTGTTCGACGAGGACTGGCACGACGTGTCCGCAGACATGGGCATACCCTACGACAAGGCCAAGAAGATCGCCTACGCGGCCATCAAGTCGCTCGACTCAAGAGACGTTTGTTAGACCCCGTATGCGAGACTCGATTATAGGTTTTATTGATAGGGGGGTGAAGGTGAAGCGATGCAACTACTGCGGTCGTCTGCTGGAGGCGTCCGAGTTCAACCGCAACCGCGCCAACGCCGACGGGCTGCAGCGCAAGTGCCGCGAGTGCCAGCACGCCGACAACAGGCGAAGGGCCAGCGTGTTCGGCTACGCGCAGTACAACCGCTACATAGTCCACGGCCGCTACGCCGACGGGCTGTGATGAGCTGGTACCCGCAGCCGATCGGCGAGCTGGACAGCCCGAGGGTCCGCAGGCTCACGGACTCATGCGGTGCCGAGGGAGCGGGCGTGTGGCTGGCGGCCAAGTGCGAGCTGTACCGAGCGGCCGCCGAGGGTCTGCAGCTGACGTTCGACGAGCTGTCGAGGGCCGTGAGCCGAGATTTGGGCATCAGCCGGAAAAAGTCGCAAAGCGTGCTGGAGACCGCCGCCAAGTGCGGCGTTTTCGAGGTGAAAAACGACGAGAAGCGAACGGTTTCAGGCTATGGGTTCCAGCAGGAGGTCGAGAGATACAACAGCATCTCCGACCAGCGTAAACGCGCCGCCAACGCCCGTTGGTGGAACGATAAAGTATAGGTGATAACCGTTCATAGGAGGTATGCAAATGCATATGCACTTGCATTGCCATAGCATAGCATTACATTACAGGCAGAGCATTGGCTAGGCGTCCCGAGGGCATACTGGCGTCCCTGACGGTCGGCGAGCTGGCGTTCCTGCGGGTCGTGGGCCGCTGGCACCGCGACGGCTCCCCGTTCTGCTCCACCGAGGTCACGAGACACGGCGACGAGCTGGACAGGAAGTTCTTCTGCAGGTGCGGTAGGGACGGCATAGCAGAGATATGCGGCGGGCTGGTCTCGAAGGGCCTCCTGAGACGCGAGAGGGGCACCAACAGGTACTCGCTCACCGAGCGCGGGGTAGGGGGGGTACTCGGAGTTCAGGGACACGTTCGCCAAGCCCCTGCGCGACTCGAAGGGCAGGGTGTTGCCGAGACGAGATGCAGCGACGGAGGATGATTTATGACGCAGGGAAGATACGGGAACAGCCCGAACACGCAGACCCCGGCGAACAACAGCGAGACGCTGGATATGATCAGGGAGCTTATCAGGTGGCCGTCCATCGACGCGGGCGACCCGGAGCAGCTGATGCAGCGGTTCGAGGACTACGTGGACCTGTGCGAGCGGCACGACTCAAAGATTCTGGTGAGCGGCATGTGCCAGAGCTTCGGCATGACGCGCGGTGAGGTCCTGGACTGGGCAAAGGGCAAGAGGACTAGGCTGGACAAGGTGCTGAGCACCGAATCTGCTGCCATACTCAAAAATATTTTGCAAAGTTTGGAAGTTTCTTGGGAATCGGCGATGCAGAATAACGGCTACCGCAACCCAGTGACAGGAATCTTTCTCGGTAAGAACAATTTCGGCTACAAGGACGAGTCCCAGACGGTCATCAAGCACGAAGATGCAGCTCAGGGGCCTACCAAGGCCGAGCTGGAGGCCAAGTACATGGCCGCGCTGCCAGCCGAGGACGTGACGATCGAGAAGGTCGAGGAGCTGCCGCCGAGCGACTAGAAAGCGAAAGACCCCACTGCAATAATGAACTGCCTCCCATTTCTTGGACATGAGAAATGGGAGGCTTTCTTTATGCGCG
>OBIU01000363.1_pt1 | contig 21457 bp, 22 predicted proteins | sample 1519871 | NCBI WGS metagenome assembly OBIU01 (sample SAMN04209229, study PRJEB22552) | human gut metagenome | biome: gut; material: feces | host: Homo sapiens | place: USA: Oklahoma
AAGGCCAAAAAACAGGCAATTCATCACGTCCTTAAAAGAACGTGTTTCCTTGCACGCTTTCAAAAAAGAGCCGGGAAACATCCCAGCTCTTCTGTTCAGCTTATTTGCCCATTTCTTCCAACGTTTTGTTTAAATGTTCAAGCACGCGCTTTTTGCCCAGCAATTCGATTGAAGGAGCAAGTTCCGGACCGTGCATTTCACGAGTCGTTGCAATGCGAATCGGCATGTAAAGCTTGCGGCCTTTGACTCCGGTATCCTTTTGAATGCCGCGAATCGTCTTTTGAATCTCAACGGCGTCAAAAAGCGGCAATTCCTTGATGCGCTTGGCGAATTCGTTCAAAACGACTGCAGCCGATTCATCTGAAAGCTCGTTCATGCAATCTTCATCAAGTTTTTGCGGTTCCGTGAAGAAAATCTCAGCCATGTCGGCCAATTGAGCCGTATAAGACATTTGACGCTTATAAAGATCGACCAAATGACGTGCCCATGCAATCGTCTTAAAATCGGGATCTTCAGGAAGCTTGCCTGCTTTGATCAATTGCTTGATTGCAGAATCGGAAAGTTCATCGTTATCTGCAGCCTTGACGTACTGGTTGTTGACCCATTCAAGCTTTTTGCCGTCAAAAGCAGCCGGTGAGCGACTCAAACGCTTCGGATCAAACATCTTGATGAAATCTTTTTGACTGAAGATTTCTGATTCGCCAACCGGTGACCAGCCAAGAAGAGTAATGAAGTTGAACATCGCTTCAGGCAGATATCCAAGCGAGCGATACTGTTCAATAAACTGAAGCACGGATTCATCACGTTTTGAAAGTTTCTTGCCTGTTTCCGTATTGATGATAAGCGACATATGGCCAAATACAGGGGCTTCCCAGCCAAATGCCTGGTAAACCGCCAATTGCTTCGGCGTGTTGGCAACATGATCATCACCGCGCAAAACGTGCGTGATTTTCATCATGTGGTCATCGACGACAACGGCAAAATTATATGTTGGCATTCCGTCACGCTTTTGAATGACAAAGTCGCCGCCGATCGTATCAGAATTGAAACTGACGTGTCCTTTGACAATATCGTCCCATTCGTAAACGACGTTCTTCGGAACGCGAATTCTGACAACCGGCTTCAAGCCCTTGGCACGTGCCTCGTCCTGCTTGGCCTTGATTTCTTCTTTTGTCATGCCTTCATATTCATATTCGTAGCGAGGAGCCTCACCGCGCGCCTTTTGTGCTTCGCGCTGTTCGTTCAACTCATCTTCGGTCATGAATGATTCATAAGCAAGGTCTTTGTCCAAAAGTTCCTGAATCAAAGGCTGATAGATGCCCTTGCGTTCAGATTGACGATACGGACCGTATTCGCCCGGCTTGTCCGGACCTTCATCCCAGTCGATGCCCAACCAATGAAGGTTTTCCATCTGGCTGCGTTCACCGTCTGCAATATTGCGTTTCGTATCCGTGTCTTCGATGCGGAGTACAAAAGTTCCTTTATTATGTCTTGCAAATAAGTAGTTGAATAACGCTGTTCGTGCGTTGCCGATATGCAAGTGTCCCGTCGGACTTGGTGCATAACGCACACGAATCTTATCTTTTGCCAATTTAAGCGCCTCTTTCTGAAATTTGTCTATTACTGTTTTTAACAGTCATACATTATCGATTTTACAATGAATAGTCTAAAAAATAAACTGCTGATTCAAAGTTTTAATTAGTTTTTTCGTTGATTCCGCGTTTTGAGTGGGAAGGCTTGGCGAAAATCATCCGTCCGGCATCGGTTTGCAATGCCGAAGTAACTTCGACTTCGATTGTCTTGTTCATATAATAGCGCCCGTCTTCAACGACGATCATCGTTCCGTCATCAAGATACGCAACGCCTTGCTGTCGTTCGGTTCCGTTTTTGATGACCATCACGTTCAGTTTCTCGCCGGGGATGACTCTTGGTTTGAGTGCTTTTGCCAATGCGTTGACGTTCAGGACCTGAACGTTTTGAAACTCGCTGACTTTATTCAAATTATAGTCGTTTGTCACGATGACGGCATCGATCATCTTGGCAAGTTTGATCAGTTTTGAATCAACTTCCTGAACGTCTTCAAAATCGCCCTCATACATTTCAACGGGCACGATCTTTTCAGACCGCAGCTTATTCAAGATGTCAAGTCCTCGCCTTCCTCTGACGCGCTTGATGCTGTCACCGGAATCTGCAATATATTGCAGTTCATAAAGAACAAAATTCGGCACGACAAGCGTTCCTTCAATAAATCCTGTCTTTGCAAGATCATAAATGCGCCCATCGATCAGAATATTCGTGTCGAGCAGCTTGTATTTATGGAAATTGTCTCCGACTTTTCGTTCCAAAACGTTGTCGGTTTCCTTTTTCCGATTGTTTCTTGATCCAAAGATGTTTTTAAGATCGTTCAGGCGCGTCTTGCCGATCACCCAGCCGAGATAAGCAAAGAGGATCATTACGATAATCGGAAGCACCGTATTAATAAAGAATAATTGCGAACGCCAAAAGATTGTCGAAATCAAAACTGCAATCAGCAATGAAATAACGACTGAAATGCTTTCCGCAAAAATGACCTCTGTTTTTTGCTGTGCCAACTTTTTTTCGAACTTCTTGATTATGTTTTCGATCGGGTCAACCAAAAAAACGGCTAAAATAAGCATAACCAACAAGCCAATAAATGAGTTAATCACTGGACTTTGTAATAAATGGTTGCCAACCCTCAGGCTTTCCCATAAGGGCGGCAAAAATGAATAGCCTATACTAATTCCAAGAATTGCAAAGACCAGCTGTATCATACGTTTTCGCATAATTTGCGGTCCCTCCATCCGTTAACTTCTAAATACTTGTCTGAGAGTTTCATTCAGGGTCTGAACCCCGACTACTTGAATATTGGACGGAAACTCCCAACCATCCAAATTGTTCTTAGGAACAAACGCACGCTTAAAGCCGAGCTTGGCCGCCTCCTTGACGCGCGCATCGATTCTTCCGACGCGTCTCACCTCGCCCGTCAGGCCCAATTCGCCGATGAAACAATCCGTCGCAAGCGTTTCTTCGTCGCGATAACTTGAAACGATGCTCACCGCAACCGCCAAATCGATTGCCGGTTCGTCAAGCTTGACGCCGCCAGCAGCCTTAAGATAGGCATCCTGATTTTGCAAAAGCAGCCCGGAGCGCTTTTCCAAAACCGCCATGATCAATGAAACACGATTATGGTCCAGACCGTTGGTCGTCCTTTTGGCATTGCCAAATGCAGTCGGTGTCACCAAAGCCTGCACTTCAGCTAAAATCGGGCGCGTTCCCTCCATTGAAACGACAACGGAAGAGCCGGTCGCACCCTGCAATCTTTCTTCCAAAAAAATTTCAGAAGGATTTTTGACTTCATTCAAACCGTCTTCTCTCATTTCAAAAACGCCGATTTCATTCGTTGAACCGAAACGATTCTTGACGGCGCGCAAAATCCTGTAGGTTCTGTGCATGTCGCCTTCAAAATAAAGCACCGTATCAACCATGTGCTCTAAAATCTTTGGACCGGCAATTGCGCCGCCTTTCGTCACGTGTCCGACAATGAAAACAGTAATTCCGTTGACCTTTGCGACCTGCATCAATGACGCCGTCACGGAACGAATCTGAGCCACGCTCCCGACGGCAGAAGTCAATTCCGGATCCTGCATCGTTTGAACGGAGTCGATTACGACATAATCCGGCTTTAAATCTTCGACATTTTGCAAAATGCTTTGCATATCGGTTTCAGGATAGAGATAAAATTCGCTGCCGCCGACTCCAAGGCGATCTGCCCTCATTTTGATCTGATTGGCGCTTTCTTCGCCTGAAACATAAAGCACTTTACCGCCCATATCGGCCAATTCGCCGGAAAGCTGCAGCAGCATCGTCGACTTTCCGATTCCAGGATCGCCCCCGATCAGAACCATTGAGCTTGGAACGATTCCGCCACCGAGAACACGATTGAGCTCGGCATTTTTCGTGACGATTCGCGGCGTTTCTCTGATCGAAATCGCATCAATCAGCTGCGGTTTGACCTTCGTGCCTGAAAAAGTCACTCGCGGAGCAGTCTGAACGTTTTTTGATTCTTCGATTTCTTCAACCAAAGTGTTCCACTCACCGCAATTCGGGCATCGTCCAAGATAGCGCGGAGAAACGTACCCGCATGTCTGGCAGACGAATCTGGTTTTTGATTTTGCCACAAATAACGCCCCCTGTCTTCGCACTTATAATTATAAAACATTTATGCCTTCTTTATTCATAAATTTAATATAAGATATTATCTTCCGGATGAACCAAAGCCGCCTTTTCTTTCGGCCAACGGCTTATCTTCATCATCGATTTGAAGATAAGGCATAAAAATCCCCTGTCCGATTCGTTCGCCCTTTTTTATGACAACGTCTTTTAAACCGAAATTAAGCAATTGAAAGAAAATTTCTCCTTCGTTTCCGGAATTGTCATAATAATCGCTGTCAACGATTCCGACGCCGTTTGGCAGAACCAACCGACGCTTGAGCGGATTGCTTGAACGATTGGCCAGCATCAAAAATTCGTCATCCTGCATGTAGGCCTTGATGCCGGTCGGAACCAAATATGGTTTCAGGCATGCGTCTGCTTTCATAAGTTCTTCATCCGAATAATCTTTTTGTTTTCTGACCGCACGCAGAATTTTCAAGAAATCTTTTTTCCAGATACTCGGCAAAACAAAATCTTCTGCACATTCAAAATCGTACCCGGCAGCATTTCTGGTTGCTCTTTTCGGCAAATTCAGTCCTTTGTCCAAATATTTAGTTACAACTTTAAAACCACGTTTCATTTGCTCTTCGGACGGGGTGCGGCTGTTTCAGCCGCCCCGCCGCTCTCCTTTGTAATTTTTCTTCTCTTAACGCTTAACGTCCGTCAGTGCGGGATTTCCGGCTAGGCATAATTAAACTATACCTCCATTTTACCAAATTAATTCATTGTTTAATGTTATAATTTAATCAGAAATAATTTTTAGGAGGTATTTTCATGAGCTTCAAATGGAGCGAAAATGAGTTCGCATATCTTAATGATGATAATCAAACGCTTGCCAGCATCGGTTTTAAAATGATCAACGACAATAAAACCTACGTCGTTGAGAGAACTTGGGTTGATGAAAAGGCACGCGGTCAAGGACTTGCCAAAAAGATCACGGTCGAATTCCTGCAAAACGTCAGGCAGGAAAACAAAACCGTTCTTCCGCTCTGCTCTTATACTCAAAAATATTTCGCAAAGCACCCTGAGGTTGAGAACCTTTTATTTAAACGATAGTCCAGGAGGAGAAAAATGGATCAAAACGAACTTAAAAGCCTTGTCGGCAAAAAATCGGTCGAATGGATCAAAGACGGCATGACTGTAGGTCTTGGCACCGGTTCAACCGTCTACTACATGGTTGAAGAACTGGGACGACGCGTCAAAGACGAAAATCTTAAAATTACGGGAGTTACGACTTCGATCAGAACTGCCAATCAAGCCAAAAGTCTCGGAATTCCGCTCAAATCGGTCGACACCGTTGATCATATCGACATTACGATTGACGGAGCCGATGAAATTTCCAGCGATTTTCAAGGAATCAAGGGCGGCGGTGCCGCTTTGCTTTACGAAAAAATCGTTGCCACGAATTCCGACAAGGTGATGTGGATCGTTGACGAAAGCAAGATGGTCGATAAACTGGGACGGTTCCCGCTTCCGGTCGAAGTTATTCCGTACGGCAGTCAAAAAATCTTTGAACGTTTCGAGAAAAAAGGCTTGAACCCTGCATTCCGAAAAGACGACAAGGGGGGACTGCTTTTGACGGACTCGGACAATTACATCATCGATCTTCATCTCGGACAAATCGACAATCCGCATGAGCTTGCAGAATATCTGATTCACCAGGTCGGCGTCGTTGAACATGGTCTTTTCCTTGACATGGTCGATACGGTAATCGTCGGTCGCCAAAACGGACCTGAAGTTCTCGAGGCAAAATAGCGTTTTGTCAAACTCGCTTATTTACTTAATTTAATAAATGCTATAAAATTATTAATAGTTTGTTAAAGGAAGGTGAACGTCTTGGCTAAAGACATTAGTGCAAACCAATTAAAGAAGTTCCAAGAAGAACTTGATGCAAAAGCAAATCACAACGTTGCGGAACGCGCCGTAACAAAGAACGGAATCCTGGCAACAAGTGCCGACTATCGTTCAGAAATCAACATGGATCCTGTTTTCTCAATTGATTTGGATACGGGAAAAGTTGCCAATCAAAAACAATCCGGACGTTGTTGGATGTTTGCCGCATTGAACACGATGCGTCATGACATGAAGGACAAATTCGGCGTTGCAGACGATTTTGAACTTTCACAAAACTATACTTTCTTCTGGGACAAGCTTGAAAAATCAAATTATTTCTATGAAAACGTCATTAAGACGGCCGCATTGCCAACATCTGATCGCAAGGTTGCCTGGCTCATGCAGACGCCTCAACAAGACGGCGGCCAGTGGGACATGTTCATGGCCATCATTGACAAATATGGCGTTGTTCCAAAGTCAGTCATGCCAGAAACGTTCAATTCTTCTGCATCCCGTGAATTCAATTCAACATTGAATCTGAAACTTCGCAAGGATGCCGTTGAATTACGCGAACTCGTCAATGCCAATGCTTCAGAAGATGAGCTTGAAGCAAGAAAACAAAAGATGCTCTCAGAAGTTTATCGCATGTGTGCCTACAGTTTCGGCGAACCGCCTGCAAAATTCGACTTCGAATATCGCGACAAGGACAATAACTATCATCTTGATCGTGACCTGACTCCGCAGGAATTCTTCAAGAAATACGTTGGCTGGAATACGGAAGACTATGTTTCCGTCATCAATGCACCGACAGAAGACAAGCCTTACAACCACATGTACACGATCGAAATGCTCGGCAACGTCATCGGTGGACGCGAAGTTCGTCACTTGAACGTCGACATGGACACGTTCCGCAAAATTGCGATCAAACAGCTTGAAGCAGGCGAAAGCGTTTGGTTCGGCTCAGACGTTGGCCAATCATCCGATCGCAAAAAAGGAATCATGGATACTGAACTTTACCACAATGATGAATTGTTCGATGTTGACTTCTCAATGTCCAAAGCAGAACGCCTTGACTACTGCGAAAGCTTGATGACGCACGCAATGGTCTTGACAGGCGTCAACCTGGTTGATGGCAAGCCTGACAAGTGGAAAGTCGAAAACTCATGGGGCGACCAAGTCGGAACGAAGGGCTTCTTCGTCATGAGCGACAGCTGGATGGAAGAATACTGCTACCAAGTCGTCGTTAACAAGAAGTTCCTGCCAGAAGAACTCCAGGAAATCTTTAAGGAAGAGCCAAAGGTTTTGGCTCCTTGGGATCCGATGGGTTCTTTGGCAAAATAAGCGTCATACTTGTAAAGACGCAAAACAGGATTGGATTTTTGCATCCAATCCTGTTTTTTTGCTATAAAATTTTCTTTTCGACGATTTTCAATCGATGGTCGAGTTCATAAATTATCGGTGTTCCGTTTGCGACCTCGACGCCATCAATTCCCTGATCGCTGATGTGCTCAATGAACTTGATCATCGCGCGCAGAGTGCTCCCGTGAGCCACAACAAGCTGGTTTTCTCCGTTAAGCAATTTCGGTGCAATCCTCTCCGTCCAGTACGGCACGATTCTGTCATAAGCCATCTTCAAGCTTTCGCCGCGCGGCACGACGACATCAGGAAAACAATCGTATCGCCTGTCGTGATCTATTTTTTCCAATAGCGGCGGCACCGTATAAAATGAACGACGCCATAACGCAACCTGTTCTTCACCGTATATTTCGCGCGTTCTGTTTTTGTTTAAGCCGCGCAATGCCCCGTAATGTCGCTCGTTCAAGCGCCACGTTTTATGAATCGGCAAATAGCTTTGTCCGATTTCATCCAAAACGATGTTTGCGGTCTTGATTGCGCGCACCAAAACGGAAGTGTGCACGTCCGAAAAGTTGATTTTTTCATGAAGCAGCAGCTTGCCCGCATGTCGCGCCTGACTGATGCCCTTTTTTGTCAGCGGAGAGTCGGACCATCCCGTATAAACGTCTTCTTTATTGGCAATGCTTTGCCCGTGTCTGATTAAAACCAGCTTTACCATGCCGTTACCTTCCAAATCTTTAGAATAACTATATGATAACACGAAAACCCAATCGCAAAAAGTCCTCGTCGACTTTTACATCGGCAAGGACTTTGTCAGTTAGTTGTTTTTGGCTTTTTCGGAAAGCAGGTTCAATTGTTCCAAGTCATTTGAAATGTTCTTGTAATTAATTGAACGATTATCGACGCTGTCGACCAGAATCTGCAGTCGATTGCTGTCTTCTTCAGATTTGGCAACGACGTCTTCCATCGTTTCGCTCATCTTGTTGATGTATTCGACGTTTTCGTTTTGAATGCTCAAGACGTCATCCAGATGAACGCTCACGTTTGCGCCGGATTCTTTGATCGTTTCAAACCCTTCCGTAACATCGCTGACGGTTGCATTCGTTTTTTCAATCACCCCGGTTACGGCCTCGACCTGTTTTTGCAGCCGAACGACGACGTTTCTGAGCTCATTCATCGAAGACAGAATTTCGCGCGAAAATCCTTTGGTACCTTGAGCAAGATTGCTTGTTTCGCTCGCAACGACCGCAAAGCCTTTGCCGGCTTCTCCGGCGCGGTTGGCTTCGATTGAAGCGTTCAGCGCCAAAATGGTGGTACTTTCGGCAATATCGTCAATGCTTTGTGCTTTGGTTGAAATGTTGTCAAATTCAGTGCGCAAAGTGCCCACCTCGTTCGTAATGTTTTTGATGAACTCGTCAAGATTGTCGACAATATTGCCCATTGTCTCAAAGTTTTCCTTTGAACCTTCGATTGCATCGCTCGTAACCTTCATCTCGCCTGCAACGGCTGAAATTTTTTCTTCCAGTTTGTCATTCGTTTCGGCAAGTTCCTTTGATGTTTTCGCGGATTCACGAATGCTTTCGATTGTTTCCTGATTGACGTTCAGGAGCTGATCCAGACTTTGCGTCGAATCGCTCTCCATTTTCATCAGATTTTGAAACTGTTTTTGCGTTTGTTTGGTCAAATCATAAACCGTTGAATAGTATTCCGTTGCCGTAATGTTTTCATGAAGATTTATTTCCGATTCCTTTTTTTCTTCCACAACGACTTCATCTTTCTTTTTGAACCATTTCATTATTTGATTTCTTCCCTTTCTATTCGATTCCGAGCAGAACCATCGTCTGGTTGCAATGTTCAAAGTTATATTGCTCGCCAGCGCTGACGTATCCGGCTTCTTTTCCGTTTAACTCGTCCAATGACGCAAAAACTTCGCGCCATTTTCCGTGTTTTTTAAAATACAGATCTCTCAGGACGCAATTGATCGAAAGCAGCGTGCTGGGTTTCATGCCCATCTTTTCTCTTGTCTCTGCCATAATCTGCTTCATATCGCCTAACCCGAGCACGTCGATGAACTTGTTCGGAATAATTTCCGAATAAAACGTGATCGAATGATCGTGATTGATCTTTTGAGGCGAATTGATGAACAATTCTCCATCAATTTTTTGTCCTAACGGATGCGAAATGAACGCATCATGCAAATCATAAAGCGGGATGCCCAATATTCTGGCATACTCCTCATCGGCCGGCCGATTATTGAACGTATAGACGCATCGCTTGATCGGATCGGCACTCGTCACGAGCATCTTCTTTCCGGTCGGCACATAAATATTTTCCTTGACGAGTTTCGTCCGTTTTTGCAATCAACGAAAATGCACAGATGCTTGACACGATGGCTGCCATAATAGATCAACGTTTCATCGTGTTTCGTATCGCCTGCGGAACCACCGATCATCTTGAAATCAGGCCTCATGAAGTAAAGACTCGTCAAAATCATGTCTTCTTGACCGGACAATCCGTCAGCAATCAGATACATGAAAGCATTCGGATTGTCTTTGACCTTGTCGTAGGCTTTTTTCAGATCATAGCGCGACAAAATCGGCAGATCGGCAATCGGCACGATTTCGCATTCGTCTTTATCAATGACAAACCCGGTAAATCCGCGTTCTTTGCGTGCGCCCGCATAAGTTTGCGCAAATGACGACGCGACAATCACGTTTCCCGGAATTTTTGCGTCAATCATTTCGATTTCGACATATGTACTGAATAAAACAAGGATTTGGTCAGCATTCGAAGCTGCATATTCCAAAACCTGCTTGTTGTTTTCAAAGGTCACCGTCTGCATGAAATCTCCTCCAAAATCAAATTTCTTTCTCCTCTTTTTTAACTCCAATAGTCTCCTTTTTTATAGACAATCGACAAAATATCAATGCTTTTTAAGCTTATTAATAAATATTTTTGCTTTTTTTCGCAAAAAAAGAACCACAGAAAACTGTGATTCTTTTACTTATTTATATATCGTAGAATTCTGATTTTAGTTATATTCGGCAACGCCTTAGTTTACGCGTCCGTATGAATCAGGATGATAATAATTCATTGACGTAACTTTGACGTGATCCCCCGTTGTCGGTGCATGCACAAAGTTTCCGCCGCCGATATAGATACCAACATGTCCCGTACCCCAGAAGACCAAATCGCCTGGCTGCAATTGGCTTTCAGAAATCGGCGTACATACCGCTTTTTGAGCCCCAGCAGTTCTTGGGAGCTGCTTGCCGAAAGCTGCAAACACGTATTGAACCAAGCCGGAGCAGTCAAAGCCGGAAGGTGATGTGCCGCCGTAAACGTAAGGCACCCCTTGGAACGACAATGCGTAACCGACAACGCTGCCGTACTTGGCTGCCGGAGCAACGCTCGTATTGCTTGTCTGTTGCGTGCTTGCTTGAGCAGCAACGTTGTTATTATTGTTATTGTTGTTATTGTTGTTATCTGACTTCGTAACTGAAGCAACCGCATTGTTTGCATCCTTGAGAGCGTTTTGCGCGTCGCGTTCGTTTTTGGCATCGGCAACTTTTTCAGCTGCTTCTCTTGCCTTCTTTTCTGCTTCCTGAGCAGCTTTTCTGGCAGCTTCGTCTTCATTTGCCTTCTTGACTTCAAGCTGCGTCTTTTGAACGGCTAATTGTGCCAGATCATTGTTGAAATTCTTGTTTGCTTGTGTCTGATCGGCTGCGGCCTTGTCAACGACTGCCTTATCGGCAACAACCTTTTCCTGATCGGCTTTTTGCTGAGCAACGGCCTGGTTGTTGGCATGAACAAGAGTTGCGACCGTAAACGTGCGGCTGATTGCTTCAGACAGGTTCTTTGACTTTGAAACAAAATCAATCATCGAACCGGCATTGTTGACCTGAGCGGCACGCGCCTGACGAGCAAGCTGAGCTTTGCGAGCCTTGATGTTCTTCTTCAAACCGTCGATTTCCATTGATTTTTGGTATTGAAGATCTTCAAGCTTGGAAAGTTTTTCCTGACCTTCCTTGATGCTTTTTTCCGTATCCTTGATCTTTTGCGTGATTGCATCGATATCTGCCTGCGTATCTGCTTTGGCGGATGATTCCGCAAAACTTGCGAACGTCAACGCTGCTGCAGCTGTCAACGTTATCTTGAGCAACTTAGAATTTCTCATTAGCGACTACCTTCCTAAACAACTAAATTTAACCAGAATCCCGAAATTTCTTTCGTTCGTTTTAAGTACAATAGCTATGTTACCATTTAACAATCCTCAACTCAATTACAGTAAATTTACAAAATCGTTCAAAAAGCCCTCTAATGTTACAAAAATGTTTCACGAAGATCTCCCTGGTTGCTGCGCACCCGGATAAATGCCATTTTATCGGCTTTCAAACTGTTTTCGTCTCGTTTTTGACATTACAGTCTGTAATATTTCTCTTTTATTACAAATTATTTTTTCTAATTTAAAACGTTTCCAACCGCTTATCGAGATTCCGGATGCTTATTCTTTACTCAGAATCTCATTTAAAAAAACAAAAAGCAGAATATTTCAACGTTTTGAAATATTCCGCTCTGCATTTTTTCTAATCTAAAGCGACTGCATGATGACCATGAGAATCGGCACGACGATCAAAGACATAAGCGTCGTTTCCGTTACCATAACGGCCGCGTAAGACGAATCGGCACCGTATAGATTCGCAACGACGGGAGCATTCGTCATCACGGGCATTGCCGATTGCAGGATGAAGACGTGCTTCATCAGAGTCGGCATCGGCGCATGAATCACCAGAACCGTCATCAAAAGCGGTGCGCAAACGAAACGTCCGAACAAAATCAGCAGATTGTCCTTTTTCAAGGACATCTGTGCCAAGCCGGCATGAGATACCGAAATTCCGATGAACAGCATTGACAACGGAATCGTCAGGTTGCCGAGATACGCCAGATCACGATTGATGAACGTCGGCAGTCGCACGTCCAGAAGAACCAGCACGATTCCCAGCATAAATCCGAGCAAAGGCGGGGAAAAGACTTTGCCAAGCGTCTTTTTCAAATCAAACTTGGCACCTTTTTCACCGTCGCGCTGGATAAAAAACGTTCCGAGCGTCCAGAAAATCGTCGTATTGGCCATATAATAAATCAAAACGTAAGGAATGCTGCGATCGCCAAACAACGCCTGGTTGATCGGAAGTCCGACAAAAATCGTGTTGGAGTTGAAAAACATCGACGTAAACAGCCCTTGACGACCCTTTCTGATGTTGAAAATTCTTACCAGCGCAAACGCGATCGCCATTAAAATCATCATTGAAAGCACCGGGAACCGAAGATCAGGCAGCATTTCCAAAAGCTCATGCGCCTTGAACTTTCCGGTGATCGTACTGAGCATGTAGCACGGCAGCGAGACTTGCGTGACCAGTTTGGCAATCAGCTTGTCGGCATCTCCTTTAAACCACCCGTGTTCAGTCAAGCAATATCCGACGAGAATCATCCCCAAAATAACGAGAACGCCCGACAGGCTTTCCATAAAGACTTGCATAATCTACCTTCTTTTTCATTATTTTTTAATCTTTTTCCAAAATTATAGCATTTAACGTCGGCAAATGCACTAGCCGTTTTCCGCTAAAACGCTTTTATTGCGAAAATATTTCAAGAATTTTTAGAATCCGTTAAACTTCTCCTCTTCATCTATCATGAAACCGCTAAGATGTGTATAATGATACTATTCAATATTTCATTCAAAGGGGATTTGAAATGTCAGATCATACTAAACGCTCCGTTGGCTCGCCAGACAAAACCAAAATCAGAAAATGGGTCTGCGGCTTTTTGCTGGTTGCCTTGCTTGGCGGGTTCTACGGTTGCGGTGCTTATCTCTACAGCATGCTACATACGGCTGAAAAGACGATCACTACAACATATAAAAAAGTCAAAATCAAAAAAGCGCGCAACGTTTCAAAAGTATTAAAAGAAAAAAAACCGATTTCGATTCTGCTGCTCGGAACCGATACCGGCGACCTTGGCCGAAGCGATACGGGGAGAACCGATACGCTGATTGTCGCCACCGTCAATCCGACGACGCAGCGAACGACTTTGACGAGCATCCCGCGCGATACCTTGCTTAAAATTCCGAATTGCCGCGATCCGTATGACAAAATCAATTCCGCATATTCTGTCGGCGGCGTTCCGACGGTCATCAAATCGATTCAAAAGCTGCTCGACGTTCCGATCGACTATTACGTGCTGCTCAACATGGGCGGATTAAGACAAGTCGTGGATTCAATCGGCGGAATCACCGTCACTCCGACGCTGACGTTCCAATATGAAGATGCGGACGTGGTTCAAGGCAAAAAAACGACTCTTGACGGCAAAGCAGCACTTTCTTATGCTCGCATGCGCCACGATGATCCGCTCGGAGATTACGGTCGTCAAAAACGTCAACGCCAGGTCATTCAGGCCATTGCCAAGAAGGCTCTGAATTTTTCAAACGTCTCAAAATTTGACGACATTCTAAAGGCAGTCAAAGGCAACATGCAGACCGATCTCAGCTACGATGACATGTGGGCCATCGAAACAAATTACAAAAAGGCTGCCTCAAACATCAAATCTGATTGTCTGCAGGGAGAAAACGGATGGTATGATTCAACTTCATGGCAAGTCGCAACGTCAACGGAACGAGCGCGCGTTTCAAAAAACATTCGTGAAGAACTCGGAATGGAAGAATCGACCGAAACGTTTACCGACGATACAGGCATTGCCGAACAGGCCATCGCAGGCGCCGAGGCAATTGGACAATAACAGGCACATGATGGAGGCTGTGAAAAATCATGCCTCAAATCGAAAAACCGGATGATTTGCAATTAATTGCAAACCATCCGGTTTTTTTTCGTATGCAGGACGATTGCTTTCCACGATGGAAATAACCCAAAATAGTTTAATTTTGACTGTGAGCCTGGACGCTGATTTATCAGACGCCGCATTGAACAAAAGCTCTGCCGTTTACGGACACATCGATGAAAATGGCTCTTTGTCCGTAGATTTGAGTGAAATCTTGGCTAAGATTGGTCGAGCAGCATGCCTTTTTGGAAAAGGCAGCTTTTTCGCACGCAAAAAGTCCGCTTGTCAAAGGACAAGGGGCCGTGAACTAAAATCTAAGCAACAAGCTGCCATAAGCCAACCCGGCACCGAATCCCGTCAACAGGCAACGTTTCGGTCTCTTGCCCTGAGCAAGTGCTTCCGACAAGGCCAACGGGATTCCGACCGATGAAGTGTTTCCGGCCGTTTGAACGTTGATCTGAAATTTTTCAAGCGACAGATTCAAAGCCTTGGCAATATTTTCAATCAAACGCAGATTGGCCTGATGCGTGATCACCAAATCAAGGTCTTCAGGTTTCAGACCTTCCTTTTCCAAAAATTCGCGCATATGAACGGTAATTTCATCGGTCACAAAATTATAAACGGAACGGCCGTCTTGGTAAAAAGCATCCATCTTTGGGTAATTTTCAGCAGAAACTGCCTGAATCGGTTCGATGCGTCCGCTGTGGATGACTTCCCCGTTTCCTTTTGCATGCAGTTCTTCTGCGATGAAGCTTTCATCTTCAGGGTTTTGGCTTGATTCCAACAAGACTCCGGCTGCTCCGTCGCCAAAAAAGACGGCAGACGTTCGATCCTTGAAATCCATCATCTTGGAATTCGTTTCTGCGCTGATGACGATTGCTTTTTCGTACTGACCGCAACGAATAAACTTTTCTGCAGTGGACAACGCAAAAACAAATCCGGCACAAGCGGCAGAAATATCATACGCAAATGCGTTGACGCAACCGGTCTTTCCTTGAACCAAAGCTGCAGTTGACGGCGTGATCGAATCCGGAGAAATCGTCGAAACGATAATCAGATCGATTTCTTCAGGACTGACTTCGGCTTTTTCCATCAAACTGACGGCTACTTTTGCAGCCATGTCGGACGTATTTTCTCCGATCGCAAAATGACGCGTTTCAATACCGGTGTGACTTCTGATCCATTCATCGGAAGTTTCCATAATTGATGCCAGTTCGTCGTTCGTAACAATTCTTTTGGGCAGGTAGCCTGCGCTCGCACTGATTTTAACAGACATATGTTTCGTATCCTTTCGAATCTTTCCAAGGTATATCTTACCAGTTTTTTCATTAATGCGGAATACTTTGAGCATTCAAAACAATCGAACGCATTAAAAAAGCTGCAGACCGATTTCTCAGCACTGCAGCTTGCGTTATGCGGGTAAATGGATTCGAACCATCACGGGCTCAACGCCCACCAGATCCTTAGTCTGACGCGTCTGCCAATTCCGCCATACCCGCGACAACATCATTAATTATATCAAGTTAATCACAACTATGCAACCCTTAATTTCAAAAAAATTATCGCAAAACAAAAAAATTGCAGAACCGATTTTTCATCAGTCCTGCAACCTTAATCATGCGGGTAAATGGATTCGAACCATCACGGGCTCAACGCCCACCAGATCCTTAGTCTGACGCGTCTGCCAATTCCGCCATACCCGCGACAACGTTATTCATTATAACAGTCATTTTCAGCAGACGCAAGTCTTTTTCAAAAAAAATTATCGATACTCACGAATCTCGACCAATTTAATGTTTCCGCGGCACTTTGAACAGACAAAGCGCGCGGTATCGACGCGACGTTTGCGTTGATAAAGCATCCCGCATTTTTCGCATTCATAGATATAAAATCTTTCAACCCCCGGCTTTTCAGATTTTAATTCCGGTGCGTAACGCAAGCCGTCGACTTTTTTCAATAATGCCTTGAATTCCGGATCCTTATGCTTGTATCCTTTTCCTTCCAAATGCAGATGATAATGACACAACTCATGTTTAATGATGCCGATCAGCACGTTCGAACCATGTTCCGTCAACATTTTGGGATTAATCTCAATATCGTGGTCTTGCAATCGATATCTTCCGCCCGTCGTTCTTAAGCGCCCGTTAAAGAAGGCACGGTGTTTAAATTTGCGTCCAAAATCTTCCGAAGAAATTTTTTCGACCAGTCTTTGAAGCGCTTGATCATTCATTCTTTGGATCCACCATCGTTAATTGAATGCGACCGCGTTTTTCATCCACGCTGTCAATCCACACGTCCACGATATCCCCAACGGACACGACATCGGAAGGATTTTTAACGAAACCTTTCTTGAGCTTGGAGACGTGAACAAGACCATCCTGTTTGACCCCGATATCCACAAATGCCCCGAAATCCACAACGTTGCGCACCGTGCCTTGAAGCTTCATGCCTTCTTTTAAATCCTCAAGGTGCAAAACATCCGAGCGCAGCAGCGGTTTTTGCATCGAATCGCGCAGATCGCGCCCGGGTTTTTTCAAACTTTCCACAATGTCTTCAACGGTCTGAACGCCTGCGCCCGTTTTATTCGCAAAAGCCTGCGGATCAAAGCAACTGAGCTTTTCCAAACCGGCTTTTGTCGACAGCTCTGCATTTTTTATCCCCGTCTCCGTCAACAATCGGCGCGCCAGATCGTAGCTTTCGGGGTGGATGTCCGTATTATCAAGCGGTTCCCTGCCGTTTGGAATGCGCAAAAAGCCGGCAGCCTGTTCAAATGCCTTGTCACCTAAGCGCTTGACCTTTTTTAACTGCGACCTTTTTTCAAATCGCCCGATTTCTGAACGATAATCCACGATATTTTGTGCGGTCGTCGCATTCAGCCCCGAAATGTGCTCCAACAGCTGCGGACTGGCAGTATTCAGATTTACTCCGACCTTGTTGACGCCCGTTTCGATTACGAACTTGAGCCTTTCATCCAGATCCTTTTCAGGCAGATCATGCTGATATTGTCCGACGCCGATTGCCTTCGGATCAATTTTGATCAGTTCTGCCAACGGATCCTGCAAACGGCGTGCGATGCTGACCGCGGAACGCTCTTCGACGTTGAAGTCCGGGAATTCTTTTCTGGCAATTTCGCTTGCCGAATAGACCGAAGCACCGGCCTCGTTGACGATTACGTAGGAGACTTTTTCATCGATTTCCTTTAAAACGTTTGCGACAAAACTTTCTGATTCACGACTTGCCGTTCCGTTTCCGATGGCAATCGTCTTGACGCCATACTTTTGAATCAAGGTCTTGAGCGTCTTTTTCGCATCTGCGACTCGCCTTTGATCAACGCGTTCGCCTTTGTGCTTTTCATGCGGGTAAATGACCGCTTTGGCTAAAAACTTGCCCGTTTCATCGACGACCGCCAGTTTGCATCCGGTCCGATAAGCCGGATCAAGCCCTAGTACGACGCGACCTTTAAGCGGTGCCTGCATCAACAGATGGTAAAGATTGTCTCCGAAAACTTCGATTGCTTTCTTATCGGCCGTCTCCGTCAAATTGCTGCGTAATTCGCGTTCGATTGCCGGCTTGATAAAGCGTTTGTACGCATCGTTGCAAGCCTTTTTGACATATTCTGCCGAATCTTCTTCATGATTTTTGGCATAATGGCGGTACATCTGATTCAAGATTCGCTCATCGTCAAGTTCGAGCCTGACCCGCAAAACGCCCTGCTTTTCTCCGCGATCAAGCGCCAGCACTTGATATGACGTGAGTTTTTTGGCTAATGCCTCGAATTCGTAATAGTTTTTATAAACTTCCTGCGCATCTTCGGCATTCTTCTTCCTGGCGGCAACGATTTTACCGCGATTATCGGCCAGATCACGTACCATTTGTCTTGTTTGCGGATTTTCGCCAAAATTTTCGGCCAAAATTTCCATTGCTCCGTCAATAGCCGTCTTTTCTTCTTTAAGGCCTAATTTCCGGGCAACTGCTTTTGCTTTTGACTCAACCGTTTCTTTTTGAAACGTCAGCATCCACAGCGCAAACGGCTCCAAGCCTGCTTCCTTTGCAGCCTGGGCCTTTGTTCGTCTTTTTTGCTTGTATGGCAAATACAGATCTTCCAATTGCTGCATCGTTTCAGCTGCGTCGATTGATTTTTTCAGGTTTTCGGTCAGCTTGCCGAGTTCTCCGATCCTTGCTTCAATATCGCTGCGTTTTTTTTCGATTTTTTCGACTCGTTGGTACTCATCGCTGATGTCTTTGATTTGAACTTCATCCAGACTCCCCGTTCTTTCTTTGCGATAGCGAGCAATAAACGGAACCGTATTGCCTTCTTCAAGCATCTTCAAAACAGCCTCGATCTGATGCTTTTTGAAAGGCATGGTTTGAGCAACGATTTCTAAATATCTTTTTTCCACGTGCATCCCTCCGATTTCTTTTTATTCTATCTGCTTGATCAAAACATTACAATAAAAACCACGTCCGAAATTTCAGACGCGGTTCCTTTTATCTCATAATCTTCTTGACTAATCTGGCAATGTCGTCCATGGCATTTCCCTGCTCTTTTTCAGAAACGTCAAACTGCTCCGCATCAACCCATCTTCCAGCATAATCGATTGATGAATTCATATGAGCGCAGCCTTCACAAAAACGACGATACGCCCCGACAAGTTTCTTGTGCACCCCGATAATCGCAATCGGAGCTTCCAGTCCCTGCAATTTTTTGAGGTTATTCTCGTACAATTCAACGCCGTTTTCAAACTCTGCTTTTGTCTTGTCATAATCTTCAGGTGAAATGTCTTTTCCTTCGTCAAGAGCTTTCCTGAACGTTTCAAAAAACGGATTGAGCTTTGCGCCCATATTTTCGGTCGTTTCCATCACTTCAGCCAAAACGCTGACGTAGTGCCCAAAATCTGCTCTGCGTTTCATCGACATCCTCCTTTATTTCCAAAACTCGTCATATACGTTAATCGGCATATGACGCTTGTGCTGCGTCTTCAGATACCATCCTTCGATCTTTTCGGCAGCTTTTTCTTCGACTTCGCGTCCTTCCAAATAATCATCAATGTCCTTGTATGTTACGCCCAAAGCTGCTTCATCAGGCAATGCCGGTCGATCTTCTTCAAGATCAGCGGTCGGCGTTTTGAGATACAAATGTTCCGGAGCACCCAAAAGTTTAAGCATCGCACGACCTTGGCGCTTGTCAAGTCGCCAAAGAGGGCAGATGTCGGCACCGCCATCACCGTATTTCGTATAGAATCCGGTCACGGCTTCAGCGGCATGATCAGTCCCGGCAACGGCTCCGTTTTCGGAACCCGCAATCGCATATTGCGCAATCATGCGTTCGCGAGCCTTGATATTTCCCTTGTTGAAATCGCTGACCGTCAACCCGTTTGCCTCAACGGCTTCCATCATTGCATCACTTGACGGTTTGATGTTGACGCGCACGGTCTTGTCAGCTTTCATGAACTCGATTGCATCCATTGCATCCTGTTCATCGGCTTGATCGCCATACGGCAAGCGAACGGCAATAAACTTGTAATCAGAGTTTCCCGTTTCTTCACGAAGCTCGCTGATTGCTTTTTGGCAAAGCGTTCCGCAAAGCGTCGAATCCTGGCCTCCGGAGATGCCAAGCACGATGGATTTGAAAAACGGATATTTCAAAAGATATGCCTTAATAAAATCGACTGAGCGACGAATCTCTTTTTCAGGATCAATTTCAGGCAAAACCTTAAGTTCATCAATAATTTGTTTTTGCAAAGGACGCATAACGTCTCCTCCCTTTCATGTCACAAAATGTATCATCATATTCATTGTACGCCTTTTAAACTAAAATTTCATTATAAATATAATTGTACCACGTAAAGCAAATCAACGTTATAATTGTCATTAGAGACAAAAAAAGAAAGCAGGTAAATACATGACCCAGCCATTTTCAACGGTCAACGTCTTGGGTTTTGACTTCATCAAAGCTACCCAGCAGGAATTCGTCGAACAATTAAAAAAAGACAGCCTTTCTCACAAAAATCGTTTCGTGGTGACGGCCAATCCGGAAATCGTTTTGACCGCATTGAACGATCCTGAATATTCTTCAGTCATCAAAGGTGCAGATTATCTCACGGCAGACGGTATCGGCATCGTCAAAGGCGCCAAAATTCTCGGATCAAGTCTTCCGGGACGCGTCACCGGTTTCGACACGATGACTGCCATCCTGAAATGGTGCGATGAAGAACGTAAGAAAATCTACTTCCTCGGTGCAAAAAACGAAGTCATCATGACGATGATTGAAAAAATCAAAACAACGTATCCCGGAATCGTCATCGCCGGCTTTCATGACGGATACTTCAAAGACGAGTCAGGAATCGTTCGCGAAATTCAGTCTTCGGAACCCGATTTCGTTTTCTGTGCTTTGGGTTTTCCGAAGCAGGAATACTTTATTGAAAAAAACAGACGCGTCACCGACGCCATCTGGATGGGAATCGGCGGTTCTTTCGACGTTTTAGCCGGTTACGCCGAGCGCGCTCCGCAATGGTGGATCGATCACCACATCGAGTGGCTTTATCGTCTCTATAAGGAACCAACCAGATTCCTGCGCATGATGGCATTGCCGAAATATCTGCTCCTGGTTTACCGATACAAATTTTTCGGAAAATAAGCGTCAGCTCCTGAGCCTTTTATCGGGCTCAGGTTTTTTTATTTTTTCAAAAGAAGGGGCTGGAAAAAGTCCCGTTTCCCCCTTGAAATAAATGAAGCATCGAACAAATGAAGGCGCAGGTCGACTGATTTCATCCGGCATTTTTTCAATTTTGAGACATGAAAACAGACTTTTTGTCAAATGCAGCGCTGCGTATCGCCTGCTCAATCAATGCGTCAAAACTGGCTTACGGGCAACGTTTTTTAAGATTTGCCCGTAATCTGAGACAACACTACTTTGACGAAAGCAACCGAGTAGAACATTTTTCCAATTTTTGGGGATTTTGTTCTACTTTTGGTTCCGCGCGGGTCAGATTTGGTGGCGACGGTAGAACATTTTCTCAATTTTTTGGATTTTTGTTCTACTTTCGAGGCCGCGCGCCTTAGTTTCGAAGAGCCAGGTAGACAAAAATCAGGCATTTATCCCGAAACAAAAAACGACCGTGCTTTCGACACGATCGTTCGTTAAGATCCACTGTCAACCACCATCGGCTAAAGTCGATGGCTTGTGAGCAGACACCCTTATATTGAG
>OBIU01000368.1_pt1 | contig 21343 bp, 17 predicted proteins | sample 1519871 | NCBI WGS metagenome assembly OBIU01 (sample SAMN04209229, study PRJEB22552) | human gut metagenome | biome: gut; material: feces | host: Homo sapiens | place: USA: Oklahoma
TGCGACTCGATCATATGGCGTATCGCCATCACGGGGTGATGGAAGAGCATGCGCGGACCCGCGTACCGCATCACCGTGCGGATGCGCTCGCGCATCTCGGGGCGGTAGCAATGCACCGTGCAATTCGAGCAGAACGTCTTCTCCTCCATGAACGGGCAGCGCTCGCTGCGTGCGCGGGCATACGCCTCGAGCTCGGCGCATTCGGGGCAGAGGCCCCGCCGTCCCCCGGAACCCCGCTCCTGAGGGGCCGCCCCCTCCCGTACCTGCTGCATCTCGCCGCCCCGCTCTCGCAGCGGCGCCGAACGACGCGCGGAATGATTGCCCTTGCAGTACAGGGCGATCATCTGGCTTACGATCTCCTGCTCGCGCTCGCGCTTGCGCTTCAGCGCATCGGCCGTCAGGCGCGGTTCGCTCTTCCCCATCACCCGCTACACCTCGTAACTATCCGCAAGATCGGGCTCGGCACCCGGCGCCTCCTCGACGGTGACGCCCTCGCGGGCAGCGCGCTCCGCCTCCTCGCGGGCCTCGTCGAACTTCTCCTTCATGGTCTTGTTGCCCCAGGTAAGCTTGCGAATGCTGAGCCCCTGGGCCTTGTCGTTCGCCAGACGCAGGTTGTTCTCGCTCGAGACCAGGTTGTCCTTCACCTTCTGCAGGTGCTTGATGGTGGCGTCGATCTCGTCGATCGCCGTTTTGAACTTGCGGCTCGCCAGGTCGTAATTCTTGCCGAATCCCGATTGGAACGCCTCGAGCTTCTCCTCGAACCCGGTGACGTCGATGTTCTGCTGGCGCACGAGCGCGAGCTCCTGCTTATAAGCGAGCGAGTTCATGGCGGCGTTGCGCAGCAGCGTGATCATGGGGATGAAGAACTGCGGACGAATCACGTACATCTTCTCGTAGCGATAGCTCACGTCCACGATGCCGGCGTTGTACAGCTCGCTCTCGGGCTCCAGCAGCGTGACGAGCACGGCGTACTCGCAACCCTTCTGTCTGCGATCGTGATCGAGCTTCTTGAAGAAATCCTCGTTCTTGTGCTTCGTGGCCGTGGTGTCGTTCTCGTTCTTCATCTCGAACATGATGGAGATGATCTCGTTGCCGTCCTCATCGCACTCGCGGAAGATGAAGTCGCCCTTCGTGCCCGCGGACGCATCGTTGTCCTTTTCGAAATAGGCGCGCGGGAAGGCCGTCATACGCAGGCGGTTGAACTCCGTCTCGCAGTGCTGCTCCAGGGTCTCGCCCACCATCTTGGTGGAGAGGCGCGCCTTCATATCGCGCAAGCGCTCGATCTCCTCGTCCTTGAACCGTATGATCTCGGCGTTGGACTTGCGCGCCTGCTCGATTTCGAGCGCATGGGCGGCTTCGAGCTGCTGCTTCTCCGCAGCGCGGATCTCCTGCTCATGAGCGAGCTCGAAGCGGGCAGCGTCCAGATCGCGGCTGAGCTTGGTGCGCTCCTCGTCGAACGTCGCACGGGCCTCGGTGAGCGCCCGCGACACCGCGAGGTCGCGCTGGGTGGCGCCGGCATCGAGCTGGGCCTGCAGCGAGGCGATCTGCGCATCGCGCGCCGACACATCGCGGACGAGCTCGGCGCGCACGGAGGACTCCGCGAGCTTGGCCGCATCCTGCTGGGAGGCGAGCTTGGCGTTCAGCGCATCGATGGCGCGCTGGAACTCGCTGGCGCTCGCCTGCGCGGCCGCGCGCGCCTCGGCGAGCTCCCGCTGGTGCTCGGAACGCTCCTTGGCGAGCATCTCCCGCAGCTCCTCCTTTTGATCGGCGGCATCCTGCTGGGCGACCATGCGCTCGCGCTGCGCGGCGACCTCCACGGCCGACTCGCGCTCCTCCTGGGCCGACTCGAGCTTGGCGGAGAGCTCCGCGATCTTCGCGTCGCGCTCGGCCAGGCTCTGCTGCAGCTCTGTCGCGGCATCCGACTGGGCCCGCTGCAGCTCGGCCGCCGCACCCGAACGGGCTTGCTGCAGCTCCGCCGCCGCCTGGGCGCGTGCCTGCTGCAGCTCGGCGGCCGCCTGCGACTGCGCCTGCTGGAGCGCGCGATCGGCCTGCGCCCGCGCCTCGCGAAGCTCCGCCGCCGCGCGGGCGCGCTCATCCTGAAGCGTCGCCTCGAGCGCCGAGCGCGTCTTGGCGAGCTCGCTTGCAGCGTTGGCGCGCGCGAGCTCGAGCTCCTGATCCTTCTCCCGACGCAGAGATGCCGCGCGCTCCTCCACCTCTCGCGCGAACTGCTCGTCGCGCACCTGGCGGACGATGCCCTCGTAATCGCTCTCGTCGAGGTTGATGACCGTTCCGCACTTGGGGCACTTGACCTGGTTCGCGATGCCCCGGTCCATATCGTCCTGGTTCATATCGCTCTGATTCATATTCGCTCCTGCTCCGCTCGCCCGCCGGTGCGGGCACCTTTCACTAGGCAGACTATACCCGACCGTGCGGACACGGTTCGCGACTAGCGCGCGTCCTTCACGTAGATCGCGACGCGCAGCTGTTTCCAGGGGTCGTTCTCCGGGGCGACCTGCATCACGCGGCATTCGAAGATCGGCGCGTGCCCGTAGTGGAAGAGCACCGAGAGCGTGGCGTTCATCTCCGCGGGAACGTAGCCCAGCATCTCGCCGCGAGCCTTGATGGCGATGGCCTGGGAGTCGTACGGGTTGTCGGGCTGGGCCTCGAGCGTGAGCTCGTCGCCGGGCTTGAGCTGCGAGAGCACCAGAGCGCCCTCGTGATGCTGGAATCCTGCGACGTAGAAGTTCATGATGTTGCGTGACGGCTCGTACATGATGGCTTCCCTTCCCTTGGGAGCGCGGTCGCACCTGCCGCGACCGCGCCGGAGCCCCGCGCCTGCGGGATGCCCCCTGGCTGTTGGATCCACCATACGGGTTCGTGCGGACAGGGTTTTAGATGCAACGACTCGCCTATGCGTCGACGCCCGCCTCGTCTTGGGCGAAACCGATCTGCGCCGGCTCGACGCCGCGGAAGAAGTCAAGAATCTCGTCGCGACTCACCGGGGCGTAGCCGTTGGCATCCACGCCCACGTCGTAGCGAAAGATGCCGCGCCGGCGGTTGCGCTCGTTGTACGCGCGGTCGGCGTGGATATGGCCGTGCAGCTGGATGGACCCGCGACGCTTGCCGTTCCAGCTGAGCATGGGGTAATGCGAGAGCACCATGCGCGTGCCGTGGCACTCTCCTGGCTTGAGCTCGAGGTAGTCGAGCACGGCTTCAAACGGGCCGGGCTCCGGCACCGATACGGTGCCGCTCGAGCCGACGGAAACCGCCCGTGCCTTCGAGCCGCCCGCCTTCTTGGCGCCGCCCCTCCCCTTTCCGCCGCCATCGCGTGCCGGAGGCTCCAACAGACCCCAGTCCTTGTCATGGTTGCCGCGGATGAGGCGCACATGCTCGCAGTTGACGCGCTCGCGCAGGCGCAGCGCCTCGGCCACGGTGGTGCGATACGAAAAGTCGCCCAGCACGTAGAGCGTGTCGCGGCAGCTCACGCGGTCGTTGATGGCCGCGATGAGCCGCGCGTTCATCTGTTCGATGGAATCGAACGGACGCTGGTCGCCGCCGAGGATATTGCTATGGCCGAAGTGGGTGTCGGCGGTGAACCAGATCATGGGGGGTCCTTTCGAAGAGCGTGAAATCACAGTAGGCGAAAACCTCATGTCGTCGTTGTAAACGGCCTGCAATTAATCATTTTAAATATGCTTTCACCATTTTATCTGCAGCCAAACGACCATCGTTGGCCCACGCGGCGAACAACATGGCCTCCCCCGCACTTCATCTGCTACTGTTGTTATGATGAAAAACAGAAGGAGCTGCATATGGCAGGACGTAAATGGACCCTCGAAGAAACCAAGATGGCTTTTGCCCTATATATGCTTCTGGAACATCGAGAGATCAACAAGCGGAACCCCAACGTAATCAATCTCGCCGTCAGCATCGACCGCACCCCCGCCTCGGTCTACCTTAAACTTGAAAACATTGCTTCACATGACGCAAATCGCGTGGAGCTTGGACGCGTAGGCATGCAGCATTCAAATAAGCTCGATAAACAGATTTGGGCCGAGTACAAAAGCCGCGGTGATGACCTTCTCATCGAATCGCTCGACCTTCTCTCCGAAGCGCTTAAAGAAGGACATCTAACATGCCCGACGTATGAAAGCATCGTCATGGAGTTCGAAACCCTGCCAGAAGGAAAAGAAAAAACCGTCCAAATTCAACAGCGAGTCAACCAGCGCTATTTTAGAAACACGCTCATCAACATATATAATGGACGCTGCTGCATAACCGGGTTGGCATCCCCATCGCTTCTGGTTGCAAGTCATATCAAACCCTGGAAAATCTGCGACCCCAAAACCGAACGCCTCGCCGCCAGCAACGGCCTGTTGCTTAACGCTCTCCATGACCGTGCCTTTGACCAGGGCTATCTAACCGTAGACACGAATTATATGGTTCATATCTCCTCGCGCATCAAGAAAAACGACGACCCGCTCAGCTGGCTTTGGGGATTTGACGGCAAGGCTATTCACTTACCGAAATCCCATGTCCCCGATCCAAAGCTTCTGGAATATCACAACGATGTGATCTTTCTTCACTAGGCGAATAGACATTGCAAGTCGCATTGCATAATTCTCAATAACCTGCACGCTGCAACCTTCATGCCTGCCTCCTTCGCTTGATCTGCCACGCAATATCGTGATCTAATAATCAAAGCGAGTTCAGGGAGGCAGCATGTCGAATTACAGAATAGAAACGCTCAACTTCGAAGACCTTGAAAGCCAAATGACCATCCCCACGTATCAACGTCCGCTGGTATGGTCAAAGGCTCAAAAAACAGCCTTTATCGATAACATCAGCAGGGGCTTTCCCTTTGGGTCGTTACTTTTGTATAAATACGACAGCACGGAACAATATTCGCTCATAGATGGGCAGCAACGCTTTTCTACGCTTCGCGAGTACCAGCGACATCCAGAAGAATACTTTCCCATCGAGTCGAATGCCGCGCAGCAAATCAACTCCCTGCTGGCAAGCTCCGGCGCCCTCGAGCAACCTGAAGACGCGCAGGCAAAATTAAAGAATCAATTCATCGCCGCAATCAAAGAAATGCTGCATCTTCATGCAACCAAGAGGAATCTACCCGGTTCATATCTAGCTCAGAGAATCAAAGAGATCTACCCTGCATGCAGTGATGCCCGCCTGATGGACATCGTAGATATCCAAACCGAGCTCATCAGCGCTCTTGACCGATACGTCAACCTCTCGACCCTTCAAATTCCCTGCGTGTTCTTTACAGGAGACAAATCCGAGCTACCCGAGGTATTTGCAAACGTCAACCTGGGCGGACGAAAACTGACGAAATACCAAGTCTTCGCAGCCCAATGGAACCATAACCAGGTCCGGCTCTCACAAGAGCCGCTTTCAGACGACATCCTCGAACGCACCATTTCTCGCTACGAATCGCTTACAGAAGATCGCGATGGCTTGGAAATCGAGGACTTCAGTGCAGAGGAAATGCGGCTCGAGCGCATTGTCACCCTACCGGAGTTCTGCCATGCTTTAGGCGAACTCGTCATCTCGCGCTGCAAGGCCTGTTGGCCTAAAAAGGCTGTTGAACAAGACGATACCGTGGATACGATTGGATACAGCACGCTTGCCATCGTATTTGGAATTCGTCCCCAAGAAATTGCTGGCAAGAAGGGAGGCACCCCGGGACTTCCGGACGTGTTTGCAAGCGCCGGCTATGAAAACGACCCAGCCGCTGTGGAACAGCTGGCCGCATGTATACTCGCCGAATACGATGAGATAAACGGACGCTTCTCCAACTATCTTAAGAAGCCTGGCAGCAAAGAGGCCTATGAGACTTCCAAATCGAGTGGACAGCTGCAATTCCTCTCCTTCTTCGCAGCTCTCTGGCGCGCCCGATACGGTGCGGTCCGCTCTACGAGTTTCGAATCGATGCCAAACTATAAAAAGAAGGGGTATACCGAAACGACCCAAAACCTCTTTAGGTGTTTCATTCTGGATATGCTCACGAATCAGTGGAAGGGATCAGGCGACTCAAGGCTTGGCAACTATGTCGATGGAACGCTAACCTATACCACGAGCTCCGCATTCTCCAAGGCCAAACTCGAGATCGCAACGCAGTCCTACCTCGACTCAATCGAAAACAGCGAGTCGATCAACGTCGATCCCATTGCAAAGACCATACTGACCGTTCTTGCAAGCCGCAATCCCCAGGCGTATTCGGAAAGCTCCTACGATATCGAGCATCTGATCTCGCGCGAAACGCTTCGCACAAAAACGAACGGGCAATATGCGTACAAGGCGCACAAGCTTCCTGGTGGCAACCTCGGCAATATTGCCTATCTTTCCACCGCTGAAAACAGGGCAAAAGGCTCGACGACCCTCCCCGCATCCAAAGGCGAGCTCTTCACCTTCAATGGAGAGCGCGAATTCATCTTTAACGGCGATGATCTTCGCGACGCCGACCTGGGCCTTAAGAACGGAGACCCGAAGTCGGCAAGAAAGTTCCTGCACGAGCGCGCGCAGATCATGCTGAACAAGCTCGTCGAAATCCTCGCACGCAACTAGCCAGGGGAGGCAAGCATGTCCATTGAAATCTATCAGGGGCTCACGCTTTCATACGAACGGGCAGCAGCTCGTGTACCGCCGTCTTATCTGCCTGGATATCAATGGTTCCTGGATCACGAGGGCGATCTTGGCCCTCGACCATGGAAAGAGCACGCGCCCGAAGACATGCCCATCACACTCGTTGCCCAGCGTGGGATACATAAACCTGGCGGGCAGGACTATGCGATTTCAATCACGATCGCAAACCCAACGATTTACGGGTCCGATTCGGTACACCCTCTTGAAGACGGTACCTGGATGATCAATTACAGCGAGCACCATCACAACACGGGAAAGAAGCCAGGTTCGCCAAGATACAATCAAGCACTCATCAATTGTCTTGAAGACGGTATACCTGTGGGCGTCTTCTACAAGACTTCCGGCGAATACCAATGTCTTGGTCTTGCATTTCTTGAAAGCTATAACGGCAGTACGGGCATCTTCACCCTTCACGGCCCCGTTCGAAAGCTTGATCGCGACACCCTCTCTCCCCTGTCTGCCAAAGAGATCGAGGAGGGGCTCGCGGGCGGCGGCCCTAATCCCGATGTTATGTTCAATAAACGATCGCTTGAACTTGAATACTGCGGCTCAACCCGCGAGGGATTGCGAGATTTCACCTTGCTCAAGCGCGACCTCAGAAGCGTTCATGAGGAATCATTTAAGACGAATCTTATCAACGCCTACGAAGGACACTGCGCGATATCGGGCTACGATGCAGCTTCGGCACTCGATGCGACACGCATTAGCTCCTACCTTGGTACCGCCAGCAATGGGCCATCTGCCGGCATCCTCCTCAGAGCCGACCTGAGCGCGCTCTACCAACAGCAGCTTATTTCAATACGGCCCGATACCTATGAGGTCGTCGTGGGCGAATCGCTGCACAACACCGCTTACAACCACTTTGATAAACGCCGGATCTCACTTCCCAGCAATGAGCGGTTCTGGCCATCTAAAGCCAGGCTCGAGATCCATCATTGCTCGTTCATGCAGCTGAACTCGTAATGAAGCGCGCGATCAACCTGGAACCGCCAAGTTGATCGCGCGACCTCGACTCTACTGCACCTGTTCCGCAATCACCTTGCCAATCAAATGCGGAATGCCCACAACCAGCGCGTTGCCCATGCAGAACGCACGTTGGACGTCGGTCATACCCGTATCCGTCCAGCCTTTGGGGAATCCCTGCAGCTGGTCCAACTCGTCTGGCACCAACCTGCGGTAGCGGCCGTCCTTCGCCTGCACGATATGTTTGCTCCGTGAGGCCGACCCCCCCCCCTCACTTGTCAAGATCGTACGTGCAGGCGAGTCGATCGGATCCGGAAAAGCCATCGACCCTTCCGTGTATTGATAAGTGAACCCGGTCTTCTTATCGATACGCGGCTCGCTTTTGCCGCCCTTGAAATAGCGCCAGCGGTCGAGCTTCCCTTCGTCCGTAACAAAGAATGACTCGTCGACCTCAGCATCATCCACCAGCACATCGCCCAGGGTGCGGCGATTCCCGCGATACTCGACTTCCAGCCTCGTCGTTGCCACGGAGCACCCCTGCATGACGCCCGCGGACTCGAAGCGCGAATGCTTTGCGCCAACACCAAAAGACTCGGTGCACTCGTAAGGATCAGTCGGAATGGTAAAGCCGACTGGATTGCATGCCGATTTAACAGGAAGAGCCCGCGCCATAACACCGTCTGTCAAGCGTCCAACAAGATCCCAAGTTTCATCGGTCTTTTCCGCATAGATGTAGACGCGGCGACGCTTCTGGGGGAACCCGTAATCGGCAGCGTTGACCACGCGCCATTCGACCGCATACCCCAGCGACGCGAAACACGAGAGAATGATGGCGAAATCCCTACCGCGCTGCGACGCCGGACTCTTGAGGAGACGATCAACATTCTCGAGCAGCACATACCTCGGCGTGTTTTTAAGGCGCAAGAACCGATAGATGTCCCACCAAAGCACGCCCTTCTTGCCCACGATGCCGCTCGCCTGCGAGAGGGGCTTGGCAACGGAATAATCCTGGCAGGGAAAGCCGCCCACAACCATATCGACATCGGGGATATCGATAGTGCCCGCTTCGTAGGCATCAAGCACCTTGTTGATATCTTCATTCACAAGTGAATCCTCGCCGAAACGCTTGCGATAACATGCGGCGGCAAACTGACGAGAAGGAGTTCCCGGCGGCTCCCATTGATTGGCCCAGACCGTCTTGAACGGGCCAGCGGAAGGCATGTCGAATTCGGGACGCGAAGGCTCACGATAACCCTCGAGCCCAAGACGGAACCCTCCTACTCCAGCAAATAGCTCTGCGACTCTCATAACGCTACTAGGCACATAACTCCCATCATTGACCAGATCTTTCGACGTCGCCGTAAGCCCCGCCTCTTGATTTGGCGAGTCCTTACCACGATTAATCGCTTCTTGAATCGTTTCCCGCCTTACTCTATCGATCTCTTCGCCGATATAGCCCGCATTGATCCAAAAACACTTTTTTGTTTCGGGCGTCCCTGCCGGCGTAGGCAGCACATCCGCCTTATTGCGACCATGCGGACGAACATGACAGCAGCGATTCTCGCTCGACTTTACCGACCAATCCGCCCTGCCCGCCGCCACGCGCCGGCGCATCTCCTCGTAGCAGCGCTCCGCTTCCAAAAGATCTCTATCAGGCATCTGCCAAAACAAAACCTCAGCAAGGAGATACCGTCCTCGCACCTCCCAGTCCTCGTGATAAATCACGAAAAGGTATTTCCGCCGTAGATACTCTCGAAAGTCGCTCTCGGCAAACGGGCGTTCGACAAGATCAAAATAATCGAACGTGGGAAAGGAGATCGACTCCTTGGGGACGCCATCACGCTTGAGACGAATGGTCTTTGTCTTGATACCGGCCTTTTCGAATTCGGCGATTTTCGAATGATCATCGACACCGAGGATGTGCTTGGTGACCAAGGCGCACAAATTCTTTGGCTTGCGGCGTCCAGGCTTTATATATCCGCACAGCTCGCCAAGTTCTTCTTCCGTAAGGCCAAAGTACGGCTCGAAACGCGCGCTGACAAGCTCTTCAAGAGCAAGCTGTTCCTCACCCGCCTTGCGCTCGATAGCCTTTGCATCGAGCATGCTGCTGAAAACCGCCGTCATATACGATGGCTTGATCGCCCAGGCGCGCGGCTTGGCCAGAATCGGCGAGTACGGTTGCCTGCGCCGGTCTTTCCCCGTAGCCGCCTTGGTTGCCGCCTCGAGATAAAACGTATCAGATCCAGACAGCTCGTGCGCTTTTCCATGGCGGATCTTATCCACCACCGTATTCCAATCACGGCGAAACACCGGCACGTCCTCGGGCGGGATACCCCACAGCTCGACCAGATCGACGAAAAAATCAACGGGATTCAAATCCTTATCGTACTCATAGGCAATGAGAAGGATTTTGCTGAGCTTCTTCTGAACGGAACTCGTCTCCCACGTCTCGTCGACCACGCTCATATAGTTGATCATGCTGATGACAAGCCGCTCTTTTGCAGTAAGCTCGCCGTTCTTCTTCCGTCGAAGCGGAGTCGTCTTGAGCTCCGTCTCGACATCGGCGAAATCCGGCTCCGCCAAACTGTTGATGTCGTAATGGAAGTAGTACTTTTCAACCGCATTGCCAAACGATCCCTTGCGACGATGAGGGTCTTCAATGGCGGTCAGATGGCACGCTTTGCGCAGCGTTTGCCCTTCCAGCTGTTTGGCATATGCATATATCGATTCCAGGGAACTTGAATCGTAATATGCATGGGACTCATCCATCGCTTCTCCCGTGATCGTACATATGTTCGATCACAGTATTGTAACGATCGAACATTTGTACGATCTCGATGCAATGATCTTATGCAGGAAAGCCAATAAGGGATGTAAGCTCGTGAGCGTAATAACAGCGCCAACGCACCAGCTCGCCCCCCTCCGCCGCAGGGCGGTAACAAGCGGCTCGAAACGCGCCGATACACTCGAGTGACGGCAAAAGGCCCGAGGCACGTGGCCCCGGGCCTGAAAGGTAAGGTGGGCAAAGGCACCCGATCAAACGAATGGCTCTACTCGTTATCACCAGCGGTCATCTGAGTTGCAGAGAGCGAGCCCTCGCTGGCAGCCACCGCGTCGGGCCACACCCAGTCGGTGAAGGCCGGGTGGTCGTAGCCCTGATCCACCGCAAAGCGAAACGCCTCGGTGCGGAACGCCTCCCACTCGTCCACCTGTCCGGCGTATTCGGACGTACCGGCAGCAGCATCAACCAAACGGAGCGCATCGGCAGCGAGCGCCCAGCGGTCCATGTTGTTGAGGCGCAGCATGTCGAACGGAGTCGTGGTAGAACCCTTCTCTTCGTAGCCGTGCACGCACCAGGCATCATGGCCGGGTCGGTTCCAAACCAGACGGCGGATAGTGCCTGCGTAAGCATGAAAGGCAAAGAGCACGGGCTTGGAGCCGTCACCAAACAGTTCGCAGAAGGACTCGTCCGTAAGCGCCAAGTCGTTTTCGCAGACGTTTTGAATCTTGAGCAGGTCGACCACGTTAACGAACCAGACCTTGATGCCCAAGGAGCGCAACAGATCAGTTGCGGCGAGGGACTCAAGCGTCGGGACGTCACCGCAGCACGCAATCACGAGGTCGGCGTCGTCGATGGACTCCGCAGTGCATGCCCAGCGCCACGCCGCAGCACCGCGTTCCAGCTCCTGCAGGGCCTCGTCCACCGTCTGAAAGGTCGGCGCGGGCTGCTTGCCGCAGAAAATCGCGTTGACGCAGTTGGAGGAAGTGTAAGCGCGCTGAGCCACGGCGAGAGCCATGTTGGCGTCCGCCGGATAGTACGCGTTCACTACATGGGTATCGTTAGCCTTGTTGAGCAAAAGGTCGATGAAACCCGGATCCTGATGCGAGAAGCCGTTGTGATCCTGACGCCAGACATGGCTGGAGAGCAGCAGGTTCAGACCTGAGATGGGCTTGCGCCAGGGAATCTCACGCACGGTCGCCTCAAGCCACTTGCAATGCTGGTTGATCATGGAGTCGACCACGTGGATGAAGCTCTCGTATGAGCTCCATACGCCATGGCGTCCGGTCAGGACGTAGGCCTCCAGGAAGCCCTCGCACTGGTGCTCGGAAAGCTGCTCAATCACGCGACCGTGCGGGGCGAGGAGTTCATCGTTGTCGGCGTCGGCGTAGTAACCGCCCTGCCACTGCTTGGTGGTCACGCGGTAGGCGTCCTGAAGACGATTGGACGCGGTCTCGTCGGGACCGAAGATACGGAAGTTATCGTTGAGCTCCATGACGTCGGCAGTATAGGAGCCGAAGACGCGCGCGGCCTCAGTCGCACCCCAACCATGGCCCTTCTGCGCGACAGGAACCTCGTGGGCATGGATGTCGGGCAGCTCGAGCTCGGTACGAACCACGCCGCCGTTGGCGTTGGGGTTGGCGCCCAAGCGCAGCTCGCCCTCGGGCATGAATGAGGTCACCTCGGGGCGCACCCGTCCCTCGGCCGTAAACAGCTCCTCCGGGCCATAAGAGCGCAGCCAGCTACGCAGAACGCGGAAGTGCTCATGGGTATCCTTGGCACTCGCCAGCGGCACCTGATGCGCACGCCAAGAGTCCTCAGTCTTCTTGCCATCGATGTGCTTGGGGCAGGTCCAGCCCTTGGGCGTACGGAAGACGATCATCGGGTACACGGGACGAGTCTCGTCACCGGATTCGGCGCGCTGCTTGATGTCGCAAATCTCATCAAAGACCAGCTCGAGCTCCGCGGCAAAGCGAGCGTGAATCGACGCGTGGCTCTCGTTGTCAAAGCCCGCAACGAAGAAGTGCGGGTTGTAGCCCATACCCTCGAAAAACTTGGCAAGCTCCTCGTCCGAGATTCGAGCCAGGATGGTGGGATTGGCGATCTTGTAGCCGTTGAGATGCAGGATGGGCAGAACGATGCCGTCGGTCTTGGGGTTGACCAACTTGTTGGACTGCCAACTCGTCGCCAGCGGGCCGGTCTCGGCCTCGCCATCGCCCACAACGGCAACCGCAAGCAGGCTCGGGTTATCCATAACTGCTCCGTACGCGTGGGACAGGGTGTAGCCGAGCTCGCCGCCCTCGTGGATCGAGCCAGGGGTCTCAGGAGCGAAGTGGCTCGGAATGCCACCAGGATAGCTAAACTGGCGGAAGAACTTCTGCAGACCCGCCTCGTCATCGGTAATGTCTGGACGGATTTCGCGGTACGTACCGTCGAGCAGCGACTGGGCCGTGCCCGCAGGACCGCCGTGGCCGGGACCCATGAGGAAGATGGCGTTCTGCGCATGGTCGGCAATCAGACGGTTGACATGGCCCATCAAGAAGTTAATGCCCGGGGTGGTGCCCCAGTGGCCCACGAGGCGGTGCTTTACGTCGGGACGACCGAAGTCGCGGACCTCGCCCGTCTCCTCATCCGTCCAATCAGCGCGCATCAGCGGGTTGGAGCGCAAATAGATCTGACCCACGGACAGGTAATTTGCGCAGCGCCAATACAGGTCCACGCCCTCCAGCTCGTTGGCGTCCACGGGCACGTTGAGTTTCTTCCACGGGGTTCCGATAATCGGCTGTGACATTGCTCCTCCTCATGTTGCCGCGGCTTTTGACCGCGATCTGACATAGCGTCATCCTAAGTGATAAATCGTTTTATCATCATGAAAAATCGTTTTAGCAGCGAAACGTTGATGAACTGTACACATCATCGAGCGCGTCGCTGAAGTCATGCATGACCAAGGACGTCAGAACGCCACAGCCCCAGGGGGCCTTGGTATGCGGGCTAGCAGAAGTTGGGCTGTCTGCGCCCCCTAGGAGTCGAGCTCGATCTCCAAGTGGTACAGATCAGATCGGTAGTAGGTTTGAACGAGCTCACGGGGAACGCCCTCGGAATCGAGCGAGAGGCGCTCGATGTAGATGAGCGGAGTACCAGGCTCGACGCCCAAGCGTTCGGCCTGCTCTTCATCGGCCGCGACCGCGTAGATGCGCTGAGTCGCACGACTCCAATGCAGATTGCAGCCCGAGCTCAAGAATGTGCGCCAGGACTCACGAGAAAAATCGCATTCCATAGCTCCCGGAACCAAGCTGGTTTCGATATGAATGACCTCGAGATAGGACGGCACGTCGCCCGAACAGCGCACACGGCACAGAGAGTAAACCTCGGTATCAGAAGCGATCCCAAGCGAGCTCGAAACGAAATTGTCAGCAGATTCGGTCCGAGCGTAGACGGTCCGCTTGACCGGCGTCACCTTATCTGCAGTGCCCTTCTTTATATAGCTCGCGACCTTGCTCGGCGAACCGGGCAGGCGGTTGGAAATGACCTCGGAACCACGACCGCGCATCTTTTGGATCAAGCCGTTGTTTGCAAGCATCTCCATCGCCTTGCGGGCGGTCGCACGCGAAACCTCGTAGGTGCGCATGAGCTCGCTCTCCGAAGGGATCAATTCGCCGACAGCGTACTTATTGCTTACGATATCCTGAAACAAAATGTCGTACAGCTGGTAATACAACTGCTCTTTTCCGCTGAAGTCCAGTGCCGGCACGGTTGAGCGCTCCCTCGCATCATCGCGTTTGCATTCCATCGACTGATTGTCCGACGCGTAGCTGCAAACATACGTACATATATTCTAACCATAGCAAAGACTATATTCTTTGCAATCTCTCCATCACCTGGGCGTAAAACGGTATAGATGTGAAGCCTCCCACGCTCTCCACAGATATCGCAGAAGCCATGGATGCCGTTGCAAGCACCTTGGGAAACGGCCATCCCCGACTCAAACCGAAGGCCGCCGCCCCATGAAATATGTCGCCTGCCCCAGTCGTGTCCACTGCATCCACCGAATATGCGGGCATATGGGTCGCCCGACCCGCCTCGTCGCGAAAAACCAGACCGCGGCTCCCCAACGTGACGACCGCGACGCCGCCGCTAATCCCCTCGATGCGCTTGAGCGCGCGGTCGATGGCATCCTCGTCGGCAGGGTCATCAATGCTCTCCCCCGAGTACTGCGCGTAAAAATCCTCCGAGCAGATGAGGTAGTCGGCCCGACTGGCCACCATGAGGGTTTCCTCGCGACAGGTCCCCGCATCGACGACCGAGATACTCTGAGGATAGAGATCCAAGACGCGAAGCGACTCGAGCGGCTCGTGGCCATCGAACAAGATGACCCGAGGCGCCTCGACGGGATACTCAATCGCATCCGCCTCGCCACTCGAAGGAACGTTGATGATCGTCCGCGAGCCATTAGCGGCATCGACCGCAATGAGGCTATAGGAGGTGGTAAGGCCCTCTCCAGACATCAACAACGACCCGTCGATTCCGATGGCCGCAGCCTCGCGCCTGATTAGCTCACCATACTCATCATTCCCGATTCGCGCGACGAGCCCCGTCAAAGCTCCCCATCTGGCGCAGAGGGCAGCAGCGTTGAACGCCGGCGCTCCGGGGCAGCGAGATGAGCGCACGGCGCGGTACTTCTGGTTCTCGACAAGCGGACCCGGATACACGACGGTGATGTCGTAGGCCGCCTGCCCGATACACAAGATATCCATACTAGCAAAAGGTCCTCTCCCGCGATGCTGACCGAAAAGAGGGTGCAGTGAGAGTCGTCTAACGAAAACAGCGAGGCTCTAAGGGCTACCGGGGCGCGTGCCCCCGAAGCCCCGCCGTCTCCGCAAGCGCCCTATGCGCCAGCGGTATCGGCGCCGGAGGCGATTGCTCCCGCGACGAACTCCTCGATACGATCGAGAATCGCCCCGTAGTCGATTGCGGATACGTCGGTCGCATCCACCTCGAGCAAGGTTCCCAGCTCAAAATACTGGTAGCCCTTGTGCGAGCACCTGTCGAGGAAGGTCTCGCGCGAGACCAGCGCGTCCGCCTTAGAACGATCCTCCAACGAGTCGCCGGGATGATACCTCGAGACGAGATGTCCCAGATGGCGCGTCGGCGCGAGGTCACGCGACAGGGAGCGCTCGTAAATCTTCACAGGGTCACCCACCAGACGGATGGTCATGACCCGGTAGTCGAACTCGTCCGCATACTTCGCCAGGACCCCCTTCTGCTTGTCGGAGAACACGTAGTCCAAGACAACTGGAACACCCCGCCCCATCAGGGCGCGGACGCACTCATAGTAGCGACGGTAGATCTCCTTCTCGAGCTCCGCCTTCTCCTCAGCAGAATCAAAGCCGACCTCGTCCCACAGCCGCTCCTTGAAGTCATCGAGCGCGACAGATTCGAACTGATGGCCGAACCTCTCCTGGATCCGACCGAGTAGGTAGCTTTTCCCCGTCGCCGGGTAGCCGGCGAGCAAAATCAGAATACGCTCCACCGCCAACTCCCCTCCTAAGCCCTGCCGCGCAGCTGGTCCTTGGACAGGGCAAGCATCTCGTTCACCTTGTCCATGTAGTACTTGATGGCTTCATCGTCCTTGTCGGCTGCCGCGGCGGCACGCTTTTTGTTGTAGAGCTTGACGAGCGCCGTAGAAGCCTTGCCCATGACATGGTTCGCCTCGAGGCTCTGCTCGTAAGCTTCGATCGCCTGATCGAGCTCGCCGATGGAGTCGAGGCGCTTGCCGATTTCGACCAGGGCGTCGGCCAGAGCCTTACCCTTGAGACCCCGTGCGTCGGCGCGAAGGCTCTCAACCTGAATCAGCACCTCGGCTGGATTAAGCTGGGGCGCAGACTCCTGGGTCTTCTTGGGAGCCGCGTTTTTCTTTCCGAATCCAAACAGGCCCATAATACCCTCCCGATCTATACGATGAACGGGCCGCCCCGAACCTGGGAACAGGCTGAAAGCGGCCCGGATTCAAAAGATACACGCTTGCGTGAACGAGGCTAAGCAATGCCGAACAGGCTCAGGATCGACTTGATAGCCATGAAGAAGAAGCCGGTGACGACGGTATCGACGTCGGTACAGGTCATGTTCACAAAACCGATCTGAGCGAGCATCGGGGACAGCAGAGCAGGCAAAATCATGATAAAGATACCGTGGAAGATGCCTCCGATGATGGCGCCGCGACGGCCGTCGACCGCGTTACCGAAGATGCCCGCAGTGCCGCCGGCGAAGAAGTTCGACATGACGCCGGGGATGACGAGGGTGCCCATGAAACCGGTGAGGGCCATACCGATCAGCGAACCGATGGTGGTGCTGAGAAAGCCGATGATAACGGCGTTGGGAGCATAGGTAAACAGAACCGGGCAGTCAAGGGCGGGCTTGGCATCCGGAACGAGCTTCATCGAGATGCCCTGGAAGGCGGGGACGAGTTCGCCGAGGAGCAGGCGTACGCCAGCAAGCAGGATGTAGAGACCGACGACGAACTGCATGGCCTGCAGGAAGGCGTACACCATATAGTTGGTAGAACCCGCGTAATCAGCAGCGGCAGCGGGGCCAGCAACGCCTGCGACGATGAGGTACAGGGGGATCATGACGACCATGACGGCAAGGTAGCTATCCTGCATGAAAGACAGGCTCTGCGGGAGAACGAGCTCCTCGGTGGACTGAGCAGCCTCGCCCTTACCGAAGAGTTTCTTGGTAATCCAAGCGATGGCGGCGGTGAACATATAGCCGAAGGTGCAGAAGTGGCCGAGTGCGATGTCATCGGATTCGGTGATCTTGCGAACCACCGGCTGCGCGAAAGCGGGCATAAGGGTTGCGAAGGCACCGCCCACGATGGAGGCGATGACGATCAGCGGAATGCCACGCAGGCCGCAGAACCAAGCGAAGACGATGCAGAGGGTGGACTCCCACAGAAGCGCCTGGCCCGTCAGGAAGATATATTTGAACTTGGTGAATCGGGCAAGAATGATATTCACGATGAAGATGCCCGCGAGGCAGATTGCGATCTCGGAGCCCAGGCCGAGCTCGTTCATCGCCTGTCCGTTGATGCCCTCAATGGAGGCGACGACAGCGGACATGCCCGTGAAGCCGAAGGCGTTATTGAACATATCGCCGAAGTAGGCAAGCGACCCCTGCATGACAGTGGAGCCGGCAGAGAGCACGAGGAAACCAAGCATGGTTTTCAACGTACCAGAAATGACCTCGTTGGCGGGCTTTTTCTGAAGCACAAGACCCAGCAGCGCGATGAGGCCAATAATGACCGCCGCCTGTGTGAGGATGTTTTGAATGATGAATTCAAGAACTGCCATAGTAGTTTCCCTTCGATTGCAACCGTAGCGGAAGCGCGACCTAGATAAGACCCATCTCCTTGAGAACCGGGGTCAGCTTCTCCTCGATCTCCTTCTTATCGACCAGGCGATGTAGGTACACGCAAGGTTTGCCGGTGTTGAAGTTGTCAATCTGCTTCTGGAAGTTCTCGGCCGCAACGATCATGTCGTAGTTGCGAGCGACGCCCGCGGCACTCGAGACACTATCGTGATCGAGCTTGCACTCGACACCAAGCTTCTTGAGAACGCCCTCAACCGCCATCTGGCACGCAAAGCTGCTCCCCAGCCCGTTTCCACATACTGTCAGAACCTTCAGCATTTGTTTCCCCTTTCCTTGTTGACTCGTCCTTACAGACTGATTTTTTATTTGACGTTTAGGCTATTCAGCCGTCGTGAATGCGCGGTAAACCTCGTCGGTAGAATCCATCGCGACGATCTGCTCGATGCGCTCCGGATTCATGAATATCATCGCGAGGGACCTCATTGCATCAATATGGGAGTCGGAATCCTCTGCAGCCAAAGCAACCAGCAAGCGAACATCGAAGCTATCCTTGGAGAAGCTGATGGGCTCCCTCAGTAGGGTCACCGCAAGCTGGCCATGAAGGACCCCGTCCTCCGGTCGACCGTGAATCAACGCGACATCTTCGGTTAGAACGTAGTACGGACCCATCTCGTTCGTAGCACGGATGATCTCATCTGGGTAGCGCTCCTCGGCAAAACCGCCCTCGATCAGCGGGGCGACGGAGACTCGGATAGCGTCCTGCCAGCTGGCAACGCTGTCGATGATTCGAACGTTCTCGGGCTTCAGCACTTCCGTGATCTGCATGGCTGAATCCCCTAAGCGATGTTCTTGAACAGCTTGATACGGTGCTCGACGACCTCGGCAACAGCCTCCTGCGCAGGCAGAACCATGTTACGGTTGGAAGCGTTCTCCTTGAGCTCGTTGTAGGCCTTCTTAGAAGCGATGTTCCAGTTAACCAGGAGGTCGGTGCCAACGTTGAACTTTCGGATACCCAGGTCGATGACCCGATGGACGTCTTCGTCGGAAACGCCAGTACCGCCGTGGATGACCAGCGGGAAACCATTGACGGCGTCGCGAATCTTCTCAAGCTGATTGAAGCTGATATTGGTCTTGGACTTATACTGGCCGTGGTTGGTGCCGATGGCGACGGCGAGTGCGTCGATACCAGTCTTCTCAATGAACTCGACGGCCTGCTCGGGATCGGTGTAGCAAACCTCGCTTTGAGCGACGACGACACCGTCCTCGGTTCCACCGACCGTGCCGAGTTCGCCCTCGACAGAGGCCCCAGCCGCCTTTGCGTAATCGACGACGCGCTTGGTACCCAAGATGTTCTCCTTAATCGGAAGCGCGGATCCGTCGAACATGATCGAACTGTAACCCGCGTCGACGGCCTTGCGGATCTCATCAAAGTTCTTGGCGTGATCGAGGTGCAAAACTACGTTGACGCCGTACTCGTCGGCCATGGACTTGCAAACGGCGACCAGATTGCGATGACCGATATAGCTGGCGGTTCCCTCGCTGGTCTGGATGATAACCGGGGTCTTTTCCTTGGCTGCCACGCGGATGATCGCGGGCAGCATCTCGAGGTTGTGCGTGTTGAAAGCGCCAATCGCCATGTTCAGCGACTGGGCCTCTGCCAATACTTCACGAAGCGTTACGTACATTCTCTCCTCCATTTCGCCGGCTCGGCTGCCCCTTGTGGAGCAACCAACTTACGATTGTTAGATTATCATAATGTCCGTATATTCGGTCGTACGTATTTCTTAAAGTAAGTGAAAACCGCTCACAGCGTAAAAAATACCACTCACGAAACACGCATACGCAAAAAACGAATTGGAAACAAGCTTGTCGGCGAGCTTTAATAAAATCCGCCTTCACACGACAATGGCACCCGACGCCATTGAAGCTGGGGTGATTTGAGTAGGAAGCGATTGGACCCAGGGAAATTAGAAAGCGAGCGGACCGCCAGAGCTAAAGGCTTGCAACGCTTTGATTGACCACCAGGCGGGGAGGCAACACGCGGTCCTCGAACTCTTGAAAGGAAGACCCCGCATTGAGACGAGCGACCATCAAATCAATCGCGTTCTGGGCGAGCTCAGAAGAATCCTGCTCGATAGCGGTGAGCGAGGGCTCGAACAAGGCATCAGCAGTCGAATTGTCATAGCTGACCAGTGAGTAATCACGAGGCACGCGCTTACCCGCAGCGTAAAGACTTTTGAGGGCGCCGAGCGCAATGTTGTCCGAGCTTGCGAAAATCGCGGTTGCGTCGGTCCTGAGAACCCCCAGAGCAGCTTGCGCGCCGTCTGCGATGGTGTAGTCACTCTCAAAAACAAGACGCTCGTCCACGGGCAGGCCATGCTCGTTCATCGCCCTGCGAAAGCCCGCCAGGCGCAGCCGACCTGGTTGGGACGTGGTGTTGACGAGGCACGCAATGCGCGAGTGGCCGAACTCGAGAAGATGGCTGGTGGCCAGATATCCGCCGAGCTCGAAGTCAAAGCGAACTCGATCGCACGGAACGCTTTCAATGGATCGGTCGACCATAACGAGAGGGATGGGAAGGCCAGCCAGCATCTCGATCAGAGCGGCATCCGGGTCGGCGGCGCTGGCGGTCACGAGGAACAAACCGTCTACCCCCCTATTAAGGAGCATGTGAATAAGCTCATCCTCACGCTCGGGCGAGAAGTCGGAATTGACGATCAACAGTGCGTAGCCGCATTCACGACAACGAACCTCGAGGTTGCGCGCGAGCGACGAGAAGAACCTGCTCTCGATGTTCGGCACGATGAAGCCGATGGTCTTAGAGCGACGCGTTACCAAGCTGCGTGCGATCTGGTTGGGAACGTAGCGCTTCTTCTCGGCGACCTCCTTGATGCGACGACGGCTCTCCTCGGAGATGCGGCAGGGACGGTCATTGAGGACGAGAGAGACGGCAGACGGGGACAGCCCCACCTCGCGGGCAATGTCCTTGAGTGTCACCTTTTCTGCCACTACTCCTCCTTTGCGCGTACCGCACCGGTACTGCCTCGCCCAATGGGCCGCGATTCTATCGGGACCGGGGGCGCCCTACATCATGATGAACGTCCGCGGCCGCCAGGTCAACGCGGCTCCCGACAAGCAGGTGGCGTCCAGATGGGACGCCGCCCCCGTACACGCAAAGACAGGGCCCAGGATTTGAACCCGAGCCCTGTCACAAGCTTGAAGCTATGAAGACCGTTGGACCGACATGCCGCCGAAAGATTTAGTAACGGCCGCCGCCGAAGCCGCCGCGACCGCCGCGGTCGCCGCCGCGGTTGCCGCCGAAGCCGCCACGGTCGCCACCACGACCGCCGAAGCCGCGGTCATCGCGACGCGGGCCGCGATCGTCACGGCCGCCGAAACCGCCGCGACCACCACGGTCGAAGCCGCCACGGCCGCCGCGGTCGCCACCGCGATCAAAGCCGCCGCGACCGCCACGGTCGCCGCCGAAGCCGCCACGGCCACCACGGTCGCCGCCGCGATCGAAGCCGCCACGACCGCCACGGTCAAAGCCGCCGCGGCCGCCACGGCCACCACGGT
>OBIU01000369.1_pt1 | contig 21341 bp, 17 predicted proteins | sample 1519871 | NCBI WGS metagenome assembly OBIU01 (sample SAMN04209229, study PRJEB22552) | human gut metagenome | biome: gut; material: feces | host: Homo sapiens | place: USA: Oklahoma
CCAGTACGTTGAGATGCTGAACGGCGACAGCGAAGCGTCCAGTAGATTTTGGGCACTAGAAGAGCGTATCAATAGGGATAAGCTGTCCTCAGGAGTGCTGGTGAACGACCTTCGCCGCAGTACAATGCACCGTGAGATAGCTAATTTGCTTATCGACAGTGTGATTACCCTCGACGATCTTGATGGTTTTACCGAAGACATTAAAAGCTATGCGCAACACTGGACTGGCCAGTAAGAGCACTGAACGACAGGCATTCCCAGCAAAGCGGGGCAAACGCCGGGCCACCTAATGGTTGTCCGGCGTTTGCCCAGATTAACCTGCCAAAGATGAACCTGTCCCTTTTTGGCGGGTTACTCGGCGCTTTTAAGAGCGCCGAGTAACCCGTTCTGGGATTCAAGCTGTAGCGAGCCACCGACGCGCCCACAGCCACTAAATTGCATAAACCGTCCTGCCGATTGCATATTTCGGCGGGGCGGTTGCTTTTTGCCCACAGGTACCCCAGGGGGCGCCGTGCAAATTCCGGAGTATTCAGCGTCCCGGGGTCCGCGGGCGCGGGGGCGGGGGTGCAAAACTGCGCTGAAAGCCCCGATTCTGAGTCCCAACGCCTCTAGAGCCGCTCGTTTTTTTTACAGGATGCGGCCCATGGTGCCTGCCTTTCGCCCAAAATCCAGTATGCAGGCACCCTCGGCTGCTGAATACTCCCAAAAATGCACGCCGCATCCTACCCCAGGCACCCGCAGCAAGAAGACGAATAGTCTCGGCCTCCCCAGTCACCGTAGGAGGCCCCAGGGCTTACCTCCCAAATCTTTCCGCAGGACGGAAGGATCCCGCCGCGCGAAGCGCACGGCGGGATCCTGACATGTCCGAGGACGATTTGGGAGGTAAGCCCTGGGGTCTCCGATGAGAGCAGTTTCGGCCGAGGCTATTCGCCGCCGAAGCTGATGCCCAGCGCCTTGGCCTCGCGCACCAGATCACTCTGGGGGTCGACATACTTGAGCTTGCCGGCGACTTCCTCGAGCGGCATGTGGCACATCTTGCCGTCACGCAGGGCGATCATGTAGCCAAACTCGCCGCGTAGGCAGCCGAGTGCCGCCTCGACGCCGCACTGGGTCGCAAAGATGCGGTCCTGGGCGTCGGGCTGGCCGCCGCGCTGCGTGTGGCCGGGGATGGCGACGCGGGTCTCGCGACCGGTCTTGGCCTCGATCTCCTTGGCGATGTCGTAGACGATCGATGGGCTCGTACGCTCGGCGAGCTTCTTCTTGTACTCCTTCTTGGACAGCGCCGCGTCCTCCTTAGAGATGGCGCCCTCGGCGACGGCCACGATGGTAAAGCGGCTGCCGGTCTCCATGCGATGCTCGATGGTCTTGATGACGTTATCCATGTCGTAGGGGATCTCGGGAATCAAGATGACATCCGCGCCGCCCGCGACGCCGGCGTATAGCGGGATCCAGCCAACCTTGTGGCCCATGATCTCGATAACGAACACGCGGCCGTGACTCGAAGCGGTGGTGTGAATGTCGTCGATGCACTTGGTGGCGACGTCGATGGCGCTCGTAAAGCCAAACGTCAGCTCGGTGCCCCAGGTGTCGTTATCGATGGTCTTAGGCAGGGCGATAACGTTGAGGCCCTCTTCGCGCAGACGGTTGGCGGTCTTGGTGGAGCCGTTGCCGCCCAGCATAAACAGGCAGTCGAGCTGCAGCTTATGATAGGTGTGGACCATTGCCGGCACCTTCTCGACGCCGTCGGCCTCGGGAATATCCAGGCGCTTGAACGGCGTACGGCTCGTGCCCAGGATGGTGCCGCCACGGGTAAGGATGCCGCTAAAATCGGCGGGCGTCATGACGCGGAACCGGCTGTAGATAAGGCCCTGGTAGCCGTCCTCAAAACCATAGATCTCAATAGGCTCTTCGCTATTGGTCATAAGCGTTTTGACAATGCCGCGCATGGTGGCGTTGAGCGCCTGGCAATCGCCGCCACTGGTAAGAAGACCGATCCTAAGCATGATGAATCCTTCCGGGCAAGTTATAACATGCGCATAAGTTTACCCCCGCACACTGTTGATACGGGGGTAAAACGTGTTAGCTCAAGCGTATGGAAATGTAAGCAACGTCAGGCGAGCGTAAGGACGACGGTGCCAGCTCCTTACAGCGCGAAGGCGTCGACGTCGCCCCAGTGGCGGCGCAGCGTGATGGCGGCAGCGGGCTCGGTATTGTCAAAGACGACCGACCATTGCGTATTGCTGGTGATGTCTTCCGGATTGGGTTCTTGCGCTGCGGCACGCAGGGCTTTCCAGACAATCGTTTCGTCCTGGGCACCGACATGGGCGTCAAGGACATCGGCGATTGCGATGGCGCGCTCTTTACCATGGCCCAGCTCGCCATTCTTTTGGTTGGGCAGCACTTCGTCGCCATAGCAGGCGTAGAAGTTCGTAACCTGGCGTACAGGAGTCGCTTTGAAAGCGCGGTCTGGATCGCGCGGATCCCACTCTACTACGCGCGCGTCACCGGCGGCGTCGTTGATAAAGAAGTGGTAATCGCGTCCTGCCATGGCGTGCATGTCGTAGGCGGAAAGCAGGTCGACAGCTTCTTGCGTGGTGGCGGCACGGTCGAGCACCAGGCGGATGGCGAGCGAGGTATTGATGACGGGGCGCTGCGTGTCCTGGTCACAGGGCTTGGAGTCCAGAGTGAGTACGGCAATGGACACGCCGCATTCGTTAACACCGTCGAGCTGGGCAAACGGGCCCATGAGTGCGGCGGCGCGTCCGCCGACGGAGTCAAGCGGAGTGTTATCGCCCAGGTTGTTAAGGGCGGCAAACCCGATGGAGGCATAGCCGTCGCGTGGGTGATTGCGCACCAGCAGCGCCGAGGTGTCGTCCTTAAAGTCGTAATTGCGACCGGTGCGCACGCGGCCTTCGGCATCTACGGCGACAAAAGCGCTGCAGGCAAACTGGGGCGCCTGGACATGTACCGGCACACCGGGCAGCACCTGCGCCACCACGGCATCGATGTAGGCCTGGTCGTCGCGCACGCCAGCGGCGATGATGCGATCAAGATCGTAGTCGTAGGCGATGTCGATTGCGTACAGGTCATAGCTATCCGCGTAGCCGGTCAAGCGTTTGAGCGACGCGGCGGACTTGATTTGCTTGCGGTAAACGATACCGGTGGCAGCGGCAAGGCCGACGGCGACTCCCGCGACACCGCAGGCGATGGCAATGTTACGTGGCTTCATGACGGCTCCTCTCGTCCTGTTAGCGTAATTGTCGCAAAAGGAGCGCGGGCATGATGGCTCAACTTGGTGAGCGGCGCGGGATTAAACATGGAATGAAGAGTGCGGCGCTGGCGTGGCGGGGTATGCTGGAGGGGACCATCAACCCAGCGAAAGGGGAGAGCATGACGGATCAGGAAACGCCCGAGCGCGTGCACGTGACGGCTGACGATATCGAGGCCGCCAACGACCTTGTCGACTTTATCGAGGCATGCCCCAGCATGTTCCATACGGCGGCGACCATTATGGCCGAGCTCGACGAGGCGGGCTTTACCTACCTGCCCGAGAACGCGGCGTGGGACATCGAGCCGGGCGGGCGTTATTACACGCAGCGCAATACCTCGAGCGTTATTGCCTTTAAGGTGGGCGAGGACCTGACCGCGACGTGGGGCGAGGACGGCGTTGCCGGTGACTATCATTTTCAGCTCACGGCGTCGCACAGCGATTCGCCGACGTTTAAGGTCAAGGCCGTGCCCGAGCTCGACGGCGCAGGCGAGACGCTGCGCCTGAACACCGAGGCCTACGGCGGCATGATCGACTACACCTGGTTCGACCGCCCGCTGGCGCTCGCGGGCCGCGTGTTGGTACGCGAAGGCGACCGTATTGAGAGCCGCCTGCTTGCCACCGAGCGCGAGGTCGCTATCATTCCGAGCCTTGCCATCCACATGAACCGCGGCGTTAACGAGGGCTTTGCTCCCAACCGAGCCGTCGACCTGTGCCCGCTCATCAGCGCTGGCGAGCTTAAGCAGGGCGACTTTGATGCCCTGGTTGCCGACGAACTGGACGTTGAGCCCGAGCAGATCCTGAGCCGCGATCTGTTCCTGGTCAACCGCCAGGATGCGCGCATTTGGGGCTGGGCTGACGAGTTCATCTCGACGCCCAAGCTCGACGACCTGGCCTGCGCCTACACCTCACTGCAGGCATTTTTGGGTGCCGAGAACGCGCGCGACGTCTCGGTCTTCTGCTGCTTTGATAACGAGGAGGTTGGTTCCGAGACCAAGCAGGGCGCCATGTCGACGTTCTTGGCCGACGCACTGCGCCGCATCAACGGATCGCTGGGCTTTGACGACGAGTCGTACCATCGTGCACTTGCTGCCTCGATGCTTGTGAGCTGCGACAATGCGCATGCCGTGCACCCCAACCACGCCGAGAAGTGCGACGCCCGCAATCAGGTTGTGCTCAACGGCGGTATCGTTATCAAGGAAGCCGCCAACCAGCATTACTGCACCGATGCCTTTAGCCGCGCAGTGTTCCAGGCTATTTGCGATGACGCCGACGTGCCCACGCAGGCCTTCGCCAACAAGAGCGATATGGCGGGTGGCTCCACGCTCGGCAACCTGTCGAACATGCAGGCGAGCATGCATGCCGTGGACGTGGGCCTGCCGCAGCTGGCCATGCACTCAAGCTACGAGACCGGCGGCGTACGCGACGTGATGTACGCCATTCGCGCCCTCACGGCTTTCTACGAGCGAAACCTAACCATCAACGGCGCCGAAAGCGTGGAGCTCTAAAACCTACCAAAAAGGGACAGGTTCATTTTGGCAGGTTTTATCTGGACGAATGCAAAGGGTGAAACCGAACTAGATCGGTGATACGTAGCCGCCGAGGTGCAGTGTGCCTCGGCGGCTTTTTGTGTACAGAGTACGGCTAATGCTTATAAATGCTATACATGCTTTACGTATCTACCATAGAGTTTTATGATGATTATAAAGTATTAAGGAGAGGTCATGACCACAACAGCCGCTCAGATCAACGTACGTCTCGATGCCGATCTTAAAAGGAGTGGGGACGCCGCTCTCTCCAGGGCCGGTATGACGCCGAGCCAGGCGGTGCGAGCGCTCTGGCGGCTTGCAGCGTCGCTGGCTGATCGGCCCGGCGCGCTCCAGGACATCCTTTCGCCCGGTCGTGCCCGGGCGGAACAGCGCGAGCGCGAAAAGGCCGCTAAACGTAAGCTCGAGCTCATGGATCAGGGGTCGAAGCTGTTCGCTGCCGCTTGCCGTGAGTCGGGAATCGATATGGTCAAGGCTCAGCCCTCGGGCGATGAAGAACTCAAACGGAACGCCTACGCGGATCGCTACGGCGAGGAGATGAGCTGGCTCTATGAGTGAGACTCCAAGGCGCATCTTGGTTGACACCAACGTGTGGCTCGATTACTTCATTCCCTCACGACGTGGTCGTTCGGTGGCGATTGAGTTTTTACGCGATGCATGCACGGCGCAGGTGGATTTGCTGTATGCGGCGACATCGTCCAAAGATCTGTTCTATTTGATTTCGAGCGAACATAAGGCGTGGTATCGGCGCGAGCATGGCTCGCTATCCCAAGATGCCGCCGTGGCGGCGACATCACTTGCATGGGATTGCCTCGACGTGTTGTCGCAACTTGCCACGCCGGTACCCTGCGACCTGAGTGACATATGGATGGCGAGCAAGCAGCGTAAGCTCCATAGCGATTACGAAGACGATTTAATCATTGCGGCAGCAATGCGCGCAAAGGCAGACCTTCTGGTCACCAACGATGCCAAACTCTGTTCACACGCACCCGTCGCAGCAATGAGTGTAGTAGACGCAAGAAACTACCTGACGTCCTTCTAGTGTTCGATCCAACAACGTAAAGTTTCGCCGGCTTGCAGGTGACGCAGATTCTCCGCGGCAATGTCGACCACGTTGTTGAGCGTGGCGGCCAGGTGGAACCAGCCAGAGACGTGCGGCGTGATGAGCATGTTAGGCGCATCCCACAGAGGGCTTGTCTCAGGCAGCGGCTCGGGGTCGGTGACGTCGACCGCGGCGCCGGCGAGATGTCCCGACTCCAGGGCGGCAACCAAGTCGTCGGCGACCACAAAATCGCCGCGGCCGCCGTTGGCAAAGAAAGCGCCCGGCTTCATCGTGGCGAAGAACTCGGCGTTCGCCAGGCCGCGGGTCTCGGGCGTGCTCGGCATGAAGGATGCGACGACGTCTGCCTCGGCCAGGCGCTCGGGCAGAGCGTCCATGCCGTCCATGTCCTCAAACACAATGGGGTAGACGAGCGGATGGCGCTTTATGCCGCGGACGTGCGCACCCATGCTGCGGCAGAGCGTGGCAAAGTGGCCGCCGATATCGCCTGCGCCCAGCACCAGCACATTGGCGTTTTTGAGCGAGGTAACCGGCCCCAAATCCTCCCAGCGATGCTCACGCTGCAGATCGTGATAGCCGGGCAGGCGCTTCATCATGGAAAGGACCATGGCAAACATGTGCTCGCTCACGGCCTGGCCGTAGGCACCCACCGAGCAAGACAGTTTGGCGTCGGCCGGCACGGTGCCGGCGGCCAAGTAATCGTCATAGCCGGCGGTCTGCAATTGCAACAGCTGAAGATGCTCGCATGCCGTGAGCATGTCAGGGTCGATGTTGCCCAAGATCACGTCGGCATCGGCGACCTGCTCGCGCGTGGCGGCGTCGGAGCTCGTGTAGATAAAGTCCTCGCCCGGAGCGCTCGACTCAAGAATTGCGCGATGGCGGTCGTTGACGGGCAGCAAAACCAGAATGTTCACAAGCAGTCCTCTCCGCTCGACCTGCCAAAAAGGGACAGGTTTATTTTGGCAGGTTTTATCAGGCAAAACGTTCAAATAAAAACGCCGGATGCAAGACGAGCGTGCCCGTCAGCATCCGGCGCATCCACGGCTACCAGCTCAGCAGCTCGTAACCGTCCTCGGTCACCACGAGCTGTACCTCGCACTGGGCCGAATCGCTGCCGTCCTTGGTGCGCACACACCAACCGTCACCCTTGCTAATCTTGATGTCGGGCGCTCCGGCATTGACCATGGGCTCGATGGTAAAGACCATGCCCGGGGCCATGATGGTGTCCACATCGGGTGCCTCGGTGGTAAAGCCCACAAACGGGTCCTCGTGGAACTCCTTGCCAATGCCGTGTCCGCCGTACTCGCGCACCACGCTAAAGCCGGCGTCCTCGACGGTCTTTTGCACGGCCTCGGCCATAACGGACAGCGGTAGCCATGGCTTGACGGCCGCCAGACCCGCCTCCACGCTGGCGCGGGTGACGTCGACCAGGCGTTGGCGCTCGGCAGAGACCTCGCCGATGCAGAACATGCGGCTCGAATCACTAAAGTAGCCGTCCAAAATCGTGGAGCAGTCGACGTTGATGATGTCGCCCTCGTGCAGTACGTCAGTATCGCAGGGGATACCGTGACAGACCACGTCGTTGATCGAGGTGCACACACTCTTGGGGTAGCCCTCGTAGTTGAGGTCGGCCGGCGTGCCGCCGTGCTCGACGGTGTAGTCGTAGATCATCTGGTCGATCTGGTTGGTGGTCATGCCCGCGGCGATGTGCTCGCCTACGTAGTCGAGCACACCCACGTTGATGGCGGCCGAGCGCTTGATGCCCTCGATATCGGCGGGCGTCTTGTAGAGCGTGCGGGGCAGAACCTCCCAGCCCTCTTCCCACAAGCGCTCGAGGCGCTCGTCGAAGGCGCTATGGCATTTCTTATATTTTTTGCCGCTGCCGCACCAGCAAGCGTCGTTGCGGCCGGGCACGGGTCCTTTGTCAAACATGGCTAACTTCCTTTCATTCGCAGCTAGTATAGCCCACCCAGGCGTCCATAAAAGTTGCGGTGATATAGTTCCGATTTAAGCGGTCTAACAGCACAAATAGGAACTATATCACCGCAACTGATGGGGCGGGATGGCGGGCACTAGCTGCTGCGTGGTTTTGCTAGTAGCTCACCTGGCAGGGGATGCCGAGGGCGCGCACGCGCGCGGCGATGGCGTCGAGGGCCTCGGGCGCTGCTTTGGCAAGGCCGGCGACCGGCGTCTCGCGAGCCACCGTGTAGATGGTCGCTTCTTGTGGGCGAATGCGCTCAAGTGCCGCGAGCCAGGGGGCAACGTACTCCTCGCCGGTGTTATCGAGAGACTTGCCCCGGTACTCACCGCTCAAAAACATCGTCTGGATAATAACGTGACCGTCAAAGCTTGCGAACGTCTCGATCTGGTGCTCGACGTCGTAGGGGCCAACAGGCTGGTCGAGCAGCTGGATAAACGCCGGGTCGACCGTATCGAGCTTGAGGATGTTGTCGTCGACCATCATGAGCGCATTGTGTACCTCGGGGCGGTCGGCGCGCGTGCCGTTGGAGAGCACGGCAATCTTGGAGTTTGGGGCCAGCTGGTCGCGAAGCGCGACGGCACCGGCGATGGCCTGCGGAAACTCCGGTGCGACGGTGGGCTCGCCGTTGCCTGCGAAGGTGATCACATCGGGGAGCTCGCCCTCGGCTGCCATCTCGCGCAGCTTTGCCTCGAGCGCGTCGAGTACCACGGCAGCTGTGTTGTACGGCTCATGGCAGGGGCGCTCGGCGTTGAGGCCGTTTTCGCAGTAAATGCAGTCGAACGTGCAGATTTTGCCGCTGGCCGGCATCATGTTGACGCCGAGCGAGAGACCAAGGCGACGGCTGCGAACGGGCCCAAAGATGGGGCTGGCATTCAAAAACGTAGACATAGGCATATGCTCCTCAAGACAATTAACCTTAAGCATAGCATCGGCTCCAACGTATGGTCCGGGCTTGTGCTTTGCAGGTTTCGTTTTTTAACTCTGCCTTCGATGCCGCGTCATGAAAGGTATCGGGTCGGGTACAGTTAATCTGTTAACAAGGCGTAAGGCAATGCGGGTCCATCCAACCGTACTGACGTGCAGCTGGATGGGCATTGATGACGGGGGCACAACATGGATTTTACGGTCGAGAACGCGGGCACCACGATTGCCTGTCGCGAATATGCCGGCCCGGATGTATCGCCTGATGCTCCCGCCTTGGTGTGCGTGCACGGTGCGTGCGTCGACGGCGTCTTTTTTGACGCCATCGCCCGCGAGCTCGCCCGCGACTGTCGCGTCATTGCTTACGACCGCCGCGGTTGCGGCGAGAGCGGCGACGCTGTAGATGGACGCTACGACCTCGCCGCCCAAGCCGCCGATCTGCAGACCGTTATCGAGCATATTGGCGCTCCGGCAAACGTGCTTGCGCACAGTGCCGGTACGTTGGTGGCCCTGGAGCTTCTCCGTGCAAACCCCGCCATAATCTCGCGTACGATTCTGCATGAACCCGCCGTGACGGATGAGGGCGCCGGCCTGGGTGCGGCCCCGGTTTTGCTCGAGATGATCGCCGCGGGAAAGGTCTCCAGGGCATTACGGGCCTTCCTGGGCGCCATCGGCGATTCGGACCCTGAGGCTCCCAAGTTAACCGAGGCAGAAGCCAAGCATGCCCTGCGCAACGGCCGCAGTTTCATGGCGAACGAATACGGGATTACTATGACCTGCGTTCCCGATTGGGATAGCGTTCGCGCGTCGAAAACGGTGGCCGCCGTGCTTTTGGGCGAGCTCTCGATCGGTACGCCCCGCGAGGCGGGAACGAGGATAGCGGCTGAGCTTTTGGACTGTCCACTCGTAATGGTTCCCGGCGCGCACAACGGCTTGCGCGATCGCCCGGCAGCGGCTGCCCAGACTGTCCGTGGCATCTTGGGGCTCTAGCGGCTGCAAAAAACAAAACAGGCTTCACCCGTAAACGTTTCGGCCGTGTTAACAAACGTGCTCAAAACCTCACGCCTGCGGCTTCAATCGCGCCGTCTGCCAACTCATAAAAATGTAACGGCATTCACGTGCTTACCTGCATCGGCAAGGTGTTACCCTTGTAGCATTTGGAACCCACCGCTACCATGCGAACCTATCGAAAGGGCCCCATATGCTCAATAATCACGAGGTCAATCTAACCGACGAGGAGGCTGCCGCCGAGGTCGCCCGCGTCGCGAAGACCTACCCCGTGGTGCGTTTGCTGTCGGCCGATCAGATTAAGAGCGAGCCTAACTGCTTGCTTGCCGGCGATCGCTGCCCTTGTCTGCGTCAGTCGAGCCTTGAGGCCTTGGCAGACTCCGATGAGGTGTCGGAGCAACTGCTCAACGATGGTGTTGAGTACCGCGCCCGTCTGCGCCCTCTAAAGATCGAGGGCGAGCCTCATGTCTTGCTGATGGTGCGTCCGATCGATGGGCAAGAGGCTGCAGAAGAGGACCTTGTCTACACCGACGTGCTGACGAGCGTGCGCAATCGCCGATATTACGAGGAAAAGCTTCGTGGCGCCCGCATGAATGCCGGCGTTGCGATGATTGACCTTGATGATTTTAGGGCCTTCAACGATACGTGTGGCCGTCATGCCGGCGACCTTGCACTCGGTGCTGTGGCGACAGCCATACGCAGCGGAATTCGTTCGACTGACGAGCTTGTGCGCTATGGCTGCGACAAGTTTGTGGTCGTCATGCCCAATATTCCCTCCGATGACTTCGCCCGTCGCCTGCATCAGGTATCCGAAGCCGTTCATTCCACGATTATTCCGGGCCATGAGTACGTGAGCTTGACGGCATGTGTTGGTGGCGTTCGCATTCATGGCGAGACGGTCGATGAGGGCGTTGGCCGTGCTGTCCAGTTACTGAGCCGCGCTAAGGCAAAAGCCGGTACGGTCGTGACCGATGCCGATTCCATCGAGGCCTTCCAAAGCGAAAAGCCATTGGTGCTTATCGCCGATGACTCCGAGATGAACCGAGCCATTCTCAACGAGATGCTCAAGGACGAGTATTGCATCCTCGAGGCCGATAACGGTCGTGCGGCGCTCGACATGGTCGACCGCTATGGCGATGAGCTGTCGCTCGTGCTGCTGGATATTGTCATGCCGGGCATAAGCGGCTTTGAGGTGCTGGCCGATCTATCGCGCCGATCGGTTAGTGACAATCTGCCCGTCATCATGATTTCGGGCGAAGATTCCGATGATATGGTTCTGCGCGCGTACGAGCTGGGCGCCTCGGACTATATCAACCGCCCGTTTGACTCCCGTGTCGTGCGCCGCCGTGTAAGCAACACCATCCGCCTATACGCCAAACAGCGCCGCCTGACGAACCTGCTGTCCCAGCAGTACAACGAGCGCGTCAAGAACAGTCGCATGCTCATCGACATCATGGCCGGCGTCATGGAGCTTCGCAACGGCGAGAGCGGCAGGCACGTTACGAACATCGAGAAGCTGACCGAGCTGCTGCTTGGCTGTCTGGTCCAGCGTAGCGGCACCATCTCCCTCGACAATGAGGAACGCTCCACGATCGCCCTGGCTTCGGCGCTACACGATATCGGCAAGATGTCGATTGACGATGCGATTCTCAACAAGCCCGGACGCCTTACGCCCGAGGAGTTCGAGATTATGAAGACGCATACCACGATCGGCGCCGACATGCTGCGTGAGCTGGGTAGCCATCACGCCGGCAATGCGCTTATGGAATATGCGTACCAGATCGCGCGTTGGCACCACGAGCGCTGGGACGGCAAGGGTTATCCCGATGGCCTTAAGGGCGACGAAATTCCCATTGCCGCACAGGTGGTTTCGGTGGCCGACGTGTACGATGCCCTGACGAGCGTGCGCGTGTACAAGGACGCTATCCCGCACGAGGAAGCGATCAAGATGATTCTGGACGGTAAGTGCGGCACCTTTAACCCGTTGCTGCTCGACTGTTTGCTCGAGGTGCAAGACCAAATTGCCGAGACATTGGCACGCCCCGCCGATGTCGTCGCGTTTCCTACGATTTAGTTTGACCAAAGGAGTTTTTAATCCATGATTTCCATGCGTGAGGCGTATGAGAAGATCGGCGCTAATTATGATGACGCGTGCGCTCGGCTGATGGGCGGGGAAATGCTTGCCCGCTTTGCCCTCAAGTTTTTGGATGACGAGAGCATGGACAAGCTGGAGGCCGCCATGGCGGCGGGAGACGCCGAAGGTGCGTTTATGGCAGCGCACACGCTCAAGGGCGTGAGCCAGAACCTGGGATTTGATAATCTGTACGAGCCGGCGGTCGTGGTGACCGAGGCGTTGCGCGGCGCCGATGCCGTTGACGGTGCTCGCGAGGGAATGCATGCGTTGCAGCAGCAATATGCGGCAACGATGTCGGCTCTGCGCGAGGCGGCTGAATAAGAGCTTGCGAGCCTTGGGCTGCTTGCCGGCCACATATAGGTGAAAGGGCGCCCCGCCGGACCATGTGGCCGGCGGGGCGCCCTTATCTGTTTTGTGGTTCGCGTGCTAGCGGGCCTGCTTGACCTTGGCTGCCGCCTCGACAAACGACTTCCAGAGGTTAAAGTCGGTTTCGAGCGTCTGCCAGGTGTACTCGGGATGCCATTGCACGCCCAGGCAGAAGGGTTGGCCTTCGACTTCGATGCACTCGGGCACGCCATCGGTTGCCTTGGCGACCAAGCGCGTGCTTTTACCCAGACGATCGATGCAGCAGTGGTGTGCGGAGTTGGTCTGGATAAGCCTGTGCCCGCCAAGCGCGCGCTCCAGCAACGAGCCCGGCACGACCTCGACGGGATGCACGGGGTCGTTGAGCACGTGGGTATGGCGCCACTGCGTGCGGCCCTCGCGCGCGCCCAGGCTCGGCACGTCCATGCACAGGGTGCCGCCAGTGGCGACATTGAGCAACTGCGTGCCGCGGCAGGTGGTAAAGAGCGGCTTTTTGGCGCGGAGCACCTCGCCGACCAGCTTAAACTCAAAGCTATCGCGGATCTCGCAGCAGAGGGTGGGGTCGTAGGGGCGCTCGTCGCCCCAGCGCTTGGGGTTGACGTCCGGGCCGCCGGGAATAGCGATGCCGTCGGCGATATCGACGTAATGACGGATAACCTCAATGTCCTCGGTGATGGACATCTGCAGCGGCAGTCCGCCGGCGGCAAGAATGGCATCGACAAAGACACTTGCGATTTCCTCGTTGGGGGAGAGCGTCTCGCTCAAAAACGGCTTTGCTTCTTCCCAACGCGGTGCGACGAGGATGAGTGGGCGGTCGGCGGGGTCGACGTCGACGTGCGGGGTGTAGGACGATGAGGTGCGGGTTCCGATCATAGGTGTTGCTTTCGAATCTGAAGGTGACAGGGCGCATGAGAGACGTGGGACAACGCTTCCGATGGATTTGTCCCACGGGGTGGCTGGCTAGTGACCCTTGATGGAGTTGAGGAAGTCCTGGGCGCGCTTGGTCTGGGGGTGGTCGAAGAACTCGTCGGGCGTGCCGGTTTCCACGATCTGGCCGTCGGCCATGAACACGACGCGGTCGGCCACGCGGCGGGCAAAGTTCATTTCGTGCGTGATGACGATCATCGTCATGCCCTGCTGGGCCAGACGGACCATGACCTCGAGCACCTCGTTGATCATTTCGGGATCGAGGGCGCTCGTGGGCTCGTCAAAGAGCATGGCCTTGGGCTGCATGGCGAGTGAACGGGCGATAGCCACGCGCTGCTGCTGACCGCCCGAGAGCTGTGCGGGCACCTTGTCGGCCTGCTCGGCAACGCCTACGCGGCTCAGCAGGTCCATGGCGCGCTCACGAGCCTCCTCCTTGGACACGCCCAGCACGTCGACCGGCCCCAGCATGACGTTCTGCAGTACGGTCATATGTGCAAACAGGTTGAACTGTTGGAACACCATGCCCAGCTCGGCACGCATGCGGGCAAGATCCTTGCCCTCCTGCGGCAGGGGCTCGCCCTCGATGAGGATCTCGCCCGAGTCGATGGTCTCCAAGCGGTTGATGGTGCGGCACATGGTCGATTTGCCTGAGCCCGAGGGCCCGATCACAACGACGACCTCGCCGCGGTCGACCGAGAGATTGATGTCGTTGAGGACGTACAGATCGCCATAGTGCTTATCGACGTGTCTGAGCTCGATCAGCGGCTGATTGCCGGTGGAAGAGGTGCTCTGTGCCATGGTGCTCGGCTCCTTATGACTCGAAATGGTAAAGCGTTAGCGGATGATGGTCGCGCCGGTCTTGTGCGAAACGTAGACAGCGGCCTTGTTAATCGCGACGTTGATGAGGATGTAGATGACCGCGATCACCAGGTAGACCGACACGAGGGCGTCGTAGTTGGTAATGAGCACACGGGCATTTTGCATGAGGTCGGGGTAGCTCACCACATAGGCGACGGTGGTGTCTTTGACTACGACCACAAGCTGTGAAATCAACGACGGAATGATAAACCGAATAGCCTGCGGCAACACGATTTTAAAGGTGATTTTGGCCTTGGAGAGACCGAGCGCCTGGGCTGCCTCGACCTGACCGCGCGGCACGGCATTGACGCCGGCGCGGAAAATCTCGGCCAGCACGCCGGCCGCAGCGAGCGCGACAGGCAGTGTGAGCATCCAAAATGACGGTAGCGCGATCTTGTACTGGGGCAGCACCAAAAAGAAGAAGTAGATGAACAGCAGGCTCGGCACGCCGCGGAAGAAATCGGTGAGCACACGGCAGACCAGCTGTAACGGCTTGATGCCGCTGGTACGGCCGAGCATAAGGGCTAAGCCCAGTACCAGTGCAATGACGCCGGCGGTGAGTGCAACTTTAACGGTGCCCTCAAAGCCGGCAAGCAAGAACTTCCAGGTGGTTAAGTGCGTAAAGAAATACCAATAGTGGACCGAAAGCTGGCCGGTCACATAAAAGCGCTGCAGTACCAGGACGGCGAGCGCGGCGACGGCAACAAGCGAGATGGCGGTGCCGATGCGAATCTTGGCGCGCATCTTGGGGCCGGGAGCCTCGTAGAGCGCATCGCGCATGGTAAGCGCGGAGGTGGAGTGCTTGCTCATCGGAGGATCCTCACCTTCTTATCGATGTAGTTGCCAATGTGGCTCACCACAAAGGCCGTGCCCAGGTAGCCGAGCGCCGAGATAAAGAACGCGGCGACGCCGCCGAGCGAGCGCGTGTTGATGTAGCTCACCACGCCAGTGAGCTCCTGCGGTTTAAGCGGCACCTGACTGCCGAGCGCGGTGGTAAGCATGACGGCGATAAAGAGGTTGGTCATGGGCAGCACGCTCGAGCGCAGCGCCTGCGGAATCACGATCTTGGCGAGGATACGGCTGAAGCTCATACCGAGCGAGCGGGCGGCTTCCACCTGGCCGACGCCGACGGTGTTGATGCCACTCATAAAGTTCTCGGAGCCAAAGGCCGAGCCCAAAAGGACCGTGGCGACGATAACGCAGGTGCGGTAGGGTAGGACGACCTTGAGCGGTGGCAGTGCGTAGACGACGATGATGAGCAGCGCGATGCCGGGGATGTTACGGAAGACCTGGAAATACAGGTCGCCAAAGATGCGCGGCGGCTTGAGCGGCGACACGCGCATCACAGTGACGACGACGGCCAGCACCATGGCGATGGCAAACGACTCAAGCGTCATGCCCCAGGTTGCTAGCAGCGCGTCGATATAGTTCTGGCCATAGAGCGACCAGAGCTCGGAGAGACTCATGCGGACCTCCCGCCGATAAGGAAAGGGGCTCCCGTGTGTACGGAAGCCCCGACAACTCAGTGAGGAAACAGTTTACCGCAATAAAGCGCATCATGCGTTTCCATATGGTTTCGTTGCGGCCGTTACCAGGCTCGCTGCCTAGGCGCCGATCTCGGGCAGCTCGGGAACATTGGTGTCGCCCGTACGGTCACCGATGCAGATCTGCCACAGCTCAGTCCAGGTGCCGTCGTCCTCGATCTTCTTAAGGAAGTCGTTGACAAAGGCGACGCCGTCGGAATCGAGCGGCAGACCGATGCCATAGGGCTCCTTGCTGCCGAAGGGCTTGCCGGCGATCTTGTACTTACCGGGCTCGCGGACCAGGGCGCTCTGCTGCATGTTGTTATCGATGACATAGGCGTCAACGCGACCCTGCTGGAGTGCCTGACGGGCCTCCTCGTCGGTCTTGAACTCCTGCTGGCTGGCCTTGGGGGCGAACTCCTCCAGGATGGCGGGGCCGTTGGAGCCGGACTGGACAGCGACGTTCTTATCGGCCAGGTCGTCGACGCTCTTGATGTCGTCGTTGTCGGCGAGCACCAGGATGGCCTGCTGGGTGTAGTAGTAGGGGCCGGCAAAGGAGACGAGCTTCTTACGCTCGTCGGTGATGGTGTAGGTGGCAAAGACGGCGTCGACCTGGCCGTTCTGCAGGACGGACTCGCGCGTGTCCGAGGTCACCTGGGTGATCTCGACCTTGTCCTCGCCCAGGATGTAGTTGGACAGAAGCTGCGCGATACCGGCGTCGAAGCCGCGGGTCTGACCGTCTTTCTCGTTGAGGAGGGAGAAGAGCGTGGAGGTCTGAACGCCACCGATCTTAAAGACACCGGCGTCCTTGACGGCGGTAGCCCAGGTGCTGGCGGCGATGGCATCGTCATCGGCCTTGGGACCGTTGTCGACGAGCTTGTCGAATGCCTTGGCATCGAGCGTGGTGGAAGCCTCGGTATCCTCGGAGCTCTTGGAAGAGCCGGTGGCGGAACCCTTGTCGGCCTCGGCGCTGGTGTCGGAGCAGCCGGCAAGACCAAGGCCGGCGACGGTTGCGAAGGTGGCGGCGACAAAGCCGCGGCGGTCGAGAACGACCTGCTGGGAGAGGTTCTTGCTCATGGTAGAACACCTTTCTCAATAAAATCCCTAGCGGTTGAGTAGAGTTATACCCTATCCCGCTCAAATGGGTCAACACGAAATAACTCAGAAACATACTTACCTTATGGGTAATTCTACCTATCAAAAATGGACAGGTTTATTTTGGCAGGTTTTATCTGGGTAAACGCCGATTATTACAGCTGAGATAGCGCTTTGCGGACGGCGTGGTCGCTCGCGGCGGTCGCTATAATGGCGGCAACGCGACGCATATATAAGTAAGGAGATCGCGTATGAACGGTTATTCGTTTTTCGCGCCGACCAAGGTGTTGTTTGGCGCGGGCAAGCTGAGCGAGCTGGGCGCGCAGAAGCTACCTGGCACCAAAGCGCTCATCGTTACGACCGGCGGTAACTCGGTCAAGCGCTTTGGATATCTGCAACGCGTGGAGGCGGAGCTCGACCGCGCCGGCGTGGCGCACGAGCTGTTCGATCGCATTGAGCCCAATCCCCTGCGCGAGACCGTCAACGCAGGTGGCTGGATGGCGCGTACCCATTGCTGTGATTTTGTACTGGCGCTTGGCGGCGGTTCGGTCATGGATGGCAGCAAGGGCATCTGCGCGGTGGCGGCCAACCCGCATACCGATGCCGAGGGCAACGAGTGCCCCGGTGACATCTGGGACTTTGTGAATGGCGGCACTGCGCTCGGCCTGCCGATCCCCAATGATCCGCTGCCGCTTGTTTGCGTAACCACCACGGCGGGTACCGGCTCCGAGGTCGATGCGGGCGGTGTCCTGTCCTGCGAGGACAATGACGAGAAGCTTCGCCTGGGCGATCCACGTCTGTTCCCAGTGCTTTCAATCGTCGACCCCGAGCTCATGGTGAGCGTTCCAGCACGTCTGACCGCCTATCAGGGATTCGACGCTCTGTTCCATTGCGTTGAGTGCTACATCTCAAATACCAACACGCCCATGGGTGACATGGTTTGCCGCGAAGGCATCCGCCGAGCCGCCGCGGCGCTGCCTACGTGCATCAATAATGGCGATGACCTGGAGGCGCGCTCGAGCCTTGCGTTTGCCAACACGCTCGGCGGCTATGCCATGGATGCCTCGGGCACCACGGGCTCGCATGGTCTTGAACATGGCATGAGCGCGCATCATCACGACCTGCCGCACGGCGCCGGCCTCATCATGATCGCCCGTGCCTACCACACGTGGATGATCGATCACGGTGTTGCACCAGAGCGCTATATCGACATGGCGCGTCTGATGGGCAATGCCGCCGCGGATGATCCGCACGATTTTGTGATTGAGCTCACGCGCCTGATGGAGGCTTGCCATGTGGCCGACCTCGCCATGAGTGAGTGGGGGATTACGGTCGAAGAGCTGCCGGCCATCGCACACAACGCTCTGACGACCAACGGCGTCCTGTTCAGCCACGACCCCGTGACGCTGACCGACCCCGACATCGTCGAAATTCTCAAGCTAAGCTACCGCTAACCACCACAAAGGGGACACTTTGGCGGTTCGTCTCAATCTGTAACATCTGCAGCCGTTTTTGCCGAGCAACTGTTACAGATCGAGATTTGCTCTTCAGGGGAATTCGAATGTCTCGATCTGTAACATCTGGACGGACAAAAGGTCTCTATCTGTTACAGATTGAGACAAACGTCGGGGACTAAGACGTCTTGTCTCGATCTGTAACAGTTAGACGGAAATTCGGGCCCTAGATGTTACAGATTGAGATAATCGCGTCGTGAAAACAAAAACCTCCGCAGGGGTGCTTCCCTTGCGGAGGTTTTCTTACTTGTTGAGTAGTCTCACGGCTTCGGCGGCCATATTCTCGACCGTCATGCCGTTTTGAGCGAGCAGTTCGTTGGGCTCGTAGCGGTCGGGGAAGCCCTTGGCGATGCCGAAGGTGCGCGTGCGCACGGGCGTGCAGGCCAGGTAGCACGCCATGCGCTCGCCCCAGCCGCCGTCCAAGATGCCGTCCTCGAGGGTGACGACAACGCGATGCTTGGCGGCAAGGCTGTCGAGGAACTCGTGGTCGAGCTCGGTTGCAAAGCGCGGGTTGACGAGCGTGGCCTCGATACCGTACTCGGCAGCCAAGCGGTTTGCCACGCGCTCGCCCAGTTCAAAGAAGTCACCAAGCGCGAGTACGGCAACGTCGCGACCCTGGCGCACCACGTTGTAGCGAACGGCGCTGTAGTCGGTGTCCTCGGCGGGCGCCAAATCGGGGCGGCTAACCAGGCCGATGCCCGGTACGCGGATCGCCACGGGATGCTCGCGGTGGTCGAGCGACCAGCTCAGCATGGACAGATATTCCTCCATGCAGGCCGGCGCCAAGTAGTGCATGTTGGGAAGACCGCCCAGCATGGAAATATCAAAGAACGAAAGGTGTGTCTCGGACGTGGTGCCAAAGATTGACGCACCAAACACAAGGATGGTTGCGGGAACGTCGTTGAGGCACAAGTCGTGCCAGAGTTCGTCGTAGGCGCGCTGCAAAAACGTGCCGTACACACCAAAGACTGGCTTGGCGCCCGAGCGCGCAAGCGCGGTGGCAAAGGTCACGGCGTGCTCCTCGGCAATGCCCACATCGACGAACTGTTTGCCGGCGGCAGCGCGAAGCTCGGGTGTAAAGCCCATGATGTAGGGCGTGGCGGCCGTGATGCCCACGACCTGCGGATCGTGCTCGATGGCGGCGCCGAGCGCCTCGCCCGTAATGTCGGCATAGGTGCGCGGCGCAGGCTCGCTCGGATGGCCCGGGCAGAGCTTGCGTCCAGTTGCCATGTCAAACGGACCCACGTGATGCCAGCGTTCGGGATCGCTCTGGGCTGGCTCAAAGCCCTTGCCCTTGGCGGTGGAGACGTGCAGCACGATGGGATGATCGATATTGCGCAGTTCCTGCAACGCGTCGACGAGGGCCAACACGTCGTTACCGGCGTCCAGATAGCGGTAGTCGAGCCCCATCGCGCGGAAAACGTTGCGCTCACAGGTGCCGTTGCTGGCTCGCAGCTCGGCCAGATTGCGATACAGGCCGCCATGGTTCTCGGCAATGGACTGGTCGTTATCGTTGACGATGATGATCAGGTTGCTGTCGAGATCGGCGGCATTGTTGAAGCCCTCAAACGCCAGGCCGCCCGAAAGCGATCCGTCGCCAATGATGGTGATGACGTTGTACGTATCGCCCGCCAGGTCACGAGCGTGCGCCAGGCCGCAGCCCAGGCTCACCGACGTGGAGGTATGGCCCATGGCGAACAGGTCGTGCTCGGACTCGTCGGGATTGGCAAAGCCAGAAGCCTCACCATAACGCTCCGGATCGATATAAGTGTACGCGCGCCCGGTCAGCGCCTTGTGGGCGTAGGTCTGGTGCGAAACATCAAAGACAATCTTGTCGATGGGGGAGTTAAATACGCGATGAAGCGCAACCGTAAGCTCAACGACGCCCAAGTTGGGGGCAACGTGCCCGCCGACGGCGGCGGAGCTTTCGAGGATTGCCTGACGGATCTCGCCGCAGAGCAGCGGAAGCTCGGCGCGGTCGAGAGCCTTGACGTCCTCGGGCGTTGTCGTTTGCGTAAGCAGCATCGTTGTGGGTTACTCCATGCGAATCGTGCGCCGGCACTCCCTCGGCCGACACAATTGCACAAGACAGTCTCGCACATTTTGGCGTTTGATATGTGACGGCGGCGCGGTAATTCGCCAACTGGTGGGGCAAAACGTTTTGTCCGATGCCATACTGATATGTTCCATGATGTTTTTATCGATTGTGCACAGGCCGTGGCTTGTCGCCGTGAGTCGCTGGAAGGAGGCAGCATGTCCGATACCGTTCGTGCCGAGAAAATCGCGCACGAGGTCGACTATGCCGCCCGCCAGCTGGCCCAGGCGGGCCGCTTGGACCTGACGCACGAGTTTATCCAGCATGGCGACGTGACGGTCTATGCACATGTGACTTCAGTAGCGCGGGCGAGCCTGTCCTTTGCCGAGCGCTTGGGCCGCGTCGGTGTCTCGGTCGACCGTGCCTCGTTGCTGCGCGGAGCCCTGTTGCACGATTATTTTCTCTATGACTGGCACGATCCCGACCCGAGCCATCGACTGCACGGATTCCGGCATCCATTTTTTGCTCTGGCGCGTGCCGAGGAAGATTTTGAGCTGACGCCGCGCGAGCGGAATATTATCGTGCGGCATATGTTTCCGCTGGTGCCGGTGCCGCCGACGTGTCGCGAGGCGTGGATTGTTTGCCTGGCGGATAAATGGTGTGCTCTGCGTGAGACGGTCGCCGGCCGCCTGCCGCGCAAGGACGAGACGGACGATAGCGTGAGTAAAGCATCGAGCGAAAAGAGGAGAGGGTAGACGGTGGGGACCGCGATTGATATGGCGTTTTGCGGCGCGACGCTTGCCGCCTGCCCACTCTCGGCACTGGTGCTCTCGTTTGCCTTTTACGGGTTTTGCGGTTGGGCATGGGAGTCGACAGTATGCGCCATGCTCAATCACGGACGATTTGCCAACAGTGGCTTTTTGCTGGGGCCGTGTTGTCCCATCTATGGTGTGGGCGGCATTGCCTGCTGGCTGCTGTTGCGCGGGATTCCGGATGCCTCGAGCCAGTTTGTCGCTGCAGCGCTCGTATGCAGCGTGATTGAGTACAGCGTGGGCGTGCTGTTGGAAAAAACAACGGGCGCTCGCTTTTGGGATTACTCGCACCTGC
>OBIU01000385.1_pt1 | contig 20679 bp, 24 predicted proteins | sample 1519871 | NCBI WGS metagenome assembly OBIU01 (sample SAMN04209229, study PRJEB22552) | human gut metagenome | biome: gut; material: feces | host: Homo sapiens | place: USA: Oklahoma
GGCCGTGTGGGAGGAGCTCCACCACAGGGACCCGTTCCCCTGGTGGCTCGATTGAGGGACGGGAACACGAGTTCTATCGGGACACACTTTTTGTCCTATAACCCTCAAAGCATGTTATTACAACCGCTTCAAATACGAATGGATACAAATACCGCAGCGTATAAGGGCGCCCCGCATATCCATCGACATGCATGGATGCCTGAAGGCTATACGGGGCGCGATGAAGCTAAAAGATGCGCGCGGCTCTTTCAACCAGATCGTATGCGAGCTCCGTTTTGCTTGCGAGGGGCAGCTCCTCCGCGCCGGAGCTCGTGACCCACCAGACCTTATTCGTATCCGACCCAAACGTCGACTCCGATTTCGAAACGTCGTTGGCCACGATGGCGTCGCACCCCTTGGCAAGAAGCTTCTCCTGGGCATGATCGAGCAAGTCGTTCGTTTCAGCAGCGAATCCGATAACGATTCTCTCCCCCTTCTTTGCCGCCATCGTCGCGAGAATATCCCTGGTTTCTACCAGCTCGATGGCGTCGAGATGCTCGTTGCTCTTTTTCAGCTTATGGTCTGCTGCCTCGACGGGGGTGTAGTCCGCAACGGCGGCGGAGCAGATCAGCATGTCGCAATCATCGAACAAGCGGTCGACGGCTGCGAACATATCGCTCGCCGTCTGAACGGAAACGAGCTCGACCCCACGAGGCGCAGCTAGAGAGGTCGGCCCGGATACAAGCGTAACCTGGGCACCCATATCGCGTGCAGCGCGTGCGATGGCATATCCGAATTTGCCCGACGAGCGATTCCCGATGTAGCGGACCGGATCGATCGGCTCCTGAGTACCGCCTGCGGTTACCACCACGCTGCGTCCGCTCAGCATCGTTGTGCCGCGAAGCAGCGACGATGCTTCTTCCGCGATGACCTCGACAGGCGCAAGCTTGCCCGAACCGCAATCACCGCAAGCGAGACGACCGTCGACCGGCAAAACAAAACGAACGCCTCGGCTGCGAAGCGTAGCCACGTTTTCTTGGGTGGCGGCCGCCTCCCACATAGCGGTATTCATAGCCGGAGCGACGAGTACGGGAGCTCGGGTAGCGAGCAGCGTGGTGCTCATCAAGTCGTCAGCGATACCCGATGCCATCTTGGCAAGGATATTCGCTGTGGCGGGGGCGACTAAAACAAGATCCGCTTCCTGAGCAAGGGAGATATGGTGAATCGGGTCTTCAGGATCGTCGAAGAGCCCGATAGCGAGCTTCTCGCCGGTAAGGGCTCGAAACGTCGTGGGGCCTACGAAGCGCGTGGCATGCTCGGTCATGAGGACCTTCACGCGAAAACCCGCCTTTTGAAGAAGGCGGGTGATCTCGCAGGATTTGTATGCGGCGATGCATCCCGTCACGCAGAGGAGCACGCAGCTCCGCTTATCAGAACGAGCGACCACGGTTACTCCAGGACTCCGCGAACGATGATACGGTGGCAATACGGGCACTCGCCGACCTCGTCAACCGAAGCGAGGTCGTCCATCGAGGAGGGAGAGAGCGTGGTGCGGCAGATGCTGGGCACCGTGCCCTCGAGACGCTCGACTGCGAGACCGCGGAATCGCTTAGAAGCGGCTTGATAGCGAGCGTAGAGGGCGGCATCCATACCGTCGACGAGCGCCTGGCGACGTGCGTCATTCACCTTGATATCGTTTTGGAGCGCGGCGGCTTTATCGCGAGCGATACGGGTATCCTCAACGATCGTGGCTTCGAACTTCGCGATATAGTCACGAAGGTACGCTTCCTTCTCCTCAACCTTCTTCAGCTCAGCGAGCTTCTCCTTGCGAGTAAAACCGAGCTTATCGAGGCGCTTGGAGATGCTTGAAAGCTGAATCTCGAGTTCCTTGACGACATGGTAGTTAGCGGGATCGACCATGTCAGCCTGAGCCTGGTCGACGGCGGCCATACAGAAGGCTTCGTTCTCATCGAGCTCGGCGAGCTCGTTGTCGAGATCCTTGTGCAGACCGAGCAACTTGGTGGCGTCCTGCTTGAGCTTGAGGTACGCCTTGCGCTTCTTTGCAAGCTCACGGATCTCGGGCATGCCGTCGAGTTCGCCGTTCAAGCGTTCAAGCTCGAGATCGAGTTCCTGCAACTTCAATAACGTCGACCCGTCGGTCATGAGCGATCTCCTTTTGTATAGGTCCACCATTGATGCGAGAACTTCATTTTAGCTACAACAGATGGCGATAGGCCGCTCTCGCACACAGAATTCGCCAAGATATCCACGAACGGGTATTCTGAAGCATCGTGCCCGAGCAGGATGACCGAAGTGTCGCGCAACGCCAGATCTTGGCATACGTGGTACCCCGCTTCACCGCAGACAACGGCATCGGCACCTGCATCAACCGCAAGCGATCCGAAATCGCCGAGAGACCCGCCCATGATGGCGATCGTGCGTATCGATCTCTGCGGGTCGCCCCAAACACGAGGCGTGGTATTGAATGCGATCGAAGATCGTTCGCAAAGCTCCCCAAGTGTCACGGGTTCTATCCGCGCAACCGATCCGAGCCCGCGTCGGCTTGGATCGGCTGGGAACTCAAGCGAGGACAGGGCCCGCTCACCAAGCAGACCGGGCAGGAGCTCTCGCACCTCGACCGAGCGGTCTAGGTTCGTATGGAGCGAAATGATGCTGATGCCGAGTCGGATAGCGGTATATACGGCCCCCGCTGCGCTCGGCAGACTCGACTCGGGCGGGCAAAAAGAGCTGGGAGCTTTGATGTAGACGGGATGATGCGTGACCAACACGTTGCAACCGGAATCTTGCGCGAAACGAAGGGACTCCTCGGTTGCATCGAGGGAAATCGCAACGCGGCGTACCGTATCGTGCGGGTCGCCGACGGATAGCCCGACATGGTCCCAGGGCTCAGCATCGGTGACGGGGTATCGGTCCAGAAGATAGTTCAACAGATCCTGTACGTACATCTCTCCCCTAACCAAGCAGGCCGAGCAAAGCTTCAGCGAAGCGATCGAGGTCGGCTGGGTCGACGCGGTCGTCGAATGAGATGCGCAGCGAGCCGAGCGCATCGTTTTTCGGTATACCCATAGCGGTCAGAACGTGGCTCGCGTCCATGGACCCGCTTGAACAAGCGGAAGCAGCCGAAACGGCAAAACCGGCGGCGTCGAGCTTGAGGATGAGCTCCTCGGATTCGAAACCGCGAACCATGACCGACACGATACCCGGCAGTCGTTCGACGGCATGCGGATCGCCCATGGTAGGGCGAATGCGCTCATCGCTGCAAAGCCGATCGTAAAGGCCGTCTGCAAGCTCGTGGATCGCCACAGCATCCTCGGCCAGGGTCAACGAGAGAGCGGCAGCAGCGGCGGCGAATCCGACGATGGCGCGCAAGTCCTGCGTTCCGGGTCGAAGACCGAATTCCTGTCCTCCGCCCTGGATGACGGGGCGCAGCGGAGTGCGCGATTTGAGATAGAGCGCACCTATACCCACGGGTCCGCCGATCTTGTGCCCGGCAACCGAAAGCGCATCGACATCGAGGTCCTTGACATCAAGGGGCGCGTGGAGCCATCCCTGTACCGCATCGGTATGAAACCGAGCGCCATAAGAGTGCGCGATACGAGCCAGGGAGCGAATCGGCTGCAAGACACCTGTTTCGTTATTCGCGAACATAATGGAGACCAGCGCAACATCGGGACCCATCAGGGCATCGAGCGCCTCCGGTTCGATGTAACCTTCGCGACAGGGGGAAACGAGATCGACCTTGAACCCGGCATCGCGCAACCGACCCAGGTTGTCGAGGATCGAATCATGTTCGATAGCCGAAACGATGAGTCGGGACCGCGAGGGCTCCTTCTGGCGAACGCCTTGCGCGATGCCAAGAAGCGCCAAATGGTTCGATTCGGTTCCCCCGCCGGTGAAGACGACCTCCGAAGGCCTGACGGAGCGACCGAAGGCGGCCGCGATGACGCGACGGCATGATTCGAGTTCTGCCTGGGCGGCCCGACCGAGCGAATGGAGCGAATTGGGGTTCGCACCGGCAAGCGACGAGTCGTCGTATTCGAGTTGTGCTCGAATGGCCTCGCTCCTCAGCGGCGTCGAAGCGGCGTAATCAAGATTGACCAGTTTCTCGAGGGTTGGATTCGAAACCATGGCTATGCACGTGCCGAAGCGAGGCCGCGGTTTCCGAGCTCGCGCAGCACGCCGATCTCGGCAGCGGGGTCTTGGGCACCGAATACGGCAGAACCGGCGACCACCATATCGGCGCCGGCGGCGCACACGGCCTCGACGTTCTTGCGCGAGACGCCGCCATCAACCTCGATGAGCGGGGAGACGCCATGTCGCTCACACATCGCGCGGAGCTCGCGGATCTTTGAATAGGTCCCCTCGATGTAGGACTGGCCGCCAAAGCCCGGATTGACGCTCATGAGCAGCACGGCGTCAAGGTCCTCGATGATGCTCTCCAAAAAGCTTACGGGTGTAGCGGGGTTGAGGACCACGCCCGCCTTCACGCCGCGCGACTGGATATGCTTGATGGTGCCGTGGAGATGCGTGGAGGCTTCGACATGGATGGTGATGAGATCGGCACCAGCGTCGATGTACCAATCGACGGTGTCGTCGGGATTCGTAACCATCATATGGACGTCAAGCGGAACAGAGGTGGACCGCTTGCATGCGGCCACAACGCCCGCCCCGAAGGTGAGGTTCTTGGTGAAGTGACCATCCATCACATCGATATGAATGTAATCAGCGGAAGCGATCTTATCGAGGTCCTCGGCCAGACGAGCGATGTCGGCTGACAGGATGGAAGGTGAGATCAATACGGAATCAAGCACGGTGGCTCCCTCTCTTCTAATCGTCGATACCGTAGAATTCCTGCGTGGGGCACCTGTCGGTAAGAAGCTCAAGCGCCTCTGAGATGGTACCACCATGATACAGGGTGTGATTGAGCGCAGAGGTGAGCGGCACCTCGACGCCAAGCTGCTCGGCGAGCTCCAAGACGCTTACCGCCGCAGCCGCCCCTTCAACCACCATATGAGAACGCCGCTGATAGTCCTCGAGGCTGACGCCTTGGGCGAAGGAGAAGCCGAAGCTTCTGTTGCGAGAGTGCTCGGAGGTGCAGGTGGCTACGAGGTCGCCCATACCGGCGAGACCCATGCAGGTGATCGGATCACCGCCGCGCGCGCTGACCATGCGGCTGATCTCCGCGAGGCCGCGCGTCATGATGAGCGCCAGCGTATTGTCCCCATAGCCGGCTCCGGCGGCTATGCCGCAAACGATCGCGATGATGTTCTTCATGGCGCCGCATGTCTCGACGCCCACCATATCATGCGATACGTAGATTCGAAATGCCGGCGTGATGAGCAAGCGCTTGAAATAATCGCTGATCGCAGGGTCCTCCGAAGCGATGACGGCAGCCGACAGGCCGCCCTTGCAGATCTCCTCGGCGTGGTTCGGACCGGAAAGGGCGGCGATGCGCTCGGGATGCCCGATTTCATCGGCGATGACTTCGCTCATCAAAAGCCCCGTACCCGCCTCGACGCCCTTGGTGAGGCAGAGGACGGGCGTCGAGGCGCCGAGGGAGAACGCCGCGTCGTGCGCCACAGCGCGCAGGTGCGCGGAGGGAACCGCGAAGACGACGCCGTCGGCACCATCGAGGACCTCTTGGATATCCGTACTCGCGGAGATGTTGTCGGGAAGCCCGTAGTCAGCGAGATATCGCGGGTTCCGCCCGCAATCATTGATACCGCGGGCGGTCTCAACGCCATGAGCCCACATAACCACTTGATCGGCTTGGGCGGCGGCAAGTCCCGCGACGGCGGTACCCCATGAGCCGGAGCCGATAAGAGCGATTTTCATCAGTCATCATCCTTCGTGGTGACGCGTTTACTAAAGGATAGCTTGGATTCTTTGCCAGCGCGCAAACGACGGATATTGCTTCGATGCGCCCACACGACGGTCCAACCGAGCAGGGCCCAAAGGGCGAGCGCGCCTGCCCCCATCGAAGGGAAGGCGAGGTACATGGTAAGGGGGACGAGCCCCGCGGTCACGATGGAACCCAGGGAGACGTACCTGGTAAGGGCGACGAGCACGATGAATATTCCAAGGTGCACCAACGCCAGGGGCCAGAAATACCCGAATAGAATGCCGACTCCCGTCGCTATGCCCTTGCCGCCGTGGAAATGCAGGTACGGAGAGAAGATATGGCCATAGAGGCTCGCGAGGGCGACGAAGACGACCAGCCAGTCGCCCGGCGCGCCGGGGGCGACCGCCGCTGCAGGACCGCAGTAACCCCATGCGGGGATAGCGTAACGCGCGACCACAACGCACACGGTGCCCTTGAGGAGGTCGAAGAGCAGCGTGAGCGCGGCGACTTTCGGACCCGCGACACGCAGGGCGTTGGTGGTGCCGATGTTGCCCGAACCCGCTTGCTGGATGTCGACGTTGCCGAGGCGCTTGCCCAGTATCTTGCCGAAGGGGATGCCGCACACGAGATACGAGGCGATGCAGCAGACGGCTGTGACGAGCAGGACGCGCATTGAACTATCCATGTTCCGCTAGGCCTCCTTGGATTTTTGGTCTTTCTTGCGGAACCGAAGGCGAATCGGCGTTCCCTTGAAATCGAAGGCAGCTCGCATGCGGTTCTCTATATAGCGCTTGTATGTATCATTGACCAGATCGGTATGGTTGACGAAGAACGTAAAGGCGGGAGGCTTGGTTCCCGTCTGGGTTACGTAGTGCATGCGAAGCCGGCGCTTGCCATCCACGACGGTATGGCCGAACTCGCGCATCTCGGTGAGCATCTGGTTGAGCTTGGACGTGGAGACCTTGCTCGCGCGGGCTTCGGCGGCCGCATCGATATGCTGCCAGATTTTTTCAACCGAGCGGCCGGTCAGCGCCGAGATACGCAGGTAGCTCGCCCAGGGAGCGAGCGTCATGCGGCGGTCGACGGTGGCCATCATATGCTCGCGCTCGCGGTCGGTGGTGAGCAGGTCCCACTTGTTGAGTAGGATCACGAGGGCGCAGCCGCGCTCGATGGCGAGGTTCGCGACTTTCTGGTCCTGCTCGGTCATTCCAACCGAAGAATCGATGACAAGCAGCGCGACGTCGGCGCGGTCGATGGCGCGCAGGCCGCGCACCATCGAATAGTACTCGATGTTCTCGTAGACCGTGCTCTTCTTGCGAATGCCCGCGGTATCGACCATGCGGTACCTACGGCCGTTGCGCTCGACGATGGTGTCGATCGCATCGCGCGTGGTGCCCGCGACATCGGAAACGATCGAGCGGTCCGAACCGATGATCTTGTTGAATAGAGACGATTTGCCCGCGTTCGGCCGGCCGATGATGGCGACGGAGAGCGCATCCGGATCGGAATCGACCTCGGGCTCATCCTCATCTTCAGCGGGGAACAGGCTGACGATCTCATCGAGGAGGTCGCCGGTGCCATGCCCGTGAAGAGCCGATACGGGAATGGGCTCTCCGATGCCAAGCGAATAGAACTCCCACAGGTTATCGCCCTCGCGATCGGGGTTGTCGAGCTTGTTGACAAGCAGGAAGACCGGAGCCTTCACGTGCTTGAGCATGCGGGCGACGCTTTCGTCCTCTTCGGTGACACCCGTGGTGCCGTCCACGACGAAGAGGATCGCGGAAGCCTCCTCGCAAGCTGCGAGAGCCTGGTCGCGGATAGAGCCGGAGAAGATATCCTCGCTCTTCAGGGGTTCGATACCGCCGGTGTCGACCAGGGTGAACTCCCGGCCGTTCCAATCAGCCTCGTGATAGCTGCGATCACGCGTGACGCCGCGGCTTTGATGCACGATGGCATCAGCGGTCTGGGCGATGCGGTTCACCAGGGTGGACTTGCCGACGTTGGGTCGACCGACGATGGCGACGATAGGTTTCATGGAAACGCTCCTAGGTAAAAAGCGGGTCGATACGGCTATGCACCCAAGACGCTTTCGAGAAAGGCGAGCAGCTCCTTGGGCGTGGTTGATGAGCTGAAAGCGCGCGCGCCGCGCTCTGCAAGCTCGTTGAGCAGGTGCTCTCGATGATACCCGTCAAGCGTGAGGCCGTTGGCGTTGAACATGACATCGGGCAGAATGAGCATAACCCGGCTCAAATCGTCTTCCAGCTGCTCGAGGACATCGCAGGCGCACAGCAGGCCGGTGACGTTTACATTGCCGCCGAAGTAATCATTGCCAATCGCCCGAACGGTTCCGCCGAGCCCCGCGGAGCCGACGAAGCCCGCAACCGTCGTCTCGGCGGCTTCGCCTGCGATGACAACGAGGCGCTCGTCGCGGGACTTGAGCGCCCTCGTGACCGCGCGGACGCGTCCGGGCTCCTTCGACAGCACTTCGACGGTGTCATCGAGGTACGAGCGTATCATCCCGATGCCGTCGTAGAACTGCGGGTACCCGTCGTAGAACGCTGCGGGAGGCGGCGTGACGCGCGCGGCGAGGTAGAATTCATCGGACATCTGGAAGGTATGGCGCCCGAACCGCTCGAACGCCCGATCCTGATATGGCCGCACCTGCTCGACGACGGCACGGGCCGCTTCGGCATCATCCGAATACGACGTGCTGAAACGGTCCTGGTGCTTCGTGAAGCCGAGCGGAACGATGCCCAGGCTCGTGATAAGCGGATGCTCTTCGCAATAGCGAAGCGTGCGCTCGAGCTCCTCGCCGTCGTTCAGCCCCGGACACAAAACGATCTGCGCATGGATTTCGATCCCCGCATCCATCAGGGTTTCGAGGACGTCGATGCCGCGCTGCGCGTTCCGACCGATCAGGCGCCGGCGCACATCGGGCGAGATCGCATGTATCGAGACGTTCATGGGCGAGAGGAACTTGTCCACGACCTCCCGAACATCGTTATCGGACATATTGGTCAACGTGACGAAGTTGCCCTGGAGAAAAGAGAGGCGGTAGTCATCGTCCCTGATGGTCAGCGTGTCGCGGCTCTCCTTCGGCAGCATTCTCATAAAGCAGAACACGCATGCGTTCACGCAGGTACGCATCTCGTCGAATATGGCGTCGTTGAACGTAAGGCCCCAGTCTTCACCGGGGAACCGCTCGAGGACGCAGGCCGCCGAGGTGTCGTCGGAAGGATCGCAGACGACGAGCTCGACCTCGTCCTCATCGGCTTCCCAGAGCCATACGATCATATCGGTGAGCGACGCGCCGTTGACCTGGGAAACGTACATCCCCGGTTCGATGCCCGCATCGTAGGCAGGGGAGTCGATGCGCACGTCGGTTACGAGCGCGCCGTGGAAATCGTTTGCGGAGGCCGCTCCGCGACGTGTTCCATAATTCGCGGGCGTTCCCGCATACGAGGGAATGGTCGGTGCGGTCATGCGCGATCACGATCCCATTCGACCGAGGAGCCCGGGTTGATGGAAAGGAGCGCTTCGATCGCTTGGCGAATATGGGCGGGCGGCGTAGAGGCACCGGCGGTTACCCCGATGGTCTCGGCATGACCGAACCAGGCGGTATCCAATTCGGCGGCATCTTCGATATGATGGGTGTTCTTGCAGCGCTCGGAGCAGATCTGGGCGAGACGGCGGGTGTTTCCAGAGTTCTTACCACCGATGACGATCATGGCGTCGACGCGGGAGGCAAGGGCGGCGGCGCTTTCCTGTCGCTCATGCGTCGCCTTGCAGATGGTGTTGATGACCTTGACATCGCCGACGCGCGAGACGAGGACGGCAGCGATCTGACCGAGTCTCTCGTCGGTCTGCGTGGTCTGGACAACGACGCCGACTCGCCGAGAGAGCTCAAGGCCGTCGAGGTCATGAGCGCACGAGACGACGACCGCGCCTTCGCCCGCATGGCCGAGAATGCCCTCGACCTCGGGGTGACCGCTCTCCCCCACCACGATCACCTGATAGCCTTCGCGCGCGAGCTTCGACGCGGCATGATGCACCTTTTTGACATAGGGGCAGGTGGCGTCGATCACATCGAGCCCACGCGCCCGCGCGGCCTCGATTGCCTGCGGAACGACGCCATGCGCCCGTATGACGATCGTGCCCCCATCGGCCTGCTCGATGGCATCGGCTGTGCCTACGCCTTCGGCGGCGAGCTCGGCGACGACACGCGGATTATGGATAAGCGGACCGAGCGTGCGGACCGGCTGGCGGGCGTCGCGGGCAGCGTCATAGGTGAGTTGCAGCGCGCGCTCCACCCCATAGCAAACGCCGGCGTGCTCGGCCACCAGGATACGGGTCCCCCTGTGACGGTCGACCATGGTCATCGCCTCCCTGGATGTTCGCGGCGAAGATCATCGCGGAGCGCGTACATGCGGTGAACCGCCTCGTCCTCGACCCATTGAGCGCGCTCCTTGCGCTTCATCTCGGCCGGCGCGTCCTCGAAAGAAATGGCCTCCCCGGCCTTCATCCAACACGTGACCGGTCGCATGAGCTTCTTGCCGGGAGGCGTAACATCACGGAAACCGCAGACGGCGACGGGGGCGATGGGCGCCTTGCCCATCTGCGCGATAAGGGCGAAGCCGCCGTGGATGTCGACAGGCTGCTCATCGGAGCGGACCCGGGTGCCTTCGGGGAAGATCAGGATGTCCTCGCCGCGCTGCAGGGCGTGCTGGGCACGGCGAAGGCTCCTCATATCCGCGGTGCCGCGCTCGACGGGGATGCCGCCTGCACGGGAAAACGCCCATCGCACGATTCCCGTGCTGTTGAACTCGGATTTGAAAATGGGGCGCACGCGACGCCCGCGCGTCCACAGATGCGCTACGAGGGCGGGAACCTCCGCCATCGAGGTGTGGTTGCAGATGATGACGCGACCCGTCGGCCCGTCGGCATCAAGGCGAGACGAATCCTCCATGGTCCAACGCCACATGATCTTCGTGAAGGCGAACACGACGGCCAGCGCAATCACATAGAGGATACGGATGACGAGCGGGAACTCATCCATGCCCGCGTCGTAGTACTCGTCGAGGGAGCCGCCGAACGATTTCATCATTCGCCCCTTTCATCGATCAAACGGGAGATGGCCTCGACCACCTCGTCGATGGTATGGCCCGAGGAATCCAGGCGGACCGCATCGTCCGCAGCCTTCAGCGGAGCCGTCTCGCGAGAAGAATCGAGCGCATCGCGGCGCTCGAGATCGCGCAACGTCTCCTCGACCTCGCGTTCGAGCTGATCGATGGAAACGGTCTCGCCCTCATGACGCTGCAGGACGCGGCGGCGCGAGCGCTCGCGCGGATCCGCGGTAAGAAAGACCTTGAGCGCGGCATGGGGGAAGACGACGGTCCCGATATCGCGACCCTCGGCGACGACGTTGCGACCTTCGGCGAAATGGCGCTGAACGGGAAGCATGGCCTCGCGAACTCCGGGATAGGCCGACACCTTGGAAACGATGCGGTCCACCTCGGGCGTGCGGATGGCATCGCTCACATCGTCGTCATCGAGCGCGATGCGGGTAACCGAACCGGTCGAATCGAACGAGATGCGGATGGAACGGGCCTGCTTGCACACGGCCGCCTCGTCATCAAGATCGATGCCGTCGCGAACGCACGCGAGCGCGACGGTGCGATAGAGCGCGCCCGTATCAAGCTTCTCGAATCCGCGGCGGTGCGCGATCTCACGTGCGATGGTGGATTTTCCCGAGCCCGCGGGCCCGTCGATGGCGACGATCATGCGCGCACATCCTTTCTTATAGAAACGTTTACGCAAGCGCGGAGGCGCGCGCCCTAGACGATGCCGGCATCCTCTTTCAGCATTGCGACTTCTGCGGCATCCAGTTCTCGCCAAGACCCCATGGGCAGACCGGCGAGCTCAAGCGAGCCGAACTCGGAGCGATGCAGCTCGAGTACGGGATGATGGATTCTCGAGAGCATGCGCTTCACCTGGTTTTTCCGACCCTCGTGGATCTTGACCTCGAGAAACGTCGTATACGCAGGCGGACGTCCCGCGTATACGCGCCGAGCCTCCCGGTCGCTCAAGATGCGGCAACGCGCCGGCTGGCACGGCCCGTCATCCAATTCGATGCCTCGGCGCAGTGGTTCGAGCTCCCTGTCATCCAACACGCCGTCAACGAGCGCCAGATACGACTTCCACACATGGTGGGACGGATGAAGCAGCGCCTGGCCAAAATCCCCGTCGGTTGTAAAGAGCAGCAGGCCCGTGGTATCGAGGTCGAGACGGCCGACGGGAAACAGGCCGGGATACCGATTGACGGGAACGAGCTCGGCAACGGTCGGACGTCCATGGGGGTCGCGCATCGTGGTGATGTAGCCGCTCGGTTTGTTGAGCATGATGTAGGCAGCGCCCCTCCCCAAAACGACAGGGACGCCGTCGACGGTGACCGAATCGACTGCCGGATCGACCTTGCTGCCCAGCTCGGTGGTGACGACGCCGTTCACGCAGACACGGCCGGCAGTCATGAGGTCTTCGGAACCGCGGCGGCTGGCCACCCCCGCGCGAGCGAGAAAACGCTGCAGGCGCATGGGGACCAAGCGCTCATCCGGTTGGAACGCGGGGCTACTCATGATCGCCTCCGTCGAGTGCGGTGAAGATCTCGGCAGCGTCGACAGCAGAATCGGGCGCATCCGAATCTCCGATAAGATCGCGTTCCTCCTCGAGGTCGTCCTCGGTCTCCTCAAGGGTCGACTGAATCGAGCGGCCCGAAAGGCGCTCGCGAATGAATTGACGGGATTGCTCGTCGGGGGCGAACTGCTCGAGGTCCGGGAGGTCTTTGACGCTCCGCAGGCCGAATTTTTCCAAGAAGACGTTCGTGGTGCCATATCGTATGGCCTGCCCGCGTTCGGGATCGCGACCCATCTCGCGAATAAGGCCCTTGTCGACCAAGGACGATATGACGCCGTCGGAATTGACGCCTCGGATGCCCTTGACCGCCTCGCGGGTTACGGGCTGATGATACGCGATGACCGCAAGGGTCTCCAGAGCCGCCTGACTCAGCTTCTGCGTATCCCATGAGAGCACGTATGATTCGACCTGTTCATGAAAGGCGGGGTGGGTGAACAGGCGCCAACCGCCCGCGACCTCGCGCAGCTGAAAACCGCGTTCTGCTTCCTCGTATTCAACTTGGAGCTCGGCAAGCAGCGAGGCGACTTCGCCGGGCGCGACCTCGAGATGGGCTGCCAAGGCGGCAGCGCTGACGGGGTCGCTGGAAACAAGCAATAAAGCCTCGAGCGCCCCCTTCAAGGACGAGGGGCCAAGCGTACTGAGTTCAGACATCGAGTGTTACTCCTCTTCGATGGAGAGCGAATCGCCGGGATGGTACTCCGCAGCGCCCGCGACGCGGTGAATGGAGATGGTGCCGAAATTCTCTTCCTGCTCAAGGGTAACCGAGCCGCGCTTCGCGAGCTCGAGAATGGCCAAAAACGTCGCCACGAGCTGTTCTGTCGTGGCATCGCCATCAAGTAGCTCGCGAAACGTGATATGGGGCCTGGCGATGGTGACGCGATCGACGGAGGCGACCGTGAGCTCGATGGGCATGCGGCGCGGAGCGACGTGCTCGGCCTCGAGAAGGAACTTCTCGCGCCGGCCGTCGATATCGGCGCAGATAACGGCAAGGCCGCGCAAGGTGATGCCCGCGAGGTAATCGGGCATAAGGTTGAGAAACTCGGGATCGGGCCCAGCGACGCGCGGATGCATCCGACTCTCCGCCTCCATACGGGCACCGAGTGCCGCCGCCGCGCCCTTGAACTGCTTATAGGCGATAAGCCGAGCGATCAGGACCTCGCGCAGGGCATCGCCGTCAAGTTCGGCGAACTCCTCTTGATCCTCTTCATCCAGACGGGCGCGAACGGGCTCGTCCGGCACGAGGGAAGCCGCCTTGATATCGAGAAGCGTGGCGGCTACCAGCAGAAAATCGCTTGCAACGTCAAGATCCAACGCCTCGAGGCGCTCGACCTCGGCGAGATACTGCTCGGCGACCTCGGCGATGGAGATGGATCCTATGTCGACTTTTTGACGGGTTACCAGCTGGAGCAGAAGGTCGAAAGGACCCGAGTAGACCTGCGTGGAAACGCGGTACGACAACGCCGGCCTCCTCTACCGCTCGTCATGGACATATCTCATCTAGTTTAGCGCACTAACGGCCCAGTGCCAGGGAGACAAGCGCATCGCCCAGCGGGTACACGGTGAAATCGAAATAGATTCCGATGAGATCGATGCCGGTGAGCATGGGAAGCAGATAGAGGACGACGATGAGGATGGGCATGGCGTACTGCTGGATCTGGTAGTAGGTGTGCAGCGCCCTACCCTTAAGGAAGGGGACGAGGATAGAGGATCCATCGAGCGGAGGAAGCGGAATCAAGTTGAAGAAGGCAAGCGAAAGGTTTACGAAGATGAACGTGAGGGAGAAGTCGAGCAGCAGGCTCAAGATGTTTGCGGGAAGCGCGGCGTATGCGGTAGCGGATGCAGAGAATCCGAGCACGGCCGCCCCGACGCAGGCGAGCAGGATGTTCGATGCGGGCCCGGCCAAAGATACGAGGAGCTCGTCGCGTTTCGGATGTTTGAGGTTGCCCAGGTAAACGGGAACGGGCTTGGCGAAGGCGAACACCGGTCCGCCCGCGGCGATCATGAGCAGCGGGAGGATGATGGTGCCGAACGGGTCGATATGGTTGAGGGGGTTCAGGGAGATACGCCCCCGGGAGCGAGCGGTCTTATCTCCTAGCAGATACGCGGCGAGCGCATGGGCGCTCTCGTGGATGACGATGCCGATGATGACGGCAAACGCGCTGATAAGCAGCGAACTGATCTTGAGACCCATACGATACCTTTCAGGAGCGGAGCATGCGGGCGCAGCGCAAGCATGCGTAATCGAGCAAGAAGAACAGCAGGGCGATAAGGGAGAAATCAAGCCGAAACACCCCGCCGAACGGCGTGGTGATGACGCCGTAGCCCGCTATGAACGTAGGCAGCAACCGTGACAGGTCGACGACGAAGCCAACCATGTTCAAGCGTGCGGACAACCCGCTGAAACACAAGATGACGACGATCGCGCACAAGGCGATGGCGCACAGCCGGAAAGCAAAGCCGAGGACCGTCAAGGCGATGGCGCCGGCTCTACGCACGTCCACGTTCGGTTTCCTCCTCAATAGTGGTCGACAGCTCGAGCCACTCGTCTTCAAGCGCTGGAATGAGCTTCTTCAGCTCGTTATATTCCGCAAGGGCCGCGTTGAATTTCTCCTGATCGGCATACAGCTCCTCGGAGGCCATCAATTCCATAAGCTCGTCATAGCGCAAGCGGTGCTTCTCGAGAAGCCCGTCGACCTCTTTCAGCCGATTCTTCGTCGTCTTGAGCCTGCGGTTGAGCTCGGCGCGCGCGTCGGCCTCAGCGCGTCGCTGCTCACGGGTCTTCTTACCCTCGCGCACGGAAGCGGAGGCGGGCTTCGGCATCTCGGGGGCACCGCCCTTGCGCGCAACGGCATCGGGCTGCGCCTCAAGTGCGGCGCGCGCCGCTAGATCCTCGCGCTTATACAGGTAATAGTCGTAGTCGCCGTCGATGACCGTCATGCGACCATCGCGGATATCGACGACTCGGTTGGCAACCGCGCGGACGAGATGCTCATCATGGCTGATGAGGACGATGGTTCCCGGAAAGCGCTTAAGGGCGTTCTCGAGCATGTCGACGGAGTCGATATCCAAATGGTTGGTGGGCTCATCGAGGCAGAGGAGCGCCTCGGGCGCCACGAGCATCTTGGCCAGTGCGAGACGGGCGCGTTCGCCACCCGATAGCACGCCGACGCGTTTGTCCACATCGTCGCCGGAGAACAGGAACGCACCGAGCAGGCTTCGCTCCTGCGGCACGGTCCAGCCGGGGGCGACGGAGTCGATCTCCTGCAGAACCGTGTTCGATTCTTTCAAGCCCTCAAGCTGATGCTGCGCGTAGTATGCGACCCCCACATGAAGACCGAGCTCGCGCGCGCCCTTCGTAGGTGCTTCGATGCCGGCGAGCATCTTGAGCAGGGTCGACTTGCCCGCGCCGTTGGGGCCGACGAGCGCCACGCGGTCGCCGCGGTAGAGCTTGAGGTCGATATCGCTGTAGATCTGCTTGCTGCCATACGCCTTGCTGACGCCCTCAAGCGAAGCGACCAAGTCTCCGGAACGCGGGGGGTCCGGGAATCTGAAATCGACATGCTTGTGGCCTTCCGGCAGGATCACGAGCTCCTTCTTGATTTGCTCGATCTTGCGCATACGCTCCTGCGCCTGGGCGGCCTTGGTCGGCTTATAGCGGAATTTATCGACGAACACCTGCATATGAGCGATCTCGCGCTCTTGCGCCGCGCGCTTGGCTCGCATCTGCTCGAGATTGTCCTCGCGCTGCTTGAGATAGGAGCTGTAATTGCCGGTGTAGACGGTCACGCGTCGGTTCTCGAGCGCCGCGACATGGTCGACGGACGCGTCCATAAAAGCGCGGTCGTGGCTGACAAGGAGCACGGCACCTTCGTAACCCGAGATGAAACCGCGCAGCCACTGGACGCTTTCGAGGTCGAGATGGTTCGTCGGCTCGTCAAGAAGCAGCAAGTCGGGCTTGCGCAGGAATAGCTTAGCAAGAGCGATACGCATCTGCCAGCCACCGGAGAAATCGCTGCAGGGTTTATCGAAATCGGAAACGCTGAATCCAAGGCCCGCGAGAATCTGGCGAGCATGGCTTTCAAGCTCATAGCCGCCCAGGTGCTCAAACCTATCCTGCACCCTACCGTATTCCTCGAGCAACGCCTCAAGGTTGTCGGAATCCCCCGCCTCGGCAATCTGGACCTGCAGCTCCTCGGCACGCGAACCCATTGCCTTGATCTCGACGGCCGCGGCCATGACCTCCTCGATGACCGAGGTGTCCGAAGCGAGCTTTGTTTCCTGTTCGAGATACCCGACCGTAACGTCTTTCGCATACGAGACGGTACCGGCATCCGGAGACTCGATTCCCATAACGATCTTGAGGAAGGTGGTTTTACCAGCGCCGTTTGGACCAACCAAAGCGTAGCGCTCGCCGGCATTAACCTGGAGGGTGGCTCCCGAAAACAAAACCCGGGCGCCAAAGCTCTTTTCAATCTTGTCGGCAAGTAGAATCACGACGACTGCTCCCATTCATATGAAAAAGGACCCGGTTACCCAGGTCCTTAAGATTCGATGGTGGGCGATACAAGATTCGAACTTGTGACCCCATCCGTGTGAAGGATATGCTCTACCCCTGAGCCAATCGCCCGTTGCTTTTCAGCAAGAAGAATATTATCACGGAGTCCTTTCCGGAAGCAAGCATGATTTTCGATTATTTTCCCCGGGATGGAGCGGCTGGAAACGACGCGCGAAGCATGTCCGGCAGCCAGCTATCCCATCCCGCTTCCTTTTCGAGGAACTGCACAGGTACTTGGACGATCCATCGGATGCACTCCCCCGCCGCCGGGTCCTCGCCGCGCGGGGCAGGCGTAAATGAAACTAGTCCTCGGTCAAGAGCTCGACGAGAGCACGCTTCCAGGACTCGACGGTATCGCGCTGTCTCCTATCGAACTCAGAGAACCCGAATCCACCAATGTTGAACTATGTCTCGTAGAAGCAAATACCGAAATCCTCGGAAGCGAAATCGAAATCAAAGGTTGTTCGAGGGGAATAGGGATGACAATCCAATCATCATTGGGATGGAAGCAAGATCAAGCATACGTTGAATACAGCCTTGAACAGAAGTAAAGCGAGACGATGGATTGACCAACCTTCTTGTCGCCGCGGGGCGATACAAAGCATGAAACGGCGGCCTCCAGATACCGCCCGCTTGAAAGGATTTGAAATGCCCTGGGTCTTCGTTTTCCCCGCCATCGTGATCGGGATATCGATACTGCTACCGTTCCTTGCCCAGATTATTGCGAATCTATTCGTTCTCATATGCAAGGCGATAGCCGCATTCATCTACTTCCTGACATGGCTGCGCGTCAAATGGTACGCCCGCCGTGAGGAGCGAGACTAGGCGCCCACGTCCAAACCGAGGGCCGCGACGCATTTCAATGAACTGCCTCCCATCTCAAGGACTTTACTTTTAAGTCCAAGAAATGGGAGCCAGTTCACATTTCTAACGGCGTCGCGGGGCCCGTTGCGTGTAACGGCGCCGCACGACAGTATCCTATCCCACTATTTCTTCTATGCTGCGCCCGAGTCGGCAGTCAATGATGCACACGTCGCAGCTGCAGACATCGTGCACAGTATCGAGCTTCGGGACGCGTCAAAACGAGTTGTTGGCCCATGTTTCATTGTTCTCCATGCGACGCGACAGCTCGCGCTCGCCGATGTTTGCGCGGGTCGACAGCATCTCAAGAACGTTGTTCGGTTCCACGCAGCCATCTACACGCTGCATTTTACCGCACGCGTCTTCATACGTTTATGCAGCTATCTAGCCGTCGCCCGGCCCTAGCGCCGAGCGGCACGGCCTCCAGGGGTTTCGCTACCACTAAGGAGGTCCCCCGATGGAACCGTTAGCGGCGTTTCTCGCACTCGCAACAGGCGCGATAGAGCTGGCAACGGCTTTAGTCGCGCTGGTGCGGGAAACGAGAAAACGCCCCACGTCGAACGACGCGGAGCGCTAGCAAAAACAAGCGGGGCCGTTGTTTCGACGCGGCGGCCCCGCCCACGGGGACATTGTACCACGTCCGAGAGGAGCAACCACCATGCCCGCACGCTACTGCAAGCGCCGCCGCGTGTAAGCCGGAGTACCACGGCGGCGATTCGGCGCTCGATTAAGCGCGAGCTCGTCTGGGCCATCGACTAGTAATGCCGCGCTCGAAGCTCTACATGGGCATCTAGATGGAAAGGGCGCGGGCGGATCGTCCGCGCCCTTTCCGTGTCGCCACGGGGCGATACAATTCACAAAACGGCGGACTCCAGATGGCCGCCCGCTTGAAAGGATTTGAAATGCCGACATGGCTATTCGTTACGCTGCTGCTGTTTTCCCTACCGGTGCTTATCGAGCTGTTCGGGGTGCTGCTCTGCCTTGTGATATCTGCCATATCCAAGATATTCGAATTCGTTGCATGGCTGTTCAACACTTTGAACGACAGCGACTCGAGTTAGCTGTCTAGTTGCCAAAGGAGGCCCCGCGACGCATTTCAACGGCGTTGCGGGGCCCTTTGCATGCAGCGGCGCCGCGCATGCGCGAACGCACCGCGAAACGGCGGGTTATAGGAAAAAAGTTCGTCCCGATAGAACGCCTGATCTCGCCGTCAATCGAGCCACCACGGGAACGGGTCCCTGTGGTGGAGCTCCTCCCACACGGCCCTGTCGCCCCACTCCGGGCCGCCGTCCTCGCGCTTCGGGGAGGCGGAGTAGGTCCTGTAGAGCAGGTCGATGTCGGCGTCCGTCGGCATCGAGGCGAGCTTCTCGGCGGCCGTCCTGGAGTCCCCCGAGTTCATGCGGCACCACCAGTACACCGCCTTGACCCTGCGCATGAGCGACATCCCGCGATGGTTCCCGAGCATCTCGCGCAGGCGCGTTCAGGCTTTCCACCGCGTTATTCGTGCTCGCCCGCGAGCCCATAGGGCTCCACGCCCGACTGGAGCCTGGAGCGCAAGGTCGTGTACCGCCCGACCTCGCAGAACGCGTGGAAGATGCATCTCTGGACCCGCGTTCCCGGCCAGCTGCGCCGCACGGCGTTGGCGAAGCCGGTGCCACTCGTCGTCCGCGACGGACACGGGCCACAGCCCCCCAGAACCAGGTCGTCCAGCGCCTGAACGACCTTCCCTGCCCGGGCATCTCGCGTTGGGAGCCCTTGGACATGACCCAACCGAGGAACTCGCGCAGGGCGGCGGCGTTGCCGTCGCGGCGGACCTCCCGCAGACGGCATTTATGGCGTCTAAAAGAGGTTATCTACCTGCGGATACGTCTGTCTAGCGGACACACTTTTCGTCCGAGCGCTTATAACCGACGACGAGTTTTAAACTCACGGGAAAGGGCCGTCCGCCTGTGCAGATGGCCCAGAATCGGACACACTTTTTGCCCTATAACCCCGTAACGCGGCCGCAGACGGATCGTCCGCGCCTTTTCCGTGTCGCCGCGGGGCGATACAATGCACGTCAACGGCGGACTCCAGATGGCCGCCCGCTTGAAAGGATTTGAAATGCCCTGGGTCTTCGTTTTCCCCGCCATCGTGATCGGGCTATCGATACTGCTACCGTTCCTCGCGCAGATTCTCGCGGGGCTGCTTGTCCTCATAGGTAAGGCGATAGCCGCGTTCATCTACTTTCTGACATGGCTGCGCGTAAAATGGTACGCACATCGAGAAGAGCAGAGACAATAGTTCCGTATTCGCACCGAAGGCCCCGCGACGCATTTCAACGGCGTTGCGGGGCCCTCTGCATGCAGCGGAGCCGCGCATGCGCGAACGCACCGCGAAACGGCGTCTCAGCGCCCCACGCGGCATTTGCACGGGCACCTCTGGGGCGATTTGGGGCGCATTCGGGGCACCTCTGGGGAGATTTCGGTTAGCCCACGATCTCGTCTATGGTGCAGCCCAGGCGGCGGGCGATGACGCGCCACGTGGCCATGTTGCCCTCGCTCCTGCCACTAAGGAAGACGCGAAACGATGGCCTTGGCTGGGAGCGATGGACAAGAATTCACATCGCCCATGGAAAGCAAAACAGGGGGTTATAGGACAAAAAGTGTGTCCCGATAGAACTCGTGTTCCCGTCCCTCAATCGAGCCACCAGGGGAACGGGTCCCTGTGGTGGAGCTCCTCCCACACGGCC
>OBIU01000390.1_pt1 | contig 20448 bp, 15 predicted proteins | sample 1519871 | NCBI WGS metagenome assembly OBIU01 (sample SAMN04209229, study PRJEB22552) | human gut metagenome | biome: gut; material: feces | host: Homo sapiens | place: USA: Oklahoma
TGAACGAGCAGAAGCTCTGCGCCGAGATGGGCAACATCAGCCGCACCCCCATGCGTGACGCGCTGGGCCGCCTGGAGCAGGAGGGGCTGATCACCATCCTGCCCAAAAAGGGGCTGATGGTCTCCGGCATTACCGAAGAGGACGTGCACAGCATGTTCGAGATGCGCCTGCTGGTGGAGCCTTACGCCCTGCGCACCTACGGCAACCTGATCCCCCGGGAGCAGCTGGAGGCCTACACTGAGCTGATGCACCACCCCGAGCGGATCGACGACTTCTGCAAATCCGACGATGATTTCCATGAGCTGCTGATGAGCAGCCTGCCCAACAAATATCTGCGCTCTGGCTATGACCGCATCACCGGCCTGAACACCCGTTTCCGCATTATGACCGGCAAGGTGAGCATGATCAATCAGGATCAGACCTGTGAGGAGCATCTGGAAATTCTGAATGCCGCCCTGAGCGACAACTGGAACACCGCCGCCGATGCGCTGCAGCATCACCTTGAGCTGGCCCGCGATAAGGCCGAGGGAGTCATCAAGGTCATCCGGCTGTGGTAAATGAAACGATAAAAACGCTGTATCACTCCTTCCGGCATCGCTGATGCGATGCCACCTCCCTCTCAGAGGGAGGCTTTTGCGTTGGCCGCCGCGTTAAGGCTCCCTCCTAGAGGGAGCTGTCGAGCGAATGCGAGACTGAGGGAGTAGCACAGCGTTTTCTTTTGCTGGAAAGTGTAAAAAATTCATAGAAATCAAAAGAAAAGTACATTGAATATTGTTTAACAATGTGGTATCCTTAACAACAGAGAGAGCCCGCTGGCAGGCGGGCAGAATGATTTTGGAGGAAAATAATTATGGCTGATCGCATTGTTCTGAACACCATTTCCTACCATGGCCACGGTGCCATTGAGAACATCGTTCCCGAGCTGACCGCCCGCGGCTACAAGAAGGCTTTTGTCTGCTCTGACCCCGATCTGATCAAGTTTGGCGTGACCAAGAAAGTCACCGACCTGCTGGATGCTGCAAACTTCGCCTACGCTGTTTACAGCGAGATCAAGCCCAACCCCACCATCGCCAACGTGCAGGACGGCGTGGCCGCTTTCAAGGCTGCTGAGGCTGACTGCATCGTGACCATCGGCGGCGGCTCCTCCATGGATACCGCAAAGGCCATCGGCATCATCATCAACAACCCCGAGTTCGCGGATGTGCGCTCTCTGGAAGGCGTGGCTCCCACCAAGAAGCACGCTGTGTTCACCATTGCCGTGCCCACCACCGCCGGTACTGCGGCCGAGGTCACCATCAACTACGTCATCACCGATGTGGAGAAGAAGCGCAAGTTCGTCTGCGTGGACACCAACGATATCCCCGAGATCGCTGTGGTCGATCCCGATATGATGTCCTCCATGCCCAAGGGCCTGACCGCCGCTACCGGTATGGACGCTCTGACCCACGCCATCGAGGGCTATATCACCAAGGGCCACTGCACCATCTCCGATATGTTCCATCTGGAGGCCATCAAGCTCATCAGCGAGAACCTGCGCGGTGCCGTGCAGAATACCCCGGAGGGCCGCGAGGGCATGGCTCTGGGCCAGTACATTGCCGGTATGGGCTTCTCCAATGTGGGTCTGGGCATCGTCCACTCCATGGCACACGGCCTGTCCGCTCTGTATGATACCCCCCACGGTGTGGCCTGCGCCATCCTGCTGCCGGTGGGTCTGGAGTACAACAAGAGCGTTGCCGGCGAACGCTACCGCGCCGTGGGTAAGGCCATGGGCGTTATGGGCATTGACGAGATGAACGATGTGGAAGCCGCTGATGCCACCATCGCCGCCGTCAAGCAGCTGAGCGCAGATGTGGGCATCCCCGCAAACCTGCAGGGCATCCTGAAGGAAGAAGACATCCACTTCCTGGCTGAGTCTGCTTTTGCAGATGCCTGCCGCCCCGGCAACCCCCGCGATACCAGCGTGGAGGAGATCGAGGCACTGTATAAGAGCCAGCTGTAATTCGTAAACTGAACAAAGAGGGTCGGGAATGCCGCTTCCCGGCCCCTTTTTGTTCCGGGAAAGGAGCGCTATGAGCCTGAATTTCTATACTCTTTGTGTAATTTATCTTGTATATTCCTTTTTGGGCTGGGTAGGCGAGACCGTTGTTGCAACCGCAAAGGGCCGCCGGTTCACCAACCGCGGCGTGGCCTCCGGCCCCTTCTGCTTTGTGTACGGCACGGCAGGAGTGCTCATCACCATCGGCCTGAACGATCAGCGCGCCAGCCTGGCGGCACTGTTCTTCGGCAGCATGATCTATGCCACGGTGGTGGAGTGGCTGACCGCCAAGCTGCTGGAACGGATCCACCACCGCCGCTGGTGGGACTACTCCGATAAAAAGTTCAATCTGGACGGCTATGTCTGCCTGCAATACTCCCTGCTGTGGGGTCTGCTGGGCATGGCGGCAGTCCGCTGGGGCAACGACCTGCTGTTCCGGCTCTGCGCCCACCTGCCGCCGCTGCTGTTCCACGCTGTGGTATGGGGCGGCGTGGCGCTGGCCGTCCTTGACCAGATCTCTGCCATGGTGGTGGTCAGCCAGTATGCGAACCGCCACCCAAGGCTTGAGCAGCTGAATCGGGAGCTGGGCAGGGGCTCGGAGAGGCTGCGGCAGAAAATTACCGCCAGCGTGGAAAAGCGGATCCAGCGGGCGTACCCCACTGCGGCTCGTCCGGAGCCCACCACCAGTGCCGAAAAGCAGCTCTCCCTTGCCGACCTGCTCTGGCTCTTTGTCATCGGGGCTTTCCTCGGAGATGTGGTGGAGACCATCTTCTGCCGCATCACCGCCGGGGTCTGGATGAGCCGTTCCAGCCTGGTCTGGGGCCCGTTCAGCGTGGTGTGGGGGCTGGCGCTTGTGCTGGCCGCCATCCTGCTGCGGGGCGGCGAACAGAAGAGCGAGAGCCGCATCTTCTGGTTCGGCGTGATCCTGGGCGGTGCGTATGAGTATGTGTGCAGCGCCGTGACAGAGCTGCTGTTTGGCACCGTGTTCTGGGATTACAGCGGCTTCAAGTTCAATCTGGGCGGGCGCATCAACCTGCTGTACTGCTTCTTCTGGGGCATTGCGGCCGTGACCTGGATCCGCTATGGCTACCCACTGGTGGCAAAGGGGATGAAGGCGGTCAAGCGCAGGATCCGCCCCTGGATGACCGCTCTGCTGGCTGTATTCATGGCCGTGAACCTTGTGACCAGTGCGTTGGCGCTGGCCCGCTACGATGCCCGCACCAGCGGCGCGGCTCCGGCCAATGCGGTGGATGTGCTGCTGGATGAGCATTTTGACAATGCTCGGATGGAGCGTATCTACCCCAACGCCAAAAAGGTGGAGAAGGCTGGGTAAAAATGCACGATTTTGCTTGCGTTTTGCAGGGGAAACAGGTATAATACTTTTTGGATTAAAAAGGAGAGATTTTATATGCTGATCCCTGTATTATTGTTTATCGTGGGCCTGCTCTGCCTCATCAAGGGCGGCGACTGGTTCGTGGACGGTGCAACCGGCATCGCCCGCCGCTTCAAGGTGCCGGAGCTGCTCATCGGTGCCACGGTGGTGTCCATCGGCACCACCCTGCCTGAGGTCATGGTCTCCACCACCTCGGCCATGACCGGCCACGGCGAGATCGCCTATGGCAACGCCATTGGCTCGGTCATCTGCAACGCGGCCCTGATCGCGGCCATCACCATTGCGGTCCGCCCGGGCAAGGTGGACCCCAAGAGCCTGCGGGTGCCGGTGCTGTTCTTCTTTGTGGCAGCGGCCCTGTATGCGGGCGTGGCCTACACCACCGGCTACTTCAGCCGCCCCATCGGCATTGTGCTGCTGGCAATGTTCGTGGCCTACATGGTCTGCAATGTGCTGGCGATGAAAAACGCCCCCGCCCCGGAAGACGATGAGGACGAGCCGGAAAAGGAAATGTCCTTTGCCAAGGAGGTCGGCCTGCTCATCCTCGGCGCGGCCCTGATCGCTGTGGGCGCAAACCTGCTGGTGGACAACGGCACCCTGATCGCGCAGGCGCTGGGCGTGCCGGAATCCGTCATTGCCCTGACCTTTGTGGCGCTGGGCACCTCTCTGCCTGAGCTGGTCACGGCGATTACCTCGCTGGCAAAGGGCCACGGCTCCCTCTCGCTGGGCAATGTTATCGGTGCCAACGTGTTCAATCTGGTGCTGGTCAGCGGCATGTCCATCACGGTGTCGCCCTTCAGCATCCCGCAGAACTCCACCATCATGGGCATCAATTCCTCTCTGGTCATGGATCTGCCCGTGATGTTCGCGGTCATGCTCCTCCTGACTGTGCCCGCTCTGCTCAAGGGCAGGCTCTCCCGCTGGCAGGGCGTGCTGCTGCTCTGCATCTACGCAGCCTTCTGCGCCGTCCAGTTTGCAATGTAAGCCTCTGCGCCGGAGACCCGGCCCGGCTCCACGCCGGAGCGGGCGCTTTGGGGCAGAAAACCGTTTTGAAAAAGGCATCCTCGTTCTGTGAAGTGCGGGGATGCCTTTTTTCTGTCCCTGCAGCAGGGTCTGACCGGAAGCGGTGCTTTCTTAAGAAATCCTTAGAAAAATTTCATGGAAAATGCAGGAAACTGCTGTTATACTAGAACCGAGAATGACAAAAAGGGGAGAAGACCATGGCAGAGCAGACCATTCTGATCGCGGAGGATGATCCGGATATCCGGGACGGCGTGCGCATCTTGCTTTCCGGCGAGGGATACCATATCATCGAAGCCGAAAACGGCAGCCGGGCACTGGAGGTGTTCCGCCCGGAGGTCGATCTGGTGATCCTGGATATTATGATGCCGGGTATGAGCGGCCTGCGCGTCTGCGAGGAGCTGCGCAAGCTCTCCACAGTGCCGATCCTGTTCCTCACGGCAAAATCACAGGAGTCCGATAAGCTGCTGGGCCTGACCGCGGGCGGGGACGATTACCTGCCCAAGCCCTTTTCCTTTGCGGAGCTCAGCGCCCGGGTCAAGGCATTGCTGCGGCGGTACTGTGTCTATCAGGGCAAGGGGCAGGCCCCGGCCCGGGCCGAGAAGCTGACCCTGTGCAGCCACGGCGTGAAGCTGGCGCTGGACTGCAACCGCGTCTGGGTGGACGGGGAGGAGATCGACCTGACCGAGACGGAGTACAAGATCCTGCGGCTGCTTATGCAGAGCCCCCAGCGCATCTTCCCGGTGCAGGTGATCTACGAGGATGTGTGGCAGGAGCCTTATTTTTACACCTCCAACGGCACCGTGATGGTACATATCCGCAATCTGCGGATGAAGATCGAAAAAGACCCGCAGAACCCCGCCCGTCTGCAGACCATGTGGGGGAAAGGGTACCGCTTTGTGCCCGGGGAGGAGAAGGATCATGCGTAAAAAGCTGGGGCTTTCCGGTAAGCTGGTGTTGATGATCCTGTTCTCAGCACTGGCAAGTGCTGTGTTTCTGGTGGGAATGCAGGTCGTGCTGAACAAGGCCCTGTGGCTTTATTTTGACCAGCCGGAAACCCAGCAGCGGGCTGTGGAAAAGCAGGTGCAGGAGCTGCAGAGCTATATCGACCGGCGCGGCCTTTCCAGCCGGGATATCGACAAGCTGGACGACTGGTCTGTGCGGAACGGCAGCACGATGTTCATCATCTACGATCGCTCCCGGATGCTCTATTCCTCCTATCCGCTGGTCACTCCGGTCTACGAGGGGCGGGAAAACGTGATGGAAGCGGTTCCGGCCGAGCACTGGCTCCCGATGTACTCGCTCACCTTTTCGGACAAAAAGACCACCGCCATGTTCTATTACAACGGCGTGGATGCCTATTACGGCAAGGGGTGCGAGATCCTGCTGCTTGTCAGCTTTGCCCTTTTCCCGCTGTTTTTCTTCCTGAGCAGCCGGAAGATCATCCGCTATATCCTCCTGCTCAGCGGGGAGATCCAGGCCATGGAGGGCGGCGACCTTGACCACCCCATCACGATCCAGGGAGACGATGAGCTGGCCCTGCTGGCCACCAGTCTGGATGGTCTGCGTCTGACCCTGCGCCAGCAGCAGGCCGAGGAGGCTCAGGCTGCCGCCAAGGTCAAGAGCCTGATCACTGAGATGTCCCACGACCTGCGCACCCCGCTGACCACCCTGCTGCTCTACACCGAGATCCTGCGCCACCACAAATACGAGACCGAGGCCCAGGAGGGCGAATATCTGGCAAAGATCGACGGTAAGGCCCGGCAGATCAAACAGCTGTCCGACAATCTGTTCGAGTACGCGCTGGTCACCCGGGACACCGTGGTGCAGCTGGATGCTCCGGCCCGCTTCTCCCAGATCTTTGAGGAGCCGCTGGCCGAGATGGTGGAGATGCTGCAGCAGCGCGGCTTTGCCTGTGCGCTGGAGCTGGGCAGCGAGGATGTGCTCCTGACCGTGCGGGCGCAGTACATCCGGCGCATTCTGGATAACATCGGCTCCAACCTGATCAAGTACGCCGACCCGGCCCGGCCCATCGAGGTGCGGTTTCTGCGGCAGGAGGGAAGGGCGGGCCTTGTGTTCCGCAACCATGTCCTGCCCGCGCCCCCGGCAGTGGAAAGCACCAAGGTGGGCCTGACCAGCATCGAGACCATGATGGATAAGATGCACGCAGACTGCAAGATCGAACAGGAGAATGAGCAGTTCACCATGACGCTGCTGTTCCCCATCAGCCAATAAAAACGACCCTCTCCGTCACGCTGACGCGCGCCGCTCCCCCTCGGGAAAAGCGGAACTGTGAAGCGATGACGGGGAGGGTCGCTTTTTACACTTTTTCCACCGAACTTAAGCAAGTCTTAAGAAATATCTCCGGCGAATGTTAAGAAAGGCCCGCTATACTGTTGGAAGAAGGGCGGGTGCGGCTTTGCACCCGGCCATAACATCAGGGAGGGGCAACCAATGCTGCGAAAAAAGAAACAAACGCCGCAGGAGCAGAGCGACCAGGAATTCAATCTGGCGCTGGAAGTGCCTGCAGAACAAAGGCCGAAGGGCTGGAGAACCTTTGTAAGGCGCAACTGGAAGCGCATTGCCGCTGCCGCCTGCGCAGCCGCAGTGGCCGGTGCGTTCCTGCTGCCCGGGAAGGGCGCAAAACCGGCAGGCGTAGATACCGAATATCTGGAAAGCGCGGTGGAGCGCCGGAATATCACCAATGTGTTCAGCGGCTCCGGCACCATTGCCGCCGCCAACACCTACACCGTCAATGCGCTGGTGTCCGGCACTGTGCTCACCGCCGATTTTGCGGTGGGGGACACCATTGAAGAGGGAACGGTGCTCTACACCATCGACAGCTCCAACGCCGCCAACAGTGTGGAAAAAGCCCAGCTCTCGCTGGATCAGGCCCAGCGCAATTACGAGGATGCCGTGGATGCCCAATACGTCCGCAGCACCATCGGCGGCACGCTGGCCTCCTATAAGGTGGCGGTGGGCGATGTGGTCAATGCCGGGCAGGAGGTGGCCACCGTGCGGGATGCCTCCACCCTGCTGCTGACGCTGGAATTCCCGGCAGCAGATGCGGCGAACTTTACCGTGGGGCAGGCCGCACAGGTTACGCTGGACGGCACCTTTGAGGCCGTCTCCGGCACCGTACGCTCTGTCTCCGGTGCGGATGCCCTGAGCAGCGGGAACCTGCTGGTGCGCACCGTGACCATTGCGGTGAACAACACCGGCAGCCTGACCACCGCGCAGGCCGCAACGGCCAGCGTCAACGGGGTCAGCGCACTGGCATCGGCAAAATTCAGCTACCAGAACGAGCAGACCATCACCGCCTCCACCGGCGGCACCGTGACCGCCCTCTGCATGAAAGAGGGCTCCTCCGTCAGCGCCGATACCGCGCTGGTCAGGATCTCCGGCAAGGAGCTGACCAAGCAGGTGCAGAACGCCTCCGATAACCTGCGCAGTGCCCAGATGTCCATGGAGGACACCGAGGATCAGCTGAACAACTATACCATCACCTCACCCATCAGCGGCACGATCATCTCCAAGGAGGTCAAGGCGGGCGACACCGTGAGCAATACCGCGGGCAGCACCAGCCTGTGCACCATCTACGACCTGAGCTATCTGCAGATGACGGTGAATGTGGACGAACTGGAGATCCTCTCCATCAAGGAGGGGCAGCGTGTGACCATCACCGCGGATGCCATCTCTGACCGCACCTTTACCGGCGTGGTCACCAGCGTGTCCAAGGCGGGCACCACGGCAGGCGGCACCACCACCTATCCCGTCACCATCCGCATCGACGATACCGGCGACCTGCTGCCCGGCATGAACGCCACCGCCGAGATCACAACGGCCAGCGCCGAGAACGCGCTTTCCATTCCCAATGCCGCTGTGGCGCGGGGCAATTATGTGCTGGTGACCAAGGATTCCCCCAGCGCTGCCAACGCCGACCCCAGCATGATCGCCCCGGAGGGCTATGTCTATGTCAAGGTGACCACCGGCACCAGCGATGATGATTACATCGCCGTAACAAGCGGCCTGCAGGAAGGCGACACCGTGGCCTACACCGCCAGCAGCACCGCCTCTGTCAGCGCTGACGGACAGATGGAGGAGATGATGGTGGTCGGCGGGCCCGGTCAGGGCGGCGACCCGAGCGGCAGCGCACCGGGAGGTGGCCCGCAATGAGCGCTCTGATCGAATTTGAGGATGTGTGCAAATATTACCGGATGGGTGACACCACGGTAAAAGCCGCCGACCACATCAGCATGAAAATTGAAAAGGGCGAGTTCGTGGCCATCGTGGGCCAGTCCGGCTCCGGTAAATCCACCTGCATGAACATCATCGGCTGCCTGGATGTGCCCACGGCGGGCAGCTACCGGCTCAATGGCCGGGAGGTGGGCAACATGTCCGGCAATGAGCAGGCCGAGGTGCGCAACGGGATGCTGGGCTTCATCTTCCAGCAGTATAACCTGCTGCCCAAATTGAATCTGCTGGAAAACGTGGAGGTGCCGCTGATCTATGCGGGCGTGCCCCGCGCCGAGCGCCGCCGCCGGGCCCGCGAGGCACTGGAGCAGGTGGGGCTGGGCGATAAGCTGAAAAACAAGCCCAGCCAGCTTTCCGGCGGCCAGCAGCAGCGCGTCTCCATTGCCCGGGCGCTGGCCGGGAATCCGGCGGTCATTCTGGCCGACGAGCCCACCGGCGCGCTGGACAGCCACACCGGCCGCGAGGTGCTGGGAATGCTGCAGCAGCTCCACCGGCAGGGCAACACCGTGGTGCTCATCACCCACGACAACTCCATTGCCGTGCAGGCCCAGCGCATCATCCGGCTGGAGGATGGCCGCGTGGTCTACGACGGCGATGCCCTGGCACCGGAGGCCATCGTCCAGCCGACACTGAACTTTGAACCGGCAGAACAGGAGGGGGACGCATGATCTACGAGACCTTCCGCGAAGCAGTCAAGAATATCTGGAGCAACAAATTCCGCACGGTTCTGACCATGCTGGGCATCATCATCGGTGTCACGGCGGTCATCGTCATCGTGGGTCTGGGCAATGGCATGACCCAGAGCATCAAGGACAGCTTTTCTGAGATGGGGACCAATGTCCTCAGCGTCCAGATCACGGGCCGCGGCTCCCGCACCGTGACCGTGCAGCAGATGTACGATATCGTGGACAGCCACCCGGAGGTGTTCACTGGCATGTCGCCCACCACCACGCTGGACAGTACCGTGAAGGTGGACACCACCACCTATGGCTATACGAGCGTCAAGGGCGTGAGTGAGACCTACCTGGATATGATGGGGCGCACGCTGGCCCAGGGCCGGGGCCTGACCTATGTGGACATCATGGATAATAAAAAGGTCTGCGTGGTGGGCGATTACATTGCCCGCGCGGCCTACGGCGGCAACGCCATCGGCCAGACCATCAAGATCGGCAGTGAGAGATTTACCATCGTGGGCGTGCTGGAAGCCAATGTCAGCAGTGCGACCGATCAGGAGGGCACTGACGATGACATGATCTTTGTGCCCTATACCACCGCCCAGCGCATCAGCAAGACCAGCGCCAGCTCCTACGGCGTGGTTCTGGTGAGCGATGAACTTGCCGATGAGGGCAAGAATCTTCTGGTAGTAGGGATCGAATCCATCCTCCACGCGGAGGACGGCTATTTCATCACCAGCCTGAGTGAGATGCTGGAGACCATGACCAGCATGATCAACATGGTGGTGGCGATCCTGACCGCCATTGCAGCCATCTCCCTGCTGGTGGGCGGCATCGGCATTATGAACATTATGATGGTGTCCGTCACCGAGCGCACCCGGGAGATCGGCATCCGCAAGGCGCTGGGGGCCAAGGAACGCAGCATTCTTGCTCTGTTCGTCACTGAGGCGGCCACCACCTCCGCGCTGGGCGGGCTGCTTGGCATTGCACTGGGCTATCTGTTCAGCTCTCTGGCCAACCGGGTGCTCCCGCTGCTGGTGTCGGATATGGACCTGACGGTGGCCCCCTCCATGACCTCAGTGCTGGTGGCCTTTGGCATTTCGGTGGGCATCGGTGTACTGTTCGGCTACCTGCCTGCCAAGCGCGCCGCAAGGCTGAACCCCATTGAAGCATTGAGATATGATTAAACCTCTCAGTCTCGCTTCGCTCGCCAGCATACGAGTTGCGGCTCCCAGCGTCCACTTCGTGCAAAGTATTGCACTCGTGTCCTGTTGGCCGCTGCCCCAACAACTCCTCCCTTCATCCGCCACTGGCGGCGGTCGTCGTTGTTGCCTGATCGGGGAGCCAAGGATCAATGAAACCCTTTGTTAAGGAGTTCGATATGAAAAAACGTTTTCTAGCATTTCTTCTGGCCGTTTGCATTGCCTGCTCGATGCTGGTGGTGCCGGCAAATGCCGCTGCCAGCAATGCGGCGGTGCAGACTGCCGTGACGCTGGGCGGCTTGACCAGCGAACAGGCCTCCGCCCTGAGCACCGCCCTGACCCGGGGCCAGCTGGCAAAGCTGCTGGTGGCATTCTCAGCCTACCGGGAGAGCGCCGCCACGCAGGGGAACACCGGCACCCTGTTCACCGACGTGGACAGCGGGAACGAATATGCCCCCTATATCCGCATTGCCGTCCAGCAGGGGTGGCTCAGCGGCTACACTGACGGCTCTTTCCGGCCCGACAACGGTGTGACGCTGGAAGAGGCCTGTACCGCCGCCCTCAAGCTGCTGGGCTATGATGTTACTACCCTGAGCGGCAGTTTCCCGGCGGCACAGCTCAACAAGGCCAGCAGCCTGGGCCTGCGGGCCGGTCTGAGCGCTGTGCAGGGGCAGGGCCTGACCCTGGAAGATGCCGCTGTGCTCTTCTATAATGCCCTGACGGCCAGCACCGCTGAAAACCAGACCTATGCCGCCACGCTGGGCTTTACCGTGACGGATGGCCGGATCGACCTGTCCTCGGTGCTGCTCAGCAGTGTGGAGGGCCCCTTTGTGGCCGATGGCACCACCCAGCTGCCCTTTGCCCCGGCGGCGGTCTACCGCAATGATACCGTGGCCACAGATGCCGCTCTGAACGCCTACGATGTCTACTATTACAGTGCCAGCGCCAGAACGGTCTGGATCTACTCCCGCAAGGCGGCGGGCCGCATCACGGCGGTCTCACCCAGCGCCAGCGCCCCCACCAGTGTGACGGTGGCAGGCACCAGCTACACGCTGGCTTCCTCGGCAGCGGCATCGGTCCTCTCGTCCCTCAATGGCGGCGGAGTGGGGCAGGTGGTCACCCTGCTGTTGGGCATGAACAACGAGGCGGTGGCCGTTCTGACCGGCGAGGAAGCCGACAGCGTGTTCTATGGCGTGGTGCAGACTGCCTCCCGCAGCCTGACCGAGGAAAATGGCGCGGATGTGCTCCAAAGCGTGCAGGTGGCCTGTACCGATGGCGTGACCCGCACCGTGAATGTGGACAAGAGCCTGAACTTTCCCGCCGGCTGGCTGGTGAAGATCACCGTCAACGCCGACGGTGAGAACGTGGAGACCCTGAACGGCCAATCGGTCAGCGGCACCATCCGTGCGGACGGTACAGCGCTGGGCGATGCGGCCCTTGCTTCGGATGTGGAGATCCTGGATACGACAGCGGAGGGGTTGGCTGGGACAGTAAGTCCCAGCCGCCTATCGGGGGTGACACTTTCTGCCTCGGATGTCCGTTACTACACCGTGGATGAGAACGGTGCCATTGACCGGCTCATTCTGAACGATGCCACCGGCGACCTGTGGACCTACGGTGTGCTGGATGATGTGACCAACCTCATCAGCACCGCAGCCAGCTCCACCACGAACACCGGCTCCGGCTCGTCCACCTCCAACACCACCGGTTCCAGCACCTCTGACCTTGTGGCCGGTGCGGTGGAAAGCGTGATGCCCTCCACCAGCACCCTGCTGTATGGCCTGGTCAATGGCAGCATCGGCAGCACTCTGTGGGAGAGCGTGACCAGCAGCACAGCCAGCCTGGCAAGCTATCTGCTCAAGATCGGTGCCAACAGCACCACGGGCGTGGTCAGCTCGGTGCTGGATTACCTGAGCAGCGGCGCAAACTATGTCTGCTATGTCAACGGTGAGCAGACTACCTATAAGACCAGCGTGAAGTATCCCGTGCTGGCGGGCGGCATCTCGGTGCGCAAAACTGCTTCCGGCAGTGTGGGCACTATGGCTCAGCTGCTCCCGGTCACGGTGGATCAGCTGGGGGCCGCCTCCGTGCGGAGTGGCTCCACCCGCTATGAGACTGCCGATGACATGCAGGTGTATCTGTGGTACAAGGGCAAGTATTACGCCACCACCCTTTCCCAGATCAACGCCGAGGATTACAGCCTCATCGGCTGGTACGATGCCCACGGCAGCGCGGCGGGTGGAAAGATCCGCGTTCTTGTGGCCGTGAAAAAAGACTGACCGCGTCTCCGGCAGGCTGTGAAATGGGACGAAATCCGGTCATAAAAAGGCAGTTAGACGACATTTTTCACGATTTATCCATTGAAATTCTCCCCCGGGGATGATATGATAGACCTGTTCCTGCGCGGCAAAAGGCCGGGAACGAAATCTGAAGTGGGAGAATTTTGTACCAGATGCAGAAAAAGAAGCTTTATCAGCTGGCTGCGGCCATCGTTCTTGTGGTGGCCGTGGCAGCTGCTTTGATCCTGACAGGGATGCGGAAAAGCACCCCTGTGTCCGAGGCGCAGGCCAGCTCTGTGCCGTCCTCCGCTCTGCCCGGCGGGGAAGCTGAGGGGCCCTCCAGCGCCGCCGCCTCCAGCGAGAGCGCCGTCAGCAGTGAGGCGGCGGAAGAATCCCCGGTTTCGTCCTTTTTGGAACAGCTGGAAGAGGAACTTGGCATTTCCTCTTCGGAGACAGCTTCGTCCAGTGAGGTCTCCTCTGCCGCCAGCGCAGGCAAGGCGGACAGCGTGAGCTCCGCAGTGTCCGGTTCTAGTGCCGCACACTCGGTGCCTGCGTCCTCTGCGGCTTCCGGCAGCCATGCGGCCAGCAGTCAGGCCCCCGGCAGCAGCCATGCCTCCAGCAGCTCCGCTGCTTCGGAGAATGAGGTGGATGCCAAGATCGACAGCTACATCCGCCAGCTGCAGAACCTGAAGAGGCAGACGGAATCCAAGCTCTACGGCGTGATCTACGAGGCCTACGATGAGTACATCTCCCACCCGGTGGAGGAGCGCAATCTGGGGATGAAGGTCTCCATCGTGTTGTCCAAAACCGCCAAGCTGACCAGTGTTCAGGGTGAGTGTGACAAGGAGTTCAACGCCATCCTGAAAGAGCTGCGCCAGTACCTGCGGGACAATGGCCGTGACCAGAGCGTTGCGGATCAGGCCGAGCAGGAGTACAAGAAGATGAAGTCCGACCTGACCAGTGAGCTGACCGGCATTGTCTATAACAGTGCGGTGGGCAGCGGTGATGGCGGCAAATGGATCCAGGAACACATTGAGCATAAGCGCTGAAATAGATAAGAGCCGTGCAGTTCAAACGCTGCACGGCTCTGCTTTTTTGTTACTGCACACGCTTTAACGCTGTGTTGATGAGATCGGCAAACTGCTCCAGACGTTCCCGGAGCTGGACAATGGAATCGATGTCGCTGTCCGAAATGACACTGACGGGAGCCGAAAGGCTGTTGACACCGGCTTTCAGTGTGCCGCTCAAGGCTGCGTTGACACCGTGGGCGGGGATCTCCACATGCACATCCACGGGGATGGTTTCATCGAAGAGCAGGGACTTCAGCGGCAGGCCCACCACAAGGACAGCCGCATCCTCCCCCTCAGACGGGAACTGATAGTAGATGTAGCCCTTTTTGGCATAATCGGGGTGGACGACGCACTGGCGGCTGAGGGTCAGGGTGTAGCCGGACATCTCCTGCATGGCCACCTGCGTGTTGGGCACGCCGAGGATCTTTGCCAGCTGGGCCTGCGTGATGTAGTTGGGCAGAGACCACTCCGGCAGGAACGCACCCACCAGCGGCGCGCTGTCCGCGATGGAATCCCGCAGGGTGCGGTAGAGCCGCCCGGCATCGAAGTAGGTGTCGTTGGCATCAATATAGAGGTCGGTGAAAAAGTCGGTGCCGCCGGTCTCGGCGCGGGCAAGCCCACCGGAGGGGTACAGGTACAATTGCAGCTGCCCCGGCGAATACAGCCCGGCCACATCGCCGGAAGTTGCACCCACCTGTTTCAGAATATTGTACAGGGCCGGGGTACTGGCACTGTCCTGTGCGGTGATGTTATAGCTGAACTCAAAGGCCGCACCCTTTTGTAAGGCACGGACTTTGCTGTTGACCAGACTGAAAAGGACCAGCGCAGCCACCAGACACACCGCCAGAATGCAGGCCACCACCGTGACCACGGCGCGGGAACGCTTTTTGGAAGATTTCATGGCAGAACCTCCTGTTCTCTTTATAAGGAATACGATCCAGAGCTTAAAAATCGTTCAAGTTGGCTTTGATTTCTTTATAATTTATTTGCAGGCTGCCACAAAGGCATCAAAGATCCCCTGCATGGCGGGGTCGGCAGCACTGAGCCACTCAGGGTGCCACTGCACGCCCAGGCAGAACTTCGCGTCCGGCTTCTCAATGCCCTCCACGATGCCGTCCTCGCTCAGGGCCGACAGCACAAGGCCGGGGGCGACCTTGTCCACCGCCTGATGGTGCTGGCTGTTGACCAGTACGGTATCCTGCCCCAGAATGCGAGAGAGCAGGGTGTCCCGCCGCACGGTGACGGTGTGGATCTTGCCCCAATGGTCGTTGTGGGGGACGTGCTCAAAGGGTTTGATGTCCTGATACAGATCGCCGCCCAGCGCAACATTCATCAGCTGGATGCCCCGGCAGATGGCCAGCACCGGCTTGTCGGCGGCAAGGAAGGCGCGCAGCAGCAGCGGCTCGGCGGTATCCCGCAGAACGTTGGGCTCACCGCAGGCAGGGATGCGCTCCTGCCCGTAGAATTTCGGGTCGATGTCGCCGCCGCCCGGCAGCAGCAGGCCGTCACAGGCCAGCGCATCCTGCACGGCCTTTTCGGGGTCGTCCAGCTCGATCCAGCGCATTTCTGCCCCGGCCCGGGCAAGGCTTTCGGGATATTTTGCGTGGGCCTCCGCCAGCAGCTGGTTCGGCACCATGCGCGGCATTGCAATCGTAATAGCAGCAGACATTGTAGAAACTCCCTTTACGTTACTTTTACGTTATCAGAAACTTTGTTCAGTCAGATCGAAACTGTCCGCTATGCCAAGGGCTCCCCTACTAGGGGAGCTGGCGAGCGAAGCGAGACTGAGAGGTTTAATCAACAGAAAAACCCCGGAACATTCGTTCCGGGGTTTCTGGCGGAAAGATGGGGATTCGAACCCCAGAACGCTTTTGACACGTTACACGATTTCCAGTCGTGCGCCTTAGACCAACTCAGCCATCTTTCCACATCTTTTGTTCTGCCTTTGGGCGGGTGCCCTTGGCGCTCCACTATAATACCTGAAAGCAGGCTTTTTGTCAAGGATTTTTTTGAAAAAAATCAGACTTTTTTAAAAATGACGAAAAAACGCGAGAAAGTATTCTGCCGCATGGATGGAAAGCACAAAAAGCCCTTGACGCACCTTTAAAATAGGTCTATATTGAGGGCAAAGAGCACTGCGGTGGGTCATTTTGTGCCGCAGCGGCGGGAAATATAAGGAGGATGCTTTTATGACTTATCCTGAAGTACTTGCCAATGCCCGTACCTGCATTGGTCAATACTGCAAGGCCTGCCCGGTGTGCAACGGCGTGGCCTGTAAAAACCAGATCCCCGGCCCGGGTGCCAAGGGTGTGGGCGATACCGCTATCCGCAATTATAATAAGTGGGCAGATATCCGGGTGAACATGGACACCCTGTGCCCCGGCGGTGCACCGGACACCACGCTGGAGCTGTTCGGCAAAAGCTTCCGCTATCCCTTCTTTGCGGGCCCTGTGGGTGCAGTGAACCTGCACTACTCCGATACCTACACCGATATGACCTATAACGATGTACTGGTGCGCGCCTGTGCAGAAAACGGCATTGCAGCCTTTACAGGCGACGGCACCAACCCCACCGTGATGGAGATGGCAACCCGCGCCATCAGCGCTGCGGGCGGCTGTGGCGTGCCCACCATCAAGCCGTGGAACATTGATACCATCCGGGAAAAGATGGCACAGGCCAAGGCCAGCGGCTGTTTTGCCGTAGCTATGGACGTGGACGCAGCGGGTCTGCCTTTCCTGAAGAACATGACCCCGCCCGCCGGCAGCAAGAGCGTGGAGGAACTGGCCGAGATCGTGCAGCTGGCGGAGCGCCCCTTCATCGTCAAGGGCGTGATGACCGTTAAGGGCGCACTGAAGGCGAAGCAGGCCGGTGCCGCTGCCATCGTGGTGTCCAACCACGGCGGCCGTGTGCTGGACCAGTGTCCCGCCACCGCCGAGGTGCTGCCGGAGATCGCCGCAGCCCTCAAGGGCACCGGCGTGAAGGTGCTGGTGGACGGCGGCATCCGCACCGGTGTGGATGTGTTCAAGGCGCTGGCGCTGGGCGCAGACGGCGTTCTGATCTGCCGCCCCTTCGTGACTGCTGTCTACGGCGGCGGCGCAGAGGGCGTAAAGTGCTACATCGACAAGCTGGCCGGGGAACTGGCCGACACCATGCAGATGTGCGGTGCCCATACGCTGGCCGAGATCACCCCGGATATGGTGCGGGTCTGAGCGTTCTATTATAAGTAACTGCGGGTCTGAGCGTTCTATTATAAGTAACAAAAAAGGAGATGCCCTGCAGGGCATCTCCTTTTTTGTTACTTCAAGGTGCCGTCCAGCACCTGCTGGTAATACCACGGCTTCGGGGCGTGGAAGGTCTTGCCGCTGAGGAAGGCAAAGTCCGGCTGGGTGAAGCGGGGCATGGTCAGCTCCCATGCGCACAGCGCCTGATACTTCAGCTTCAGCTCCCGGTTGGCGCTGTTGTTGCCATACTTGCTGTCGCCAAGGATGGGGCAGCCGATGCTGGCCATGTGGGCGCGGATCTGGTGGGTGCGGCCGGTGATCAGCTGCACCTTCAGCAGGGCCAGACGGCCGGAGACGGCGATGGTCTCGTACCGGGTCTCCACCTCCTTGGCACCGGGCTGCTTGTCCTCCACGATCTTCACGATGCCGCGGTCGGCGTCCTTGAGCAGATAGCCGCCCAAGGTGGCGTCCGGCGGCATGGGACGGCCAAAGGTGACGCAGAGGTAGGTCTTTTGCACCTCACGGTTCTTGATGGCAGAAAGGAACAGCTCCTCGGCCTCCGGGGTCTTGGCAATGATCACAAGGCCGCTGGTGCCGGTGTCCAGCCGGTGGCACAAGGCGGGGGTGTACAGGTCGTTCTCCTTGTACTCACCCTGCTTGTTCAGGTACAGCAGCGCGCGGTTCAGCAGAGTATCGTCCTCCGGACCGTCCACCGCAACACCGGCGGGCTTGTTCACGATCAGGATCTGCGGGCAGTCGTACACCACCTGCGCCGGGGTACGGGCATTCTTCCATGCAGGGCCTTCCACCCGGCGGTCGGCGTCCAGCACATCGTCCAGAATGAACAGCTTGATCTCATCGCCTGCCATCACGCGGGTGGAAAGCGGCTGCTTTTTGCCGTTCAGCTTGATCTTGTTCTCCCGCAGGGCCTTGTTCAGGCGGCCCGGGTTCAGTGCCGGGTACTGCTGCATCAGGTAGTTGTCCAGCCGGGTGGGGGCAAGACATTTTACTTTTAAAATTTTCACGGGAAATTCCTCTCTATCTTAAAATCAGTCGCAATAGAATGGGTTCTTGATTCGTTTTTATTGTAGCGGAACGGAAACGTTCCGTCAAGCAAGAGAAAGAAGGTTTTCGTATGAGATGGAACCATAAAATAGTGACACTTACTGTGCTTTTGGCTATTGGAATAACAATGGTGGGCTGTGGGGCGTCCAGTTCCACGGCTGGAAGCACAGCGGCTTCCACGGCAAGCACGACATCTTCGGAGGCGCAAAAAACGGAAGTACACCCAATGCAAGGTGTTTTACTGAGTGACCCACTTTCGGATGGCACTTATCACATCAGCTTTGAAAGCGATAAAGTATGGGTCGGTGAACGCAAGAATACCATCAACGACGCGGTCGTATACGACTATGACCGGTACACAGCCCCAGAGATAGAAGCATTGAGCGAAGGCGATACCATTGTAACACATCTAAACGGGACAGAGGAAACTACAGCCCTGACCGTGGAGAGCATCGAGCGGGAAAACAACTATGTGACCATCAACGGCGGAATAGAAGAAGGCGGCATCGACTTATGCAAAGAGGAGGACCATTACCGGACTCTGACATGGGATGATTTTCCCGCTTATTATGAAGTTGGTGTGGTGAAGCAGCTTGTTATGGCAGACGATATCGAACTATCGGACGGCGCAGCAGACTTTGGAGCCGACCCAGTGATGGTCAAGGGAGACCGGGCGGTTTGCGATGCAATGAGCAGCGAAGAAGATGTTTATGGGTGGAATGCGGGAAACACGACCGTGACCATCCAAAACGGCGAGATGACCCATGTAGACCGCATCTGGGTGCCGTAAAATTTGTGGAAAACCCGTTGACAAACGCAGAGCCCATGCTATAATTTAAGTGTACGCAAGGGGCGAATATGCGCCTTTGCGGCAAAACGTGAATTATGACAGATGGCAATGATGGGGTCAGAAATGCACACCGCCGCCCAGAGAGAGCGCTCCCAGCTGCAAGGCGCTCCGGCAGGTCTCGTTTCGTGCCGCCCCGGAGCTTCCGGCGAAACAAGTCGGACGCAGCGCAGCGTTACCGCGCCGAAAGCGGCAGGGGACAAGCAGTTTTATCCTTTGCAATTTGGGTGGTACCACGGAGCAGTTTTACACAGCCTCGTCCCTTTTGGGATGGGGCTGTTTTTGTTTTTGCGCCTGCCCGCCCCTCTGCCATAACATCATAAAAACTGACGTGCAAACGCCAAGGACAATTGAGGAGAGAAAACCTATGCAATGGACCGGTTTGAATGAACTGCGTGAAAAGTACCTGAGCTTCTTTGAGAGCAAGGGCCACCTGCGTCTGGACAGCTTCCCGCTGGTGCCGAAGAACGACCCCAGCCTGCTGCTGATCAACAGCGGCATGGCCCCCATGAAAAAGTGGTTCCTGGCTCAGGAAGAGCCTCCCCGCCACCGTGTGACCACCTGCCAGAAGTGCATCCGTACTCCGGATATCGAGCGCGTGGGCATCACCGCCCGCCACGGCACCTTCTTTGAGATGCTGGGCAACTTCTCCTTCCAGGATTACTTCAAGGAGGAGGTCATTCCCTGGGCATGGGAGTTCCTGACCAGCGACGAGTGGATGGCTATCCCCAAGGATAAGCTGCACATCTCCGTCTACGAAGAGGACGACGAGGCTTACGATATCTGGACCAAGAAGGTGGGCATTGCTCCGGACCACATGGTGCGTCTGGGCAAGGAGGACAACTTCTGGGAGCACGGCTCCGGCCCCTGCGGCCCCTGCTCTGAGATCTACTTTGACCGCGGCCCCGAGTACGGCTGCGGCAAGCCGACCTGCGGCGTGGGCTGTGACTGCGACCGCTATATGGAGATCTGGAACCTGGTGTTCAGCCAGTTTGATGCCGACGGCAAGGGCCACTACGAGCGTCTGGCACGTCCCAACATCGATACCGGCATGGGCCTGGAGCGTCTGGCCTGCGTGATGCAGGGCGTGGGCAACCTGTTTGAGGTGGATACCGTTCAGAGTGTGCTGCACCATGTGGAGCACATTGCCGGTAAGACCTACGGGGAGAACGCCAAGGATGACATCTCCATCCGTGTCATCACTGACCACATCCGCAGCTGCACCTTCATGGTGTCTGACGGCATCCTGCCCTCCAACGAGGGCCGCGGCTACGTTCTGCGCCGTCTGCTCCGCCGCGCTGCCCGCCATGGCCGGATGCTGGGCATCTCCCGCCCCTTCCTGGTGGAGCTGGTGGAGACGGTCATCCAGTCCAGCGAGAGCGCTTACCCCG
>OBIU01000406.1_pt1 | contig 19881 bp, 12 predicted proteins | sample 1519871 | NCBI WGS metagenome assembly OBIU01 (sample SAMN04209229, study PRJEB22552) | human gut metagenome | biome: gut; material: feces | host: Homo sapiens | place: USA: Oklahoma
CGAGGACGTGCGCAAGCTCGGAGAGATCTGCCGCCGCCGCGCGTTCGAGGAGCGCAACACCCTGTGCGTGGGCCGCACCCATGGAATCCATGCCGAGCCCATGACGTTCGGCATGAAGTTCGGCAGCTGGGCCTGGGAGCTCAAGCGCGACCTCGACCGTCTGGTGGACGCCCGCAAGAACGTCGCCTTCGGAGCCATCTCGGGTGCGGTGGGCACGTACAGCTCCATCGATCCGTTTGTCGAGGAGTATGTCTGCAAGCACCTCGGTCTCGTCCACGACCCGCTGTCAACGCAGGTCATCTCGCGCGACCACCACGCGTACCTCGCCGGTGTGCTGGCCACCACCGCGGCGACCTGCGACCGCATCGCAACCGAGATCCGCAATCTGCAGAAGACCGACACCCTCGAGGCGGAAGAGCCGTTCCGCAAGGGACAGAAGGGCAGCTCCGCCATGCCCCACAAGCGCAACCCCATCACGCTGGAGAAGGTCTGCGGCCTCTCCCGCGTCGTGAAGGCCAACGCCCAGGTCGCGTTCGACAACGTCGCCCTGTGGCACGAGCGCGACATCTCGCATAGCTCCGCTGAACGCGTGGCGCAGGCGGACAGCTTCATCGCGCTGGACCACATGCTCACCTGCCTCATCCGCATCGTGGACGGCCTCATCCTGTACCCGGCGCGCATGCAGGCCAACCTCGACCTCACCCGCGGCCTCATCTATTCGTCCAAGGTGCTGCTCGCCCTGGTCGACACGGGCATCACCCGCGAGGACGCCTACAAGATCGTCCAGCGCAACTCCATGGCGGTGTGGGACGACGTCCACAACGCCGTCGACGGCCCCAACCTGCGCGAGCGCCTGGAGGCCGATCCCGAGTGCACCGTAAGCGCGGAGAAGCTCGATGAGATCTTCGATCCCTGGGACTTCCTCACCCGCATCGACAGCGTCTTCGAGCGGCTTGAGCACCTTTCGTTCGAGGCCTAAGACGACGCGGGAGCGAAGGGCCCCTGGAACCGCTGCGGATCCAGGGGCCCTTCCTCATGAAACGAGCCCGGTACCTGGAGGGGTACCGGGCTCGGTGCTCTTGCTGGAGCGGGCAACGGGACTCGAACCCGCGAGTGTCAGCTTGGGAAGCTGATGCCTTACCACTTGGCGATGCCCGCTTGTCGTTGACGTCATTGCTGACGCCTGCAATAGAGTTTAGTATACCTTCCTCTATTTATACAAACAAGGCAACGGATTAAATATCTTTGTCTCGCCCGTCAAACCGCGCATCAGCCATCGACTTCGATGCTGTACCCGTCATCTATAGGGACAACGAAGTACCTTTTTGCAGAACCCGCGCTCCCTTCGTTTTTGCGGCCTTCCTCTACCTTCTGGACGACCGCCCTGTCTCCGCCATAGATATCAAGCACGTCGTACACCTGTTCAACGGTCTTGTCATCCGAATCCTGCTCCATTTTTACCAGCCTCATACCCGCTTTGCCCGGCGTGACAGACAACAGCGTGCCAAAAACCACCGACATGAACAGCATCGGAAGCAGGCAATATAATGGGTTCAGCGATTTCACCTTATGTCTCGCCTCCTCCACGATCTCCCCCGCGCTTACCGGCAGCCCTTCTTCGCCTTTCGCATAGAAATGCCATTGCCCCATCAGGATGACTGCAATTACAAGTGCTACGATCAGCGACGCGAGCAATGTGCTGGAGCACAGCGTTAATGCAAACGCTATAGCCAGGGGAGTCGCAAACACCCAGCCCACGGTCCCGAGCACCTCGACTGTAAGTTGAATCAACGCCTTTGCATACGAGTTTTCCCGACCTGGAACCTTTATAAAGGGAACCAGGCCCGCGATAGCAACCAAAGCCACGAGCAGCCAAAGAAATGGCCGCGGTCCATCCACTGCGCTGGTCGCCGTAACGGCACAGTAGCCCAGAATGGTAAGGACACATAATTCAAGAGTCCAAGCTATCTGAACGAACGCATAAGATACCGCGTGTTCCCCGATCAACCTCTTCGCGCCGCTCGCAAGCTTCCACATTCGACCCCTTTTTCCACTCCGCTTTGGAGCATGGGACGCATGTTTGTCGACTTCCTCTATGCACCTCCGATACGCCGCGATATTCCTCAAGATCAATATCGGTAGGACGACGAAGAAGGGCAAGAGGTTGCACAACGCCGGAACGAAATCCCACGTGGAAGGGACCACGAGCTCGACGGGATACCCCGTCCTCACGGCAATTGCCGCGTGATAGGAATAGCATACAACCAACGTAAACGAGGCAATCAAGCTGATTACCTCCACAACGGAAAACGACCCACCGTCCTGACAGGGTCCGGCGGAAGGCATCCGTCCATCGCCATCACCGTGTTTGCGCTCGCTCATCTTTCCATAACTCATTCTCATGTGCTTATTTTATAGGCCACCCACATTATATTCGATGGACCCATGGACGCCGCGGACGGCGCGCACACCCCTCACCTGCCATGTTAGAGGCGGTATACCCACGCACCTCTTTTGGCGTGAATTCTGTTTGCATGTCTATTCTTTTCTTCGAACATGCGCAGCTACGCTTCCTCCCCGTCGCTATCGGAAGGAGCAGATATGATGCGCAAACGATTTGCCCTACCCACCCTATTCTTGATTGCCGTAGTGCTCGCACTCGTCGGTACCGCGCTTCCGCACTCGGTCCGCGCCGCCGATGAAACGACGCTTACCATCACCGCGATTCCAGACAACCCCCATTCCACAGGATCATCTCGCTTCATACGAGTGGATAAAGGGACTGGAAGCGTCGCCTACTGTGCACAGGGATGGCTGCTCACCCCGAAGACCGGGCAAACGCTCGAGCGCTACGGCGATCTTCGCATTCCGGAACTCGATTACGTGCTATGGCATGGATACGACGGCGAAGTGGTCGATTCCATCTATGGACTCAACGCCACCCGTTCAGAAGCGGCGACCGCGGCCGCGGTATGGCTCGCCATAGCGGACCAGCGAGCCGATGTCCTCACCTATTACGATCCGGATGGTACGTCATTCCATGGCAACAAAGCATATATGGAACGCTGGGAGAGCATCGAGGACCCCTCCGTCAAGGATGCCGCTTGGAAACTCTATCAAGATGCCCTTGCCTATAAACAAGCAGGCGGAGGCGGCGTCGAAGAAGGGTGCTCATGCCTCTGGTTGAACAAGACGCCTTCATATAGCCAAGGTTCCGCATCCTTCGAATTCCAAGCCGTCGTCACCGTTGAAAAATCAAGAACCGTTACGTTTACCAAGACATCGGCAAGAGCCGAGCTGACCAATGGAAACGATACCTACGCGTTGGAGGGGGCGGAGTACGACATCTTCCTGCAAAGCACACGCGAAAAAGTAGGGAGCATCATCACCGATGACTCTGGACGCGCGACCATGCAGCTCAAACCCAACACCGCCTATTATGCCGTGGAGACAAAGGCTCCCGAGGGATTCATCCTGGACCCCGAGGAAATCCCCTTCACCACCTCGCGCGCGGGAGGATCCGTTGCACTGGAAGACGAACCTGGAAGCGCGCGCCTCGTGTTGAAGAAAACCGATGCGGCCACACAGGCAGAACCTCAGAAGCACCTCAGCTTCCAGGGTGCAGAGTACCGGATCTCCTCCCTCTCATCACCTGGATGGAGCAAGACCGCAACGACGGACGACAAAGGGATGCTCGCGGTATCGGATATCCCCCTCGGCACGTTCCAGGTTATCGAAACCAAAGCTCCAGCGGGATATCTCCTCGACCAAACCGTCCACACCTACACAGCTCTTCCAGGCCAGATGAATGACTTGGGCGTCGTCGAGCTCAAGCCCGAGCATGATTTTTCGGAAATACCCGTTTCATTCGATATCGAGATCGCGAAGTTCAATGATTCCGGCGATACGGAGGGCTCCGTCGTTGAAACGCCCGCCGGCGGCGTTTCCTTCGATATCATTTCTCGATCATCCGACGAGGTCGTAGCCACCATAACGACGGGCAACGACGGCTTCGCCTCGACCGTCGGGCATTGGTTCGGGGCGGGCGAGCGCGCAGCGGGCCTCTCCGGTGGATTGCCCTTTGACCCCCAGGGATATACCGTGCGCGAAGTCGCTTCCACCGTTCCCGATGGATTTGAGCGCGTCGATGATTGGAACATCGATCTACAAGAACTAATAGACGGCGTCTGCCTGCGCTACATCGTCAACAACAGCCGCCTCACTTCGAGATTGCAGATTGTAAAAACCGACGCCCTCAGCGGCGAGCGCATCCCTCTTGCAGGATTCTCGTTCCAAGTATTTGACGGCAACGGCGCTCTTGTCGAACAAGAGGTATGGCATCCCGAGCACGCCACGATCAGCACGTTCACCACCGATGAAACAGGCAGCGTCACCCTTCCCCAACCCCTTGCAACCGGCACCTACTCGATACGAGAAGTGGAAGCACAGCCTCCATACGTGCTCGCCCAAAAGGCAACGACATTCACGATCGATTCAAAAGACGGGGAGATTCCGCCTGTCAGCGTTGTTGAAATCAAGAACGAGCGGGCGCGGGGCTCGGTAAGCATCACCAAAAACAGCTCAGGCGATGGCAGCGCACTCAAAGGCGCACATTTCAATGTGGTCGCCCTGGATGACCTCATCGCACCCGATGGAACAATCGAAGCGGGAAAGGGAGAAGTCGTAGGAGAACTCATCACCGATGAACAGGGGGAAGGAGAACTCGGCGGTCTACCCCTGGGAACGGGCGTGGCCCACTATGCCGTGATCGAGACGAAACCCCCGCAGGGGTTTGCGCTCGACAGCACCCCTATCCCCTTCACACTCACCTATCTCGATCAGCAGACCCCTCTCGTCCACGCGCATGTTTCCGCCAGCAATGAACCCACCACGGTTATCGTCGATAAAACCATCACGGGCTCAGACCAACCTCTTGCGGAAGCTTCCTTCGGTATATGGAACGTACAGGATGAAATTGCAGCCCTATCAGACGCATCGGGGACATCCATCGCCTTGCGGGCGAGCGATTCCGAACTCGAAATCGCCATCGAGCCCGTTCTATCCGATGCCGAGATGCTCATCGACGCGCCCGATGGATGCGAGGTCGCCCTTGAACATCGCGATGGATCCCTGGTTCCCCTCAAGCATGGCTCCTGGATCAAACCGGGTGAGTACACGATCGTCGCCTCCAACGCAGCCGATTCCTCGCAGAGCGTCAGGCTTCCCCTATCATGCGAGGAGGGCAGTTCCTATACGATAACGATTCGAATGGATTTCTTCGGCATCCATGGGTCAATCGACCACGCCTCTTCGCTTACGAAACCGATGCCGCTTACATACAACGCGCAATCAGACGCCTATATCCTCGAAGGCATCGCCCCTGGATCCTACGAGCTCACGATAGACGGGGTATCGAATGGCATCTACACCGCTGACGCCAAGCGAGCGCTCTACCTTCAGCTCACCGACGGAGAGGTAATCCCCGTTCCCACCCTGCTCAAGCCGGATGCGACCATGCAGACCGAAACGACCGATGAACGGGGACGCATCGTCTTCGACCATATCGAAGCCGGCTCCTATTTCCTTTGCGAGATACAAGCCCCCAAAGGTTTTATCGCACGACGCGAGCCCATGCCTTTCACAGTCGATAAAAACGGTCTTATAGATAACTCGCCCACGCATACCGTTGCAATAGACAACGATTATACGAAGGTCGAACTCTCAAAGCGCGACATCACAAACGAGCAGGAGATCGAGGGGGCAAAGCTGAGCATTCTCGATGAACATGATGAGGTCGTCGCCTCGTGGGTGAGCGGCAACGCCCCGCACCGGATAGATAAACTCCCCGCTGGCACGTATAAGCTCGTCGAGAACCTTACGCCGCGCACCTATGATTACGAATCCAGCTGCACGTTCACCGTTTTGGAGACAGGGGATATCCAACACGCCGTCCTCTATAACCGCCCGATTCGAATAACGGGAGAAATTGATAAACGGCAGGAAATAGCCGACCCCGTTGCCGTCGACACCGTTGAAAATGGAGACGGCTCCAATAGGGCGAACGTCTCCCTATCGCCCGAGGGCCGCTATCGCTACAGCCTTGACGTCCACAATACCAGTTCGACATGGGTTGACGAGTTTACCTTTGAGGATATGCTGCCCTGCATCGAACAGGGGCTCGCATTCCTCGAGTCGGTCCAAACCCCCATCGCTACGGGAGACTTCGATGGGCTGATGAACGTCTGGTACCGCATCGAGAACGACGAAAGCAAAGCTGGAGAGACTGCCGGCGGGGACCGGGATGCACCCGAGCGTCGCATCGACGATGCCAACGCCACGCTTGATGACGGTCACGACAACCCATGGCTCAACCAGCCTGATGTCTTGAACATTCTTGGTGAAGACGCTCGAGCGTTGAACTACGATGGCTGGATTCTCTGGGCGTCCCATATGCCCACCGATGCAGCGACGACGCTCAACGTAAGCGATCTTGCTCTCTCCGCGCATGAGCACGTCGCAGCCGTTCGCTTTGAATACGGTCGGGTTGAAAAGGATTTTCACACCAGAAGCGACGCATGGGATAGAGATGATTTGAAACACGAGCATGACGACCTCGATGCCATCGCCGGCGCGGCAGAACGCGACCAACTCGCACCCGCCGTACTCACGCTGAAGGTCACCGATCGCTATCAAGCGGGCAATGCGCTGGAAAACGCGGCGTCGGTCCATCTCTATCGAAATGGAGGGGGACCCGACCTCGAAGATCATGACGAGGATCGCGTCGTTCAGCTCCCTAAGAGCACGATTCCCGATCTACCTCATACCGGGCTTTCCCTCACCCCCGTCCTTGTCGTTGGAGGCCTATCTTGCCTGCTCATGATTATGACCGCAACGAAACGACATCGCTAAAGCGGGCTTCTGACGGCTGCGCGCACCGTGCGCGCGGCCGTCGCGCCCTGCGCTTGGTACTCATGTGCGCGTGCGCCTATGTCACCCTCACCTGTAGCATGATTGTATGTTCATCCCTCCTGGCCCCCGGCGGATCACGCGCCGGCAGCCCTGCAGATGACCTGAACACCGGTCAAGCGGATCTTCACTCAGAACGAGAGGTATCGGCAACGAGCCTGCATCGCCTTCGTGTCGACAATACCCCCATCGATACGCTGGTCCCCCAGCCCTCGGAGAATCAACCATCCGATTGGTATCTCAAACACGATATCAACGGCATGCCGTATAGGCTCGGCACGCCCTACCTCGATTCCCGTTGCAAGGACCGGCGGCATTTCGTTGTCTATGGACACAACCACGGCATATATGACATCGCTTTCTCTTCAATCGCTCGGGCGGAAGAAGATGCCAAATTCCAATCGATAGGACCAGCGAGCTGGGGGAAGATAGGAGATGAACCACGGACGTATCTCCCAGCATTTTCTTGTAGAGTCGATCGCTCATACGCAGCCATACAGAGGTTTTCCTACTCCTCGCATGAGGAGTTTGTGTCATGGCTGAACACGTTGAAAGAGGATGTCCGGGCATGCTCTGCAAATTGCGATGAATTGATACAGCATGCCCAGAGTGCCTTGTCTCTTATTACCTGCTCATACAACAACCGCGATCGAAGAGACCGGACAATAATCGTCTTCCTGCAGGTGGGATCAGATTATTCAGCAGCATCGGAGGAAACGGCCTCGTCAGATTGAACCGCGCCCTCCCCGGCTTCGTCTTCAGATGTTTCAGCAATCTGATCAGCAGACTCCTGGTTCTCAATCTCCGCCTGGACGCGCTCGGCCCTCACCTCGGGTGGCGTGGACCACTTTTGGCCAAGCATATAGGAGAGACCGAAGCCGGCTACGACGGCAAGCGCAGCGCCGATCACATATGCAATCCAATGACGCCTGATAAACGCGAACACATATCCTCCGAAACTATGACCATAACGACCGCTATCACGATACCCGCAATTCTACGCCCGTAACGCTTCAGATGCGAGCATGATGCCGAAAACGGGTACACGATAACCGTCTCGAGGATGACGTGGGCCTCGGTCGTCGGCGCCTTCCTCGTGCAACGACATTCGTTTGAAAGGAGATGCATCGTGCTCGAACTCTACTACAGCCCCTACTGCCCGTTTTGCATAAAAGTGCTCAACGCGATGAAAAACATCGATGTTTCCGTCGAGTTGAAAAACATCGATGAGGATCAGGATGCGGCTCGAAAACTCGTTGAAGTCGGCGGCAAACGCCAGGTTCCCTGCCTCCTCATCGATGGAAAGCCGATGTACGAATCGGATGACATCATCGCCTATCTGCGGTCCTTGTAATTAATCATGTCGGTGGACCCGAAGTGATTTCTTGCGCGAAATCGGCTTCCAATAAAACCCGTCGCGACCGCATAAGAAAAAGGACCCCACGGGGTCCTTTTTCTTCTAGCAACACGCTCTTGCACCGCCACCCGACAGCATCGATATTGCGGCACTTGCAAAACGAAACCAGCTACGACCGACGAATAACCTCAGTCACGACGTCAGCGACAAGCGAGACGTTGTCCTCGTCGACGTTATACGGCTGATCCTCCTCGCTATGGGAGCACGCGAAGTGCGAACCATCGATACCGGCGATCGTAAGCGACCTCAAGCTCCTACTCATCGCCGCATAGGCATCCGTATCCAAGAACGGCATATCAACGGCGCCGAACTCGTGATGGAAGTCCGCGGACACACGGCGAACGAGCTTCATGATGCGCTTGTCGCCCTTCAAGACGCGCTGCTGGCCCTCGGTGGAAAGGACCGCAACCTGTCCGGATCCAACGCACTCGAGATTGATCAGGAATACGCCGCGCAGCTTATCACGATGGGTATCGAGGAAGGCGTTCATGCCGGCATTCCCGCACTCGGAAGCACCGGTCGCGACGAACCAGATATCGTGACCGAGCAGCTCGTCGTCACCCATCGAAGTGATAGCGTCCCTAAGCTCGTCCTCGCCGGTACCAGGAGCGCCGGTAGCGCCGCCCTTCCAGCCGGGATCATCATCGAAGTTGTCCCACGAACCGATCTCGCCGCCGGTGCGCTTCGCATCGAAGTCGTCGTCCACCCCGAGCCAGTCGCTCATGCTGTCTTCTTGCTTCTTCTTTTTCCCGAACAAACGGCCCAGTCCCCGACGTGGCTTCTCCTTCGGGGCGGGCGCTTCGACCCTCTCGATCGCTTCCCGCTGCGCCGGCTTGGCCTCCGCCGTCGACGCAGTGACCCGTCCGGATTTTGAGGGACCCTCGACCACTGAGAAACCGCGGGTAGCAGCAGAGGTGGCCGATGCAGGGGATGCAAACGGATCGGAGGGTTTAACGGAGGGATCTGGAAGGTCGAACAGCGGCGTTCTATTCACCTGCTGGCGCTGAAGCGATTCGATTCCAGGGACGCTCGGTATCTGACGAGGAACCGTGTGATCGGCGGCACCAATCGACGGGATATTCAACGTGCGCTGGGGACGGGGAGCGGGCTGCGGGGCGATTTGAGCCATGAGCGAGTCCACGGTCTCCGGCTGCCGGCGCGGATGGATCGCGGGCATCGCGACCGTTTGTCCAAACGAATCCTGGACAGGGGCAACGGAGCTCGCCGCACCCTCGCCGTTCGCCCCCACGACCGGCACCGAGGCAGGATTGACCGTGTCGTTCACGCCATCTTCTCGACGAGACACGTCCTCGACATGCTCCACGGCTGCCTCCGCTCGAGGAGCATCCTCGGCAATATCCGCCTCGGATGCCGCAGACGCATCGCCAGTGGCTATGGAGGTTGCGGACAAGTCATCCCCATCGGCGGACGCGCCATCCACCTGGGACCCATCGGCGCAAACGCCAGATGCCTCAGCAAGGTTGTCGACAGGATCGCTGCCGCCATCGATATCCTCAACCGGCTCGTCAACGAATTCGCCCGACACGCCATCCTCATCATGCTCATTCAAAGACGCCGCGTCGAGATCACCCGAGACAGCGTCTTGGTCTTCCGCGGAGACACCCTCTTCAGAATCGGAAGCATCCTCGTGATCGCCGAACACCGCCGTCTTCTCCAGCGAGGTCATCTCGAATACCGCGGTTGCGCCATCAAGCTCGGAAACATCGAGCGACACCGTTCCCGCGATCTCCCCATCCGACGATCCATCTTCATCGCAAGACGCACCATCTCGATCGATGACCCCGGAGCGGTCTTCATCCTCGGTTCCAACGAGAGCGGCTTCGGGCGAGCCCTCCTCGGCGACCTGTGCGCGATCGCCTTCTTCGTTCTGCGCATCACCGGAAACCTCCGCCTGAGCATCGGGACCGGTCCCCTCGGCTTCATCGCCTTCGGATTCGTCTTCGATTACCTCCCATTCCGCTTCCAGAATATAGTCGCTGGTATCTTCGACGATCGGGGTAAACTGCTCTTCCTCCTCCGGCGCCTCAACATCGATAGCGTCATATGCCTGGCTATAGATGTTCGAACTACGCTGGTAAGCGGGGGCGACGGCATGGGACTCGAGATCCTCGTCGTCCTCATGGACCATCTGGTCAAGATCGCTTGCACCAAGGTGTTCATACGATGCCTCGTAGACAGCATCCATGCCGCCCAGGCCATCGTTGTCCGCAGCGACGGCGGCCTCGTCGCCGACACTCTCGACCGGGCTGGCTCCACCAGCGGGTACGTTATTCACAGCGTCGTCTTCCGCAGCGCCCTGGACGAGCTCCTCGATCGCCTCCGGTGCGGGCGCCGCCCACATATCCTGCGTGAACTGCTCGCGGTGCGGCTCGAAATATGCGCCGTCGACGGGCGCCGCCTCATGCTCGCCGTAAGCAACCGTGCGAGCTTCCGAACCAGCACGGTCGTTACCGGAGTCAACCTCATGCTGATGGAAGGTGCGCGGCGCGTCCGCCGCACCGCGGGCCGCGCCCTCCGAGTCATCAATGGTTCGAACGGGAGCCGGCGTAACGGGCGCGGGCTCGACGGGAGCAGGCGGCACGGGAAGCGCGTCCGCCGCATAGGAGAATGCGCAATCATCGGCAACCATGCCCAGGGCTCGGATGATATCGGCACCGTAGCGCAGATTACCTGCGGCGTTCCTGGGGAGCTCGGGCTCGGAAGCCGGCTCGGCAGCAGGTTCGACGATCTCCTCCGCAGCTACATGATCCGCGCTCGCCTCGTCATCAACCGAAGCGGAACCAAATTCCCCTCGATCCTCCCCGCCGTCAAACAAGACGGCGCGGTCGTCATCCTCATACGAAACCGGATTCAAGCCGGCGGCGATCAAATCGTCGCGGGTCATCGTGGTCGTGGACCCGAGAACGGGCTCATCGGATTCATACACCTCGAAACCGGCTTCCTGCACCGAATCCTCCGAGACGGGCTCATCGGTCGCGCGACCCATGGGGATGATCGGGGCGTCGCCGGCGAATTCAGCTGCGTCGTCGTCATCGCGATAATCGGCGTACTCGTCGTCGGCGGGAATGAAGGAGCGCTGCTCGTCCATGAACTCGGCGAAAGGCTTGTCACGGGGGAACTCGTTCTCCCCTTGATACGGCGCGACCGCATCCATCACGCCCAGCATGGCGGCAACGGAAGACTTGTTACAAACGGAGCCGGACGTATAGGGCAGCACGAACTTGTTAGCCAAAATCGCCACGGAATACGCCAGGGGCACGAGCGAGACCACGATGGAAACGACCCAGAGCGCGGTCTTCGCAGCAGCGGGGATGGGGAACAGGCACGCCACCGCGACGGCCGCGGGAATCAGCATGGCAAAGGGAAGCAGCTTCACGATCAGCGGGCGATACGCAGCGAAAGGCGCCTGCGCAAGGAGGTCGGCGCGGGGCGAGTCGTAATGGGCGACGACGACCACCGGGCGGTTGCGCGGGGATGCAAGCGGACCCGAAGCCTTGTGGTAGGCGATGACGTTCTGGCTCAGGCCACCGCTGCCGAACTTCGACAGCATCGGCTTACCCATGCGCTCGAGACCATACAGGACGGCGCCGAGCAACACGAGCAACAATCCAACAAAGCCGACCGCTCCGCCTATACCGGCAAGGACGGCGCCGACGAACACCAGGACCCCGTAGACCGCTTGGGCCATCTTGTCGCCCGAGGAGGCGTTGAACTCCTGGATCTCGGGCTGGAAGCCGTGGTTCTTGAAGATATCTGCAACGATGTCGGCGGCAGCGCGCTCCTCCTCGCTGCATGCGGGCGTGATTCCCGTGTTCTGCAGGAGATGATTGAGGTACTTTCTGGTATTCGCCATGTGGGCTCCACATCATTGATACGTGCATTCCAAGCATACCGCTCCCACGGTAAGCCTATATATAGTCGAAAGTATACCCTTACTTATATAACGCTGCATCATTTCGCGCCGACACGCTTTCAATCCGCATCAGGACGCCACGGTCATCCCCGGCCCTTTTCGCAGCGATCGCAGCATGCCTTCCTTGCCGGAGCGTTTCGTCTACAATCAGTCAAGCAGGACCAGCGCGGCGACGCGCCTCCGAAATAGTCGATTCCAAGGCGTTGGCATCCCGGCTTCGCAGCCGGGTCCCAGCGCCCTCGGCCCTATCAAGAAAGGCAATCCGATGGACAGCACACGGGCATCGCGGCAAGCGGGCGCCGAGGAGAGAGATGAAGCCGGGTACGACGAGAGGGCTCGACGCGTTCTCAACCTGTTCTTCGTCCTCAACGCATCGCGGTCGCCGATCTCGACCAACGACATCATCTACGACTCCGACCTGGGGTACAACTCGGGCAACCCGGAATCGGATAAGCGTAAATTCCTCCGCGACCGCAACGACCTCGCCCGATACGGTATCCACATCGTAGAGCGGAAGGAGAACGGCGCGTCGGAACGGGAGGAGAGCTCTTGGGCCATCGATCGCTCTAAGACCGATGCCTCCCTCGCCCTGCTCACCGCCGACGATGCCGACATCCTGCTGGCGGCGCTTGGCGAATATGCCGAGCAACCCCACATCCCCTATCGACCCGCGCTCGAGCGCATCCAGGCGAAGCTCATGGGGGCGGCGGGGTCGGCGGGCAGCCGCCGCGTGCTCGCCCCGCATATCGACGGCCAATCGGACGACCCCGTCCTCCAGGCGCTCTGGAGTGCATTCACCCTGCGCAGGCAGGCCGTGTTCTCCTATAAGAACGCCCAGGGAGACGTCACCAAAAAGCGCTCCGTATCGATTTGGGGGTTCTTCACGCAAGACGACCTCGTATACTTCGTCGGTTTCGACCTGGGACGGGATGCGGTGCGCACGTTCCGCGTCGACCGCGTGACCAGGGTGTACAAACCGTCGAAATCCTATTCGATTCCCGAGGATTTCAACATCACCGACTACCAATTCCTGCCGTTCGACCTTTCGAACAACCGCTCCGTCGAAGCCACATTCACCTTTCCAGCGGGAGTTCCTATGGCGGAAATCGACGCGATCACGCATAACCGGGGAACCCGCTCGGTAAGCGCAAACGGAACGACCAGCTGGCAGGTCACCGTAAGAGACCTCGACGCCGCCGCATCGTTCGCGCTCGGGCACGCCAGCGTGGGCATGAGGCCCGCTTCGCCGGCAGAATTGATCGAAAGCTGGAACGAGCAGATCGCAAAGGCGGTGAAAGCCCATGTGCGCCCGTAAGAAGACTACAAGCGAGACCATCATCGAATCTGGCATCGCGCTGCTCGAGCTCCTCACGGCTGCGCCGGAGCATCGCGTGAGCCTCGGCGAGGCCATGAGCGCGCTGCACGTCTCCGAATCCGAACTCGCCGACATCATCGATTGCATCTCGACGCTAGCGGACTCCCATACGGGCAGCCATGCCGCCATCTCCTGCAAGGACGGCGCGATATTCCTCGAGGGAAACGCCGCGTTCGTAGGCGCCGTTCGCCTCGATCTGGGCGAGAGCACCGTCTTGGCCCATGTCCTATCCCGCCTCAACATCGACGAGGGCGTCCGCAACCGGGCTGCCGACGCTCTGCTCCCGCTCGGCCATATGCAGCTTGAAGACAGCACCCTTGGATCCGTCGCCGTGTACGGGCTCCACTACCAGCCCCTGCACGAAGCCCTCAGCGACGGCGTGCGCTGCCGTATCCTCTATCGCTCCGCGCGGCAGGAAACGGCCACCTGGCGAACGGTCGACCCCTTGGACATCTCCTACGAGGCCGGTAACGCGCATCTGGTTGCCTGGGACGTCGACCAGGATGGCCAGCGCATCTACCGCCTCGATCGCATCGCAGAGGTTCAGATGACGGACGACTCCGTCGACCCCCACCCGTTCAGCCGAGAGGACGCATCGCGAAGCGTCGCCAAAAGCGGAGTGTCCGCCCTGGTCATCGCCTCTCCTAACATGCCCGTCGACCAGCTTCCCTGGGCGGCCAACGCCGACCGCCATGCGCTGCCCGATGGGTCCACGGGCCTCCGGGTTCCCGTCGTGTCGGAACCCTGGCTGTTCGATCTCATCCTCTCCAGTGATGGAAAGCTCGCGCTCTCCGAACCCGCGGACATGATCGACAGGCTCCTTGACTACGCGAAGAGCCTCATCCTTCGCTAAGACCTCGTTCGCAGCGCGCCGCCAGACCCCAAGACCTGGCGGCGCGCTTTCAAAGCTACTCGTGCGAAGAGCGCCACATGTGCAGATACCTGCCGACCTTATCGGACGCGATCTGCTGATACCCCGTCGGCAGCGAGGCGAGGAACTTCTTCCCGTACCCCTTGCTCAGCAGACGCGAATCGGCGAGCACGAGCACGCCCTTGTCCGTCGACGTACGAATCAGCCTGCCCGCGGCCTGTCGAACCTCGAGCACGGCATCGGGCAGGGCATAGCGCACCCACGCTCGGTCCTCACGGATATTGCGCTCGCACGCAAGCGGTTCGGTAGGGCTTGCGAACGGCAGCTTGGGGATGACGACGCAGCGAAGCGTGTCGCCCGATGCGTCGAACCCCTCCCAAAACGCCTTGAGGGCGAAGAGCGAGGACGTCTCCTCGGCTACGAAACGGTCACGCAGGCGCTTGGTGCTCGACCCCTTGAGCTGGCACGCCAACTCAAGACCCGCACGAGCGAGCTGAGGTTCAACCCGCTCGAACAGCTCCTCCATATCCCGCCTGTTCGTGAAAAGCGTCAACGTGGAGCCGCCCATCTCCAGATGGACATCGACGAGCAAGCGCTCCATCGCATCCAGGTACGCCGCGCGGTCGCGGGGGTCGGGGATGTCGCCGGCGACGACGACCGCCATGTTGCGATCGAAATCGTAGCTCGAATCCAGATGAAGGGATTTAAAAGACCCCGAGGAAAGTCGATCGAGCCCGACGGCATGGGTGAAATGGGCGAAGTCGTTCGAAACGGTCATGGTCGCCGATGCGAACACGGCGCTCTGGATCTCGGGGAGCCACTGCTCGGCGAGGGCCTGCCCGATATCCATGCGCTCGGCGGTCAGGCTTTCGCCGCCCGCACGCAAGCGGCGATTCACCTGCAAGGAGTACACGTACCGTTCATCAGCGCCGTCGACGATCAGGCGCAGCGCCTCCAGCGCCTCCTTCATCCTCCGCGCGCCGTCGGCGACGTCGACCACGTACTCGGGCGCCTCCTGACCAACCGTCTCGACAAGCGACGCAAGGTTCTTGCTCGCCTGGTCCAGCGCATCGACCGCCGTCTGCGCAACCTCGGCAAAGGCCGACCACGCCATGCTTTCGCGCAGCTCGGGACCGATCCACAGATTCGCGTTGTCATATCCGCCCGACGCTCGCTGACGACCCGCAAGATCGCGAACGGCGTCGAACAAGCCGGCCATGGCCAGCGAAGCGCGCTGGGTCGCGGCTATCGCCTTCATCGATATGCCCATGAACAAGGTCGCCGCGTCGCTCCCCGCAAGCTGCCTCACCATCGTTCCGAGCGCACCGGAGCGCTCGCCGCCCAAGCGCTCGAACAGTGCCTTGGACTCATCAGCGGATACGGCGAGGGCCCATTGCCGACGAGCTTCCCGCTCGACGGAATGCGCCTCGTCGACCACCCAATGGCGGATGGGCGGCAGGATCCTTCCTCCCGTAGCCACGCTGCGAAACAGCAGGGAGTGGTTGGTGACCACCACGTCAGCGCGGGCTGCGCGGCGGCGAGCGCCGTGCACCAGGCATTTATCGGGGAAATACGGGCACAGCTTGCGGGCGCACTCGCGCGACCCCGTGGTGAGGTCGGCCCGGTTCACGCTCTTCCAGCGGATTCCCAGGGCATCGAGGTCGCCCGTGGGAGACTGGCAGGCAAAGGCGTAGATGACCGCGATGGCCGTCAGCGTGTCCGCGGGATCGCGGTCGGTCGTGATCTCGCGGGCGCGCGTCAAGCGCTCGAGTTTGCGCAGGCAGGGATAATGGTCGAAGCCCTTCAACGCGCAGTAGGAGAGGCCGCCGTCCATCTCCTTCGCGAGCTTCGGCAACTCCTGGTTCATCAACTGGTCGGCCAGGTTGTTCGACTTCGTCGCGATGCCCACCGTGATGTTGTTGCGCTTCGCCGCCTCGGCAAGGGGAACCAGGTATGCCATCGATTTTCCGACACCCGTTCCAGCCTCGATCACGCGATGCGTCGAGGTCGCCAGCGCGTCACGCACCTCCGCCGCCATCTCGATCTGCTCGGGACGAGGCTCGTACGCAGGGTACATCCTGTTCACCAAGCCGCCCGGTGCGTAGCAGGCTTCGATCTCGGCGCGCTGCGGCATGCGGATCATCGGCAGCTCGTCGGCATCCACGCGCTCGGGACCCAGGTCGGCGCGCACCACATCGGCGCGGGCGGCGGGCAGGGAAAAGACGGCGTCGGGCCGCTCGCCGGCGAGGAACGAGAAGATGGGCCGATACGACCAGCTCACATCGGGATGCATGTCAGCCAGGCGGCGCATCAGCCCGGCAGGTAAATCGCTTAGCGCGCAGAGCAGAATGCGCCACACGCCGCACAGCGCGTCCACATCATCGGATGCACGGTGCGACACGGCGTCGCATCCAAACAACTCGGCGAGGACGGAGAGCTTATGGGAAGCCAGGCGGGGCAGGGCGATGCGGGACAGCGCGAGGGAATCGATCCAGATGCCGCTCACGTGGACGCCGCCTTTCACCGCCTCGATAAACGAGCGGTCGAACGTGGCGTTATGCGCTATGACGGGCGCTCCCTGCACGAAATCGGCAAGGGCCGCCACCGCCTCGATGCTGGTAGGCGCCCCGGCAACGTCCGCATTCGTGATGCTCGTCAACTCGGTGATCTCACGAGGAATCAGCATCCCCGGATTGACGAACGTATCGAACCGGTCGACCACCTCGCGACCGCGGAGCCGCGCGGCGCTGATCTCGATCAATTTGTTATCGCGAACAGACAACCCCGTGGTCTCGGTATCGAGAACGATGACATCGTCCTCGATGAGGCCGAACGACCGGTTTCTCGCACGCTCTTCGAGCGTTGCGTACGACTGAATCACAAATGCGGGTGTACCGGGCAGCACCGCCTGTTCGAATCGAGCGACCCTAGCGATGGTTGAGTCCATTACAGCTCGTTCCGCTTGATGGCCATCTCGATAAGGCTGGCGCACACCTCGGGGAACGCCAGATGCTCGGTATGACGAATCTCATCGGGGAACAAGGAGGTATCCGTCATCCCGGGAATGGTGTTCGTCTCGAGGATGACCGGACCGTCCGCCGACACGATGAAATCGCTGCGAGAGAGACCGAAGCAGCCCAGCGCTTCATGTGCGCGGCAGGCGAGCTCCTGGGCGCGCGCATAGTCTTCGCTGGAAATCTGAGCGGGAATGCGGTGGATCTTATCAGGGGAGATATATTTCACCCTCAGGTCGAAGAACTCCGCATCCTCCTGCTTGAGAATCTCCACGATCGGCAGCGCCTCGACCTCGTCGGCGCCGTAAACGCCGACGGTGATCTCCACGCCTTCGACTTTCTTCTCGATCAAGACCTTGTTGTCGAAGGTGAAGGCATACTCGATAGCAGCCGTCAGATCCTCGGCGCGCTTCACGTAGGTGATGCCGTAGCTCGACCCGTTCACAGCCGGCTTCACAAAGCTCTTTTCACCCACGACCTGCACGATCGCGTCGATGTCGATGTCGTCGCCACGCTCGATCGTGACGCCGGACGCGATTGGAATGCCGGCGCGGGCATACAGCAGCTTCGATAGATCCTTGTCGGCAGCGCAAGCGCTTGCCGTCACGCCCGAACCCGTGTAGGGGACACCCAGGAACTCCATCACGCTCTGGATCTTGCCGTCCTCGCCACCAGCGCCGTGCATCGCGATGAAGGCGGCGTCGTAGCGACCCTCTTCTATATTGCGGAGAAAGCCGTCAGACGCAGGATTCATCAACTCGACGTGGCCAAACCCGGCCTCTTTCAGGGCTTCTACGACGTTTGCACCGGACGCCAGCGAGATCTCGCTCTCGCTCGAGCTTCCTCCCGCAAGCACAGCGATGCGCGCGCTTCCCCTATCAAACTCTGCCATGTCCCTGTCCTCCATCTCAAACGCAAAGACGGCGATATCCTGCATTTTTTCCATTCGGATACCGACTGCGCCCTGTTCTCGGTTTCGATACCTTATTGTATAGGGAACTCACTCGTTTCCCCCTTCCGAAAGGTTTCAAATGGAACGTACAAAACCAGCACGCGACATTCGATCGCTCTCCATGGATGACATCGTCGAGCTCACCGCCGAGCTCGGACAGCCCGCCTTCCGAGCCAAGCAGCTCAAGGAATGGATCTTCGAAAAGAACGTCTGCTCCTTTGAAGAGATGACGAATCTCCCCAAGGCCTTCCGCGAGAAGCTCTCCGAGCGCTTCTCCTTCAACACCCCGGTCGAAATCGCGAAACAGCTATCCAAAGACGGCTCAAGAAAGTACCTTCTGCAGTTCAGCGACGGTACCTCTGTGGAAACCGTCGGCATGCCCACCAAGAACAAGCTTGCCGTATGCATTTCCTCCCAGGCGGGCTGCTCCATGGGCTGCGCCTTCTGCGCGACCGGCCTCGCCGGACTCACGCGCTCTCTGACGGCGCAGGAGATGGTCGACCAGGTGCTGCACGTCGCCAACGATTTCGGCGAGCGCGTTACCAGCGTCGTCTTCATGGGCCAGGGAGAGCCCTTCATGAACTTCGATGCGGTTGTTGACGCGCTCCGCATGCTGAACGCCCCCGGTGGACTTGAAATCGGCGCACGCCACCTCACGGTCTCCACTTGCGGCATCATCCCTGGAATCAAGCGCTTTGCCGAGCTCCCCGAGCAGTTCACGCTCGCGATTTCCCTTCATTCCGCCATTCAGAGCACGCGCAACAAGCTCATGCCCGGTGTTAAGAAATACACGCTGCCGCGCCTTCACGAGGCGATTCAACAATATGTCGAAAAGACCGGACGTCGCCCAACGTATGAATACGCGATGATAGACGGCATCAACGACAACAACCCTGAGATGGAAGCGCTCATCGAGTTCTGCACGGGCACGCTGTGCCACGTCAACCTCATCCAGCTCAACGATATCCCCGACAGCCCCCTGAAGCCTTCTCCGCTGGAGAAGGTAGAAACCCTTCAGAGGCGCCTCACCATGTATGGTGTAGAGACCACCATTCGCCACTCAAGGGGAGGGGACATCGACGCTGCGTGCGGACAGCTCAAGCAGCGCCGAAACTCCGCCAAAAAGATCATTCTTTCCTAGCTGTATACCGCTGCCGGCAATCTCGGCGGCTCATCCGTTTCACATGAAACATCAGGGAGGCCTCTAGCCTCCCTTCTTTTTACCGCTTCTATTTTGCTGTAACTCTTGGGTTATAGGACAAAAAGTGTGTCCCAATAGAACGGGAGTTCCCTTCCGTCAATCGAGCCACCAGGGGAACGGGTCCCTGTGGTGGAGCTCCTCCCACACGGCC
>OBIU01000422.1_pt1 | contig 19226 bp, 9 predicted proteins | sample 1519871 | NCBI WGS metagenome assembly OBIU01 (sample SAMN04209229, study PRJEB22552) | human gut metagenome | biome: gut; material: feces | host: Homo sapiens | place: USA: Oklahoma
TCCTTCCCCGACGTCGCCTCGGGCACCCCGCACCGCGACGACGTGCTGTGGCTCGCGCGCGCCGGCATCGCGACGGGCTTCCCCGACGGGACGTTCAAGCCCTACGGCAACGTCGCGCGCTGCGATATGGCGGCGTTTCTGGAGCGCATCGGCAAGCTTACCCGGTAAGGGCTCAAGGGGGGATGCTTTCCCTCCGGACGTGGCGCCGATTGCAGTTATCACGTTGGTTCGTCTCGCCGACTTACCGCTTCTGATGCTGACCTGGCAGCGCACCATCATGGAAATGCCTCCCATTCCTCGGACGTTGAAGCGGCGTCCAGGAATGGGAGGCAGTTGTTTGGGATTTCACGGTTGCTGGTGTGCGTTTCGAGCGCCGAGGTTGTCGCCCTGCTACAAGTGCAGCTTTACAGGCGCTGTTGCTTCACGTTGCCCTGGTGTCCGGGCTGGGCGAGCCATGCCTCGAGTTGCGAGGTGTCGGCGATGCGGTTGTCTTGGATGTAGAGCATCTCGAGAGCGGGGAACGGGCTTACATCGAAGGATGTCAGCTCGTTGCCCTGCAAGAACAGGTTGTTCAGCTTCGCGCGCCCTACGAGGTTCGCCGTCGAGATCTCATTGAATCCGGCATAGACGCTGAAGAGCTGGTCGCTTCCCGAGCAGTCGAGCGACGTCATCTGGGTATTCATCACATGGATGCTGCTCAGCATCGAGAGGCCCGATGCGGCGAGGCTTGCCACTTGGGGGGAGAGCACCCTGATGTCTTGCAGACTGGATGCCGAGCGGGCGTCGATCGAGGTCACGCCCTTGTTGGATGCGGGCAGGGACAGCGTGACGACGGGAAGGCCGTCGAGGGAGGCCGGTACGGCGAGGGCCCCCTGCTTGCTCGTGTTCACGATGTAGATGCCCGAGCCACGGTAGGAGATGGATTCGCCGTCATCGTCGGTCCCGACCTTATCGCCCCAGGTAAGGATCGAATCCGTTTTCACCTTGTAATACGTGAACCCGTTGCTGGTGACCTTCTCCGAAGTGCTGTCGGGGTTCTTCTGCGGCGCGATGGTCCCGCTGTGGCCGGGTTGCGCGAGCCAGGTTTCAAGGAGCGACGTGTTCGTTATCCGGTTATCCTCGCAATTTAGGTGCGTGAGCTTCTTGCAAGGGGAGATATCGAGCGAGCCGAGGTTGTTGTGGTTGACCGAGAGCTGGGACAGCATCGGGACCGAGGTGAGATCGATATGCTCGAGCTTGCAGTACGTGATGAGCAGGAACTGCAGGTTTGCGCATCCAGAAAGGTCGATTTCCTTGAGGTCGGACGAGCTGATGTTGAGTATTTCGAGCTTGGGGAGGGTGCCCAGCGAGAGCTCGTCCAGGCTTGTATTCCAGATGGCGAGCTCGCAGAGACCGGTGGCGGCGCTGGCGTCCACCCGTTCGAGCGCGGTTTTCGTGGTGCCGTCCGCCAGGCGGGCCGCCACAAGGGGCTGGCCGTCGATTGCGGCGGGTAGCGTGAGGGAGGTCGCATCCCGGGGTGCAGACGTGATGTAGACGCCCGGTTCGTAGTACGTCATGGAAGCGTCATCGCTTCCAAACGTGATGGAGTCGTACTTCTTGAACCCGCATGCCTCGCTGACCAGAAGGTAGTCGTATCCGTTCCACGTACCCGCCTGCGGCTTGGCCGCCGCCTGGCGTTGCGGCTCGATGGTGCCCGAGTGCCCGGATTGGGCAAGCCACTGCTTCAGCGCGTTGAGGTCCTGGATGTTGTTCATGTCGCATTCGAGTTCGAAGAGCTTCGGGTTGGCGCTCACATCCAGGGAGGCGAGCTGGTTGCCGCTCAGGTTGAGCAGCATCAGCTCGGGCAGCCCGCTCAGATCGATGCTTTCCAGCTGCGTGTTCTTAACGTAGATGGAACGCAGCTTGGGGCACGACTGACAGGCAAGATTCTTGAGGGCGGCTGCTGAGCTATGGAAAAACTTGAGTTCGGGGAGGCCGTTTTCCGCGATGGACGTGATGTGGTCCATATCGACCTGCATGAATACGAGGTCGCTGGCTGCCGTCGCGTCGACCCGCTGCAGATTCGGTGCCTGCTGGGTCGTCGCGAACGTCTTTTGGAGCTCGACCGAGATGACGGGGACGCCGTTGATGCGAGCAGGAATCTGCAGGGTGGAGGCGGATCCCGTGTAGTCGTAGAGGTAGATGCCCTCGCCGCGGTAGAAGATCGTCATCGTGTCCGTTTGGCCGGCGACGTCGCATACCTTCTCAGATTCCTCGAACCCGCTGCCGTCCTTGATGTTCACGTAGGAGTAGCCCGCATACGTACCGAGCTCGTAGGCATCGCTCGCCGGTGGCTCCGGCTTCGCGTGGGATGCGACATGGGTGTCGAGGCGATGCAGGAAAGCCGCCATATCCTGGCGGACCACGGTGGCGAAGGGGCGGAAGGTGCAATCGGGATATCCTGCCGAGACCTTCGTGTAGGCCAGCCAGAAGATGTCCTCGGCATGGGAGGTTCCGTCACTCACATCGGTGAACGCGGAGATGCCGTCGGGCGTCCACGCCTGTGCGTCGCTATCACCCATATAGACCGCGAGTCGGCGCAGGAACGCCGCCATATCGCAGCGCGCGACCTCCTTCATGGGGCCGAAGCTGCCATCGGGGTATCCCTTCGAGATTCCCGTGGAGGCGAGCCACCAGATCTCCTTCGCGTGAGGCGTCTGGCTATTGACGTCGGTAAAGCTGTTGGCGTCGGCTTCGGTCGGCGTGTATTCCGGTTCTCCCGCAAGGCGGTATAGGAACGCCGCCATATCCTGGCGGAAGACCGGCGTCAGAGGACGGAACGTCTTGTCGGGGTAGCCCTCGGAGATCTTATGATCGGCGAGCCAGGTGATGTCCTCGGCATGTGGCGTTTGCTCGTCGACGTCTATAAACGATGCCGCATGCGCGGGTGCGGCGATGACCATCGCCAGAACCGCGGTGAGCAGCACCGCAATGGCTGCGCTGATGCCGCGTTGTGCCTTTTCCATAGATAGGGTTCTCCTTTCCCTCCTTGCGCGCCGGACGCGCGCTGCACAGGGCTCCATCGGTGCGCGTCGAGCCGTTCTTCGTCGACGGAGCTGTTCCTCGCTAGCATAAGTCTTGATCGCCGCCTGTGGAATGCGGGACGTCCACTTTGTTAACGGATGGTATAAGTAATATGTGAGAGCGCAATGCAGTTCGATTAGGTTAATTTCGTCTGAAGGTTGGTTGCAATGAGATACATGATAAGAATCACGCGCATTCGAAAGATGGTCGCGATGACGCTCTGCTCGCTCGTGCTGCTGCTTCCCGCTTCAATCGCGTGGGCGGAATCCGGGCTTGCGGTGACCGCCGGCAGCGATCCCTCGCTTACTGATAGCGTTTCGGGATCGATGGCTGTCGAGGGCGACGCTGTGGAGGACGGCATCGGCGATGCCGCCTCCCAGGGCGCCATCGAGCCCAGGACTTTAAGCGCGCCGCGTGCCAACGGGACGTTTTACGCTTCCATGGATGGCGCGGTGTGGCAGACCGAAGCGCACAGGATGCTCGCGATGGTGAACAATGAGCGCGCTCGCCTAGGCGTGCCCGCGCTTCAGTGGGATTACGATCTTGAGCAGTCTGCTATGCAGCGTGCTGCGGAGACCTTCATCATGTTCAGCCATGATCGACCCGATGGAAGTTCGTGCTTCACCGCGTTCCCCAGCGGGCTCAGTATGTATGGCGAGAACATCGCCATGGCTTCGTTCGGCAACGCGGATAACGCGTATAACATGTGGTATAACTCGCCGGGTCACTACGCCAACATGACTCATGCGGGCTTTACCAAGGTGGGCATCGCATGCTTTAGGGGGCCCGATGGCGTCTACTGGGTCCAGTGCTTCGGTGCTGGCGGGTCGAGCAATACGAGCGCCACCTACCATGACGGCGCGGCTTCGTTCGCCGTACCCCTGCCAGACTCAATCATTACGGCGAGCTATACGAGTGCCTCGGCCCTCACGCCTGCCGTTGACGCCTTGCGCGTTTTACCTACGGTGACCTTTGCGTTTAACGGCGTGGTTGGAAACAGGCAGATCAACGGTTCCGCAACCTATGGCAACGAGATGTTCTCGTGGAGGACGGATGACGAGCGCATCGCCTGCGTGGGCGAGCGTATGGGGAGCCGCTATTGCATCGGCGTTGCTTCGGGCAGGACCACGCTGCATGCCGAGTTCCCGTCTTCCTCGCGTCTGAACAAGGATGTTCCCGTGATCGTCACGCGTGAGGGCGCTTTCATCGATGTCGACGCGAATACGCCTCATCGCGAGGAAGTGCTGTTTCTGTCCTCGACCGGCGTGACCGCTGGCTATCCGGACGGTAGCTTCAAACCGTATTACAACGTGGCGCGCGCCGATATGGCAGCTTTCCTGTGCCGCTTCGCCGACGCGATGGGCATTGAGGACGCCAGCACCTGGCAACCCTCTCAAGACGATTGGCGCCGCTTCTCCGACGTGAATGCGGGCACGCCACACGCACGCGAGATCCTGTGGCTCGCCCATATGGGTATTTCTACCGGATTCCCCAATGGAACCTTCCGTCCCTTCGATAGCATCGCCCGCTGCGACATGGCGGCCTTCCTGCGTAGGTTTGCCACGAAGTTCGACCTAGGAGATTCCTTCACGTGGAAGCCCGGGGCGCAGGGCGTTGCGTTTCCGGATATCGTCACCGACACCCCGCACCGCGAGGATGTTCTGTGGCTCGCACATGCGGGCATCGCCACCGGTTTCCCGGACGGCACTTTCAAGCCGTACGGTACCGTCACCCGCTGCGACATGGCCGCCTTCCTCCATCGCCTGGCTGCTCGCTTCGCGTAAACGGTTCGTTACGAACCGGATCGCAGGAGCCTGTGAATGGCTTCCTGCTGTTGTAAACATGAACAAGGGCCAGAACGCATTCTGAATTGCGTTCTGGCCCTTCGTTATGGATGGATTCGCGGGTTCACGGCGATGAATCCGCGGAGTTCCGACGACCTACTTCACCAATCCGTTTTCATCTATGCGGTGCAGGAAGGCCGCCATATCGCAGCGGGATACGTCAAGGTAGGGGCGGAACGTCTTGGTGCCGTCTTTTTCCTCCCAACCCTTCGAGACTCCTGAGGCTGCGAGCCATAGGATGGCTTCGCGGTGCGGCGTATCGGCGACAACATCGGCAAAGGAAGCAATCGCACCCTCGTCGATTGTGGGGTTGCCAGCCAGGCGATAGAGGAACGCGGCCATGTCGCAGCGCTTCACGATCTCGAACGGCCGGAAGCTGTACGTGCCGTCATGGTTGTCCCAACCCTTTGAAATGCCCTTATATGCCAGCCAGAGGATGGCGCGTCGATGCGGCGTGTTCTGGTTGACATCGGAGAAGCGCGGGGCGGCGTTCTCGTCGAATTCCGGCTCGCCCGCCAGGCGGTAGAGGAAGGCCGCCATGTCGCAGCGCTTCACCGTATCATACGGTCGGAAGCTATGGGTGCCGTCCTCGTTGTCCCATCCCTTCGAGATTCCCTCGGCGGCGAGCCATGCGATATGGTCCTTGTGCGGGGTGGATTCGTCTACATCGCTGAATGAAGGTGTTTCAGGAGAAGGTTTCTCGGGTGCTTTGCCCGAGAGGTCCATGAAGTACCATTTTCCGTCTTTTTGGACCAGGATCGTATCGTTGGAAGATTGCGTTCCGATGTCGTAGATGCTGTCGAATTGTGCGGGAACGATCATCTCGCTGGTGGACGAGTTGTACGCGCCGTAGCGTCCTTGGCCATCGGTGACGTATAGGATGCCCTTATGGTAGGTTGCTCCACCAGCCACAACCCGTTGATACCCCTGAACATCGATGGTGTTGAAGTCGGCGTCGCACAGGACATTGGGTAGATGGTGCTTGCGCTCGTTCTCGTGGGTGATGATGGGGTAGCAGATTTCCCCCTTAACGAGATAGGCCTGGCTGAGCCCAACGCGGCCATCGATAGTCTTCACGGGATTGAGGTTGCTGTCGAGGTAAACGCTGACGCCATTCTCTTTATAGAGATGCAGCCGCGCTTGGTTGAATGCGTGGATGGGCCCAAGATCGGTCACGCTTTTCGTGGAACCCAAGAGCCACTGCTCACTGGGGTCGTACGTCTTGAGCGTCTTGCCGGATGCGTCGACGATAGCCGTTACCACCTGAACGATGTAGCCGTTGACGGTGACGTGCTTGTAGCGGATGGCGAACTCATTGAATGCGAGGTACATGGCATCGTGCCCTTGGATGCGCTCGATCAGAGTCCTCTCGCTGCCATCCATGCGGTCGATGTAGTAGCTTGCCGAGTCCATGTCGCTGTCTTGGCAGAGATAGGCGTTCGTGTCGCCGAGACGCTCAACGCGATCGTAGTGTTTGCCGGGAAAGAGCTCCTCTGCGAACATCGTGAAGTAGCGGAAGGGCCCCGCGTCTTCATTCGCCCAGATAACGGGATGCTCGTAGTCGTTCGTTATCACTGATGCGCTGCTGAATGGGCCGGCGATTGTTTTCACGTCACCGGAGGGCTGGGTGATCGAGATGCTCTTGTCCGCCATTAACCGAACGGTGTAGCCGAGGTAGTTGTATACGACCGTGTTGGGATCGGGCGTGTACGGGTCGGAGTGCAGTTGGAGCTTTCGGTTTTGCACCGTCACATAGGTGGTGTCTTGAATGCCGGGGAGGAACAGCCATACCGTAGCCGAGCCGCTGTCTGCCTCGACGTAACCGACTGCCGTGGCACCGCGGTAGCCCGACGCGGTATCGAGCGTTTCTCCTGTTTGAAGGTCAACGAGCGTGATGTCAACGTGATCCCCGCTGTGCTTTGCCCCAAGAGCAACCTGGTCTTGAACGAGGATGGCTGCGCCGTCGTAGCCATCCAGGACGATCCTTCCCTTTGCGTTTACCACGACGACCTTGTTGTTCGTGGTGTCGATCGCTCGCATGCCGCCGTGGGACACGCCAAACTCGCCCGTGACGGACGCCCTGCCATCGAAGAGCGGTTCATGGGGCATGTAGCGGAAATCTTTATGGGCTTTGACGCCAAAGTCCCCACCAAGCTTCCCTTGAACATAGCCCGTCTTGAACAGCACGGCGCCCGTGGAAGATACAAGGTCCGTTTCGTAAACGATCTCGTTCTCGTTCTCCACGATCTTCTTGCTCATCTGCGCATTGCCGTTTACCACGCCGTAGACGTCATCGTAGACGAGGCCCTTTGACAGGACGGTGCCTCCCCACGAGCCTGCTTGTGCGGCAAACGGCAGCGCGCACAGACAGAGCACCGCCACGGTTGCGGCGAGGACTGCCTTGATGTTCTTTTGCACTATCTGCTCCTTCCTCGAACCCCTAGCGCGGGGACCTAGCTAGCTGCATATATCGTAACGGTTTGTACGGACACATGCGCGTCGATGCTGGTAGCTGGTATGCGATCATGCCGCATCGGTTTCCTGATGGCGAGATGGGATTGCGTTTCGGGTCGGTTGTCGGGCCGGAAACGGGTGCTTTAGGGTTGCTGCGCCTCGATCCGCGGGGGTTCTTGCTGATTGTTCAGCAAGTTGGCGGGCCATGCCGCAAGGTAATCCATGCTGCGGTCGCGTAGCGTCACGTAGCGCTGCTCTGCTTGCTCGCTTACATCGTAGCGTGCGAATAAATCTGCGGCTTGGGTGTAGGCGGCTACGTTGTATGGCTGATCTTGAAGCGTGCGCAAAAGCAGGAGTTCCGCCTCTTCGGGACGGTCTGCGGTGTAGAGGCAGCGGGCAAGCGCCGTCATGCCCGGCGTAGCTACGGCGAGGGGGGACGCATCGTGCAGTTCGATTGCAGCCTCGCATTCGTCTGGTGTGGTGCAGGATTGGTAGAGGCGTGTGCGCACCGCCTGATCGTTGCGGGCGAGTGGATCTGCGGCGATCTGCCGCGATGCGGATCGAGGTCCTATGGCTTGAATATCCGAAAGGAATTGGTTTTCGCGTACGTCGAACGATAGCGCGCTTACGCCGGAGGCGAGGAGGACGATGCCGAGGACGGCATACGCGGCGACGCTAACATGAGTGATTCTGTTTACCGGGGAGTCTAAGGCGGATTCGGATGATGCGGGCGCTCGATTGGAAAGCAGTATGAGTACGAGCAGCACGATCACAGAGCCGAACGAAAGGTCGAAGTCAACGAGCGCATGGAGAAGCAGCAGCGCTGCGGCGGCGTGCGTGCCTGGTATTCGGTCTTCTGTCGCCCTTATCGCGCCTTTCCATAGCGTCACCATGCAGAGCACGGCCAGCGCGATGCCGATCAGCCCATAGGACAGGGTGAACCCCAGGTAGCTGTTGTGAATCACGTTCGCGGTGTACTGAGCCGATTGCACTCGGGGGTGCACTACGCGCCATTGTTGCGGTCCTATGCCGATAAGTGGCTCCGCTGTTAGAGCGCGCGTTCCATCCAGGGTTTGTATGAGTCGCTCCGCACCCGTCTGTAGAGCCGAATCGAGGCGATCGGGGGCGCCGATGCAGACGGCGAGCACGGCCAGTGCACCGACACCGAGGACCGCGATGGCGATCTTGCTAACTGTTGCCTTTGTCTGCGCGGCGTTTTCCTGCTTCATTCGAGTCAGTTTGAGCTTTTTGAGCGCCCATGCGCACCCAACGATTACGATGGTGGCGAACGTTCCCATGGATTGCGTCAACAGGGCGCAGGCAAGAGGCAGAGCGGCCAGCGCTTTGATGCCACGGGTGCGAGCCTGTGACCATATGAGGCAGCTCATGACGGCGAAGTAGACGCCCGCGGTGTTGGCGTACTGGAATGTGAACTGCAGGCGTCCGTCTACGACGGCGCCGGGATAGGGGAGCACGCGGGCGAACATGAGAAGCGCGACAACCGAGAAGAGCACGCCCTCGTACGCGATCAACTGGATGGCGGAGTGCTTCTCGGCTTGTGAGAGCTGCAGCCAGTACGTTGCCGTCGCTATGGCGAGGGCTGGTCGCGCCATAGCCGCAAGCGTTTCGTAGCTGGCGATCCCGTCGAGGAGCGGCCGTGCCGCGCACCACGCGAGCAGGCAGATGGCAATTGCCGCCGATGGGACGAGGGATGTGGAATGCGCGAACAGCACTTGGAACCGAGGTTCGCCCGCATCTCTTTTCTTAGGAGTTTTCCTTTGCACGCCACAAATGAATGCCAGCACCATGGCGGCTAGAGAAAAGGCTATAACCGTTATAGCGGTAGGGCCGGCGTAGTACCCGCCTTGCAACGCGATGAGCATCGCAAGCAACGCCGCCGGGGCTACGGTCCAGACGCTCGCATGAATCGTCTTGTCGCGAGAGGTCATAGGTCGCTCCCTTCCTTTCGCTATAGCTTATCTCAAGAAGGGTCTAGATACGAATGCCGTAATCAGCGCTAGGCAGGTGGGATGGCGGTTGTTTTGGAACAACGGAATTGAAATATAGATTACCGCGAACGCGCCGGACTGCTTGTTCGTGTTCGATGAATATCGATGTCGCTATTTGATAGTCATGAGCTCGGTAAGTTACGCAAGAAGCATACATAGATCAATCGACTCAATAGATTGACTCGCTTGGGTTCGGATTTGTTGCGCAACAAATAGTCTGCAGATATTGATAGCGTAAATAGAGAAGGGAGCGTGGAAGATGCTCGCGTTCTGATGTATGAAAGGAGTCTGCAAGATGCTACGCGTTCGAAATGGAAGGTTGTTGATGTTCTCGCTTTGCATGGCGGCTTCGGTGTGCGTTTCGGCCCCAGCTGCATTGGCAATCGAGGTTGATTCTGCTTCTGCTGTCACGATGGATCAGGAAGCGGTTACGTCAGCCCGTCCAGAAAACTACGGCAACCTCGTTGAGCAAGGAAGATGCGGTACCGGTGTTACGTGGGAAGTGTACGATTCCGGACTGCTCATCATTGATGGTGCGGGGAAGATGGATTTCAATGGCTCTACCGATTCGCCATGGGCAAAAAAACACGGTAAATCAATTCGCGGCATCATCATTGGCGAGGGAATTACCTATATATGCAATTTCGCATTGAGTGATATGCCGAATTGCGAACTATTGTTGTTTACGGGGCCTCGAACTCCAGGATGGCAAAAGTATTTTGGCGAGTATGCAATGTCTGGATTTAACCAAGACCATCGGTGTGAGATTTTACGTGCGCCCGGTGATGAAACTTGGAATGATGAATATGACCCGTGGCTCCCAGAGCTATTTGATATAAATTGGGCAACGATGCGCGATATCGGGATTTGTGGTGAGAGCGCGTTTTGGATTCAAAACGAAGACGGGACGTTAGAGATCTGCGGTACGGGCGAGGTATCCCAGCAGGTTTATACAGATGATGAAAGCCTCGCGAAAGCGGTTGTTGTCCACGATGGTATCACGGGATTTGGTAAGGTCTCCTTTAGCGATAGCTTGTATAAGAATCTCAAGTCATTCATATTTGCCGACTCGGTTGTTGCCCTGCCCAACGATATGTTCAGGTATAACGAGATAATAGAGCATATCGTATTTCCCGCTGGAATAACCTCCATTCCACAGGCTTTTTGCAAGGGTTGCTCTCGGTTGACGGACATTAAGCTCCCTGGTGGTTTGACTTCGGTGGGCGCAGAGGCATTTAGAGATTGCGGGCAATTTGCTCCATCAGCGCTGCCTGTCGGTCTAATTGAAATCGGAGAATATGCTTTCTACGGTTGTGCCGCTGTCGATACTGTTGTGATTCCTGAAAACGTTGCTTCGATTGGGCGACAGGCGCTTGCGTTCCCTGTTAAGCGTTTTGATTTCAAGGGTGCCTGTCCGTCATTCAGTTCGGCGTTCAACGATTCCGAGGCCATCGCCACCCATCGGCCTGGCGATCCAAGCTGGGATACGACTGACAAGTTCAGCTTCGGAAATAATGTAACGTGGTATACGCTTGGTGCTGATGGCAATTTGGTTGAGGATGGCTACATCAGCTCGAATGAAACTACAGTGCTTGAGTACGGTAAGTATTCCACGGAGACGCAGTTCAAGGATTGGTGGTTCCATGCATTCAAATTCACGGTCGAGGAGTCTGGCCCTGTTAAGTTGAATTTCGGCTTGGATTTCTTCCCTAACTGCACCCATCAGAGCATTTCGATATCGCTTATGTCTTGCAAGGGCAACGATGGTCAGAAAATTGCTAATTGGCAATATCGTGACGACGAGCTCATATGGGATGATAAGACGGTTAATCTTGAGGCTGGAGACTACTATCTCGAGGTTTCTTATTTCACCTCGCACTCAGGAAACTTCGGTTCTATTTCGGTTTCATATGAGTACCCGAATGTTTTCAACGATGTGTTCACTTCGACCCCGCATAACGCGCATATCCAATGGCTCGCTCGCAAGGGAATCTCTAAGGGCTGGGACAACGGCAACGGCACGTTCAATTTCCGTCCCTATGCGATCGTAGCTCGCGCCGACATGGCCGCCTTCCTGTACCGTCTCGCGGGTGAGCCTGCGTTTGACGAGTCTTCGGCGCCTCAGTTCACCGATGTCGATTCCTCGACGCCGCACCGTCGCGCCATCCTGTGGCTTGCGTCCACCGGCATCTCCAAGGGATGGGACAACGGGAACGGCACCTTCAGCTTCCGCCCGTACGCTAATGTGGTCCGTGCGGATATGGCCGCGTTCCTCTACCGCCTCGCCGGCGAGCCCGCATTCGACGAGTCTTCGGTTCCCGGCTTTGCGGACGTGAACGCCTCCACGCCGCACCGTCGTGCCATTCTGTGGCTTGCTTCGTCTGGCGTATCCAAGGGCTGGGACGAGTCGAATGGCACCAAGACGTTCCGTCCTTACCTGGAGGTCGCGCGTTGCGACATGGCCGCCTTCTTGCACCGCATGGAGCAAAACGGCCTGGTGAATAAGGGGTAGCGATATAGCTGCAGTTGGTTTACTTCTTTTTGAGTGAACTCTATGAGGGCTCGTCGAATATCGATTCGACGAGCCCTGTTATTTAGGCTCATAGGTGGCTTGCCGCTTGCTGACTCTGCTCATAATTGTTGCGCAACAAACGGCTGTCGCGTGGCGATATAGTAAAAATGACCATTGTGGTTAGTTCTGTTCATTTAGGGGAAGGAGCAAAATGCTAAAACCTGTTAGTCGCGCGCTTGGCCATGTAGGAGTGCTTGCGTTAGCATGCGCTTGCCTGGTTGCGCCTACGACTGCGCATGCCGTTGAGAGCTTGGCTGCAAATCTCGACGGCGCGGCGATCTCGCAAGAACTGGAAGGGCTCGAAGAGGTCGCCTCCGGCCAATGGGAGCCAGCCGAGCAGGTTGAGGCCAAGGCCCTTGACCAACTCAAGGACTCTTACGCCGACATCGCTGATACGGAGGCGGTATCGGCGCCTAAGATGCTTTCTAAGAACGATGCCCGCTTGGGCGGCAGCTATCCCATTCAGGATGGTGTCACGAAGTGGGTGAGCGTAGACCGCAATACGCTCTTTACCGATTTTACGTTTACGATCCGCCGGTCGACGGTTGTTCGATTTGCAGCTCGTACAACGTCGTATCGTAGCTCGGCTTCATTTATGATTCAGAACGAGCATGATCAGGGCTGCATTATTGGTCTTGCTAAGTACGGCCTCGATATGGAAGCGTTCCCCGTCGCGCTTCCCGCTGGTACCTATACGGTAACTGCGCTTATCAGCACTGATTATTCTGGTAGCCTGGGCTTTGTATACGAGACCGTGCCCGGCATGGATAAATATGCCGATCAGTACGTGTACGAGTACGAGGATAACGGCAGCATAGAGGACGCTACGCCCCTTGCCGCCCATAATGGTGCCCTGGGTTTCCTATATAACGCTGCCTTGAGTGGGACTACGCAGGAGATCGCCGATCTTGATTACTACAAGTTCACGCTTACCAAGCCGAGCTCCGTTCGCGTGATGCTTGCCGGCGTGCCGGGGATCATGTATGCGCTTGAGAACGCGCAGGGCGAAATTCTCCACTTTGGCCTGGATGCGAGTGAAAATGCCCTGGTTGGCCAGACGCCGTACTATGGTGGCTCGCTTGATGAGAGCACGGCGACCTTCTTTGATTGCGGCATGCTTCCTGCCGATACGTACTATATCGCCGTTCTGAGCGAGTTGCCGCGCGTGGCGGGGTCTCCCTACATCGTTGGCTACGAACTCATGCCGAGCGTCTTCATGGATGTGACCGCCAACACCCCGCACCTCGAGCATATCAACTGGCTTGCTAACGCTGGCATTTCCAAGGGTTGGCGTGAGCCCAACGGCTATACGTTCCGCCCCTTCGTCAACGTCGCTCGCGCCGACATGGCGGCCTTCCTGTATCGCCTCGTCGGGTCGCCTGAGTACACGCCTTCTGCTGCCGAGCGCGCGAAGTTCCGTGATGTCGATTCCAGCACCCCGCACGCCAAGGAGATCTGGTGGCTTGCTTCCACCGGCATCAGCGCTGGCTGGAACATGGGCAACGGCGTGTACGAGTTCCGTCCTTATGCCGAGGTGACGCGTTGCGACATGGCCGCGTTCCTGTATCGGCTTGCTGGTTCGCCTGCGTTCGAGCCCAATGCTTCCGAGCGCGCGGCGTTCCGCGACGTGGACGCCAGCACCCCGCATGCGAACGAGATCTTCTGGCTCGCCTCCTCTGGCATTTCCACGGGCTGGAATGAGTCCGATGGATCCAAGACGTTCCGTCCGTACAACATCGTCGTTCGCTGCGACATGTCGGCTTTCCTGCATCGCATGTCCGACTACGGACTGCTGCCCGCGGAGTAGCCGCGCCGGTTCCGATCGAGCTCGTGGCGTTGAGTCACACGTGATCACAGGCTCTTTAACGTAAAGGTGCCCGTCGGTTGTAGCCGACGGGCACCTTTTGTGTAGCGGAATGTATCGCAGCTATTGCGGGATTGAACTACCTCATGCTGCCTTAATTGCCGTGGCGCCCGCCATGGAACTCATCCGTGACGGGCACATTGCTATAGACGGGCCTGCTCGTCGGTGCTCGCGTGGGCTAGGCTTCGCCCACCAGCTCCTTCTCGTCCATACGGTGAAGGAACGCGGCCATGTCGGCGCGCTTCACCGTGTCGTAGGGGCGGAAGGTCATCGTGCCGTCCGGCTCGGTCCAACCCTTGGAGACCTCGTTCGAGGCGAGCCACAGCACCGCGGCCCTGTGCGGGGTCGCGTCGACGACGTCGGTGAAGGGCGAGCGGGCTCCCGCCGGCTTCCCGGCGTTCTTGGCGAGGCGGTTCAGGAACGCGGCCATGTCGCAGCGCTTCACCGTGTCGTAGGGGCGGAAGGTCCTGGTGCCGTCCGCCTCGTCCCATCCGGCCGAGATGCCCTGCGCGGCGAGCCACCAGACCTCGCGGGCGTGCGGCGTCCCCTCGTCCACGTCGCGAAACGCGGCGCGCTGCTCCGCCGTGGGCTCGAATGCCGGCTCGCCCGCCGTGCGGTAGAGGAAGGCGGCCATGTCGCAGCGGGCGACCTCGGCATAGGGGCGGAAGGAGTAGGTGCCGTCGCCGTTGCCCCAGCCCTTCGACACGCCGCTCGCCGCGAGCCAGGCGATGTGCTCGGCGTGGGGCGTCTCGCCGGCGACCACGTCGCTGAAGGCGGGCGCCTGGGGCTGCGGCTCCCGCCCCGTCACGTCCATGAAGTACCATCTGCCGTCGCGCTTCACCAGGATGGTGGAGTCGTCCAGGTTTTCGCCCAGGTCGCAGATATTTTCGAATTCGACCGGAATAACCTCGCTTCCCCGATCGTTAAAGGCGCCGTAGCGTCCCTTGCCATCGGTGACGTAATTGAGCTCCCCGCGCTCTGCGGCACCGGCCGCCCGTACGCGCTGCATGCCGTTCAGGAGCGCGGGTTCGATGTTCTTATCGAAGAGGAGGAACGGCTTATTGTCGTAGGGTGACGCGGTATCGGGGAGGAGATGGGCGAGCATTTCGCCATCGATTTCCCGAGCGATGCCGAGGTCTCCATCGAACTCGGTTATGAGATTCAGGTCCTTATCGTAATAGGCGTTCTTGCCATGCTGCTTGGACACCTGATATATCTCCGGCAAGGGGGCGGGGTAGTCTTCCTCGTTGTAGTACACCTTCCAGAAGTACGAGCACTGTTCGCTTGAATCGAATGTCAGGCGCACTGTTCCCGTGCGGTCGAAAACCTGGATGAGACGCCGTTCACTTGAATAGTCTCCAACAACTTCCGTGATATATGCTCCAACGACCTTGCAGGTACTGTGTTCCGCTGTATGCAATGGCGTTCCCGCGTTTTCATCCGGGCGGCATATTTCGTAGGCAGGCCAGCCATCGACACTGCGGCTGCAAAGGTACTCGGCGCCGTTTTCGATGCGCTCGATGTGGCTAAAACCCCTGCCGGCGAAGAGCTCCGCACCATCGATTGTGTAGAAGTGCGTTTCGTATGCGCCGCCGTTGTTTTTTGAAGTCGTAATAACGCCGTCGGAGCTGCAGCTGGTATTCAGGAACGGGCCGCGAATTATGAAGGACGTGCCATCGGGCAGGGTGAACGAGAGGTCTCGTGCCTCGGTGAGCTTGATAGCGTAGCCATCGTTTATATATACGTTGTTTGGATCGTAGGGCGGCAGGGGAGGCCTAATGTCCGGATTGCTGTAATCGATATGCATCTTGTTGTCGATGACTTCGATGCTGTGCCGTTCGTGGTCCTCTTCGGGCGTCTTTGCATACCAGGACACGCTCCAGTCGCCATCGTATTGCGGGTCGAAGCCTTCGAAATAGCTGATGCTGAGGACCGCATCGCCCATCTTTTGCTGGTCCAGGAGCCGTCCCGTTGCCGTGTCCCACAGTTTGAGGTCGAGTGCGCCGTCGTTCAACCGTGCCTCGATGGCCTGGCTGATGCCCGGGGCCGTTGCAATGCCGTCAGCTCCGGAGATGAATGTCTCTCCCGCGGGGTTCACATAGCTATAGCTATTGTCCTCGTTGCTCTGGACGACGATGCTTCCGTCACCGGACCTGAACGCGTACGACGAGCCAGGGCCCCTGCCGCCCCATCCGCTCGCCGGTCGATACGCGTACGACTCATGTGGCAGCATCTGCGGGTATGGGTCATCGTTGAAGATGAATCCAGTGCTGAACTTAACGGTGCCGTCTGAGCCCACCAGGTCCATCTGCATGACGTCGAGACCGGCCTGCTCATCGACCTTTTTCGTCATGATGGCGTTGCCGCCCACTACGCCGTACACGTCGTCGTAGACGAGTCCTTTGGAAAGGACGGTTCCTCCCCAGGAACCCGCCTGGGCCGCGAGCGGTGGCAGACACAGAGTAATGAGGACCAACGCCCCCAGTAGAATGGCCTTGAGCGGTCCGCGTGCCGATTCACGCCCACAGCGGTCCGGTGTTTGGTGCCGTGGCACGTGTGGTTGCGCCGCCTGCGCGGGCTGCCATGCCCGTCCGGGTCGCCGCTCCTGCTCGGATTTTCGTTTCTGCGCGCTCATGCGTATCGGTCTCCTTCCGCGCTTTCTGGCTTAAGAGGCTTACCATCAAATAGTACACCGCCGCCCCTCGGCGTTCGAGATGGGTCGGGGAGCGGTTCGAACGCGTAATGTGCCGGGCGCCCCCGGTCGCGTGGCATGATCGCTCGCGACCGGGGGCGCTGAATAGCTGGTTGTTCACTCGTTTGGAAATCGGTGAAGCCGAATCGGGCTGCATACGCTTGGAATGGCTCGCATGGGCCTTGCCGGCTACCTCGCTTCGCCCACCAGCCCCTTCTCGTCCATGCGGTGCAGGAACGCGGCCATGTCGGCGCGCTTCACCGTCTCGTAGGGGCGGAAGGTCATCGTGCCGTCCGGCTCGGTCCAGCCCTTGGATACCTCGTTCGAGGCGAGCCACAGCACCGCGGCCCTGTGCGGGGTCGCGTCGGCGACGTCGGTGAAGGGCGAGCCGGCTCCCGCCGGCTTCCCGGCGTTTCTGGCGAGTCGGTTCAGGAACGCCGCCATGTCGCAGCGCTTCACCGTCTCGTAGGGGCGGAAGGTCTTCGTGCCGCCGGCCTCGTCCCAGCCGGCCGAGATGCCCTGCGCGGCGAGCCACCAGACCTCCTTGGCATGCGGCGTGTTCTCGTCCACGTCGGAAAACGCCGCGCGCTGCTTGGCCGTGGGCTCGAAGGCGGGGCTGCCGGCCAGGCGGTAGAGGAAGGCCGCCATGTCGCAGCGGGCCACCTCGGCATAGGGGCGGAAGGAGTAGGTGCCGTCGCCGTTTTCCCAGCCCTTGGAAACGCCGCTCTCCGCGAGCCAGGCGATGTGCTCGGCGTGGGGCGTCTCACCGGCGACCACGTCGGAGAACTCGGGCGCCTGGGGTTCGGGCTTGGGTTCGGGCTCGCTCTCGTCTACCTGCATGAAGTACCATTTGCCGTCGCGCTTCACCAGGATGGTGGAGTCGTCCAGCGCCTCTCCGACGTCGCAGATCGCTTCGAACTCAACGGGGATCTGGGCCGTACCCGATGCGTCAAGCGCGCCGTAGTGGCCCTTGCCGTCCGTGACGTAGGCCAGGTCTCCGCGCTCGGCAGCTCCGTTCGCCATCACGCGCTGCATCCCATGGTAGGTGACGGGCTCGAGGTCGCGGTTGTACAGGGTGCTGGGCACCCAGGGGGCTTCAGCCTTGAGGAAGAGCGGATACGTGGTTTCATTGCCGATATTCACGGCTGCATACGGATTGATGCGGCCGTCGAATTCGGCGATGGTCTGCAGGTTTTCATCGAGGTAGCGGGTCTTTACGTATTCGTAGTCCCATTCGGATGTTGCAATGGACTGCACCAGCTGATACGGCGCGCGTGCGAACATGAAGCTCGTCTCGTTGGACTGGGGGTCCCACAGGGCCGCTGTGGTTGTAAAATGCCAGCGGTCGCTTGCGGGGAACGTCTTTACAACGGTTCCGTTCTCGTCGATGATCCGGGTGACGAACGAAGAATACGTGATTGCGCCGCTCGTATAGCTTTCTTTTGCTACGACATAGCCGTTGACGACTTCATAATGGGCATCGTTGGCGTCATCGAGCTTCTGGACCGTTCCGTTGCCCAGCTCCATTATGTAGCGGGTCTGAGAACCGGGAGTAGTGTTATCTTTCTCCTCCAGCTGGCATAGGTACGTATCGGAGCCTTTGAGTCTGGTTACAAATGTATAGCCTTTTCCCTGGAAGATCTCGGTGCCATCAAGATTGAAATGGCGAGAGCCTCCTGTCGCGCTGCCGGCTCTGATGCCAACATCGGTGCCGTCGTTGTTCCAAGCAAGTGTTGCATACGTAAAGTGTCCGGGGATGGTTGCTTTCGATCCGTCCGGAACGGTGAAGACAAGGTCCCCCGACGTGGTCAACTCGACTTTGTAGCCCAGCTGGTCGAATATCGTCCTATCCGTAGGCGTGGATGGTTCAGAAGTCTCTTCGTGAATGACGATTTGGTCGTTCTCGATCGTTGCGTTGAAGCTCGCGCCCGAGAAGTTTGCCGAGACCTCGATGGTGTCCATATATTTCGACAAACCGTAGAAGTATTTGATGCCCGATCCTGCTCGAACGGTGTCGAGGACGGCGCCGTTCGCATCGACCAAGGTGAGCTCGATGCTTCCATCGACAAGGTTGCCCGTGATATAGCGATCGGACGTAAGCGACAGGATATCATCTGCATGCTGGGCGATGACCTTGCCCTCGTTGTTGACGAAGCCGACCGCGCCGGTTGCTGCGTCTTGGAACTGCATGCCGCCGTTCCATGTTGTGAAATCGCTGTCGTAGCTGCTTTTGGGATTCATGAAGTTTTGCGTGGGCATGTACGCATAGTCATCATGGGCAGCACGCTTCCCGTCCTGTTCGACGTAGCCCGTTTTGAAGAGGATCGTTCCATCGGAGCGGACGAGATCGACCTCCACCACCGTGCCCTGGGAAGTCTCCTCGACGACCTTGCTCATGAGCGCGTTGCCGTTGACCACGCCGTAGACGTCGTCGTAGACGAGCCCCTTGGAGAGCACGGTGCCTCCCCACGAGGTGGCGTTCGCCGCGAGCGGCAGGGCGCAGAAGCAGAGCGTCGCAGCTATCCAGAGCACAGCCTGCGTGAACCTTCTTCTCATCGTTCTCCCTTCCTTATGAGAAGCTTCGGTGCCCGTGGCTACGTGCGACCCTGCGGTCTCTCGGTCCCACGGACATCCCAATGCTTCCAACGTACCTCGCATGCTGCCCTCTCGCATTAAAGTGTGATAACGATTGGGCGGTGCGGGTGCAAGCGGAGGGATTGAAGGCGGG
>OBIU01000436.1_pt1 | contig 18914 bp, 17 predicted proteins | sample 1519871 | NCBI WGS metagenome assembly OBIU01 (sample SAMN04209229, study PRJEB22552) | human gut metagenome | biome: gut; material: feces | host: Homo sapiens | place: USA: Oklahoma
CCCGCCCCGCCTCCGCGCCCCCACCGGTCGACCATGTCGCGCCGCCTGGCGGCGCGCTGGGCCGATTCGATAAACAAGCTCATACAGCGCCTCCTCGCTGGAGGCCCGATCAAAGAGAGGGGCTTCAGCATGCACCTCGAAGCACGCACCGGTCAAGGTCGATTTTCATACCCCTGCCCGCTAACAGATGAGCCGGCTTCTGCTTACAGCCGCCGTCGCATCCGTCCGCAGGCTCCCGCAACCGCCTACACGCCCTCCAGAAGCTTCGATACCAGATCATCCGCCTCATAATCCGCCATCGTCGAGGGCACGCCGTCGAGCATCCCCGTCGCCGGCTCGTCCGCGACCCCGCAGGCCGCCAGCGCGGCACGCACATACGCCCGCGCATCGTCCAGCAGGGCGCGGGGATCGCCCGACTCGCGCCACAGATCACGCGAGTCCGCATGCCAGGCATCGTCGAGATGCCGAACCACCGCGCGGGAGACCAAGCTCACCGCAGCCTCGACCCGGGGGCTCAGCCCCCGCTCCATCGTGCCGTCGCCGCGATCGAGCACCTGCACACCGAAGCACCTCGCCTCGCAAGCGGCGCCCATGAAGGTAGCGGCCGCCAGCACATCGGAAAAGCGGACCTCGTGAAGCGAGACCATACCGGCGCCGCACGCCATATCGGACGGCTCGAACGAGAACACGGTCCCCGAATCCGCCCCGGTGCCATCGAGGGCATCGACCACCACGACGCCGTCGCACGCCATGAGGTCGGGGACGATGCCGTAGCCCATCACCGCGCGGTCGAGGACCTCGACGCCCTCGCGAAACCGGTACCGCTCGCGTAGATACGACGCGACCGCCGGGCCGAACCCATCATCGAGCTGGTATTCGTTGCCCACGCACAGCACCGAGACGCGCGCCCGAGAGCCCTCGGCCGCGTCGAACCCGCCACCGCGCTGCTTCCGTTCCATATCCCCTCCTCGACATCCACGCGACATCCCGTCGCGGACCGCCCCGCACGCGGCTGCAAAACGGGGCGCCCGGCACCATCGCCGAACGCCCCGTCGAACGCGTGCTCGCGCCGCCTTCTTATTTCTCGAAACCGTTCTTCACGGCCTCGCCCGCGATAACAGCCTCGTGCTCGACCAAGCGCGCGCGGTCGACCGCCTCGCGCTCATCGCTCTTGAAGGTCTCGCCGTAATCGGGCTCCTTGCCCATGCCATCGAAGCCGACGATGTTCATGGTCTCCGGATCGTACACCAGGCCGGGCGTCTCCTTCCAGAAGAAGATCAACGTCGCCGGGGACACGCCCTCGATGAGCGACAGGTACACATGGATGCACATGAACGCCAGGAACGCCCACATCATGAAATAGTGCAGGATGCGCACCTTCATGGCGCCGCCGAGGAAGTTCAAGCCGACCGCGAAGATCGGCCATTCGGCGGTGGTGCCCCACAGGCAGAAGCCCGTGTAGCCCGTGAAGAAGATCATGAGCGGGATGAGCAGGTACACGATCTTCTGCGGAACACCCAGCTTCGCGGCGATGGGGTGCTCGCGACGCAGGAACAGGTAGTAGCTGATCCACGCCCACAGCTGATGCTTGTTATCGCGCTGCGGCAGCCAGGTCTTGTAATCGGGCACCAGCTCGCGCGTTCCGGGCGCCGGCGCGCTCTTGATGAAGAACGCCAGCACCATGCGCACCAGGCAGTTGATGAGCAGCACGATGCCGAAGAAGATGTGCAGACCGCGGGCCATGGTCATCACGCCGCCGAACAGCGGATAGTGGATGTAGAAGCCCGTGAAGATCAAGAAGATCATGGCAACGAGATTGACCCAGTGGGTCACCACGAACGCAAGCGGATGCGCCTCGCGGTAATGCGCCATATGAGCCATTTACCTCACCCCCCACGGAGACGTGACCGTGCTGAACGTCTTGCCCGTCTTGGGCTCGGTGACGTGGCACGCGCACGCCGTGCACGGATCGACGCTATGAACGATACGGACGGCATCAAGGGGCTTGTCGATGTCGGTCACCGAGGTGCCCACCAGCATCTCCTCGAGCGGACCCGGCACGCCCTTGCCATCGGTCGGCGACAGGTTCCACGTGGAGGGGATGATCTCCTGGTAATGCGTGATGACGTCGTTCTCGACCTTCTCGGTGTGGAGCAGCGCCCCGCGCGGGGCCTCCCACAAGCCCAGGCCCTCGCCCGTGGTGCGCGCGGGCGCCACGTGGTACTCGGCCTTGCCGGCGCCCATCAGCGCCACGAGCTCATTGAAGTTCTGCTCCATGACCTCGCACACGTAATCGGCCTCGAGCACGCGGGTGATCAGACGGCCCGCGACGCAGTCCAGCTCGCCCATCGGGAGGCCGGTCTTGCGCAGCGCCTCGTCCATCAGGTCCACCACGGGCCCGACACCGCGCACGTATGCCGCGAGCATGCGCGCGATACCGCCCGCCTCGTACGCCTTGCCGTCGTAACGCGGCGCCTTCACCCAGCTGTACTTGTTATTGAGGTCCTTGCCGTCGCGCGGCCACATGGGGGCGGTCACGCCGTCCACCGGGTTGAGCGGCGCATGGTTCTCGTAGAACGCGCGCGCGGTATCCTCGGTGATGAGCGTCGCATCGACGTTGGAGATCGTCATGGTGCCGTCCGCGTCCAGCTTCACCATGCCCGCGGGGAGATAGCGGCGGTTCAGCTCGCGGCTCGCATCGTCGAGCACGCCGAACGAGACGAAGCGGCCGGCGCCCTTGCCCATGCCCACGAGGTTGGGGTACTTCTCCACGATCATGTACATATCGGGAATCATCGTGCCGCGCACCCAGGTCTTGAGCTCCCGGATGCGGTAGATGATCTCGTCGAGCTTCTCCGGCGTGGGCACGAACGAGGTGCCGCCGGGGATCGACGTCATGATATGGGGCATCTTGCCGCCGATGATCGCGCAGATCTGCGACGCCTTCGCCTGGTTCTCGATGCCTTCGAAATAGTGGGCGGTGCCCACCAGGTTCTCCGCGGGCGACAGATGGAACGCGGAGGAGCCGTCGGCATCCTTGCAGTCGAACCAGTTGCCCGTGAAGATCGAGAGCTGACCGTTGGCGGCGAACGCCTTGAGGCGCTCGTGCAGCCCCTCGAAATCGGCGCCCGACGTACCGTAGCGCTTGCACACGTCGTAGGCGTCGGCGGGATTCGCGTTCAGGGCGTCGAGCGGATTGATGTAGTCCAGGCCCGCCAGGTTATAGAACCACAGGATGGTCGAATGCAGGATCTGGCCGCCCTCGGCGAGGTTGCGGATGAGGCGCGCCGCCTCGGGGATCTGGATCCCGTACGCGTCCTCCGCCGCGAAGCAGGAGGCGTGCGCATGCGAGACGGGGCAGACGCCGCAGATGCGCTCGGAGATGAGCGCGGCGTCGTACGGGGTGCGGCCCTCGAGCGCATGCTCCAGCCCGCGATACAGGTTGCCGCAGGTCCAAGCCTCGGTTACCTTGCCGTCCTCGACCTCCATCTCGATGGAGAGGTGGCCTTCGATGCGGGTCACGGGATCGACTACGGAATGCGCCATCACTCATCGCCTCCCTTCTCGTTCTCCTCGGCTGCGCGGGCGGCGGCCTCCGCCGCCTCGTGCGCGGCATGGCGCGCCTCGCGCTTCTTCTTCATGCGGTCGATGTTCTTGGGCTCGAGGCCGCATGCATCCAGGTCGTCGTAGAGCTTCGCGGCGCGCTCGCCCGCCTCGTGGGCGGCCTCGGTGCCGTGCTTCACATCCCAGCGGCGCTCCGCCTCGAAGTCGGCGCCGCCGTCCACGCGGCCGGTGAGCTTCATGCCCACGCCGTGCACCACGAGCGCGGCGACGATGAGGCCCGTGCAGGCCAGCGCCGCCATGGGCGGCTGGAAGTGGAAATCGCCCAGGGAGATATCGCGATGGCGCTTGAGGAACGGGGTGTTCTCATCGACCCAGTTGCGCTGCGGGTGCATCGGGTTCACCACGCCGCAGCCGATACAGGGCGCGCCCGCCTCGACGCACCACGAGATGGAGCGGTTCCAGCGCGTGACGGGGCACGTCGTGAACGTCTGGGGTCCGCGGCAGCCGAGCGGGTACAGGCAGTAGCCCTTCTCCTCCTCCACGCTGCCAAACCGGTAGACGAATTCGCCGTTCTCGAAATGACCGCGACGAGGGCAGTTGTCATGGATCGTCTGGTTGAACATGGCCGACGGCTGGTTCTTGCTATTCAGCTGCGGCAGACGGCCCATCAGCGCGTACTCGACGATGACCGCCACGAGCCACTCGGGGTTGGCAGGGCAGCACGGGATGTTCACCACCGGCGTCGACACGCCCTGTTCGCTCAGATAGCGCTGCACGCCCATCGCGTGCGCATCGTTGGGACGCGACGCCATCCAGCCGCCGTCGCACGCGCACGAGCCGAGCGCGATGACCGCATCGGCGTGCTCCGCCGTCTCGAGCAGCGAGTCGATGCCCTTCTCGCCGCCCACCGTGAGGACGTTGCCATCGAAGGCGGTGGGCACGGCGCCCTCGTAGATAAGCACGTAGCCGCCGGCCTCGATGGTGTCGCGGCGCGCCTGCTCCATCGAGTGTCCGGCAGCCGCCGAAAGCGTCTCGCAGTAGTTGAGCGAGATGGTCTCCAAGACGAGCTCCGGGATATCCGGGGTGTTCGTCTGGGCCAGCGCCTCGGTGCAGCCCGAACACGAGCCGCCCTCCATCCAGATGACGGGCAGCATCTTTCCCGATTTCTCACTCGCCTCGAGCGCCTCGGCGATCCTTGGCGCCGCCGTAGCGGAAAGCCCCAGCATCACAGCAAGGCTGCCGCAATACGTGAGGAAATCCCTGCGGGAGAAGCCGTGCGCGACCAAGCGCTCGGCGAGCGTCGGGCCCTGCATCTGATGTTCAGTAGCCATCCATACACCTCCCTGTCCTGCGTGGCGCATGCGCGCGCACGCCCTATGCATACGTGTACCTCGCAACTTCGAACACGACGCAAACCGCCGCGATCAAAGCGCCCGCGCTTCGTATCGAAAGCGTAACCATCTCATTATGACGGTTTTAATTTGGCTAGGCTACATGTCGGGCCACCCCCATTGATGTGAACTTCCATCTCATACGTAACATTGGAACGACAGCGGCCTTTGCGGGGAGCCACCCGTTCGACCTTAGCCTTTTCCGTGCTCCGAGATGCTCACATCGGATAACGACCGGCGCCGCACCGGCCGCCCGCGCAAGCGCCCGCATGGGCGCTCGATATCCGCAGCGCCAAAAAGCTCGCGCCCGGCGCGGATGACCGAGCCGGGCGCGATGATGCGGCGATGAAAGGATTCGATTACGCGGCCTTGCGAGCCAGCTTAGCCTTGGTGTCGTCGCGCACCAACGTATAGATCACCGATGCGAGCGGGATGAAGAACACGATGCCGATCACGCCGAAGAGTTTACCGCCCACCAGAGCAGCGAGCAGCGCCCACATAGGCGCCAGGCCGACCGAACCGCCCACGACGCGCGGGTAGATGAACTGGTTCTCGACGAACTGCGTTGCCAGGTACACCACCAGGCACACGGGGGCCTGCACCGGATTCGCCAGCAGCGTGAGGACCACGCCCGACGCGCCGGAAAGGAACGCACCCACATACGGGACGAATGCGCACAAGCCGGTCAGATACGCCGTGATGCCGGCATACGGCAGGCCGAAGATCTTGAACATCGCATACATCAGGCAGCTCAAAATGATCGCCTCGACGAACTGGCCGGAAAGGAATTTCGCATACGTCTCGCAGGCCAGGTTGCCCACGAAGCGGATCTTTTCGACGACGGCTTCGGGAAGGTTGGCGCGCGCGATCATAAGCGCCTGGCGCGAAAACGTGTGCTTGCCCAACAGCAGGTAGATCGCGATGACCATGCCCAGCATCATGTTGCCCGCCGTCAGAATCGTCGATTTCGCGATCGCGGTCGCCGATCCCACGAAGGAGGGCGCAAAGATAGCTCCCGAATCCCTCAGATCGCTCAGCTGGTCGACCAGGCCCGATACATCCAGACCGCTCTCCTCGGCAAAGCGGATCCATTCGGGAATCTTCTCCTGCGCCAGGGGGATGATGGTACGCGCCGAATCGATCAGCTCCGGAATGACCAGCGCGACCGCGCCCACGAACGCCAAGACGATACCCGCCAGCGTGATCAGCAGGCTCGCCAAACGAACCGGGCCGATTGAAAACTCGCGGCCGATCCTCGCCCCCAGCTGATGGAACATGCGCTCGAGCCCGGACATCGGCACGTTCAACACGAAGGCGATAATGCCTCCGATGAGCACGGGCAGCAGCAGCTGCACGATCTTCGACAGCGCTCCCAGCACCGCCGAAAGGTGCGTCGCGCCAACGTAGAGCAGCACGCCGAACGCCACCAAGAACATGGCGTCCCTCAACTTCTTATCGTTCACTGCCTCCCCTTTCGCCGCGGACGCGGCGGTCAACGCGCGCGGCTATGGCCATATAGTTCTTGTAGAGCGCGTCGAAGCGACCACGATATCCCGGGTTCCACGGCTTGTCCCTCCCGCAGAAATGCAGGATGGCGGTATGCTGCATCACCCATGACATCGTGCTCTTGCCACCCGTCCTCACCAGGTAATCAGCGTACTTGCGAGCATCATAGTTCCAAACGCTGTCCGGGACCTCGAGCGTCTCCCCGCCGAAGAGCGCGTTGAAGATGTCCTGGTCGGGAAAGACCATCTCGACCTCGTGCTCCCCTGCATAGGCCATCAGGGAAACGGGGTCCACCACGCGCCGCGCCGCGGGCGCATCCATGAGGATCACCCCGGTGTTGAAATAGGCGCTCGTCGTGTCGAGCCGCATATGGTTGAGACTCGTTACAGGGTGCACCGCATCGAGATGCGAAGCGGCGGCGAACGCCTTGCCGCCCAGGTCGACATCGATCAGCGGCCTCAGCGGGTTGACCACCAGCACGTCGGGATCGAGATACAGCAGCCTGCCCGTCGTTTCCCCGAGCACATGGGGTGCCAGCAGGCGGTAGTACATCTCCTGCGGATAGCGCTTGCTCGCATACATGCCGTCGAATGCCGAGCGGTCGATCGCATGCGCCTCGAACCGCAGGCCTATCGCCTCGCAAAAATCCGCCATCCCCCGCAGGTCCGACTGCTCCAGCAACCCGTGGATCAGATGCAGCCCGATGTCCTCGCCGGGGTTGTTGATAACGCATGAGACCAGCGCGCGGCGCAAGGGCCCGAGGTAGGCCGCATCGCACGTCGCGACGAGCTCGATCTCGCCAGCTACTCCCATCCCGCCACGCCCCCTCCTTCAGCGTTTCCACAGACGCCGGCCGCCCCGGCGCGCAAAGGGCGCCGCTCCGTCGGACCCATCTGTCAGCGGCGGAACGGCGCCCGTATCGGGGCGGACGGTCCCACGTGAGCGCGGACACCGTCCGATTCCCATCACAAGCAGCGACTTCTGCTCTTAATAATTGACGACCTGCTCCTCGAAGTACGCCTTGGGGTGCGCGCAGACCGGGCACAGCTCGGGCGCCTCGGGACCGACGTGCAGATGGCCGCAGTTCAGGCACTTCCACACCTTCACGCCCTCGCGCTCGAAGACCTCGCCCTTCTCGACGCGCGCGGCGAGCTTGAGATAGCGCTCCTCATGCGCCTTCTCGACCGCGCCCACACCGCGGAAGCGCGCGGCGATCTCCTTGAAGCCCTCTTCGTCGGCGGTCTTCGCGAACTCGTCGTACATGGTGGTCCACTCGTAGTTCTCGCCGGCCGCGGCGTCGCGCAGGTTGTCGAGCGTGCCCGGAACCTCGCCGCCGTGCAGGTACTTGAACCAGAGCTTCGCGTGCTCGGATTCGTTGAGCGCGGTCTCCATGAAGATGTTGGAGATCTGGACGTACCCGTCCTTCTTTGCCTTCGAGGCGTAATAGCGATATTTGGTGTGTGCCTGCGACTCACCGGCAAAGGCGGTCTCGAGGTTCTTCTTGGTTTGCGAGTTCTCGAAATCCATAACGCGTGTCCTCTCTGCTAAACGAACCTGCATGAGCGCATCGACGCAACGCATTCGCCGAACGCCATGCCGCGGGCGCACCGGGCGCGCCTTGGGTGTTCTATACCCGCTCCCGCGCCCTGGTAACGCTGCGCCCCGATTATGAACATCTGTCGAGTTTCGTTCGCGGGCGCGTCCGCGCCGGATACGCCTACAGGCAGATTCCCCAGCTTCCCTCTCCGAGGTCGCGGCAGAAGCCCTCGCGCGCGAGGTCGTCCAAGATGGAGCGCACATCCGCCTCGGGCACCGGGGGACGGCCCGCCGCGCCCTCCATCCCGTTCAAGACCGCCGCGAGCTCCTCGAGGGACCGCTCGGCAACCCCCTCTTCGCGCGCCGCCAGCAGCTCGCGCACGAGCGCGGCGCGCTTCTGCCGCCTCGACCCCTCGAACCTCGATTGCTTCGTATAGCCGCTCGACCGCCGGGATGGATTCGGCACCGTCTTCTTCAGATACGCACCGTAATCCAACAGGGCGTAATACCACGAACGCGGCGTATCGGATTCATCCGCCTGGGCGCAGAAGCCCTCGCCTTCGGGGCCGGGGCACGCGCGGGCTATCAAGGGTACGAGCTCGCGATCGGGAACGGCGGGGACATCGGGGAAGAAATGATGCAGGAACACGGTTCTCACGTTCGTCTCGAGATACACGCCCGGAAGGTCGTAAGCGAACGAGCGGATGCCCTGCGCCGTCGCGGGACCGATGCCCGGCAGGGCGCACAGCTCCTTGACGCCGGTCGGGAGCACCCCGTCGTAATCGGACGCAACGGCCTCCGCCGCCGACTTCAGCGCCAGGGCGCGCCGGTTGTACCCCATCCCCTGCCATTCGGACAGCACGTCGGCGACGGGCGCCTCGGCAAGGGCGAAGACGCTCGGGAACCGATCGAGCCAGCGCTCCCAACGCGTCAGCACGCGCGGAACCTGGGTCTGCTGAAGCATGACCTCCGATATCCAGATGGCATACGGATCGCGCGTATCGCGCCATGGGAGGTCTCTATAGAGACGAACCCCTTCCGCTCGAACGAATGCGCGAAAGGGGTCGTTTTCAAACATATGGTCTCCTCGATCGAATGGGCGAGGAGCTGCGGGCTATTCGCCCTTCTTGCACGCCTCGCCGCACCGAGCGTACTCCACGAAGCGGGCACGGTCGGCAAACATGGGGTCGACGGCGGGATTCAAGCGGCGCTCCACCACATCGGCAAGGGTGATCGAGTCGAGGTAGCTGTGAACGAGGGCTTGCGTACCCACCCAGATGGGATGATAGCAGCAGAAGCCCATGCGACCGCACTCGCCATCCTCCGCCGTGCAATCATTCATAACCAGCGGACCCTGAATGGCCTCGACGATGGAGCGGATGGTCACCTGATCCGGGTCGAGCTTGAGGCGCATGCCGCCGTGGACGCCGCGCAGGCTCTCGACAATTCCCGCCTGAACGAGACCATGCTGAATCGAGCGCGCGAACGAATACGGAACGTCGACCGCCTCGGCCGCAGTGCGAACAGAAAGGAGACCGCCCTCGTTCTGCGCAAGCATGGAAAGCATGCGAAGGGCGTAGTCAGTCTTTCGGGAGATGTTCATCTCTACTCCTCATAGAAGCGTGGCGAGCCTGTGGCATCAGATCAATGGTCGCATCTACATGCATCAGGATATGTGCAAGGTACCTTATGCAGATAATTGGACACTTTACCACAACAGACGTTATGCATACAACGTAAGTAAATGATAAAGTGCGCATCCAGTAAACATATTTTATTGAACAACCATAAATCTTGTGGTAGACGGCTAAAAACTGTCAAGCCTGAGGACAAATTCCAAAGGCCACTGTCCTATGGGCCTATACGTTCAAAAATGGTTAATGTGAACATTTGGGTGCATACACGAGCTTTGCACTCGCAGGGTGCGGGGGAATCGAGACGGGCCGATTGCCTCGTCCCGTCGAGATCGGAACCAGGAGGGCCGTATAAAGCAAAAGCCCCGCCGAAGCGGGGCTCACCATGCAAATGGCGGGAAGTACGGGACTCGAACCCGCGACCTCCGACGTGACAGGCCGGCGCTCTAACCAACTGAGCTAACTCCCCAACAGCGTGTGCTGCTGCGAGAGCTATTATACGCAGATAGTCATCGGGAATACAACAACTTTTTTTGGTTCTTCTGAAACGACGGCCCCGGGCGGAGATTGCATCTAAAATGCAAAAGCCCCGCCGAAGCGGGGCTCACCATGCAAATGGCGGGAAGTACGGGACTCGAACCCGCGACCTCCGACGTGACAGGCCGGCGCTCTAACCAACTGAGCTAACTCCCCAACAGCGTGTGCTGCTGCGAGAGCTATTATACGCAAAAACATTCGAGAAACACAACAACTATTTCTAAAAATTTTCTGCGCGCCGCGCGCCGCACCGATTAAAGCTCGATGATCTCCGCAGACACCAGCGCGCCATCGGCCACCCAAGCGCGAGCCATCGTGGCTCCGCGCGCCGTACGGGGGAACGTCGGCGAGCCGGGGTTGATCAGAACGCACGAACCCATCTCGGTCACGACGGGCACGTGGGAGTGCCCGCATACGGCGATATCGACACGATCGAGCGGCAGGTCCTCACGGTAGTGCGAGACGGCAAAACGCAAGCCCTCGTACTCGAACTCGTTCAACCTCGTCACATCGGGCCCGTAATCATAGAAGAAATGATCGTTGTTTCCCAAAACGGCCCGCACCGGCGCGATAGCCCTCAGATGATCGAGGTCCATATCGGACGTGATGTCGCCCGCATGCACGATCAGGTCGGCGCCGGACAGCTCGGCAAGAAGCTCGGGCGAAAGCCGCCCGTGCGTATCGGAAACGATATCGATGCGCTTTTCGCGGCTCGCCATCGCCTCTCCTCCCCACATATCGCCTACAGGTTGAGCGCCTTCTTGAGCGGCACCACGCGGCGACGGGAAACCGGTATGCGGTCCTCGACGCCGGACACGCCCAGCTGGATCGCGCCGGAAGGCATGGTCTCGACGTCCTCCACGTTCGCCAGGTTCACGATATAGCGGCGATGAACGCGGAAGAAGCCGAAATCGCCGAGCTTGGACTCGAACTGCGCCAGCGAGGTAGTGGAGAGATAGCGGTCGTCCTCGGTGAAGATGCAGGAATAATCATCCTTGGCCATGATATAGCGAATCTGGTCCACCGGAATCAGGACCTTGCGACCGCCCTTTTCGACCGGAATGCGCTCGATGGAGCTCTTGCCGCCATCCAGCATGGGCTTCACGCGCGCGATGACCTTGTTGATCGCCTGGTCCAGGCGCTCTTCCTCGACGGGCTTCATAAGGTAATCCGTCGCATCGACCTCGAAGGCCTCGACGGCGTGGTCGCTGTATGCGGTCACGAACACCACGGCGGGCGGGTTCTTCAGCTTATGCAGCGCCTCGGCAAGCTGCAGGCCGGACGCCCCCGGCATCGAGATATCCAGGAACACCACGTCCACGCGGTTCTCCATGAGCATCTCGATCGCGGAGCGAACACTCGAGGCTTCGTTGATCGAGCCGATCTTACCGGTCTGCTCGAGCAAGAAGCGCAGCTCGGAACGAGCGGGTGCTTCATCGTCGACGATCATGGCGCGCAGCATACAACTATCCCTTTCGTTATTTAGAAAACCGTTCAAAGCCCCATAGCTACCGCCAGCGGAGGCTCACGTTCACCTATTCTACCCCTTATGCAAGCAACCTTACGCGGAAGATGCCAAGCCGCAGACCGCGTGCGGCCCACATGGGAAAGGGGTCCGAACGGGCCCCTTTCCCATCACCCGAAGATGCTCTGCTGCAGATCGAGGTGCAAGGCGATCGTCGTGCCGCACCCGGGCTGCGAGGTGACCTCGACCGAGGAGCGCGGACCGTAGAAGCGCTTGATGCGCTCGGAGATGTTGCGCGTGGCAACTCCCGCTCCCCCGCCCTGCGGCGCCTGGGAGTCGGGCTTGGGAAGCGCCTCGTTGAACAGGCGCGCGGCGGTCTCGGCATCCATGCCGGCTCCATCGTCGATCACGCGGATGCACAGCGCCTCGTCCCCATCGGGATGGACGCTCACGGTGATATGGAGCGCCCCCTCGTCTTTCATAGCGTGGCGCACGGCGTTCTCGACCAGCGGCTGGATGATGAAAGCGGGCACCGGCGCATCCTCCACCGCCTCGTCGATATCCATCGTCTCCACGATGCGCTCCTCGCCGAAGCGCGCCTTCTCGAACATGAGGTAGCGCCTCGTCTGCATGATCTCGCGCGACACGGGGATGAGCGAGCCGGAGTTATCGAGCGTGGAGCGGTAGAACGACGCGAACTCGCGCAGCAGCTCGCGGGCGCGCAGGGGTTCGGTCCGCGTCAGGGACGCGATGGTGTTCAGCGTGTTGAACAGGAAATGCGGGTTGATCTGGGCCTGGAGCGCGCGCAGCTCGGCGCGGGCGGTGAGCTCGTCTTGGCGCTCGAGCTCATGCGTGGCGAGCTGCGTGGAGATGAGCTCCGCAAAGCCCGAGACGAGGGCGTACTGCGTGCGGTCGACGGCGTGCGAGGTGCTGAAGTAGAACTTGAGGGTTCCCACGGACACGCCGCGAACCTTGAGCGGGGCGATGATGCCCGCCGGCACCTTCCACGCCTCGCCGTCGACGTTGAAAAACGAGGGGGCGTTGGTGAACGACTGGACCAACCCGTGGTCGAGCGCATAGCGCGTCGCCGGCGTATGGATGGGCGATCCCGGAGGAAACCTCTCCGCATAGGCGCCCACGCAGGCGAGCACGCGCTCGCGATCGGTCACCGCGATGGTGACGGCACGCGTCTCGGGAAGCAGGCGCAGGCAGATCGCCTCCGCGCTTTGCGGCGTCAGGCCGTCGCGCATGTCCTCGAGCATATCGGAGGCGATCGACAGCGTCTGCTCGGCATACTGGGAGCGCAGCGAATCCGGATTCACGTACAGCTGGAGAAAGATCGCGAGCAGGATGCCCAGCAGCACGCAGGCGGCGAGCGTGATGAGCGGCGCGTGGCCCTCGAACAGCTCGTAGATGAAGTACATGATCAGCAGCATCGCGCACGCGAACGCCAGCCAGCGAAAGAACGGCGTGAGCCGGGCCATCGAGGACGCGCCCCCTACGCGGGCGAACTCGGATTCTTCAGATTTCATGCATGCTCCAACATATCGGCCAGAACCGGATCGTTCCATAGACCATCCATGATACTCGGCCAGAAGCTCTGGAACTTCAGATATCTGCCAGCGTTGTCGCATGCGTAGCGTTCGGCCTCCTCGCGGCCCGTGCGCCAGATACGCCAGTACCCCTTGTGGTCGGCGGACGCGATCATGCGGATGAACGAGGTCCGCCGTACGCGCTCATCGAGCTCGTGGGAGATCCAGGGCCCGGGATAGGGCATGAGCGACGCGGGACTCACCTGGCAGTATTCCTTTTGGCGCGCGGCAAACGACAGCTTCGCGCGCTCGTAGTACCACCGGTAGACGTTCTGCATGAAGCGCGAGCTCCGCTCGCCCTCGTCGGGGGGCAGGTGCTTCACGACCCAGGTGTTGTCGAACCAGACGTCGTAGCCGAACAGGCGCATGTTGAAGAGGTAGTCGAGGTCTTCGCCGCGGGTGATGAAGGGATCGAAGGCGATGCGCCGGAACGCGCGGGCATGCAGGGCCAGGCATCCGCCGCACACGTAGTTCGAGCGCGAGATGCGCGTGCCCGCCAGGGCCTTCTCCATCCAACGGTTGAATTCCAAGCGCTTCGTCCACCAGCGCTGCGTCAAGCCGGCGCGCGACGTGTCGGCCAGCGGAGAGCCCGAGCGATCGTAGTAGTACCCGCTCTTCGCCAGGATGGGCAGGCGCTGGCGCGTCTCCTTGCCCAGCGCGTAGACGGCGCGCTCCACGAAATCGGCGGAGAGGACGACCTCGTCGTCGTCCAGGAAGATCACGATATCGTGCCCCAGGATGGCCGACACGGCCAATCCCATGTTGCGAATCGCGCCGTAGCCGCGCAGCGAGACGCCCTCGCCCGGCGCATGGGGCGCCAGCTCGCCCACGCGCTCCATGATGCGCGCGGCCTCGATGTTCGTCACCAGCGTGATCTTGAGCCCGGGATGCGCCGCGACGACATGGTCGAGCCTCAGGCGCACGTCGCGCGTCGCGGACAGCGGGCACACCACCAGCACGATGATGCGCGGGCAGTCGTGCACCTGCTCGAGCGAGGACAGGCAGCGGTCCAGATCGGGGGTCTCCGAGAACAGGTCGGTCGTATGGTCATAGGCACCCGGCGACAACGTCTCGGCATGATTGCCCGCCCAATAGGAGGGAATCACGATTACAGGTCTCATGAGCTCGCCCCTTCCGAACACGCTGCCCGACGCCGCGAGACGGGTCCGACGCCCGCTCGCCGCGCATCCTCGTTACGCAGCGCCGCGAAAATGTGCGCGCGCAAGAACTACTTTGCTGTTGTACCCATACTTTCGAGCTCGCGCTTCATGAAAGGAGTTTTTGCCAGCGAGCGCTGCAATGGATAGCCGAGCACATACATGATAACCGCTTCGCCGATGCCGGTCGCGACCAGACCGAAAAGGTACATGGGCAGCCAGGCGCCGTCGAGCGAGATCGAGGTGAACGGAATCGTGTAGAAGCCGATGCCCTGCAGGAGCAACGGCAGGTACGCGGGCACGATGAGCGCGTTGGCGAGCACCGGCCCCGCGAGCGCGAGGGCGGGACGGCTGCGCAGCTTCCATGTGAAGAGCGCTCCCGCGAACGTCGCGAGCGACCCGAACACCACGTCGAGCATGCCGAGCATGCCGGTACCCGAAAGCACGATGTTGGCGACGTTCGCCAGCGCGCACCCCAAGGTGAGCCCGGGCACGGCCGCGGGCGTGAACAGCGCGAGCACGCACAGGGCCTCGGATACGCGGAACTGGATGGGACCCCATGCCAAGCTGCCCAAGAAGAGCATGGCGATGAGCGTGCAGGCCGCATACGCAGCGGCGATGACGCCCACTCGGGCGATATACTGAGATTTCAAGTGGCCACCTTCTAACGAAAACGGAGGGCTTTACTGGTCGTCAGCAAAGCCCTCCGCGTCGCAGCAGCCTATGCAAAGGCGAACGCTAGGCGCGCGCCTTCTGCATGCTGGAGAGCTTTACTAACATGACAAAGCCCGCGACCAGCAGGATCCCGATGGAAAGCACTCCTAAAGAAGGATCCGCCGTGAGCGATGTCACGATAGATACTAGCAGAGTGCCCATGACGGAGGCGTAGCGTCCGAAAATATCAAAGAAGCCGTAGTACTCGTTGGCGCGCTCCTTGGGAATGAGCTTGCCGAAATAGCTGCGCGACAGCGCCTGGACGCCGCCCTGGAACATGCCCACCAGCACCGCGAGGATCCAGAACTCCACGGCGGACTTCAGGAAGAAGGCGGCGAACAGGACGATGCCCACGTATGCGGCGACCGCCACGATGATCATGCGCAGGGTACCGAACCTGCCCGCGAGGCGCCCGTAGGCGATGGCCGAGGGGAACGCCACGAACTGCGTCACCAACAGCGCCAGCACCAGTTGGGTCGAATCGATGCCCAGGGCGGCGCCGTAGCTCGTCGCCATGGAGATGACCGTATGGACGCCGTCGATGTAGAAGAAGAAGGCGATCATGAAGACCAGCAGCACGCGGTCGTGCGCGATGCTCTTGCAGGTGCCAATCAAGCCGCTGAACGTCTTGGCGATGCTGTGCAGCACGCCCCCGGCGCCGTGCTCGCGCTCCTTGCCGAAGCGCTGCTGATAGGTCCGAAGCAGCGGAACGGTGAAGGCGAGCCACCACAGGCCGGTGATGATGAAGGTGATGCGCGTGCAGGTGAGCGTATCGAGCCCCAGCAGGCCGGGACCGCCGAAGATGAGGGCGATGCACAGGATGAAGGGGATGGTCGACCCCACGTACCCCCAGGCATAGCCCGAGGAGGACACCGAGTCCATGCGGTCGTCGGTGGTCACGTCGGGCAGCATCGCGTCGTAGAAGGTCATCGATGAGTTCAGGCCGATCGTGCACAGCACGTAGACGACCAGGAACGCCATGGCGCTCATCGGAATGGCCTGCGCCAGGCACAGCACGAGGCCGGTTAGGAAGAAGCCGAGGAAGAACTTGACCTTGTTGCCGGCGTAATCGGCCAGCGAGCCCAAGATGGGCATGAGCAGGGCCACGGCCAGGGAGGCGACGGTCTGCGCGTTCGCCCACGCGGTCACGAGGTCGGCGGAGCTCGCGCCCGTGTTGATCGCGTTGAAGTAAATGGGCACGACCGAGGTGTTCAGCAAGACGAGCGCGGAATTGCCCACATCGTACATGACCCAGTTGCGTTCCATCTTGGTGTATTTCATTGCTGGCTCCCCTCGGCGATATATCTCGCACTATGGTACGGCAGCCCTCGCGCGGCGTATATCAGGATTCGGTAAATGAGCCGTTTTGGAACGGAGGTTTCGCCCCATCCGCCCCACTCAAGCGATGCCGAGCCGCTCCCGGCGGGCCGCCCGCCCCGCCTAGGCGATGCCGAGCCGCTCCTTCACCTCGGCGGTGCGACGACGCGATACCGGCACCGACGCGCCGACCCGCTCGACCTTGAGCTCCATCAACCCCGAGCGAGAGACCTCGACGTCGTGCACGTCATCGAGGTTCACCAGGTAGCTGCGGTGCACGCGCAGAAATCCCTGCGGAGCCAGACGGCGCTCCAGCGAGGAGATGGACTCGTTCACCAGATAGCTGCCCGCCGCCGTCACCACGCTCGAGTAATCGGCCTTCGCCTCGATGTAGACGATGTCGGTCACGGGGATGAACGCCCGCTTGCCCGCGCGCTCCACCGACAGGCGCATGACGCGCTCCGACCGCGGAGAGGGGTCGCGCGACGCCATCGCCGCGGAAACCTTGTCGAGCGCCTTCTCCAGGCGGCTCGTCTCCACCGGCTTGAGGATGTAGTCCACCGCATCGAGCTCGAACGCCGAGGCGGCGTACTCGGCGAACGCGGTCACGAACACCACCACCGGCGGCGTCTTGAGGTTCGCCAGGGTCTCGGCGAGCTTGATACCGCTCGTACCCGGCATCTGGATATCGAGAAACAGCACGTCCGGTCGGCTGGCCAAGATCTTGCTCACCGCTTCGGTGGCGCCTCCCGCCTCGTCGATCGAGCCTATCCGCTCATCTTGCCCGAGCAGATAGCGCAGCTCGGCGCGAATGGGAGGCTCGTCGTCAACGATCAACACGTTCCACTGATTGCTCATCTACGATCCCTTTCCGATACGTCGCCTACGCAGCGCTCGACGGCAGCAGCGTGCCCGTCGGCGTAGGCTCATGCGGCTCCCCTACCAGCTGCACCGTGATCGCGGTGCCCACGCCCTCGGTCGATTCGACCTTGATGCCCGAACCGTCGCCGAAGAAGAAGTGAATGCGCATCAAGACGTTGCAGAGCGCCAGACCGCATCCGCGCTTGATCGAGCCGTCGGCCGTCACGGTCTCGGGCTGCACCGGGCGGGCCTGGTCGGGCTGGTCGAACAGATGCGCGCGCACCTCCTCGCTCATACCGATGCCGTCGTCTGCCACCACGATCTCCATGCCCGTCGCGGTAGAGCGCGCCTCCAGGTGAATCGTGAGCGGCTCGGTCTCGCGCATCGCGTGCTTGATGCAGTTCTCCAGCAGAGGCTGCAGGATGAACGGGGGGACCTTGCTGCACCCCATCCCCTCCTCGATATGCGAGTGGATGCGCAGCCGGCCCTCGCCGTAGCGCGCCTGCATCAGGTTGATATAGCGAATGCCCTGCTCGAGCTCGCGCTCGAGCGTGGTGAGGGTCTCGGAATCCGAAAGCGTCTGGCGGTAGTAGTTCGAGAAGTCGATCAGCAGCGACCGCGCCTTCTCGGGTTCCGTGCGAACCAGGGAGACGATGGTCCCGATGGTGTTGAACAGGAAGTGCGGGTCGACCTGGGACTGCAGCGCGCGCAGCTCGACGCGGGCCGAGACCTCCTCCTGGCGCTCGAGCTCGAAGCTCGCGAGCTGCGTGGAGATGAGGTCGGCGAATCCGCTGGCCAGGGCGGTCTGCCGCATATCGATGTTGCCGAAGCGAGGATAGTACAGCTCGAGCGTGCCCACGCAGCGGCCGCGCACGGTGAGCGGCGCCACGATGCCGGCGCGCATGCGGGGGAAGAACTCGCGCTCGCGCGTATCGCTCGAATCGCGCGAGAAGACGCTCATCGCCTGCGTCTCGATCACGTTCAGCGTGGTCTCGAGGACCACCGGCTGGCCGGTGGGATACCGCTCGCAGCCCTCGCCCCAGCTGGCAAGTACCTGGCGGCCGTTGGTGATGCACATGGCGGATGCCAGCGTCTCGGGCAGGATGATCTGGCAGGCGCCCAGCGCGGCATCGGGCGTCATGCCGTTGCGCGTGTGGACGAAGATCTTGGATGCGATGGAGAGCGTGCGGTCGGTCGCGCTGGACGTGAGGTCGTCCGGGACGACGAAGACGTAGCTGAAGAAGAAGCACAGCATCACCAGGCCGGCGATGGTGACCACCGCGGGCACGGGATTGATGTTGGCGGTGAGGTCCCATACCAAAAGCGCCAGCAGGAACGGAACGCACAGGCCCAGCACGACGGTCGCCGCGCGTTGCGCGTTGCGCAGCGTGCGCGTCATGTTGCGCGCCGCGGCCTTATGGAAGGAGCGGTGCGAATCGGCCATGCGTCCCCCGTTCTCTCGCATCGACACACCAGCGCGATTCATTGTAACGAGAACGGGCTCGCAGGGAACCGTCGTACCGATGGATGTCCAACGTCCTTCGACGGACGGACGCCACCGCGGCGGGCGGCCGCGGGTACGGGCCGCAGCCACGGGCGCGGGCACGGGTCGCAGCCTCAGGTGCGGGCCGCGGCGGGTA